>Ga0335069_10007140_pt1 | contig 16165 bp, 13 predicted proteins | sample Lox_Sample_11_FD_206714 | JGI IMG/M metagenome (GOLD analysis project Ga0335069, IMG submission 206714) | Soil microbial communities from Loxahatchee National Wildlife Refuge, Florida, United States - Lox_Sample_1.1 | ecosystem: Environmental > Terrestrial > Soil > Wetlands | place: USA... | reverse complement strand
CAGGAATTCGCAGTAGCCGGAGATCACCATCAGCAAGTTGTTGAAGTCGTGGGCGATGCCGCCGGCCAGACGGCCGACGGCTTCCATTCTCTGCGCCTGGCGCAGCTGCTGTTCGAGCGCACGCTGCTCAGTGATGTCTTCGGCGTAAAGCTCAAAGGAAACGGTCTTGTCGCTTTCGCGGATGGGGCGCGCGGAAACGCGCACCACCACGGTGGAACCGTCCTGCCGCGTCCAATCCGCCTCCGCCTTGTCGAAGCTGCGGCCGGAACGGAAGCACTCCAGCAGCAGCTCCCGCTGTTCAGGATCGCGGTAGATATCCGCCGCCAAGTTGCGCCGGAGCAGCTCATCCGCGCCGGTGAAGCCGAGTATGGCGACAAGGGCGGGATTGGCGTCCACAAGCTGGCCGCTGGCGTCGCAGCGGCAGATGCCGTAGGGCGCATTCTCCACCAGCGAGCGGAAGTTGGCCTCGGAGGCTTTGAGCGCCTGCTGTGCCGAGCGCAGCGCCGCATTGAAGGCGCAAATCAGCAGCGCCATCAGCACGAACAACGCGAGGTGGACCAGGTAGTCCTTGAAGGCGCGACCGGTGGGCTGCACCGGCAAGAAGAAATACGCATCGCCGAGAACGCAGAAGGCGGTTGTGGTCAGGCCGGGCTTCCAGCCGCCGAACCATGCGCTGACCATCACCGCCAGCGCGAACACTAGCAGCCGCGTTTCCACCAGGGGTGAATACACCGTCAAGAGCAGTGCGACCGTGGTGGAGAGCAAAGCCACACCGTAGCGAAGAACCAGAGGGTCCTCCGGCGGGGCGAAGCGTGCGCGGGATCGGGGGAGTTGAAGAAACATAACCCGCCTCACAATTCGCATCGTAGGCCTGTATCCGGGAGCATGGAAAATTACGGGGGTGCCGGTGAGGGATCGCCGAAAAGTGCCGTGGGAGCATCGTCCCCCGATGCGGGTGGGTGGTTACCGTGATGGCAGATCCCTGTCATCGCACGGCAGCGCTCTCCCTGCCCCAACCGGCGGTCCAACTTGCATTGACAACCGGGGCGAGCTAGCCTAAAGTAAGTGATTACTTACATGGCTACAGCGTCTCAAGCCCGCTTGCGAGGCCACGACCGCCGCCTGCAGATCATGGGAGCGGCCAAGGAGTTGTTTGCGCAGCAGGGCTTCGAGGGCACCACGACGCGCCAAATCGCCGAGCGTGCGCGAGTCAACGAAGCCATCATCTTCCGGCATTTCCCCACCAAGGAAGATCTTTACTGGGCAATCATCGACCGCGAATCGAAACTGGCTGGCTGGCAGCCGGCCTTGCAGCAGCAGCTCAGCTCCGGCGCCGGGGACCGCGAGGTCTTTGCCGGCATCGCGGAAGACATCCTGCTTCGCCGCGTTAAGGACAACAGCCTGAGCCGGCTGTTGCTGTTCAGCGCGCTCGAGAACCAGCGGCGGTCCCAGCGCTTCTTCCAGACGCACGTGGTGGAATACTACGAAACTATCGCAAGATATATTCGCAGGCGGATTGAGGACGGAGCGTTTCGCGCGGTGGACCCGCTGCTGGCGGCCAGGGGGTTCGTTGGCATGGTCGTGTACCATTCTCTGATCCAGGAAATCTATGGCGCCAAACGGTATCAGGACTTCGACGTCAAAGTGGTGAGTGAGACACTTACGGACATCTGGCTGGGCGGGATGACAGTCCGCAACAGCCAGAACCCCCGGCGTAAGGCAAAATAAGAACGCAGTTCAAGGCGTACCCGATGATCTTCGGCATTCATGTGAATCCCGCCCTCAGACTCAGGAACTCGGTCCTTGCCGGGGCGCTGGCAACCGCACTCCTGCTCTCCGGGTGCAGTGAGAAGAAGCAGCAGGCAGCGGCGCCGCGCGTGCCCGTCACCGTCACCGATGTCGTCCAGAAGACCGTACCCGTGCAAGTGCGCGTCATCGGCAATGTTGAAGCTTATTCGACGGTTGGAGTGAAGCCACAAATCACAGGCGAGATCGTGGGCGTGCACTTCAGCGAGGGCCAGGACGTCAAGAAGGGCCAACTGCTCTTCACGTTCGATCCGCGGACCTTTGAAGCCGACCTGCTACGTGCCGAAGCCAACCTGACCCAGGATGAGGCCAAGGCGAAAAACGCCGAAGTCGAGGCCCATCGCTACACGAAGCTGGTGGATGCCGGCGTAGTGGCCAAGGAACAGGCTGAACAAATCCAGACCAACTACGACGCCCTGGTGGCCACCGTGAAAGCCGACCGTGCGCAAGTGGAATACGCGCGCGTGCAATTGATTTACACCAAGATCTACTCTTCCATGGACGGCCGCACCGGCAACCTGATGCTGCACCGCGGAACGGTGGTCAAAGCGAACCCTGACAACCCCATTATCACCATCAACCAGATCAACCCCATCTATGTGACCTTTTCCGTGCCGCAGCAGGTACTGCCCGAGATCAAGCAGCACATGGCCAAGAGCAAGCTGAAGGTGACCGCCACCATCGAGGGCCAGGAAGACCGCCCTGAGACGGGGACGCTCACGTTCGTGGACAATAACGTGGACCTAACCACCGGGACAATCAAGCTGAAGGGCACGTTCGAGAACAATGCCCGCCGTCTGTGGCCGGGGCAGTACGTCAACGTGGCGCTGACGCTGGCCGAGCGGCCCAATGCCATCGTGGTTCCGACGCAAGCCATCCAGACGGGACAGGATGGTTCGTACGTGTTCGTAGTGAAGCCCGATCTGACCGCCGAGTCGCGCCCGGTGAAGGTGGAGCGCAACATCGACAATCAGGCGGTAATCGAGTCCGGGCTGAGCGCCGGAGAGAAAGTTGTAACCGATGGCCAGATACGCCTGGTACCTGGATCTAAAGTCGAGATCAAGAACGGCGGCTTGCAAGCGCAGGAAACCAAGCCATGAACATCGCCGAACTGTTTATCAGACGGCCGGTCATGACCACGCTGGTGATGGCCGCGATCCTGCTCTTCGGCATCATGGGCTATCGCCTGCTGCCGGTTAGCGACCTTCCTAACGTGGACTTCCCCACCATCCTAGTGAGCGCCACTCTGCCCGGCGCGACGCCCGAAACCATGGCCTCAGCGGTGGCCCTGCCGCTCGAAAAGCAGTTCTCGACCATCGCCGGACTGGACAACATGAGTTCGGTGAGCGCACAGGGCGCCAGCAGCATCACCTTGCAGTTTGCGCTCGATCGCAACATCGATGCCGCCGCCCAGGATGTGCAGTCAATGATCTCCAAGGCGGCGCGCGATCTGCCGCAGAACATGCCGGCGCCACCCTCCTACCAGAAGGTCAATCCGGCTGACCAGCCCATTCTTTACCTGTCACTGAGCTCGCCCACGCTGCGGCTTTCCGATGTGGATGAGTACGCCGAGACGCTGATGGCGCAACGCATCTCTATGGTCAGCGGCGTGGCCCAGGTGCAGGTGTACGGATCGCAGAAATACGCCGTACACGTGCGGCTCGACCCCCGCGCGCTCGCCTATCGCCAGCTCGGGATTGATGAAGTCGAGGCTGCGGTTGAGAAGGGAAACGTGAACCTGCCCACGGGCATCCTGTACGGCCAGCACCAGGCTTTTGCCGTGCAGGCAAATGGTCAGCTCATGAGCGCTGCCGCCTACCGCCCGCTGATCGTGGCTTACCGGAACGGTGCGCCAGTGCGGATCGAGCAGATCGGCACCGCCATCGACAGCGTCGAAAACGACAAGCTCGCGGCCTGGTACAACAATACGCGATCCATCGTGCTGGCCATCCAGCGCCAGCCCGGCACCAACACCATCGAGGTGGTGAACTCGATCAAGGCGCTGCTGCCCACCTTCCGCAAGCAGATGCCCGCCTCCGTGGACCTGAACATCCTGTACGACCGATCGGATTCAATCCGCGATTCGGTCAACGACGTGAAGTTCACCCTAATGCTGACCATCGGCCTGGTCATCATGGTGATCTTCATGTTCCTGCGGAACGTTTCGGCAACCATCATTCCGAGCCTGGCGTTGCCCATGTCCATCGTGGGCACGTTTGCGGTGATGTACCTCCTCGGCTACAGCGTCGATAACCTATCGATGATGGCGCTCACGCTCTCGGTCGGCTTCGTGGTGGATGACGCCATTGTCATGTTGGAAAACATTGTGCGCCATATGGAAGGCGGCGAAGGTGTGCTGCAGGCGGCGCTGGCTGGGTCGAAGGAGATCGGCTTCACCATCCTGTCCATGACCCTGTCGCTTGCAGCGGTGTTCCTGCCGGTGCTGTTCATGGGCGGCATCCTCGGGAGGCTGCTGCACGAGTTCGCGGTGACTATCGGTGCGGCCATCCTGGTTTCCGGCGTGGTGTCGCTGACCTTGACGCCCATGTTGTGCAGCCGTTTCCTGCGCCCGCCGAAAGAAGAACACCACGGGCACCTGTACCGGCTTTCCGAGCAGGGCTTCGACGCCATGCTGGGCCTTTACGTGCGCACGCTGAAGCCGGTACTGCGGCACCGGTTTGCCACCATGATGGTGCTGGTCGCTCTGATTGTGGGCACGGGATATCTGTTCACCGCGATTCCCGGCGGCTTCCTACCCAGCGAAGACACGGGCTCGGTGTTCATGTTCACCGAGGCGCAACAGGGAATCTCGTTCGAGTCCATGAAGGCGCACCAGAAGGAGATCGCCAAGATAGTCATGGCGAGTCCCTACGTCGATAACCTGTTCTCCAGCGTCGGCGCCAGCGGACCGAACGCGACCTTGAACACCGGCCGCATCTTCATGCGCCTGAAGCCGCGCAGCACGCGCCCGCACGTGGACGAAGTCATTCAGCGGTTGCGTCCCAAGCTGGCAGTAGTGCCTGGAATACGTGCCTTCATGCAGAACCTGCCTCCCATCCGCATTGGAGGCCAGCTCACAAAATCGCTCTACCAGTTCACCCTGCAGAGTCCGGATACCGGCGAACTCTACAAGTACGCGCCGCAACTGGAGTCCAGGCTCAAAGGCCTGAAGGAGCTACAGGACGTCACTAGCGACCTGCAAATCGCCAACCCGCAGGTAAACGTAGAGATCGACCGCGACAAAGCGGCCACTCTGGGCGTCACCGCGGAGCAGGTAGAGGACGCGCTTTACTCCGCTTACGGCATGCGCCAGGTCTCCACCATCTACGCGCCGAACAATGAATACCGCGTGATCATGGAGCTGCTGCCGGAGTACCAGCTCGATCCCACGGCGCTCTCCATGCTCTATATCCGTTCCAGCACGGGCAACCTGGTGCCCCTCGACGCGGTGGCCAGATTGGTGCAAAACCTGGGACCGATGACCATCAATCACCTCGGACAGTTGCCGTCCGTGACCATCTCCTTCAACCTGGCACCGGGCGTGGCGCTGGGACAGGCAGTCGATTCGGTGGACAAGATCTCCCGGCAGGTGCTGCCCTCCACCATCACCACCAGCTTCCAGGGGACGGCCCAGGCATTCCAGTCGTCGTTCCGCGGGCTAGGCGTGCTGCTGGTAATGGCGGTTCTGGTGATCTACATCGTGTTGGGCATTCTCTACGAGAGCTTCATCCACCCGATCACCATTCTCTCGGGCCTGCCGGCGGCAGGATTCGGCGCTCTTCTCACATTGTGGATCTTCCGCCAGCCCTTCTGGCCGCTGGAGTGGCGCGTGACCGACCTGAACCTCTACGGCTTCGTCGGTCTGATCATGCTGGTGGGCATCGTGAAGAAGAATGCCATCATGATGATCGATTTCGCGCTGGAGGCCCAGCGCAAGGAAGGTAAGAGCCCTGCCGACGCCATCTACGAAGGCGCCATCATCCGCTTCCGTCCCATCATGATGACCACCATGGCCGCGCTGATGGGCACTTTGCCGATCGCGCTTGGCTTCGGCGCCGGGGCTGAGGCGCGGCGTCCGCTGGGACTGGCGGTGGTGGGCGGCCTTGTCGTCTCGCAGTTGCTCACGCTCTATATCACTCCTGTTTTCTACACTTACATGGAAGGGCTGCAGAACTGGCTGGGACGCTTGCGGCGCAAGAAGAAAATCGTGGCGGAAGAGTTGCGGGTGGAAGAACCGGAACTGGTGGACAGCCGGGACTAACTTTGCGGTGTGCCAAAATGTCCCTGACGCGCTTTTCGTTCGAGATTCCGCACGTCCATCCGGCCAATGTTTCGGATTACTCCTGTAATTTGACGTCCCTTGACCACCGCTGCAGACTCTCACCATGACTAACTCCCCCGATCGCACCTGTCTGATCTCGCTCTCACTAGGCACAAGCTTCCTCGTGGCCAGCAACGTGATGGGCCACGGCGTCGGCCTCGCGCCTGACCCGCGGGGCGCCCTGCTGCTGGCTGCTGCCGGCTTGCTGTTCTTCGTCCTTGCGGACAGCCGCTCGCAGTGGGAAAAATTCCTTCGCGTGCTGCAGCTCGTGCTGGCCCTTGGCACATTCTCCGTGGTCGCCGCCTTGCTGGTGGAAGCGCTGCAGGAGTTCCACCGCTTAGCCTCGCAGGATTGGGGCGCGATCCCGCCTCCGCAGCTCATCTACTCTGTCATTTACGCGCTGGCATCGCTGGTGACGCTGCTGGGAATCAGCGTCAAGGAGAGACGGCACCGCCGGACATCGGTGGACATACCGATCCCGGCGGGCTAGACGTCCTCATTTAGCCGCCGTTTGAGATAAGCGCTGAAGTCCGGCCCCGCGGGATTGGCCACTACCGCATCCACCCACGCCTGCCGCTCGAAGCACAGCACGCGCAGGTCCCAAACGGTGGAGGCCAGTCCGGTGGGCGTGACGTATTGCAGGTGGTGAGGATCGTCGGCAGGCGAGAGGTAGACCTGGTGATAGAGTTCGTTGTCGTCCGCCCACCAATCGAGGGAAACAAAGCTGGCGCTTGGCCCCTCGTGCACACTCATGAACCCCACGCCGTAGTGGCGGCGGCCGGGAGCCAGGGGCTGCCGCAGCCAGCGTAGCGCTGCCTCCTTGGCAGAGGCCAGCAGCTCGGGGCGCAGTGATCCTCCCGCCAGCGTGATGGCGTAAACCTTGATGCGCCAGCCCGCTTCCTCCCATAGCTCCAGGAAGCGGATCGGACGCCTGCGGTAGCGCTCCAGAAGCTCGGTCATCCGCGCCCATCATACACACCAGATGCCGCAGCCGGACAGTAATCTCAATGACTTCCAGCACTCCAGATTACTGATGCATCACCTGTCGAAGTGACGCCCCTCACTGCCGCCCGCCAAGCAAAAGAGGACGATGAATCAGTCCTATCTGAGCCGTTCGAGGAGGCGTTCCATGAAGCGCGTCCTTATTCTCGGCGCTGCGGGCAGGGACTTCCACAACTTCAACGTGGTTTTCCGGCATAGCCGCGATTACCAGGTCGTGGCGTTTACAGCCACCCAGATTCCGGACATTGCGAACCGGAGGTACCCACCCGCCCTGGCGGGCCCGCAGTACCCGGATGGCATTCCTATCCTGGACGAACAGGAGATGGAAAGGATCATCCGCGAACAAGAAGTCGACGTCGTAGTGTTTTCCTACAGCGACATCTCGCACATGAACCTGATGCACCTGGCGTCGCGTGCGGTCGGCAGAGGGGCGGATTTTTGGCTGCTTGGGGCCAATCGCACGCAGCTTAAAGCACGCGTGCCTGTGATCTCCGTCTGCGCCGTGCGCACCGGTTGCGGCAAGAGCCCCGTGTCGCGCCGGGTCGTCACGGAGCTGCGGGGACTGGCCTGGAAGCCGGTGGTGGTTCGCCATCCGATGCCCTACGGCGACCTTGCTTCCGAGGCAGTTCAGCGCTTCGCAACCATGAGTGACCTGGAGCGGCAGAAGTGCACTATCGAGGAGCGTGAGGAATACGAGCCGCACATCGCCGAGGGCACGACCGTCTATGCCGGCGTGGACTACGAGGGCATCCTGCGGGAGGCGGAGCGCGAGGGCGACATCATTCTCTGGGACGGCGGCAACAACGACACGCCCTTCTACCACTCCGACCTGCAGATCGTAGTCGCCGACCCACACCGCGCCGGCCACGAGCTGGCCTACTACCCCGGCGAGGTGAACCTGCGGTCCGCCGACGTGATGGTGATTAACAAGGTGGACACGGCTGGGCTTCACGATCTCGAAACCGTGCGCCTGAACATTCGCCTGCACAATCCGCTGGCTTGCGTTGTGGAAGCGGCGTGCCGAGTAAAGGCTGCGGATCCACAAGCGATCAAAGGGCGCCGCGTGCTGGTGGTGGAAGACGGCCCGACATTGACCCACGGCGAAATGCCCTATGGCGCCGGTGTGGTCGCGGCGCGGCAGCACGGCGCCGCCGAATTGGTGGACCCGCGTCCGTATGCTGTGGGTTCGATCCGCGGCGTCTACGAACGCTACCCGCACCTGAACAGCCTGTTGCCCGCGATGGGGTACAGCGACATGCAGCGCCATGAGCTGGAACACACCATAGACCGCGTCCCGTGTGATCTGGTGGTGGTGGCCACGCCGGTAGACCTGGCGCGCATCATCAGCGTGAACAAGCCTTGTGTGCGCATCAGCTACGAGATCGAGGAACTCACCCGTCCCGGCCTGACGGACATTCTGGAGGAATTCACCACTACGCACCGACCGGAGCTGGTGGAGGTGCAACCATGAACGACCTGCTGTCTATCCGTGATCTGTCGCCGAACCAGATCCGCGACCTGCTGGACCTGGCTTGCCACGTGAAAGCCGATCCCGGGGCGTACTCCGGAGCGCTGCGCGGAAAAACGCTGGCGATGATCTTCGAGAAGCCGTCGCTGCGCACGCGGGTCACCTTCGACGTGGGGATGGAGCAGCTCGGCGGCCATTCTCTCTACCTCTCGCCGGAGGAAATCAAGCTGGGCCGGCGCGAGTCTGTGCACGATATCGCCAAGAACCTGGAACGAATGGTGCAGGCCATCATGATCCGCACCTTTGCCCACGAAGTCGTGGAGGAAATGGCTGAGCACGCCGCCATCCCGGTCATCAACGGGCTGACCGACTTCAGCCATCCATGCCAGGCCCTGGCGGACTTCCTAACCATGCTCGAGGTGAAAGGCCGAGTGACGGGGCTGAAAGTCGGATTCGTGGGGGACGGTAACAACGTAGCTCATTCGCTGATGTTTGCCGGGGCGCAGTTGGGAGCGCACGTGACCGTTGCCACACCGCCGGGCTACGAGCCCAAACCCGAAGCTGTGCAATGGGCATGCCGGCAGAGTGCCTATAGCGGCGGGATCTGTACGCTGACCAATGATCCCGTTGAGGCTGTCCGGGACGCGGACGTTGTTTACACGGACGTGTGGGCGAGCATGGGCCGCGAAGCCGAGGCAGAGCAGCGCAAACAGGTCTTTGTGTCCTACCAGGTGAACGCCCAGTCCTTCTGCCACGCCAAGCCGGACGCCATCTTCCTGCATTGCCTGCCGGCGCATCGTGGCGAGGAGGTGACCTCGGACGTGATCGATTCGGAGCGGTCGTTCGTGTTTCAGCAAGCGGAAAACCGACTGCACGTGCAGAAAGCCCTCCTGCTGATGCTGATGGCAGCAGCAGTTGCCGAGCCGCGTAGTTCGGTTGAGCATGAAGCGATGCCGCTGTGAGCAGGGTTCAGTAACGGCGAGTGTTGCGTGTCAAAGACCATCCTTATCGCCGTAGGAGGCAATTCCCTCATCCGAGCCGGGGAGAAGGGGACGATCGCGGAGCAGTTTGCCAATGTTCAGGCAACAGCAGCTGCCATCGTGGCCCTCTTGGGCGACGGTTTCCGCGTCGTGGTCACGCACGGCAACGGGCCCCAGGTGGGAGCGGCGCTGTTGCGGTCCGAGCGCGCCGCCGACCAGGTGCCCGGCCATCCGCTGGATGTGTGTGATGCCTGCACCCAGGGAGAGATCGGCTACCTCCTGCAGCAATCCTTGGAGAACGCGCTGACGCGGGCGGGGTTGCACGTGCCCGTTGTGACCGTGTTAACGCAGGTGGTCGTCTCCGAGGACGACCCCGCCATGCAGCGGCCCACCAAACCCATTGGCCCCTTTTACTCCCGGGAACAGGCGGAACAACGCCAGCGGCAACTAGGATGGCAGATCGTCGAGGATGCCGCCCGCGGCTTTCGGCGCGTCGTGCCTTCGCCGGAACCGATCGAGATCGTGGAACTGGAGGCCATTTCCGATCTGGTCCATGACGGTGCGCTGGTCATTGCAGCCGGCGGCGGCGGCATTCCCGTGGTCGCTCACCAGGGAACCCTGCGCGGGATCGAGGCTGTGATCGACAAGGACCGCGCCTCGGCCCTGCTCGCCTTGCGGCTGGGCGTGGATGTGTTCGCGATCTTGACCGACGAGGATTGCGTCTACCTGGATTACAAGCGGCCGACACAACGGCCGCTCGCACGGATCACGACCGTCGAACTGGAAGCGTATTACCGGGCCGGGCACTTCCCGCCCGGCAACATGGGGCCGAAGATCGAATCTGTGCTGCGTTTTCTGCGCGGCGGGGGAAGCGAAGCCGTGATCACCTCATATGAGCGTCTGCGCGAGGCGGTGGCCGGCCGGGCCGGCACGCGGATTGTTTCTGGCAGCGCTACTGCCTCCGGATTGCAAGAGCCGTGCGCAGTTCACATGGGAGGACGGTGAGATGTCGGATATCGAGACACTAATCGAGCGACCAGGCATGAGATGGCACGGCACGACCAGTGTGCGTGAACTGAAGCACGTGATTGAGTCGCAGCAATTCACCGTTCCACTACTCATGGAACTGTTCGAGCGCTCGCAAGGGATGGAGCGCGTGGTGGCCCGCGGAGGCTCGCTTGATTACCAGAACAAGATCATGGCGACCCTTTTCTATGAGCCTTCGACGCGCACTCGCTTCGCCTTCGAGGCCGCCATGTACCGGCTGGGCGGAAAGGTGCTCTCCACCGAGCAGGCGCGCGTATTCTCATCGGCTGTCGAGGGCGAGCGGATGGAGGATTTGATCCGCATCGTCGCCGGCTATGCGGACGTGATCGTCATCCGCCATCACCAGGAAGGCGGGGCCAGACGGGCAGCGGAGGTCTCTCGCGTTCCCGTCATCAACGCCGGCGATGGGGAAGGCGGTCAGCATCCCACCCAGGCCTTGCTCGACCTGTACACCATTTACCGCGAGCGTCCGCTGAACGGCTTGAGTGTGGCCTTTATCGGCGAACTGGACAAAGGCCGGACGGCGCGCTCGCTCACCTATCTGCTCGCCAAGTTCGAGCGGGTGAAGATTTTCTTTGTCGCACCGCCGCAGTTGCAGATGAAACCGGACATCCTCGAATACCTGGACCGGCACGGCGTTCGTTATGAACTGGAGTCTGATATCGACCGCGTCGTGGGCGTGGCTGACGTGCTGTACCAGACGCGTATCCGGCCGGACCGTGCCGCTGATCCGACCAGCCTGCGGAAGTACACCATCGACTCCACGGTGCTGCAGCGGATGAAGCCTTCGGCGATGATCCTGCACCCGCTTCCCCGGACGGTCGAGCTCGACAACACCGTGGACAGCGATCCGCGGGCTCTTTATTTCCGACAGGCCATCAACGGGCTGTACGTGCGCATGGCGCTTTTGACCATGCTGTTGGAAAGGGAATAGCAGCAGGAGGTGGCAAGTGTCGAACCTTAAGCTGGTACGTGAATCCCTTGCCAATCTGCAATCTCCCAGGTTCAGCGACAGTGTGTGGGTAGCATCCTTCGAACTGCTGATGGGAGCGGCTTACGCCCTTCTGGCCGCGGAACGCCACGGCTATTCCCGGCGTGATGGCCGCAAGTACGAGTACCACACACACGTGCGCGGGAACATCGCCGCCATTGTGGCGGAGCACGGTTTCACGCGGCCGGTTTCCGAGCAGCCTTTGTTTGACGATTGGGTCTCCGGTTTTTATTTCAATGCGGCAGAACAGCGCATCTTGTGGGCGGCCGATCGCCTGCTTACCACTTTTGCCGCCATTGACTGCCCGTGCGGCAGATCCAGCGAACTGCGCGGGCACGGCAGACATTCCTTCGCCGAGGTGTGGAAGGCAGCTTCACTTCGCCTCGAGCACGTCGGGACGGAACACCAAAAGGACCTGACGCACGTGGCTGTCCTTCTCCGGCAATCGGCCGTGGAGCGCCACCGGGCTTGCGAGATGGCGTTCAGCCCCGACGCCGTCCTTTCCATGCTGCGCGACCACCTCGAGCACAAGCACGGCTACACTCTCGACGGACATCGCAAGACGGTCGCCAGGCCGCGCCTCATTTGGTCCACGGCCGCGCCCGGCGTGCAATTGGAGTTCGTGTGCGCGGCTTTTTCGCTCCTCTGCCAGAGCTATGACGAGATGATGAACTGGCACGCGGATGCACGCGACAGCGTGCTCACCGCCTTAGGCGAACTGGCATAACCTTCCCGGAACGCCAGAACCATGGAAGCACATGGAGGTGCATCATGACGATCCATGACGTGATGACCGAGAATCCAGCCTTTTGCGCGCCTTCGAGTTCGGCGCAGACGGCCGCCCTGGTCATGCAGCAGAAAGACACAGGCATCCTGCCGGTCACCGCGGATGCCTTCAGCCGCAAGCTGGTGGGCGTGGTGACTGACCGCGACCTGTGTATGGCGGTGCTGGTGCGTGGCCGCGATCCGTCGCATGTGTGGGTGCAGGAATGCATGACGCGCGACCTGGCCGCCTGCCAACCCGGCGAGGAAGTCAGCGCTGCGTTGCGGCTGATGCGCGAGCACCGCGTGCGCCGCATCCCGGTGGTGGATGAGGCCGGAAACCTGAAGGGCATCGTATCGCTAGCAGACCTTGTGCGCCAGCGGTCCATCTCGCCGGCCGAACTGTTCGACACCCTGGAAAAGATCTGCGAGCCCGCGCCGGTGAAGCCGTCCAAACCGGCCGTCACTCTGGCTGCCTAGCGCGGGATTGGGATCGCGAAGCGGCTGTCGCGGGCCCGCCATCCGGCCGAACCTGGACTGGATGGTTGTGCCGGGCTCGCGCGGCCTCTTCGCGTTGACCAGCCTCCGCTGCAGGGATGGCGGGGATCGACCCAAATCGAGTCTCATGCGCCGTCTAGTGATCCCTGGCTCCAGGGCAAGAGTACAATTGAGCATTCTTATGGTCGTTGCCGGTTTTTTGGTGGGGGCCTGAGCCTCAGAGCGTAAGATTTGAAACGAGGTGATGTTCATGAGCGAACTGGCTGACAAGAAGTGTGTTCCCTGCCGCGGAGGGGTCCCGCCGCTGAAGGGAGCTGAACTGGATGCGCTCAAGAAGCAGGTACCGGGATGGGAAGTGGTCAGCGAGCACCACCTGAAAAAGGCGTTCACCTTCCCCGATTTCAAGACTGCGCTCGATTTCGTCAACCGCGCGGGCGCTGTGGCGGAAGAGCAGGGGCATCATCCCGACATCTACCTGGCGTGGGGCAAGGTCGAGATCACCCTCTGGACCCACAAGATTGACGGACTGACCGAGAGCGACTTCATCCTGGCAGCAAAGATCGAACGCTTGAGGCGCGAGTCGGCCGCAGCTTGAGGCGTTTAGCGGGTGCGAGCGAATCCGAGCCGAGCGAGGGGAGCGGGAAACCGCTGCCGAAATCTCGCGCGCATAGAGGGATCCACTACCAAGCCAAGTTGTGACGTGGGGCGGCGTGACCTCGCCTGACGCCGTTCTCCTATGGCAGGTCCATGGACAGGGAAACGGCAAACTCCTGTCCCCACCACCCACACGCCATCACTTAACTTGGCCCCTAGGCTAGCGCCGTCATCCGCAGAAGACAAGTCGTCGGTCATGGATGCTAGACATTGGCGACTATCGACGGAACCGCAAGCAGCATTGCAAGATCTTGCCAAACTTTATTGTTCCCCGTTGTTTTCAATGATTTAGCACCATACAATGCGAAACTGTGCTGCTAAACCTTCATTTCACACACTTCAGGGCTTCCCTGTTGGGCGAAGGTACATCTTGTAACTAACATACGCTCAAGAGGCTGTCCTAACTTACGGGGATTTGCGTTTGGTAGCAGCCCCAGGGTGACGCAAGTCTGCGCGCCCTGCTTTGCAACCACCAGGAGCAAGAGTCTATGCCCAAGCCGGTGAAGTATCTGGAAAAGCTGCTGACCTCTGCCGCACAGGCGGGGTGGGTGGTTTACGAGCGGTTGAACCGGATCAGTCCTAATCCTTCGTTTACTCCGGGGTGGTCGGACAAGCCGATCCTGAAGTCATGGCAGAAAACCAAGCCGCCGCTGGGATGGCCGCGCGTTACAGATTCGCTCTGCCCGCGCTGCGTGCCTGAAGCCCGCCAGCGGATTCTCGACGGCGAGCTGCCGGTGGACCTGCTGATGGCCGAGAAGGTTGGCGAGATCAAGGCGCAGATCATCGAGCGCGACGGCAAAATCCTCATGGTGAAGGACTGCCCCAAGCACGGCCACTTCGAGGACGTGATGTCCATCGACGTGGATTTCTACCGGCACCTCGAGCAGACTTTCCCCGGGCGTGACATCGTCTCGCACAACGACAAGCACCTGCACCACCACGGCACCAGCACCGTCAGGTGGGGCCGCGGCGCCGTGCTGACCATCGACCTCACCAACCGCTGCAATATGATGTGCGACCCCTGCTTCATGGACGCCAACCAGGTGGGGTTCGTTCATGAACTGACGTGGGAAGAGATCAAGACGCTGCTCGACAATGCCATTTCCATCAAGCCACGGCGGCAGATGTCGGTGCAGCTTTCGGGCGGCGAGCCGACGCTCTCGCCCTACTTCCTGGACGCGGTCCGCTATTGCCGCAAGGTCGGATACAACAGCGTGCAGGCGGCCACGAACGGCATCGAGTTCGCGAAGAGCTTCGAATTCTGCCAGCAGGCTGCGGAGGCAGGCCTGCGCTACGCCTACTTGCAGTTCGACGGCATCGGTAATGCCGCCAATGCGCACCGCAAGGTCGGCAACCTGTACGATGTGAAGCTGCAGGCCATCGAGAACCTCTACAAGGCCGGCGTGGACGTGGTGCCGGTGACCACCATCGTCAACGGCATCAACAACGAGCAAGTGGGCAAGATCGTCAAGTTTGGTTTGGACAATCCCAAGATCATCTCTTTCTGCTCGTTCCAGCCGGTATCGTTCACGGGGCGCGACGAGGCCATCACCGATGACCGGCGCCATGCGCAGCGTTACACGCTGTCGCACCTGGCGCATGACGTGAAGAACCAGACCGGCCTGGGCGAGCCTGCCCGCGACTGGTTCCCGCTCTCGTTCATCTCCACCTTCTCCGACTGGGCCGACCTGGTGCATGGCCCGGAGGCGCAGTGGGGACAAATGAGCTGTGGCTGCCATCCCAACTGCGGCGTGGGCATGGGCATCATGGTGGACAAGGAGACCAAAGAGGCCGCGCCCGTCACCGCCTTCCTCAATGCCGACCAGCTCGCCAAGGACGTACAGAAGGTCACCGACGCAGCCCGCGGGCGTAAGCTGTCGTTGCTCGGCATGATGCTGGCGGTAATGCGCAACTACGACCCCTTCAAGACCACCACGCACTTCACCATCTTCGACCTGCTGATGAAGTTCGATAAGGGCTTCGGCGCCAGCAAGAAGGCGCGTTCCGGCAAGTACGGCAAGGTGGGCGCTGATCGCACTCTGGAGGACATCGAGGCCCGCCGCAAGGATCGCTGGAACATTCTGTTCATCGCCGGTATGTGGTTCCAGGACCTGTTCAACTACGACTTCCGGCGCACCGAGCAGTGCATCATCCCTTACGCCACGCAGGAGGGCGAGATTTCGTTCTGCGCCTACAACACGGGCATCGGCTGGCGGAACATCATCGAAAAGATGCACATGACCGCCACTCTGACCAAGTGGTACGAGGAGAACGGCCGACATGAGATCTTTGCCGGCGGTAAGCGCGTCAATATGGACGCGGCCGAAATCGTCACCAGTGGCAAAGTGCTCAAGGTCAACCACGAGTTGGTCACCGAGAAGGAGCAGGATGACCTCGACCGCCTGGGCATCGCTAAGAACGCCCGCGAAGAGAAACTCCGCGCTCGCGACGCCAAGTTGAAGGGCGTGGATAACCTGGAAATGATGAAGCTCTACCGGAAGGTGGTCCTGAAAGACCCGACGGCGGAGAGCTTCGTGTCGCTCGACTCATTGACTAAACCTGCTCCCAAGGCGGAGAAGGTGGAAGAGCAAGTCGAAGAGGAAGTTCTGGGCGACTAGGGCATCACAGCAAGCAAG
>Ga0335069_10007139_pt1 | contig 16166 bp, 12 predicted proteins | sample Lox_Sample_11_FD_206714 | JGI IMG/M metagenome (GOLD analysis project Ga0335069, IMG submission 206714) | Soil microbial communities from Loxahatchee National Wildlife Refuge, Florida, United States - Lox_Sample_1.1 | ecosystem: Environmental > Terrestrial > Soil > Wetlands | place: USA... | reverse complement strand
TGAATCCGCGTTTCTGGTAGCTCGCGACGCTGGCGTCGACCAGCGCCGTCGCGTGCCCCAGGAACTCCGCCACGCTCGGCTTCGCGCTGAGGTATTCGATCACAGCCGCATCTTTGCCGGTCAGCGCACGGAACTGCTCCTCCCGACCAGGATTCGGCAGCCCGCGCGCGTCGAAGACGTAGCCTCCGCCATGACCTTCCTGGTCGCTTGGCGCCGCATGATGAAACGAGAAGCTGAAGATGCGCACAGTTAATCCTGACGGAGCCGAAACCGCAATCGCCTGCAGCTTCTCCGACCCCGCAATTCCATCCAACGCCTCCATCAATGCCGGGAGCGCAACCGGCAGCCTGACGTTGGCTGCGAGCCAGCGCAGGTTCTTGAGCGCGTAAGGAACGCTCTCAAGGAAATGCGCCTTGCGCTCATAGAAGCCCCTGAACCCGTAAGCGCCCAGCGCCTGAAGGATGCGCACGTACACGTAAGCGTAGTAGTGCTCCATGAATGCGGCACGATTGAGGTCGATGACGCCGCCGAGGCAATCGAGATAGGCATCCAACAGTTCCTGGCGGAGCGCGGGCGGCAAATTGGCCTTGCCGTCATAGAGCAGCGAGGCGATGTCGTACTGCAGCGCGCCCTTGCGTCCGCCCTGGTAGTCGAGAAACCACGGTTTGCCTTCGCGCAGCATCACGTTGCGTGACTGGAAGTCCCGGTAGAGAAAGTAGTCCCGGTCAGCGGCGAGCAGGAACCTGGTCAGGCGGGCGAAGTCGTGCTCCAAAGCCTGTTCGTTGAAGGGAACCCCTGCGAGGCGCAGGAAGTAGTACTTGAAGTAGTTCAGGTCCCATGCGATCGATTGGCGGTCGAAGCTGGATCGCGGGTAGCAGACCCTGTAATTCAGGTCGCGGCCGGCGACAACCTGGAAGCGCGGCAACTCCGCCACCACCTTGCGATACGCCTCGACCGCTTCCGGCGCAATATTGTCGCCGTTGCGATGGGCACCCAGGAAGTCGAACAGCGTGGTGTCGCCCAGATCCTCTTCGAGATAGGAGCCAGCGTGCAGATCTTCTGCATAGATCTCCGGTACCGGCAACCCGTGACGCCGAAAGTGGCGCGAGAACTCAAGGAACGCAATATTCTCCTCGCGCACCGGGGAAAGAACGCCGATGGCGCTCGCGCCACCACCCGTGAGCCGCACGATGGCGCGTCCCGAGCCACCCAACTGGCCTTGCAGGGGCCTTGTTTCGGCAGGCAGGAAGCCGAAATGCCGTTCGAAGAGCCGTTTCAGGACATCCATCGCCATGCGCGCTTACGAAGCCATCTTGCTTCGCCACTATAAACCATTTAATATCCCGACGGTTCGACGATCGCGATATTCCCCAACATGAAAGTCGAGGAGGTAGCATCCTATGGCCGAGAACCGTGGAGTCGCTTACATGGGGCCCGGTGTCGTGGAGATTCAGAGCATCGATTTCCCCAAGCTGCAATTGGGAAACCGCAAGTGCGAGCACGGCGTCATCCTCAGAATTGTTTCAACGAATATTTGCGGCAGCGACCAGCACATGGTCCGGGGCCGCACGACCGCGCCCAAGGGGCTGATCCTCGGGCACGAGATTACAGGCGAAGTCATTGAAGCAGGGCGCGATGTTGAGTTCATCAAGGTTGGCGACCTGGTATCGGTGCCTTTCAATATCGCCTGCGGACGATGCAGAAATTGCAAGGAACGCGCGACCGGCATCTGCCTGAACGTGAACCCGGCGCGACCGGGCGCGGCGTATGGATATGTGGACATGGGAGGCTGGATCGGCGGACAGGCCGAGTATGTCATGGTGCCGTACGCCGACTTCAATCTTCTGAAGTTTCCAGACAAGGCCCAGGCGATGGCGAAGATCCGCGACCTGACCTGTCTCTCCGACATTCTGCCCACGGGCTATCACGGCGCGGTGAGCGCGGGCGTGGGGCCGGGGAGCACGGTCTATGTCGCAGGCGCCGGCCCAGTGGGTCTGGCCTGCGCAGCGGCTTGCCACCTGCTCGGCGCGGCTGTCGTGATCGTCGGTGACCTGATTCAGGAGCGGCTGGCGCAGGCCCGGAGCTTCGGCTGCGAGACGGTGGACGTTTCAAAGAGTGCCTCAGTAGGCGACCAGATCGCCCAGATTCTCAAGGTTCCGGAGGTGGATTGCGCAGTGGACTGCGTGGGCTTCGAAGCCCGCGGTCATGGCCCTGATGCCAAGCAGGAGATTCCTGCCACCGTATTGAATTCCCTTATGCAGGTGTGCCGGGCCGGCGGAGCGCTGGGAATCCCGGGACTGTACGTTACCGAAGACCCGGGCGCCACGGATAAGAACGCGCAGACGGGGAACCTGAGCATCCGTATCGGGCTGGGCTGGGCCAAGTCTCACGTCTTCACCACAGGTCAATGCCCGGTGATGAAATACAACCGGCAGCTGATGATGGCGATCCTGCACGGCAAGATCAACGTGGCCAAAGCGGTGAATGTAACGGTCATCACGCTCGACGATGCCGTCCAGGGTTATCGCGATTTCGATCAGGGAGCGGCGAAGAAGTTTGTGCTTGATCCGCACGCCATGATTGCCGCATGAGTGGGAGGCCTAGAAAGCTGCTGGAGGTCTGATCGATTGGCGGGGAGCGGGGGTCGACGACGGCAATCGCCTCAGTCTCTTTTGCGCCGCTGGTGCGTCGACGGGATGTTCATGTCCTCGCGGTATTTGGCCACGGTGCGCCGGGTGAGCTGAATGCCCTGCGCCTGCAGCATGGCGGCGAGCTGATCGTCGGTGAACGGACGGCGCGGGTCTTCGTCTTCGATCAGTTTGCGCACTTTGCGCTTGAGGACAAGCAGTGGCGTGTCGGCGCCTTCAGGCCCGTTTGAGCCTTCACTGAAAAAGAATCGCAGCTCGAGCACGCCTTGCGGGGTGTGGGCGTATTTGTTCGCCACGGCGCGGCTCACCGTCGAGGGATGGACGCCGATCTCCTCGGCCACTTCCTTGATCATCATCGGCCGTAACGCCTCGACACCTTTATCGAGAAAGTCCTGCTGACGGCGCACGATCACCTCGCATGTGCGAAGAATCGTGCTCTTGCGCTGAGCGATGTTGCGCAAAAGCTGCAAGGCCGAGCGGAATCGCTCTTTGACGTATTCCTTCACTTCTTTGTCGGTGTTGTTTGCCACGAGCATGCGCCGGTAGCGCTGGCTGAGGCGCAGGCTGGGCAGGTCTTCTTCGTTCATGCTGACCGCCCATTCGTCGCCACGCTTGACGAAGAAGACATCGGGCTCGATCAGGCGGGTCTGTTCGCGGTTGTAAACGCGGCCGGGGCGCGGGTCGAGAGTGCGGATGAACTCGATGGCCGCGTGCGCTTCTTCTGGGGTCACCTGGGCTGCGCGCGCCAGATCCTTCACGTCTCGTTTTTGAAGCAGCGGCAGGTGATGGTCCACAATCACGGCCGCGACCTGCATGGCTCGGCGGCGCTCATCGATTTTGGCATCCGCCTCGTCGGTGAAGCTGCCGTGAGGGTTCTCAGCCGGCTCGCTCTCGCCGGTGCCATACAAGTGGTCGAACTCGTGCTGCTGGGCCGCAATCTGGAACGCCAGACATTGACGAAGGTCCCGAGCCCCTATTCCGGCGGGATCGAGATGCTGCACCACCTCCATTGCGCGGTGCACCAATTCAAGCGCATCGCCGTCCTTGCGGTGGCCGTTCGAGGCCGCGGCGGCGTCGGTTGCAGCGATCAGCGCTTCTGCCAACTCCTCTTCGCTCGCAGCCAGATAGCCGTCTTCGTCGAGATTGCCGACGATGAATTCGGCCGCCGCCTGCAGATCGCGGTCGAGGCTCAAAGCTCCCAACTGCCACGCCAGGTGATCGGACAGAGATGTTGGCTGGGAGAGAAAGTTTTCAAACGAGGGCTTTTCACTATCCTCGTATTCCGGCTGCGTGCGATAGCCGGGATCGAGATACTCCTGGAAGTACGTGCCAAAGTCGATCTCGTTGAAGATATCCTTGGGCGGCGCGACGATTTCTTCAGCGCCGCGCTCCAGCCGCTCCTCACGGCCCGCCACCTGGTCGAGCATGGGAACGGACTCGTTGATTTCTTCGAGAACCGGATTCTCCACGAGCTCGGCATCGATCATCTCCTTGAGCTCGACCTTGTTCAGGGCAAGAACGCTGACCATCTGCATCAGGCCCGGAGTGAGGACCTGGCGTTGCGCCACTTTCAGATTCAGTCTTGGTTGTAGCAGCGCCATAGATGAGCAGCGTTTCCCGATCGAACTCAATGCGAGTCTAATCGTGTGTGAAAAAGCTTAATGGAGATTTTGCCCCAATTTTAATCACCAATTCGAGTCATTAACCCGATTTGGATTTCGTCCCGATCCGGAACCTTTGCGGCAAATTCCGTATCGAAAGCTGCCTGCCGGGGGTTTCCCGCCCGCCGGCCTGCCCCTTTGGATCACACTTTAGTTTAACGAGAAACCCTCACCCAGGTAGATTCTTCTCACTTCGAGATCGTTGCCCAATTCATGGGGAGTGCCGGCGCGGAAAATCCTCCCCTCGGCAATAATGTACGCCCGGTCGGTTACACTCAATGTTTCTCGAACGTTATGATCCGTGATGAGCACGCCGATGCCGCCGGCTTTGAGGTCGAAGATGATTTTCTGCAATTCCAGTACGGCGATCGGATCAATGCCGCTGAACGGTTCGTCGAGCAGGATGAAATTGGGTTGAATGCAAAGGGCGCGAGCGATCTCCACGCGCCGCCGCTCTCCGCCGGAGAGCGCATAGCCGCGCGTGGTACGAATATGGCCGAGGTTGAGCTGGTTGATGAGCTTTTCGGTCCGTGAGCGCCTCTCGCGATTGCCTAACGGCTGCGCCTCAAGAACCGCCAGGATGTTCTCTTCAACCGTGAGCTTACGAAAGACCGAGGGCTCCTGCGGCAGATAGCTGATTCCGAAATTCCGCGCTCGCAAGTACATCGGCAGGTGCGTAATCTCAGTCGTGTCCACGAGAACGCGGCCGTTCTCCGGCGCGACCAGGCCGACAATCATGTAAAAGCTGGTGGTCTTGCCGGCGCCGTTTGGACCCAGCAACCCGACCACCTCGCCGCGCGAGATGCTGAGGTTGACGCCTCTGACAACTTGCCTTCCCTTGTAGCTCTTGCCGATTCCCTCGGCAATCAACGTTTCCATTCGGTCGTCTGGCTCGCTTTGCGCTACTTGCCGTGCGCCTCCGGCGCAGTCGTCTCCGTGATCGTCTCGCGCCTGCCGCCTTCGATACTGACGCTATCATCGCGGCTATGGAAAATCAAAGTCTCGCCAGTGACGCTGCCTTCTTCGGGATCGCTCAGTCGCGGCGGTTCCGCAGCTGAGCCAGTGAGGGCGTAGTCTCCAGTTCCCGAGGAGTAAACCATCTGCTCTCCGGTGCCTCTGCGGCCCCGCGAGGTCAGCAAGACGCGCCCGGTCGCAGTCATCCGATCGACCTGAGCTTGCCCGCCAGTTCCAAGAGCAGGCATCAGACGCAGCTCGAGCTGCTCTGACGAAGACTCGCCGGTACCAGTCTCGGCCACGACAGCGTCCAGCGGCCCATGATGCATCACGGCGCGGTGTTCGGCATCGGAGTACCAAAGATCGCCACCGCGGACACGGATCACGGAGGCTGCGTTCATCCTCTCCGCTGGGTTAGCGGCTCCACTCAGACCCTTTGGCTGTCCGGCGATGCCTAGCGGCCCACCCGCGCTCAACAGCACCGCGCGCACCGGTTCGCCAGCATCGGTGGTGCGTGCCGACAGCGTTTGCAGATGCTGGTTGAGCACGATCGTCGGGGCAGTGACTGAGTTGGCCTGCTGCCAGAGGCGAGCATGCCCACGAAACTCCACTTCGCCCGTTGACTGATTCATCCGCGCTTCGCTTGCGATCACGTGGGCCGGTCCATTGCCTCCAAATGCAGCCGCTCTCTGTCCAGAACCGGCGCTCGCGGCCTGAGCCCCGGGAAGGCTGCCCCCGCTCCAGGTCGCCTTGACGTTGCCGTGGGCATAGGCTTCTCCCGACTGCCGCGCCAGATCGACCTTGTCGGCAGTCATCTCAAGCCCGCCGTCAGTCACGCGGGGACTCTCGGTGAGATGTACCCATTCTCCAGTGCCCTCATAGACTGCCTTCCCTGCCGTGGCATGCAGCGGAGGCTGCGCCTGGGCGCCGGCTTTCGTCGCCGGCTGCTCGAGAAGCGACACGCGACCATCCAGCTCGGCCGAGTCTACCTTGGCGGCTTCGTGCCGGCTTGCTCCCTCGCCGCCCTGTTCCGTGCCTTCGGCAAAACTCGCCAGCAGCTTGTCGCCGTTTGCAGTTTGCAGCGCGCCGGTGGCCGTGGTCTGCTCCATACGTGCGTGACCAGTACCCACCAATGAGCGCAGCGTCGAGTTGGGGCCGAAACTCCCGGTTACCTCGTCGGCACTCATCATCGCGGGCACCGCGGATGCATCGCTCCGCAGGCTCTGGCTTGTTACTACGACTCCGCCCGTTCCACGAAGGCTTGCTGGTTCCACCTGTCCCTTGCCTGCATCGCGAAAGTCGATGTCGGCCACGGGAGAGCGCCAGGTCCGGCTCAGGTTCATCGCCATTTCGGCTGCGCCTCCCTGCATCCCCGATCCCGGCTCCATGAGCGCAGGCCCCTGTTTTTCAGTGAATTCCACGCCGCGCTCAAGATGGGCATGGCGAAGCTTGCCCTGGCTCGCGAAATCCAGATCTGCGGCCGGAGAAGTTCCGTGGGTAACTCGGCTCGCCGTAACCGAATCCATCGTGACGCCGCCCTCCAACCGTCCGTGGTGTGGCTGGCTCTTCTCGTCGAAATCCATCTTTGCCGTAGGTGAGGAAACGCGCCCGCCGCCGGCGGTAGTCAGTGTAAAGCCGCTCGTTGCGTTCAGTCGTTCCGTAGATCCATCTTGCCGGAAGAAGATCTCCGCTTCGGCTGCGCCGGCCTGCGCGCTCCTGTAGTCGGCAGTCGCCACTTGCAGCCGGCAGGTTTGTGCGTCGCGGTCAAACTCGGCATGCTGTGCCCGAATCGTTACTGCATCGGGACCGCGCTGCGCCGTCAGCTCCACGGCACGATCGAGCGTCAAGTAGCCTTTCTGCGAGTCATAGGTGGCGCCAATCGAAGTTCCGCTGCCCTGGCTCATGGCGAAATCGACGCGCTGCATGGTCGACACCAGGCCCGTATCCCGATCGAAGGTTACCCCGCTGGTCTTTACACGAATCTGCTTCGGTCCAGCTGTCGCACTTGCCGGCGGACTCCCCACCTTCTGACCTGGCGGGACGGAGTTCGCAGGCTGTGACAGCAGCATCTCGACGGGGCCTGCGGCGATAAACAAGCCGCTCTTCTGGTCGTATTCGAACTTATCGCCGTTGATCTGGTCGACGCTGGAGCCGTCCTGACCAAAGAATTCGATCTGCACCCCAAGGAGCAGTATGCGATTATCGCGCAGCTGCACCTCCTGCGATGCATGGATCTTGTATTTCAAGTGCGAAGTATAGGAGTGAACGAAGTTGAACCCATTGGCCTGCTGCTGGATCTCCTTGGCCAGGCGCTGGGGCAGATCACGCCGCACGAATCGGTTTTTCCATTTGGCTGAGGCCAAGAAAATCCCCAGCGCCGCAAGCAACAACACTGCTGCTGCCAGCACCAGCATTCGGATTCGCTCAATCGTGAAGCGCATGCGCCCTAGTTGCTCACGCCCAATCGTGCAGCCAGACGTTGAGCAAGACTTTCACCTAACTCGCTCCACAGGAGGCGCGCAGTCGCGCCGGAGCCTTTCTCAATTCCCGCGGTCAGATCGACCAGTTGCCGCACATTCTCTGCAACGTGTTTCGCCCCTACCTCGCCCATGTCTGCGTCCTCTTCGAGGAAAGGCGCATCGGAGCCGAAATCGATCTTGATGTGCCCCTCTTGTTCGTAGGCGCCCTCATCGAAAAGCGGCCCAAAGCCGGTCACGCGCACTAGTCGCGGCTCGCGTATCCAGCGTGCATCGAGATTTGGCGATGCCTCCAGCTCCCATAGATTCCACCCAATCTGAAATTCATAGGCGTAATCATCGTGGAGCAACTCGAGCGCTTCTTCGACGGCCTGGCGCGGATCGACGCCGCGATCAGCGGCGCCACTCGGGGCCGCCCCAGCCATCCGGCCCCATACTCTCTGAAAAACCGGGGCCTCACTCCAGCTAACCGGCCAAGCTGTGGCGGCATAGACGCTGGGCTCGCCGCCGTGAGCGGCAAAGGCCTGGAGCACCGCAGTCAGCTTGCCGGGCAGCGCTTCCAGGCGCAGATTCGGGTACCACAGGCTCAGATACAGTGTGTCTGCCATCTCTCTCAATCTTAGACGCGGGTGTTGGGTTCCGGGGCCGGAACCGGGCCGCCAGCTGCGATGTAGACTTTCAGCCATGCGCAGACCTAAATTTCAGATCCTCTTCTGCTTGATCCTTGCGATGACGGCGAATCCCGCCATGGGACAACCGTCTGCATCCGATGGCCAGCAGCAGATTGCCGATCTTGGCGCGTGCAAGCTGGTCGGTGGCAATAAAATCGAAAACTGCCGGCTCGGTTATCGCACCTGGGGCAAGCTCAATCCCGAGCGGTCCAACTCCGTGCTTTTCCCCAGTTGGTTTTCCGGCAATAGCGGCGACCTTGCCGACTCCATCAAGTCGGATGGGCTAGTCGATCCGGCGAAGTACTTTGTCATCGCTGTCGATGCGCTGGGCAACGGCGTTTCCTCGTCGCCGTCGAACTCAGCTGCGCAGCACGGCCCCGATTTTCCCGCATTCACCGTCCAGGACATGGTGAATGCCGAGTACCGGCTGGTTACCGAGACCCTTGGCCTCAAGCATCTGCACGCGGTGATGGGAATCTCGATGGGCGGCCAACAGACGTTTGAGTGGATGGTCGACTATCCCGACTTCATGGATGTAGCCATCCCTATTGTTGGGTCGCCTCGGCCGAACAGTCGCGACCTGCTGCTGTATCGTACCGATGCGGATGCGGTGAAAGTGGATCCGGCCTGGCGCGGAGGCCGTTATGCGCAGCCGCCGCCTGCAAGTGAGGCAGAACTGATCTGGCAATTGAACCTGAGCACACCGGCCAACTTCGCGCGGACGCACGCGCGCGACCGGTTCGACAGCGAGTATGCGCACGATACTGCCAAAGGGATTCTGCCGTTCGACGCCAACGACTGGATCGCGCAACTCAGCGGCATCATGCGTCTAGACGTTGGACATGGCGGCAGCCTGGAGGATGCCGCAAAACGCGTGAAGGCGCGGGTGCTTGTGGTTTCGTCAGCGCAGGACGAGATGGTGAATCCACAGCCAGCACTCGATTTCGCTCGGCTGATTGGCGCAAAGACGATTGTGCTCCAGGGCGATTGTGGACACGTTGCTACTGGTTGCGAAGCCGCCACGCTCAATCCGCAGGTGCGGGCATTTCTTGATGGCCGGTAAAGGCGGCTAGGCCGTGACGATCTCGCTGAAGTCGGCGATGGTCGAGAGGTTGCGCAGCACCTCGTCGATGAGACCAAGGTGGGCGCCGCGTAACTGCGGGTCAGGATCGAGCACCATGACCTTGTCGAAGAAGGCATCGACCGTTGGGCGGAGTGTTGCGATGGCAGCGAGCGCCTCGCCGTAGGCGCGCTGTTCACGGAGGGCAGCGACTCTTGGCGCAAGTGCGCCGGCTGCATCAGCGAGCTCCTGTGCCTCGACAGCCAGGCTGACGCTTGACGGCGAGCCGAGCACGAAGCCCTTTTCCTCGGCCTGCTTCAGGATGTTCTTGATCCGTTTGAATGCCGCGGAAACAGTGAGGAAATCTTCTGAACCGCGCGCTTCGGTCAGGGCTTCGGCGCGGGCAATCGCGTCGCGCACATCGTCGGCGCCCGCGGCCAGAACGGCGTTGACCACGTCATAAGCGAAGCTGCGGAAATCTTTGAGATAGAAGTGGAGGCGCTCGCGGAGAAAGGCGGCGACCTGTTCCTTTTTCTCGCTCTCGGCGCCGGAGGCTGCCAGCACGTCGGACAGAGTTAGCGGCAGGCTCGATTCCGCCAGGATCTTCACGATGGCGTTGGCGGCGCGGCGAAGAGCAAATGGGTCCTTTGACCCGGTCGGCGCCATTCCGATTCCAAACATCGCCACTATCGTCTGAATCCGATCGGCGAGGCCGAGGATCTGGCCCTCGCCCGACACCGGAATCGGGTCTTCGATCCCGGCCGGGGTGTACTGCTCATAAATAGCGAGCGCAATGTGCTCGCCCAAACGTTGAGCGCGCGCATACAGCCCACCGATGATTCCCTGCAGCTCCGTGAACTCCTTGACCAGTTCCGTCGTCAGGTCAGTCTTGGCCAGTTCCACAGCCTTGAACAGCGCCGTCTCGCTGAATGGGAACTCCACCCTCTTCAATAAGGTCGCGAGCGCACTGGCCACGGCAAGGTTCTGCTCCGTCTTCCAGTAGTAACTACCGAGTTCTTTCTGGAAGGTCACGTTTTTCAAGCTCTCGACGCGATCGACCAGTGGCACTTTCTGATCCACATCCCAGAAGAAGCGCGCGTCCTTGAAGCGGGCACGCAGCACACGCGCATTGCCATGCCGGATGATGGACGCGCCTTCAGCATTTACCTGCGTGTTGAGCACCGCCAGAAAATGCGGGGCGAGTTTGCCGGTCGCGTCTTCCACAGCAAAGTACTTCTGGTGGTCGCGCATGACGGTCACGAGAACTTCTTCGGGCAGGTCGAGATGCTCGCGCTCGAAATCGCCCAGGATTACAGTAGGCCACTCGGTGAGGTGCGTAACCGTCTCGACGAGGGCCTCATCTTCGCGCCAGCGCGCACCAAGAACGGTGCGCGTGGCCGCGTCGAGTGCCTTGCGAATGATCTGCCTGCGCTCGGCGCCATCCGCGACGACGGCTGCGCCGCGCAGACTTTTGGAGTAGTTCCGTGCATGATCGATTACGACCGGTGCTTCCCCGTGGAGCACGCGATGGCCGCGGCTTGCATTGCCGGCGGCGATACCGGCGATGTCGAGAGGGACAATTTCGGAATCCATGAGCGCGACCACCCAGCGGACGGGACGCACAAAGCGCTCCGGCTTGCCGGCGCGCCAGTACATATTCTTGGCCCAGTAAAGAGCGAGAACTTCCTTCGGAAGCTCGGCCGCGAAAATCTCGTTCGCGGTGCGGCCCTTGCGCTTGACTGACGCGCCGACGTATTCGCCCTTGGTTGTCTCGACCCTCTTGAGCTCGCCAACGGCGACGCCTGCCTTTTTGGCAAAGGCATGCGCGGCGGGAGTTGGCTCGCCATCCTTGAATGCGATCTTCCACGAAGGCCCGGTCAGTTGTTCCTCGGTATCGGTCTGCTTCCCGAGGACTCCCTCAGCCAAAACCGCGAGCCGGCGCGGCGTGGAGAAGGTCGTGATTTGGCAGCGGGGGGCGAGCAACCGTTCCTGGGTCAGCAGCTCGCTTACCCGTCGGCCCAGTTCGGCTTCCGCCGCGGCAATCATCCGAGCCGGTATTTCTTCGAGACCGATTTCGAGTAAAAAGTCAGCCATACAGTCATTTCTTTCAAGCTTCTGGCCAGTAGCTTCCAGCTACTGGCTCGTTTCCTGCAAAGGCGCGAAGCAGAATCAATTCTCCACGTGAAAAACTCAGAACAACGCCACAATCAACCAGCGCGAACACAGAAAGGCCGGTGGCTAGGAGCTAGAGGCTGGTAGCTGCTGCTCCGCCCACGCCTTCGCTACGCCCACTGCCAGATTGCGAATGCGCCCGATCACACCCACGCGTTCTGTGACGCTGATCGCGCCACGCGCATCGAGAATGTTGAAGAGGTTCGAGCATTTGAGCGCCAACTCGTATGTCGGCAGAACCGGGAAGCGCTTCTTATCTTTCTGGCCGACTTTCTCGTCACCGAGCAGGGCGCGCGCCTTCTCGAGCAAGGCGTGCGCCTCGGCCTCGTAGCTGTTGAAGTGCTCCCAGAGCCGCGGCACATCGGCCATTTCGAAGTCGTACACAGAAAATTGCACCTCCTCGGCCAGACGCACGTCGCCATAGGTCACCACCGCGCCGGTATCGGGATCGCGCGCCCATACGATGTCATAAATCGAGTCGACATCCTGAAGGAAAGCCGCGATACGTTCCATCCCATAAGTGAGCTCGGCACAGATGGGGTCGAGGTCGAGGCCGCCGCACTGCTGAAAGTAGGTGAACTGCGTGATCTCGAGGCCGTCGAGCATGACCTGCCAGCCCACGCCCCACGCGCCGCCCGCCGGCCACTCCCAGTTGTCCTCTTCGAACTTCAGGTCGTGATGCTTGAGGTCGATGCCCATGGCTTCGAGGGACTCCAGGTAGAGTTCCTGCACGTTGACCGGAGGCGGCTTCAGAATCAGCTGGAACTGGGTGTGCTTGTAGAGACGGTTGGGATTCTCGCCATAGCGCCCGTCAGCCGGCCGCCGCGATGGCTGCGCGTAGCCAACCCTGTAGGGCTTCGGCCCCAGCACACGCAGGAACGTCTCCGGGCACATGGTGCCGGCGCCCACTTCCACGTCGTAGGGCTGCTGGATGACGCAGCCTCGCTCCGCCCAGAACCGCTGCAGGCGGAAGAGAAGATCCTGAAAGGTGAGCGAAGAGGGCTTTACACGCGGAGCGGCTTCGGCAGCAGGCACAGGCAAATCTCTCTCGAATCGGGACTAAGGATCGATTTTAGCAGCCGAGGTATCTCTCACCCGCCCAGCCGCGCGATTGCCTCAGCACTCTTGAGCTTTCGCTCCAAATGCCGCTCCAGCGTCTGCAGTGTGAACCGCCGCAGATCCTGCCCGCGCCGCCGCGGCCACGACTCACCCGCAAACGTCCCCGCTGGGGACTTCAACATGCGCAGTGCGAGCTGCCACGAATCGGCCGAGAGGGCGCTGCCGCTGCCGTTACGATGCAGCGCGCAGAACAATCCGTCGGCATGGCTGCTGAACGAAATCTCCGCTGCATGCAATGCCTCACCGCACACTATGCAGCGGGCCGTGTCGGGCAGCAGCCCCATGAGTCGGGTCATCCAAAGCGAAAAATACGTCAGCGCCATCCAGGGTTGAGCTACCTGGCCAGGCGGCGCTCCGGCCTGATCGGGTCCCGGCCCAACGGCCCTCGTCTGCTCCAGCACGCTCACCAACAGCCTGTAGACCGCATCCTGCGGATCGCGCTCAGGGAGTGCCTCGTCGATGACCTCGGCATAGAAGCTGAGCACGGCCATGCGCACGTGGTCGACGGGTGCCGAAAGCGGCGAGCGGACGATCTCCAGCTGATCCAACCGCACCAGTTCAGCTCCGGGCCGCTCAACAAACCAGGCTCGGGTGAGCGTCATTGGCTCGAGCGCCCCGCCGAAGCGCTTGCGGCTCTTGAGCGCGGCCTTGGCCACACCCCGCATCCGGCCGTAATCGCGGGTGAAGAAGCTGACGATCAGGTCGGCCTCATGCACCGGCCAGGTGCGCAGAACCACCGCCTCTGAGGATAGGACAGCCATGAGCCTTCATCATCGCACTGGAGTGAGTGCCGGAACAGGGAGCAGTCGCGACGGCCAAAATGCGCTGCTGCCAGGAGCCGGGATGGGGTTCGTCAAGACACAAACGCGTGCCCGGCCCGTAGGCAGGACACGCGTTTTGGGAGATCAGATCAATGAAGCGTTGCGGGCCGAAAAGCGACGCCCCGCAGGGACTGCTAGCGCCCGAAGTGCGTCGCGTTTTTCTCGGCGAAGTGGGCCCATTTCTCCGGCAGGTCATCCTGGGCGAAGATGGCCGAGACGGGACAAACCGGAACGCACGCGCCGCAGTCGATGCATTCCACGGGGTCGATGAACAACTGGTCGGCATCGGCGTGCCCGGCTTCGTCCTTCTTGGGGTGGATGCAATCGACTGGACAAGCGTCCACACACGCGGTGTCCTTGGTGCCGATACAGGGCTCTGCGATAACGTATGCCATCTTCGTTCTCTCCGAGGCTATGGTGCGGATCTGCCGAAGCCGACCCCGCTGAACTTCACGACGCTGATAGTAGCATACGGGCCCACACCGGCAAGCCAGGCTCTCGGTCTCGGTTTTGCCATGCGGGAAGAAAGCCAGGGCACAAGGCAACGAGGTGACGAGGCTTCTGCCCCGATCGTATTTGGCAAGGCACAACGAAGGGAACGCAGAAAATCGAGAGCGCGATTGCAGAGTTGCGACGACTCAGCTCCCGGATGCTTGTTCCTTCGTTCCCTTGTTCCTTTGTTCCCTGCTTCTTGCGAACTCGGCCGGCGTTGGGATCGGCGACAGATCGCGGCCGGCGAAGAGATCGTCGAAGAACCCGATGAGTTCGCTATGAATCAGCCCGTTGGACGCGAGAACTTCGTCACTGGCCAGCCGGACCAAAGTCCCGGAGAAGTCTGTCACATCGCCACCCGCCTCCAGGATGAGAAGAATGCCCGCGGCCGTGTCCCAGGGGTTCAGGTTGAATTCCCAGAAAGCATCGATCCGTCCACACGCAACATATGCCAGATCGAGCGCGGCGGACCCCGCCCGTCTTACGCCGTGGGAGCGGAGCGTGAATTCCTGGTAGAAGTGCACGTTGGGGCTGGCATGCCGTTTACGGCTGGGAAAGCCCGTGGCCAAAAGCGACTCGGCGAGCTGATCCACGCGCGAAACATGAATCGGCCTGCCGTTCAGCTGCGCTCCCTGTCCTCTTTCGGCTGCGAAGAGTTCGTCTCGCAAAGGATCGTAGACCACTCCCGCGACCAAGGTTCCGTCCTCCTCCGCTTTTGTTCCGGCAGGGCGGTGCTCCAGCCCCATGGACACGCAGAACTGCGGGAATCCATGGGCGAAGTTGGTTGTGCCGTCGAGAGGATCTACATACCAGCGGAATTCCGCGTCGAGACGCTCGCGCGTTCCCTCCTCGCCGTAGACACCATGACCGGGAAAGACCTCGGCTAATCGGGTGCGGATGAGTTTTTCGCTGGCACGGTCGGCGACTGTGACCAGGTCTACGTCGCCCTTATACTCGGTTTCGACGCCACGGGAAAAATAATCGCGGAGCAGCGCGCCAGCCTCGCGCGCGATGGATGCGGCCTGGGGAACGAATTTGTAGCGGGGCTCGGTCGCCGGTTCAGCCAGCCCGCTCACAGGCCTGCCTCACCGTTGCCGTGATTGTCGGCGGTCTCGTAGCGCGGCCTGCGGCGCTGGCCTGCCTCACTGATCGACCGGATCTGGTTCTTGTAGATAAACAGGTTCGGCTGACCCTCGCGGGTCAGGCGAAGCATGGCATCGTCGAAGTATTCGATCCAGCCACGGACAGTCTCCCCATCGCGCAGCTTGATGGATACGATGACTTGGCGATCACTGAGCGAACGCAGGTAAAGAGTTTCTTGTCCGGTTTCGCCGGGTGGAGGAGTCTTGGAGCGGCGTCGCGACGACAGGGGAGAAGTCATGATCCTATTTTAGATGCAAGGTCGAAAGACGTAGCCGTGATTGGCTGTCAGTCGGTTCCATCGACCTGGCTGCGGACCGAAACCGCGCTTGCCGTGGGAAAATCCTGTGGCACCGGGAAAGTTGCCGGCCGGTGTGCCAGCCACTCCAGCGCGCGGGGAATGATCGTCTGCACCGCCGCATCGCGCATGCTCGGCGGCTGCACATCTCCGGGCCAGACATGACCGTACGTCGAGACGTAGATTCGGCCCTTGCCGAAGGTCGTCGTCCACTCCACCGGCCAAAGCAATCCCAATCCCGGCTCGGAGTCGCGGGCATAGGCGAGTACTTGTACATTCCCTACCGGTCCGCGTGCGTAATAGTAGACTTCGAGATCGGGCATAAGCCACGCGCGCGGCATACCTCTGTGTATCGCATCGTCGTCGCGGCGCCTGACCAGCACGCTGCCCCGCGCACCGTGTCCCGTTCCGCGGCCGCTGCCGGGCGGAATTCGCGCGATCTTTCCCGAGCCTGTGATTTCTATGGCCGTCCCATAGTCGACAGGGCGCCAGCAGAGACCCACCATCTCTTCATAAGCTTTCCAGCCGACAAACGCGTTCTCCGCGGAATGGTAGATGTAGACGCCGCCGCCTCTGCGCACATATTCGACAAAATCGTCCTTTACCGCCTGGGGCCATTCGGGCTTGGGATTCACATCCGTCAGCAGTCCATT
>Ga0335069_10007138_pt1 | contig 16166 bp, 16 predicted proteins | sample Lox_Sample_11_FD_206714 | JGI IMG/M metagenome (GOLD analysis project Ga0335069, IMG submission 206714) | Soil microbial communities from Loxahatchee National Wildlife Refuge, Florida, United States - Lox_Sample_1.1 | ecosystem: Environmental > Terrestrial > Soil > Wetlands | place: USA... | reverse complement strand
CTACGCCCCGGCCGGCGTTGATACGGACATAATCATCTCGCAGGCCACGAGTCAGCCCAAGGCCACCCAACAGATAGATATGAACGTGAACCTCCAGTCGGATTCCACCTGGGCGGGTAATATCGGAACACTTACCGCGGGCACCGGTTCCCCTCTCAGTGCGGCCACACTCACGAGCGGAGGATATCCCCGCGTGGGAACGCACAATATCAGTCTTGTGGGCAATACATTAACCATGACGGTCCAGCCCCTTAATCCCGATGGCACCAACTCAGGCCCTCTCATAACCTACACCGGGACCGTTGCTGCGGGAACGAGCTACACAAACTGGCAGGGATCTGGACTTGATATAACTACCGCTACAGGCGCAACATATACTGCGGGCGGCACGCAGACATTACCCTTGACAGGGTTCTCAACAGCCTATGTAAGCGCCACTAAAAACCCTTCAACAACATCCAACTATTCTTCGTCGGTTACCGTGTATGACTCCATGGGGCAGGCCCATACGGCAAACATATACTTCAGAAAAACGAGTGAGGATGTGACGACAGGGCAGAGTGTCTGGGAATGGATCGCTGAGCTTGACGCGGCCGATGCCCAACCGGGTGTAAACACCATGGAAGGCTGGGGCACCCTGACCTTTAACAGCAACGGCAATCTGCAGTCTGGCGGTACCCCTCAGGGAGTGCCCTTCAACTTCTCCGGCGGAGTGACCCAGAATCAGAATATCGAAATTGTTCTCGGTCAGGCTACCGGTGGCGGCACGACCACCCAATACCCTATCTCTTCCACGACGAGCTTCCAGACCCAGGACGGCTACCCTCCCGGCGTGCTGCAGAGCACATCAGTAAGCTCTGAGGGGATCATCTCCGGGACGTACTCAAATGGCCAAATCCTCAAGCTCTATCAGTTGACTCTCGCTAATTTCAATAACCCCAACGGGCTGTACAAGGAAGGCAGCAACCTTTATTCGGAGACCCTCGCGTCCGGAGTTCACTATACAAATAATCCCGGTGAGGGAGGCTTGGGAAAGATCAGCCCCAACTCCCTGGAACAGTCCAACGTGGACCTGGCAACGGAATTTGTCAAAATGATCATCTCCGAAAGAGGATTCCAGGCAAACTCAAAAGTCATCACCACGACTGACGAAGTGCTCCAGGAACTGATGAACTTGAAACGATAAATTAGCCTTCATAACACCCTCCCAATAATCAATCACCCTTGCGGCGATCCGCAAGGGTGATCCGCTTGCAGGGAGACCACCTGAAAAACTTCTCCACCCCATAAGTGCGCAAGAGGGTATCCGCAAGCATCAATGTCTTGAGTGACCCCTCTTGTGCAAGGGTCATTCCGGTGGTTTGCGATGTTCGATCACGCCTCTGTTGTTTCCGGCGGCATCTCGTAAAGAATTATGGGATTGCCTACGGATATCGGGACACGCCACAAGTGAGAGAGTCTGCTTTTTTCTGTCAAATTGATGACGAAAATAGCACACGCAGGTGGTTCGCCGTGTTGGCAAGAAGGCTAACTGGCCAGAATAATTGCCTCTTATTATATGGCATACTTATTGCTTTGTTATGCCTACGGAGGACGGCCAATATGGTGGAAGAGGAAAGAGAAGTAAAAGAACCTAAGGAAACTCAGGAACCAAGGAAACCTAAGAAGTCAAAAGAGGTGCACGAAGGCCCTGATGATTCCCAGGAGAAACAAAAGAACAAGGGAAAATTGAAAGGCATGCTGTTTCTCGCTGCAATCATCGTTCTTATCTGTGGGGGGCTCGGAGCGGGATATTACTTCTTCGGAAACAAGATCATATCTTCCGGTAAACAGACGGTGCAGGGCCTTTTTGGTAAGAAGCCTCCGGCGGCGAACGAACAGCGTACCGACGAGCAATCGTCGTCCACAGAGCAGAGCTCATCTGACCAGCAATCAGGGGCGTCAGAGCAGGCGGGCGAGTCACAACAGGAGAAGAAAAAAGAGGCCCTTGGCCCCATCTTGTCCCTGGATCCTTTTGTATTCAATATGTCGGGCAATCAATCCAAGTATGCCAAGGTCACCCTCGGATTAGAGGTCAAAGACCCCAAAGTCCAGGAAGAGACAAAAAAGATGATCCCGGTGATCCGCGACAAGATATTGTCCATACTCGGCACAAAGTCTCCTGAAGGCCTTATGGACGTGACTCAGAGAAATGCCACTAAGGGCGAGATTCTGAAAAGCCTGAAATCGTTATTCAAAGATGGCGAAGACTTGAAAGCCGTTTACATCACCGACATCATCCTACAGTGAGGCAATCGTAATGGATCAGGTATTATCACAGGCTGAAATCGATGCGCTCCTCGGGGGGATTTCCGATGGCGTCATAGAAACAGAGGCGCCTGAGCAAGCCGCTGCGCCCGCAGAAGTCAAAAAGGAAGTAAAGAGTGTCGATTTCATAAGATATACCAAGGGCAAGAAAGAAAAGCTACCAGCCCTGGAGTTCATCTATGATCGCTTTTCCAAATCGTTCAGATCGGCGCTCTCGCTTTTCATGGAAAAGGAGATAGAGGTCAACGTCAAACCTATCCAGTATGTGGAATATGCCGAGTTCATAAAGACACTCCCCCTGCCGACGAATATGAATATCGTGGTTACAGAGAATCTTAAGGGTTTCTTCATCATCATCTTCGACGCAAAAATGATCTTCTCCGTGCTCGAAACCATCTTCGGCAGTGCTTCTATTTCCGCGCCCAAGATAGAGGGAAGGGAATTTACCAAGATAGAGTTCAACGTGATAAAGAAACTGATCGATCTCGTCTCGCTGGAGATGGAAAAGGCCTGGGCCCCGGTCTACAGCATCCGTTGTAAATATTCCCGTTCAGAGATAAACCCCAACTACATTACCATGGTGGCTCCCGAGGAAAACGTGAGCCTGTGCGAGTTTTCTATCGAGATCGGCGATATCACAAGCTGGATGAAAGTTTGTATGCCTTACGGAGTTCTGGAGACAATAAAATCTTACCTCATCTCCACACCTTCCCGCGAGGACATGGAAATGCGAGAAAAATGGTTTGCAAACTTAAGACAGAGAACCATGGAGGTACCTATCGAGATACGGGCGGTGCTCGGAAAGAAGAGAATGCCCATCCAGGAATTTATGAAGCTCGTCGAGGATAACATTATTATGGTTGATCGATTTGTCAACGATCCGATCGATGTCGCAATCTTTGAGAAAATGAAGTTCAAGGGAAGAATGGGTATTTACAAGGGCAACAAGGCGATAAAGATCGAAGATACCGTGAGGTAGGGAGGTACAATGGAAGAATTCGTAGCCGACTCTCAGAGCGCAGCAGGTGGAAAGAAGTTTGAGGTAAATATCGATAGCCTCCTGGATGTCTCTGTAGAAATCTCTGTGGAAATCGGAAGGACCAAACTGACTATCGGAGAGCTGCTGTCTCTTTCAAAAGGATCCATCGTAGAATTGAACAGGGCTGCCGGTGAATCCGTGGATATTTTCGTCAACGACAAGCTCCTCGGCAAAGGTGAAATCGTACTCGTCAACGAACGCCTTGGAGTGAGGGTCATCGAGATTCTTACACCGAAGGAAAGGGTACAGGAACTGGGATGATCGATATCTATACCGGAATCATTAAAGTTGTTCTCGTTATGCTCGGTTTAGGGGCTGGCGTCATACTCCTTGTCCGATACTCAGGAAAGTTCAAATTTCCTGCGCTTACTTCTCAGAACCAGGGCTATGGTTTGAAAAAGGCCGGTTCCCTGTATCTGGGATACAAAAAATTCATCTCTGTCGTGGAAGTGAAGGATTATGTTCTGGTCATCGGCGGGGGAGACAAGGAGATAACGCTTCTTGCCAAGTGGAAGAATGAGGACAAAACAGAATGAAATACGTGCTTATAGGTCTTATTGCGCTTTCCCTACTTATCGTACCCTCGGCGCTCAACGCCAAGGCGGCTCTTAAAGAAAAGCCGCAAACCCAGGGCGGCAACTTCATATTGTCTTTTGCGGGTGGGGAATCAGGCAGGAGCCTCATGAACATCGTGCTCGTTCTGACGGTCCTCGCCTTCGCGCCTGCCATACTCCTGCTCATGAGTGCCTTTACCCGGATTGTCATTGTGCTCTCTTTTTTGCGACAGGCCATGGGCATACCGCAGCTACCGCCAAACCAGATTATTATCGGTCTCTCTCTTTTTCTCACGATCTTCATCATGGCCCCTACCTACGAAAAGATACATGTCAACGCCCTCACGCCGTATATGGAGAATAAGATCGGCTTCGAAGAATTCCTGGATAGAGGCTCTAAAGAGATGAACAGCTTCATGCTCAAGTATACCAAAGAGAAGGATTTGGCCCTGTTTATGAATATCGCGTCCCTGAAGAGGCCAGCCACGCCGGAGGAAATACCGATTCGTGTGGTGGTGCCTGCCTTCGCCATAAGCGAGCTGAAACGGGCCTTTCAGATAGGTTTTCTGCTCTACATACCCTTTCTCATGATCGACATGGTTGTCGCCAGCGTACTTCTGTCGGCCGGTATGATGATGCTGCCTCCTATCTTCATATCCTTACCTTTTAAACTCATGCTTTTTGTGCTCGTGGACGGGTGGAACCTTCTCGTAGGTTCCATCATAAAAGGATTCTATTAAGGAGTGTTTCTCTATGAGTCAGGACCTCGTTGTGCAACTATTTCGGGAATTGCTGAAATCGACTTTGATCCTCATGGCGCCCATGCTCATCGCCTCCATCGTGGTGGGCATGCTTGTCAGCATCTTTCAGGCGGCGACCCAGATCCATGAGATGACGCTCGTATTCGTGCCGAAGATTCTCGTCATCACCCTGTGCCTTATGGTCCTTTTCCCCTGGATGATGAACTTTGCAATCTCGTATACTGCGAATCTCCTGACCAACATACCAACATACGTGAAATAGATATGACAGAGATCGGAATAGAAGCGCAAAAATTCATACTCGTGTTCTTCAGGGTACTATCCGTGCTCTGGCTTGTGCCGCTTCTTTCGTCTCAGTATGTGTCAGTCATCTTCAAGGCAGGATTTGCGCTGGCGGTCGCCTTTTTGCTCTCCGGCTCGGTGAGCCCTGGCGTCCCTGTCGATGTCTTAAGGAATCCGTATTCGTTTCTTCTTATGGCTGGAAGAGAGGTCTTCATCGGCATAACGATCAGTTTCATCGTGAGAATCATCTTCGTATCCGTGTCTCTTGCCGGTGATATTATCGCCCTGCAAACGGGCTTTGCTTTTGCGCGGTTCATGGACCCCTTTACCATGACACAGGTCTCCGTGCTGGAGCAGATCAAGAATCTTCTCGCCATCATGATCTTCTTCGCGATCGATGCACATTATATTCTTCTTCAGGCGCTTTCCACGAGTCTCAAAGTGCTACCCCTCGGAGGCGCTACCCTGAAGGAGCCTCTCCTCAACTATATTATCGGCGCCACGGCGAGGGTCTTTTCGCTTGGCTTTAAGATCGGTGCTCCTATTATTGTCGCTCTCTTTCTCGTTGAATTGGCCTTCGGCATGCTTGCGAGGATGATTCCCCAGGTGAACGTGTTCATCGAGGGGGTCCCTATCAAGATACTCATCGTAGTTGTCCTGCTCACTTTTTCGCTGAGCATCATGGCCCCGGTCATAGCGGGACTTTTCCGAGGCACGGACAGAGACTTCTTAAACATCATCCGATTAATGGCATAGAAAATGGCTGAGAACTTCCAGGAAAAGACAGAGCAACCAACTGATAAAAGGCTTGAAGATGCCAAGAAAAAGGGGCAGATCGCTCAATCTCGGGAGTTGCCTTCCAGTATGGCCATCCTCTTCTCTACCATTTTTCTCTCTTTCACCATCACCCGGGTTTTCAACGAGCTTTTCAAAGTCTATGTGAGCTCCGTAAGGAATATTAACTTTGATCTTAACACGTCTACGGCGTACGGTATCCTCTCATCCAGCATCTTCAAGTGGATGGGTCTCGTCGCCCCTATTTTTGCCATGCTCCTTGCAATAAGCGTGGGGGGAAGCGTCCTTCAATCCGGATTCAACTGGAGCATGGAATCGATGAAGTTTAACCCTGGCGTCATCAATCCCGTAAAGGGCATAAAGAACATGTTTACCAAGCGGTCCGCCGTCGAGCTTCTGAAATCGATTCTCAAGATGGTGCTTTTGGGTTACATCGTTTATAACCTGATTGTGAACGAATTGCCCGCCATATCCGCCCTGGCGGATCAGGACATTCGATCCATCATCGTCTATCTCGGGAGTACCTCGTTCCGGCTCGCCTTAAAGGTTGGCGTGATCTTCCTCTTCATGGCGGGTCTCGACTATCTATTTCAAAAGTATCAGCACAAGAAAGACCTCATGATGACTCAGCAGGAAGTCAAGGAGGAATCCAAGGAGCGGGAAGGTAATCCTCTGGTCAAATCTCGGATAAGAAGCATACAAAGGGAAATGGCGAGGAGAAGGATGATTGAAGATGTAAAAACAGCCGACGTGGTAGTGACAAACCCGACCCACTTCGCAATCGCCCTTTCCTACACCCCGGGCAAGATGCCTGCGCCGAGAGTAGCTGCAAAAGGGGCCGGCTTCGTGGCCGCCAAGATCAAGGAAGTGGCATTCCGCTTCAGGGTGCCGATTATCGAGAATAAACCCCTGGCGCAGGGCCTGTTTTACGCGGTGAATATCGGGGACTACATACCGGAAAAATTCTATCTCATCGTTGCTGAGTTATTGGCGGAAGTTTACCGGCGAAAGGGCAGGATACGATCGACATGAACCAGATCGGAGCAAAAATCAAAGAGAGAAGCGATGTTCTCATCGCTGTGAGCGTCGTCTTTGTCATTCTCATCATGATTGTCCCGCTCAACAATTTCTTTATTGACATTTTTTTTAGCGTCAGCATCTCTCTTTCCCTTCTCATTCTCTTCATAGCCATGTATATAAAGAAACCTCTGGATTTCTCCGTCTTCCCATCGGTGCTCCTCATCGTCACGCTTTTCAGGCTCTCACTGAACATAGCCTCCACAAGGCTCATCCTCGTGCACGGAGATGAAGGATCTCAGGCGGCAGGTCTGATCATTCGCGGGTTCGGGACCTTCATCGTGGGCGGGAACTATGTCGTGGGCGCCGTGGTCTTTCTTATCCTCATGATCATTAACTTCGTGGTCATTACCAAAGGCGCGGGGCGTGTCGCCGAAGTGGCCGCACGATTCACCCTCGATGCCATGCCCGGCAAACAGATGAGCATCGATGCGGACCTCAACGCGGGTCTTATCGATGATGTGGGCGCACGAAGGCGAAGGGAGAAGGTGGAACTCGAGGCGGACTTTTACGGCGCCATGGATGGCGCCAGCAAGTTCGTGAGGGGCGATGCGGTTGCCGGCATCATCATTATCTTTGTCAATATAATAGGTGGTTTAGTCATCGGTATCGTCCAGAAGGGCATGCCCATGAACGAAGCCCTATCCGTGTACACCATACTGACAATCGGCGAGGGACTCGTCACCCAGATACCGGCGCTACTGACCTCCACTGCAGCCGGTATTATTGTCACGAGGGCTGCAAGCGAATCCAACCTGGGAAGCGATCTGGTCAGCCAACTTTTTACACAGCCCAAGGCGCTGATGCTCGCCTCTGTGGTTATTCTCTCCATAGGCATGGTTCCGGGCATCCCGCTCATCCCCTTCTTGATTCTTTCCTCTGTCACCTATGGGGCGAGCCATTTCATGAAGCCCGAGAAACAGGAAGAGATTGTGGGTCTCCCGGAGGAAAGTCCGCAGGAGAAAGAAAAGGCTGAGCTGATTCAACCCCTCGAGATCCTGGAGGTGGAAATCGGCTACGGGCTTATTCCTCTTGTCGATGCGGGACAGAGCGGTGAACTTCTCGATAAAATAAGGGCTATCAGGAAACAGATTGCCGTTGAGCTTGGTATCATGGTCCCCCCCATGAAATTGAGAGACAATCTGCAACTCAAGGCCTTCGAGTATGTAGTTCTTCTCAAAGGGGTCGAAATGGGAAGAGGGAACCTCATGCAGAGCAACCTTCTGGCCATGGGTCCAGAAGAGAAACAAAGAATGCTCGACGGAATACCCACGAAGGAACCTGTGTTCAATCTCGACGCTTACTGGATCAACGAAAAGGATAGGGACAAATACATTGCCGAGGGCTTCACCGTGGTAGATCATCCGACTGTCATCGCTACGCATCTCACGGAATTAATTCGAAACAACGCCCACGAGCTGATGACGAGACAGGAGACCCAAAAACTGATCGATACGATTGCTGCCTCTCATCCCAAAGTCGTTGAAGAGATTACCCAGAACCAGGTCGGCATGGGTATGGTTCAGAAGGTATTGCAGAATCTGCTCCGAGAGCAGGTTTCCATACGTGACCTCATAACAGTCCTTGAATCGATCGCCGATGCGTCGACCTCAGTTAAGGACCCTGAACTGATCACTGAATACGTGAGGCAGCGCATGGCCAGGAGCATCCTCAAGCCATATCTTATCGATGGTATTCTCAACATCCAGATTCTTGAGAAATCGTTGGAGGAGAAACTGATAAGCAGCATACAGCCCGTGGAGCAAGGCGCAATGCTCATCCTCGACATCTCTTTCAGCCAGCGTCTCATCGAAAAGATCGGCAATGAGGCGAAGAGGACCATGCTTGCCAACATGCAACCTGTGATCCTCGTACATCCCGTCTTGAGAAGCAAATTGAGAAGGTTCTTAGAGCGCTATATCCAGGGTATTACGGTGATTTCCCATAATGAGATTCCACCGCAGATCAAGATACAGTCAGTGGGGGTAATAAGACTCAATGAAAGTTAAGACATATAGCTTTGAAGACATAAGAAAGGGAATGGAATCTATCAAGGAGCAGTATGGTCCTGATACGATCATCATGGATATCAAACAGAATGATCTGAATGGATACGGATGGTCCAAGAAGGGCTGCGAGATTTCAATTGCCGTGGATAGTGAGCCGCAAACTCCCGAGGAAGACTACCTGCTGGAGTTGAGGCGCGGCACAGAGGCCGTCTGGCAATACACGACGAGATACCTGAGCGAAAGGCTTATTCTCATAGAATCGGAGATGATACGGGACAGAATGAAGACTTATCCTCTGCCTTTGAAGATACTTTTTGAAAAGATCGCAAAAGGCGGTCTTAATGCCCACCTGGCCCTGGAGCTCGTCTCAGAGGTGTACGCCGAGATAGGCCCCCTGGCCGAGAATTCCACAAAGGCGCTCTTCTTCCTGAAGACAGCGATAGCCAGAAGGGTCAAGACCTATGGCCTCACCGACTCGCAGGAGCCCATCGTGATCCTGGGCCCCTCGGGCGCGGGCAAAACCGAGACCGTCAAGAAGCTCTCGAAGATGGTTTTCGATAAGGGCATACCCGTTGCGATTCTCGCTTTCGATCCGGTCAAGAAGTCGAGCTACGATGACCTTCTTGCCTTTTCAGACAGTACCGGCATTCCTTCACAGTTTACCACGAGTCCTGAAGACCTGCTGAGAAAAGCGAGCCACGTGACCGGCAAAGCGCTCATCGACCTTACGGGTCAGATAGAGATTCAGAAAATGGCGGTGGACACGCTCAAAGAGTTCAAGAAGGTAGTCGTGCTCCCGGCGGGTGCTCGGGACGAGAAAATGGATCAGTATCTGACCGCTTTCGAGGATTCAGCTGTAGCCGGTGTGGTCTTCTCGAAGCTCGACGAGGAAGACAGACTGGGCAACTTCTGCTATAACGCGCTCAGGCTTAACCGGCCCGTATCTTTTATGACAAAAGGCACACATCTTAACGACGTTGTGTTTCCGGACAAGGAAACGTTCAGCAAAATACTAATTGAGGGAACTCTATGATGGCAAAGAGCGGGCCGAGGACGATCACCGTAACAAGTGGAAAAGGCGGTGTGGGCAAATCCTCAATCGTTTCCAATATGGCATACGTTTTGGGCAATATGAACAAATCGACGTTCGTTCTTGACGCTGATCTATCGCTCGGGAACATCGACATCATGTTCGGGGTGGTCCCTAAATTCAATGTGAAGGACCTCATGGAGGGCACGCGAAACATCGAAGAAATCATTACGGAAGGCCCCTGCGGCATCAAGATCATCCCGGCCACCTCCGGCATTAGCGAATTTTCGCACCTTTCGGATCATGAGAGGAATATACTCTTCACATCTATCAAAGCACTGCCGGCACATGATTTTCTCATCGTTGATACATCGGCTGGAATCTCCTCCAACGTAGTCTATTTTAACACCATGAGTGAGGCCGTCTTTGTGGTCATTACACCTGATCCGGCGAGTATGACCGATTCATATGCAGTGATAAAGGTCCTCCACAAAAAGACGGGCAGGAAGGACTTCAACATCGTAGTCAACATGGTCAGGGACGAGAAGGAGGCCCTGGAGATATACAGAAACATTCTCAATGTAACGGACAAATTTCTTGATGTGTACCTTGATTATTTCGGTTTTATACCGTTAGACAGAAATATATCGATCGCGACGAGAAGACAGAAGCTCTGGGCCGAGCATTTTCCTGACACGGATGCTACACAGGCCCTTGCTCAAATATGTAATAGGCTGGTGACGTGATGTGGAAGAGAGCATATGCAAAATCATACGTAGATGAACGGGACAAGATAATCGATGAGTTTGTACCTATCATCAGACACCTTGCGTATAAAGTCTCGAAACGGTGTGAGGACGACGATATCATCGAAGACCTCATCTCTGCGGGTGTTGTGGGGCTTCTCGAGGCCATGGAGAAATTCGACGTGCAGAAGGGGATCAAGCTCAATACCTTTGCGTATTTGAGGATACGGGGCGCCATGATCGACGAATTGAGGGCCAGAGATTGGTTCCCCAGAAGCGCCCGTTCTAAATCCAAAAAGATCAATGAGGTCATTAGAAAGCTTGAGAACAAATTCGGCAGGCTCCCTGGAGAAGAGGAAGTGGCCGAAGCGCTCGGCATGGACCTTGAAGAGTATTTTGCGATGATCAAAGACTACGGGAACCTGTCAGTGCTGAGCATCGAGGATCTTCATGAACTCCTCGGGGAGGACAAGGAAAGGGTGATCCGCTACGTTATGGAGGAAAGCGATGATCCTGAAAAATGCGCCGAGATATACGAACTGGAAAAGCTTCTCGCAAAAGAATTCGACAAATTACCGGAACGGCAAAGGTTTGTATTAAGTCTCTACTACCACGAGGACATGAACATGAAAGAAATTGCCAAGGTGCTCAATATTACCGAGGCAAGAATATGTCAGATTCATTCCCAGGCTATTCTCAATTTGCGCGTTTCCATGAAGAAATACCTGAGAGGTTAAGTTTGCCTTACGGGAATCCGATAACATATTTAGGACAGTATGGAGCATGAGTATATACTCAGCAAACTCAGAAAAGTAGAGATACTGCCAACGTTCCCCGGAATTGTAGGGGAAGTTATCAATATTATCGAGGACCCAATGAGTTCCGCAGTTGACCTGGCGAAGACTATGGATCCATCAATGGCCGGCGAGGTCCTGAGGGTGGCCAATACCGCCTATTTTGGCACCCGCAACTTCAGACATATCACTTCCATCGAACATGCCATAGCAATCGTGGGCCTTGAACATCTCTCCAATATCGTTCTCCATATGCCGTTTGTATCCATGATAAAAGGGCACTCCGGGTTTGACCGTGACAAATTCGTAAGGCATTCGATTCTGTCCGCGCTTATGGCGAAGACCATCAGCATAAGCTTTGAAAGAGCGGAACCTGATGAAGTTTATATCAGCGGGCTTTTACATGATATCGGTTCCATTATCATGTATCGCTATTTTCATGATGAGTGGGAGAAGATCTGTACGCTGGCATCCTCTGGCGGGCTTAGCCGTCTGCAGGCGGAGACCGAGGTGTTGTCGGTTCATCACGGTGTCTTGGGCGCCATGGCGCTTGAGATGTGGAATATCCCCAAGACGATAAGTGACGGTGTTATGTATCACCATAACCCTGATGATGCGCGGGATAATCCCGACTATGCGCGAGTGATTTACATGGGAAATAAGTTTGCAAAACGGATTGATTTAGGAGATAATCTCTCAAGCTTTGATGAGTTTATGAATAAATACAAGGATTTGATGGATATGACTCAAGATTTTAGGATAGAATTGACGCCAACAGAAAAATTGAGATTTTTTGAACGTCTCTTTACTCAATCAAAAGCCGCCAAGGGTTTTTTCGAAGGGATGTCAGAGGAGGACCATGATCAGAGTCCTTGTTGTTGACGATTCCCTTGTCATGCGAAAAACTATAAGCCGTATGTTGTCAAAAGACCCGCATATTGAGGTTGTCGGCACCGGCGTTGATGGTCTCGATGCCCTGGAAAAAATAGAATCCCTAAAGCCTGATGTCGTCACTCTTGACATAGAGATGCCTGTGATGGACGGCCTGGAAGCTTTGAGGCGCATCATGTCAAAAGAGCCGATCCCGGTCATTATGATGAGCGCGCTGACAAAAGAGGGGGCCGAGGTAACCATGGAAGCGCTGACCATCGGCGCCTGTGATTTTGTCACCAAGGATTTTGCCAATGTGTCCAGTTCTATCGAGGCAAAACAAGTCGAACTCGTATCTAAGGTCAAGAACGTGGCCAGGAACAAAGTAAGATTCTTGCTCAAGAAACTCGACATTACCAAAAAGCCCGTGGACGTGAGTCCTGACCAGAAGATAAAGCATGAGGTTCTATCTATTGGTGCGTCTACAGGGGGACCGCCGGCTCTCCAGCATATCCTGACCAGCCTGCACAAAAACTTTCCGGTTCCTATTGTGATCGCCCAGCATATGCCGAAACTTTTCACGCAATCTTTTTCGCAGAGGCTTGACGCCGTTTCGCAGATCCACGTTAAGGAAGCTGAGGAAAATGAGCCGCTCAGACCAGGGGTTGCCCTGATAGCGCCCGGCAATACGCATGTTGCTCTCAAAAGAAGAGGAAAAGAGATCGTTGTAGAGTTTGTAAACGGGTCGCAGTATATCTATCGGCCCTCAGTCGACCTGCTCATGTCGTCCACGGCGACAGTCTACGAACAACAGGCCATCGGTGTCATCCTTACCGGCATGGGTAACGACGGCCTGATCGGCATGAAGGAGATGAAACTAAAACACGGCTATATTATCGCTCAGGATGAGGAGACGTGTGTTGTCTTTGGGATGCCCAAGGCGGTTATCGGCGCGAATCTCGCCGACGTGGTCCTTCCCATAGATAGAATATCTGAAGAGATAATGAGGGTGTTATGAAAACAAAGAAGGGTGAGGGACGAGGGACGCCGAAAAAGAAAATGAGCAAAAAGGAACTCACACGCTTTATTGATCTTATCCGAGACGGCGACAATTTCGAGAAAGAGAAGGCCATCAACGCCTTGATCGCCTCCCCGAGTAAAGAAGCGGTAGAGGGCATTATCCCGCTCCTCCAACAAAAGAACACAGTCACGAGGATGGCGGTTCTCGACGTGTTGAAGAAGATAGGTAGCGTCTCTCTTGAGAGTGTTCTCGGCATGCTCGATGATGAGAACGAGGATATCAGGGTCTACGGCTGTGAAGTCCTCAGCTTCCTCAAAGACAGGCGCGCTGTTCCGAGCCTTATTAGATCGCTCCATGAAGAAGACGATAACGTAAGGAATGCGGCCTGTATGGCGCTTGGCGATTTCGACGACGACGAAGCGGTGGCCGCGCTTGTCGAGGCCCTGAAGGACGTGGAGTGGATTGCTTTCTCAGCCATATACAGTATCGGAAGAACAAAAAGCAGAAGCGCCATCCCGCAGCTTGTCGAGTTTTTCAAGACGAGCGGGGAGGAGTTGTCCATCGCGGCTTGCGAAGTGCTTCTTGAATACGGCGACGATGAGATTCTCAACGAAATCTTTGAGACGCTGAAGGGCTGGGACAGACAGAAGAGAAACACATACCTCAAGATCATCCTCGAAAAGGGGAACGAAGAAATTTTTGAAAAACTGAAGGAGAAAATCGGGGACGAGTTGAACGAACACTTGCTGAACAGTGTTCGTTACGAGAAGCAATATTCCCTCGAAGTCATACGGATGCTCACCCACTTCAGGCAAGCGGAGACCTGTGAAGCCATTCTCGACGTGCTGAGCGGCATGGAACGCGACGGCGATGAATTCGGGTCCATACTCGAGCTCTTTGTTTCCATGAGCGATGTCTGGGCCGACTCAATTTCTGATTATATGAAAAGGGACGAGAAGTACCTTTTTCCCCTGGTCAAGGCCTGCAAGATCGCCGGTATCAAGCTCGAAGAACCGCTTTTGCTGGACATTTTTCTGTCGTCTCCCGCAGACGTGAAAAGAGAAATCGTTACCGGTGTCCCGGGGCTCTCTGTCGGAAACGGTGCCTCGATTATCAGAGAGGCGATAAAGGATACAGACGGGCATATAAAAGGGTCCGCCGTGGACGTGGTGGGCGCGCTGTCGCTTAAGGAATTGAAGAATGAAATAATAGATATTGCGCAAAGAGGTTTTGCCGATGTGAGGACCAAAGCGCTGAAGGCCCTTTTGAGTCTTGACACCGGTCGGGCTATGGACCTTATTAAAACCTTCGTCTATGATGGCTCGAACGAAGACAAGAGAACATATCTCTCAGCCACAAGCCTGATAGACAGCGAGAAGAATTTTCCTTTTATCGAAAAACTCGCGTCGGACGCCGACGAAGGCGTGAGAAGGGCTGCGATTGGAATCCTCGGCAATTTTCTTGATAACGGGCATTACCTGACCCTTCTGAAAACGATTCTCATGGACGAAAACATACCCCATGAAGTGCTCAAGGTCATCAAAGATAAGAAGCTCAGCATGTTCAAAGACCGGCTGGTCGAAGTTTTCGCCGACGCGGCCAAAGGCCTGTGGACAAGATATTATGCACTTTCCGCCCTTGGGGCGTTCGAAGATGGCTCACTCTTCGATGTATTCGCTAATGGACTCAAAGACGAGAACGGCCTCATCACTATAGGGTGTATAAGAGCTCTGGCCGACCTGGATGACAGGAAGGCCATAGAGTATATTAGACCATTTGCAACGAGTTCGAATGAAGACGTAAAATCAAACGCGGAGTCGGTGCTGCAAAGACTCGAGGGCAATTAGAGACACACCATGATGACGAAGGAAGAATTTTTCACCCTCCGAGATTTTGTGTATGAAAAGACAGGCATATTTTTCGCAGAAAACAAGGCCTATCTTCTCGAGAGCAGACTTACCAACAGGCTGGGGGAACTGGGATTAAGCTCTTTCGAAGACTACTATTATTGTCTCAAGTATGGCAGCGACAAGGCCAAGAACGAGATAGCCAATCTCTTTGACGTAGTAACGACGAACGAAACGAGCTTCTTCCGGAACCCACCTCAGCTCGATGCCTTCAAGATCGTTGTTCAGAAGAATTACCTGAATGGAAATGGATTGAACCCTATCAGGATATGGAGCGCAGCGTGCTCGACCGGGGAAGAACCGTATACGCTCGCCATTATTCTGGAAGAACTCATGCAGACGATAAGACAGAATATACCCTACATGATTTATGCGACGGATATCAGCCAGAAAGTGCTTGAGTCCGCGAAGCGCGCTGTTTTCAGCCAGTACAGCATACGCAATACGGATGAGTCACTCAGAAAGAAATACTTCGCAGAAGAAAATAGCATGTACAAGTTGCATGAACATGTAAAAAGAAACGTGAAGATAGATTTCATGAACTTGATGGAGAGTGACGCCTATCGGGTATACAAGCAAATGGATATTATATTTTGCCGGAATGTCCTCATCTATTTCGACGAAAAGGTTAAGAAGAAGGTTATCGAGCACCTCTACGAATCATTAAGGCCCAAGGGATTTCTCACGATCGGCCATGCGGAATCACTCCACAATATTTCGCGAGCTTTCAAACCCCTTGTATTTCCGGGGACTATTGCCTATCAGAAAGGATAGCCTATGAAAACAATTTTGATCGTCGATGACTCTGCGACCATAAGAAAACTGTTGGCATACATCTTGAAAAAGAAGAATTTCATCATTGCTGAGGCTGAAGACGGAATGGATGCCATGGAGAAGCTCGGCCACGTACAGGTGGATCTCATCATTGTTGACCTCAATATGCCGAATATGGATGGGATTGAATTTGTGAAGAA
>Ga0335069_10007137_pt1 | contig 16166 bp, 11 predicted proteins | sample Lox_Sample_11_FD_206714 | JGI IMG/M metagenome (GOLD analysis project Ga0335069, IMG submission 206714) | Soil microbial communities from Loxahatchee National Wildlife Refuge, Florida, United States - Lox_Sample_1.1 | ecosystem: Environmental > Terrestrial > Soil > Wetlands | place: USA... | reverse complement strand
CCCGGGCCGCGGCCGGGCGCTCGATGGGGAGCCGGCGCTCGAGGAGGTCGAGCGCGGAGGCCGGGCCGTAGGCCTCGATGGTCACCCCGGCCTCGTCGTTGCGGACCCGCCCGGCCAGCCCCAGCTGCCGCGCCAGCCGGTAGACGAAGGGACGGAACCCCACGCCCTGCACCGTCCCGGTGAGGGTGATGCGTCGACCTGCGCGAGACACCCGGGCAGCGTACCACGCCGCCCCCGCGGTCCTCAGCGGTCCGCGGCCGCCAGCTCCGGCGCCACCAGCGGGCGGGGCAAGGCCTCGACCGGCGAAAGCTCCGGGAGCTCCACGCCCTCCGGCGCTGCGGCCAGCTCCTCGAAGCGGCGCGCCGCGGGGAGCACCCGCGCCTCCAAGGATCCCACCGCCCTGTTGTAGGCGCTCACCGTCTGGGCGAGGCTCCTGCCCACGCCGGCGAAGTGGCCGCCCAGGTCGGCCAGGCGCTTGTAGAGCTCGCGGCCCAGCGCCGCCACCCGCTGCGCGCCCTCCGCGGCCGACTCCTTCTGCCACCCGTAGGCGACCGCCTTGAGCAGGGCGATGAGCGTGGTGGGGGTGGCCACGATGATGCGGCGCTCCGCGCTCGCCTCGAGGAGCGACGGGTCGGCCTGGAGGGCTGCCTGGTAGATGCTCTCGCCGGGCAGGAACAGCACCGCGAACTCCGGCGCCGGCTGGAACTGCTCCCAGTAGGCCTTGCGGGAGAGGGCCACCACGTGGTCGCGGAGCTGGCGGGCGTGGTCGGCCAGCCGGGCGGCGCGCACCGCGTCGTCCTTGGCCTCGATCGCGTCGAGGTAGGCGGAGAGCGGCGCCTTGGCGTCGACCACCAGGTGGCGACCCCCGGGGAGGTGCACCACCAGGTCGGGCCGGAGCCGGCCCGACTCGCCCTCGACCGAGACCTGCTCGTGGAAGTCGCAGTGGTCGAGCATGCCGGCCAGCTCCACCACCCGCCTGAGCTGCATCTCGCCCCAGCGGCCGCGCACCTGGGGCGCCCGCAGGGCCCGCACCAGGTTGCCCGCCTCGGCGCGCAGCTCGCCCTGCGCCTCGGCCATGCCGCGGAGCTGGACTGCCAGCGCCTGGTAGGCCCCCTCCCGCGTCTTCTCCAGCTCGCGCAGCTGGCCGTCGAGCTTCCCCAGCCCGTCGCGGACCGGGGCCAGGAGGTCGGCGATGGACTTCTCCCGCTTCTCCAGGTCGCCCCGCGCGCCCTCCTGGTACTTCTCCAGGCTGGTGCGAGCCAGCTCCAGGAAGGAGGCGCTCGACTCGCGCAGCGCCTCGGCCGACAGGGCCTTGAAGGCGTCGGAGAGCCGCGAGCGCGCGTCCTCGAGGAGCGCCAGCTTCTCCGCGGAGGCGGCGCGCTCCGCGCCCAGGCGGGCTTCGGCCTCGGCCACCCGCCGCTCGGCGGCGGCGGCGGCCGCGCGGGCCCGCTCCGCCTCTGCCTCGCGGCTTTCGAGCCGCGCCTCGAGGTCCGCGAGCCGCGCCGCGCGCTCCTCGGCCAGCCGGGCCGCTCCGCCGCGGGCCAGCCAGCCCACGGCCGCGCCCAGGGCAAGCCCAGCCGCGAGGAGGGTCAGGGCGAGGACATCCATGCCGGGAGGCTACCGCGCGGGTCTGTCAAGCCGGGCGCCCAAGGAACTGGGGCTCGCCCGCCGTCCGGGCCGCGCCCAGGTCGGCGATCCGCGGAGCGAGACACCCTCGGGTGCCCTGCGCGCCGGCGTCGGCGCACCAGGGTAGCCTACCGCCCGCGAGCGGCGCATGCCCTTCAAGTGCCTGATCCTGGACCACGACGACACCGCGGTCGACAGCACCCGGAGCATCCACCACCCGGCGCACCTCAGGGCCATGGAGGTGCTCCGGCCGGGCCTGGCACCGGTCGATCTCGACACCTGGTTCCTCAAGAACTTCGAGCCAGGGATCGCGGCCTTCCTGAGGGACGAGCTGCGGATGAGCGACGCGGAGCTCCTGGCGGAGCTGGCCATCTGGCGGGGCTTCACCGCACGCGAGCGGCCGCGGTTCTTCCCCGGCTTCCTGGAGACGCTGGCCCACTTCCGCGCCCAGGGCGGCCGGGTGGCGGTGGTCTCCCACTCCGAGGGCAAGGTCATCCGCGACCACTACCTGGCCGCGGGCGACGGCGCCGCCTTCGCGCCCGACCTCGTCTTCGGCTGGGAGGAGCCGCCGGAGCGGCGCAAGCCCAGCCCCTGGCCGGTGCAGGAGGTGGAGCGCACCTTCGGGCTCGCCCCCCACGAGATCCTGGTGGTGGACGACCTGAAGCCGGGCGTGCTCATGGCCAAGGCCGCTGGCGTGCCCGTGGCCGCGGCCGGCTGGGCCCACGACATCCCCGCCATCCGCGCGTACATGGAGAGGGAGTGCGTGGCCTACTTCCGCTCGGTGGCCGAGTTTCGCGACTACGTGCTGCCTAGAGGTTGAAGTTCCCCCGCACGCCGATCTCCAGCCAGCCGTGGTAGGCCTGGGAGTTGATGTCGAAGCTGCCCCGGCTCTGCTGGTCCACCTGGGTGAAGCGGCCCGCCTCCCAGGTGAGGTAGGGGCCCAGCGTGAAGGTCGGGGTCAGGGGGATGTCGAGCCCTGTGGAGAGGCGCGGGAAGAGCACGCCGCCGTAGGTCCAGCGATCGGCGATGTTGTCCACGAAGTTGGTGGCGTCGATCACCATCCACTCCCAGCCCACGCCCAGGCCCACCCAGGGGTCGATCCGCCGGAAGGGGGCCAGGTGGAGCTGGGCGTCGAAGCCGAGCTGGTAGTCCGCGCCATCGCAGCGGTCTCCCGAGGCGCAGGCGTTGCCGGCGATGGAGAGCGGCGCGAACTGGAAGAAGACCCCGGTGCGGAAGACGGGGTTGAACCGGTAGGCGAACTCGCCGCCGAAGGGGATGGAGCTGTTCACCACGTCGCCCAGCCGCCCGTCTCCCTCGTTGGAGATGTCGCCGCCGGGCATGCCCAGCCCCAGCCAGAAGGAGAAGGTGGGGCCGGCCCAGGGCGGGCCCCATCCCGGCGGGGGGCGCTGGCTGTACTGCGCGGAGGCGAACGCGGGCGCGGCCAGGGCGAGGAGCAGGACGATCCTTCGGAGCATGGACGTTACCTCCCGGTAGGGCGCAGGCTCGTTGGCTCGCGCCCTCCCACTCCAACACGACGGCCGGCAGGAAGTTCCTGTTCACTCCTCGCCTGGCCGGAAAGGGCGCGTCCAGGGCGCGCAGTCGGGGTCACGGGTCCCCTGGGCAGGTACCTCCGGCGGCGGCGCCGAAGGCGTTCCGCCGCACCCCCCGGGCCCCCGGGCGAGCGGGGTAGGCTCCGGGTGGTCCCTCCCCGGCCGGAAGGGCCGAAGTGCGCGGACTCGCGCCTTGATCGGCGCGCGGGGAATGGGTTACGAGCTTTGCCTGAGGGCGCGGCCGCCCCCGCGCCGGGCGCGGGTCCACGGCGGCTCCCTCTGCTACGGGCAGGGCTCCGCAGCCAACCACCACCGGACCAGGGGAAACGCCAATGGCAGTGAAAGTCGCGATCAACGGTTTCGGCCGGATCGGCCGCCTCGTCTTCCGGGCCCTCGTGGAGCAGGGCCTGCTCGGCAAGGAGCTGGACGTCGTCGCCGTGGGCGACATCGTGCCGGCGGACAACCTCGCCTACCTCCTCAAGTTCGACACGGCCCAGGGCCGGTTCACCGGCACCGTGGACTCGAAGAAGTCCTCCCCCGAGAAGGCCGACGACGACATCCTGGTGGTGAACGGCAAGGACATCCAGGTGGTGAGCGCCAAGACCCCGGCCGAGCTGCCCTGGGCCAAGCTGGGGGTGCAGCTGGTCATCGAGTCCACCGGCCTCTTCACCGACGCCGAGAAGGCCAAGGGCCACCTCGCCGCCGGAGCCAAGAAGGTGATCATCTCCGCCCCGGCCAAGGGCGAGGACATCACCGTGGTGCTGGGCGTGAACGACGACAAGCTCGACCCGGCCAAGCACAACATCATCTCCAACGCCTCCTGCACCACCAACTGCCTCGCCCCGGTGGTCCACGTGCTGCTCAAGGAGGGCTTCGGCCTCGCCGAGGGCCTCATGACCACCATCCACGCCTACACCGCAACCCAGAAGACGGTGGACGGGCCGTCCAAGAAGGACTGGAAGGGTGGCCGGACGGCGGCGCAGAACATCATCCCCTCCACCACCGGCGCCGCCAAGGCCGTGGGGCTGGTGCTCCCCGAGGTGAAGGGCAAGCTCACCGGCATGGCCTTCCGCGTCCCGGTGCAGACCGTCTCGGTGGTCGACCTGACCTTCAAGCCGGCCAAGGAGACCTCGCTCGAGCAGATCAAGGCGGCCATGAGGAAGGCCAGCGAGACCTACCTCAAGGGCATCCTCGGCTACACCGACGAGGAGGTCGTCTCGAGCGACTTCATCCACGAGAAGCTGTCGTCGGTGTTCGACGCCGGCAGCTCGGTGGAGCTGAACAAGGGCTTCTTCAAGCTGGTGGCCTGGTACGACAACGAGTGGGGCTACTCGAACCGCGTCGTCGACCTGACCAAGGTGCTGGCCGCGAAGCTCTAGGCCGGGATAGGGGGCCGGGCGCGACCGCCGCGCCCGGCCCTCGCTTCCCTCGGGACCGTTCGCCTCACCGCCCATCACCGCCGCACGAGGGTCCGCCATGGCCAAGTTCAAGACGATCCGCGACCTGCAGCTCGCCGGGAAGCGCGTCCTCATGCGCGTGGACTTCAACGTCCCCCAGGACAAGGCCACCGGCGCCATCACCAACAACCAGCGGATCCAGGCGGCGCTGCCCACCATCCGGTACGCGCTGGAGAAGGGCGCCTCGGTCGTGCTCATGTCGCACCTGGGCCGGCCCGACGGGCAGAGGATCGCCAAGTTCTCGCTCCAGCCGGTGGCCGAGGAGCTCCAGAAGCTGCTCGGCAAGCCGGTCCGGTTCCTCGACGACTGCGTGGGCCCCTCGGTCGAGGCCGCCTGCGCCCCCGGCGCGCTCAAGCCCGGCGAGGTGGTCCTGCTCGAGAACCTCCGCTTCCACATCGAGGAGGAGACCAAGGTCAAGCTCGAGGACGGCTCCAAGAGGGCCGCCGACCCGGCGGCGGTGAAGGCCTTCTGCGCCAGCCTCACCAGGCTGGGCGACGTCTACGTGAACGACGCCTTCGGCACCGCCCACCGCGCCCACAGCTCCATGGTGGGCGTGAACCTCCCCGACAAGGCGGCCGGCTTCCTGATGGAGGCCGAGCTCAACGCCTTCCACGCCGTGGTGGAGAGCCCGAAGAGGCCGCTCCTCGCCATCCTGGGCGGCGCCAAGATCGCCGACAAGATCCCGCTCATCAACAACCTCCTGGAGAAGGCCAACGAGCTCATCATCGGCGGCGGGATGGCCTTCACCTTCAAGAAGGTGCTGGAGGGGATGGAGATCGGCGACAGCCTCTTCGACCCCGAGGGGGCCAAGATCGCCAAGGAGCTGGTGGAGAAGGCGAAGCAGAAGGGGGTGACCATCACCTTCCCGGTGGACTTCGTCTGCGGCGACAAGTTCGACGCCAACGCCAGGACCCAGGTCCGCAGCGACAAGGAGGGCGTGCCCGCCGGCTGGATGGGCCTCGACGCCGGCCCCAGGTCGCGGGCCCTCTACGACCAGGTCATCGCCCGGGCCAGGACCATCATCTGGAACGGCCCCCCCGGCGTCTTCGAGTTCGAGGCCTTCGCCGGCGGGACCAAGGCCATGGCCGACGCCATCGCCAAGGCGACGGCAGCGGGCGTGACCACCGTGGTCGGCGGCGGCGACACCGCCACCGCCGCCAAGAAGTTCAAGGTGGCCGACAAGGTCAGCCACTGCTCGACCGGAGGCGGCGCCAGCCTCGAGTTCCTCGAGGGCAAGGTGCTGCCGGGCGTGGCCTTCCTGGAGAAGTAGGCGAGGCAAGGCGGCCGCCCGCGCTGGCCGAGGAACGCTGCCCCGTCCCACCGCCGTCCGGGCGTCGCCCGGCAGCGACCTCCTCGAGGCCCACGACGGAGCGCGGGCGCCTCCCGCCCGGCGCCCGCCGGGGAGCCCCGGGCTCCCCTTCGGGGCCGCCCGGGGAGGCACGACGCGTCCAGGGAGCCCGGAGGATGCCGGGTTCGCACCCCTTCCGTGTCGTACCCCCAGTGAGCTTTCCCGCCTCCGTCACGACCCCCGGTGCCACGGTTCAAGGCTTCGCGCTCCCGGCCCGCCCCGGCTCGGCCGATCCGGGGCGTCCGGCCCTTGCCCAGCCCACCGAGGGCCCTGGCACGGGGCGTAGCGATCGAGGTCCCGAGCGTGCTCAGGCTGGTCACCACGGTGGAGGTGGACGAGGTCGAAGCGGCGCAGCCCGCCCTGGAGAGCGTCTCCGCTCAGCTGTCGGCGCTCCTCGCCGAGATGGTCCGGGCGCCGGAGGTCTCCCTCCCGCCCGCGGCCGGGCCCGCGCCCAGGCCGGGCGACGCGGTGGGCCGCTTCCGCATCACGCGGGAGCTGGGCCGGGGCGGCTTCGGGGTGGTCTACGAGGCGATCGACGGCGAGCTCTCCCGGACCGTGGCCCTGAAGGTGGTGAGGCCGGGAACCCGGATCGCCTCCCGCGGCAGCCAGTGGATGATGGCCGAGGCCGAGGCGGTGGCCCGGCTCAACCACCCCAACATCGTCACCCTGCACGACCTCGGCCACGGGCGCGCCGGCCCCTACCTGGTGTTCGAGCTGCTCCGCGGGCGCTCGCTGGCCGAGAGGCTCGGGGCGGGCAGGATGGCGCCCGACGAGGCCATCGAGGTGGGGCTGGAGGTGTCGCGGGCCCTGGTCCACGCCCACGCCGCCGGCGTCGTCCACCGCGACCTCACCGCCGCCAACGTCCACCTCGGCGAGGACGGATCGGTCAAGGTGCTGGACTTCGGGCTCGCCCACCTGTTCGGCCGCGACGGGGCCAACGACGGGGGCACCCCGGCCTACATGGCACCCGAGCAGTGGGAGGGCGACCGGGGCGACGCCCGGACCGACCTCTTCGCGCTGGGGGTGATCCTCTTCCAGGCGCTCTCGGGCGCCTACCCGTACCGGGTGGAGAAGGGCTGGAGCGAGGCGCTGGAGCCGGGCGAGACGCCCAGGCTCCCGCGCACCGCCGGGCCCCGCCGGCTGCGCCGCCTGGTGCGGTCGCTCGTCGACCGCTCGCCGGAGCGCCGCCCGGAGAGCGCCCGGGCGGTCCGGGACGCGCTCCTCTCCCTGAAGCGGCAGCGCGACGGGGCCGGGCGGCGGCGGGTCCTATGGGGGCTGGGCACGGTGGCGGCGGCGGGCATGTCCCTGTCGGCCTGGCTGTGGGCCCGGCACGAGCCGCCGCCGGGCGAGCAGGTGAAGGGGGTGATGGCGGCCATGGAGAACGGGGCGGGCGAGCCCACCCTGGACGCGGTGCCCGGCCTGCTGGCCGCCGCGCTCGAGCCCTCGCAGCGGGTGAGGCTGGTCCCGCCCTCCCGCCTCGCCTACGCCTCGCGCCAGGCCGGGCTGGGCGATCCGGGCCGGCTCGACGCCGAGAGGGCCCGGAGCCTGGCCCGGCTGGCCGGCGCCGAGGTGGTGTTCTCGCCGTCGGCCTGGCTGGAGGACGGCCGGCCGGTCATCGAGGTCCGGGCCATCGAGTCCGAGGGCGGCCAGCAGCTCTTCGCCGTCCGCGCCTCGCCGGGCCTGGGGGCGCCCCTGGCCGGGGCGATCGACCGGATCTCGGACAGGATCCGCGGCGAGCTGAAGGAGCGGACCGCCGACCGGAAGCTGCGGCGCCCGGTGGCGGAGCTGGTGACCGCCTCCGCGGAGGCGGCGCGCTGGTACTACCAGGGGGTCGACTGCCTGGGCCACCAGATCGCCGCCAACGGCACGCTGCAGTGCGCCCCCGACTTCGAGCGGGCCCTGGCCCTCGACCCGTCCTTCCCGCTGGCCCACTACCAGCTGGCCGCGATCCACATGCTCCCGGGCGACTCGGGCGAGGCGGCCCGGCCGCACGTCGAGGCGGCGCTCCGCACCGCCGACCGGCTGCCGCAGCGGGAGGCCATGCTCTTGCGCTCGCTCTCCGAGCGGCTGGCGGGCCGGCGCGCCGAGGCGCTGGCCATCTACGACAAGCTGCTCGCCGCCTCCCCCGAGGACCCGGAGCTCCTCGGCCTGGCCAGCGGGATGGAGGTGGAGGCCGGAGACTGGGAGGCGGCGGTCCGGTACCTGGAGAAGCTCCAGCGGGTGGCGCCCGACCGCGAGCGGCCGCTGGCCACCCTCATCGAGGCCTACGGCCGGCTCAACCGGCTCGAGCCGCTGGAGGCCCTGCTGCGCCAGCTGGAGAGCTCCAGCCCGCGCCAGTGGCGGGCCATCGTCGAGGCCGACTTCTGGCTGGATCGGTCCGCGGAGGCGGTGGAGGCCGCCCGGCAGGCGGTGGCCGAGCGGGGCGACGCCGAGCTGCACACCCTCGGCTACGCGCTCATCGCGGCCGGTGAGTTCGGGGAGGCGGAGGAGGTGGCCCGCCGCGAGGCCGCAGCGTCCCCGCGGGTGGTGGAGGCCCGGCGCGACGTGGAGGCGGCGCTGCTGGGCCAGGGGCGGGTGGAGGAGGCCCTGCGCTGGGCGGCGGGGACCGCGGCGCTCACGTCGCGGACGGAGGCGCCCATCGAGGCCTTCCGGCAGGCGCTCATCGTGGCCGCGACGCACGACCCGCGCCGCGTGTGGCAGCACGCCGCCCGCGCCTTCGCGCTCGACCCCGACAACGCCGCCGACCTGGCGGTGGTGCTGGCCCTGCTGGGCGACCTGGAGCACGCGGCCATCCTGGCGGGGCGGCTGCCCAGAGGGTCGAGCGCGGAGCAGCAGTACCAGGCGCTGCGGGCCTGGCGGGCGGGCGACGCGGTGGCGGCGGTCGCCCAGCTCACGCGGCTCCAGGTCGCCGACCCCTGGCCGGACTACGGGCTGGCGCCCTCCTACCTCCTCGCCGAGGTGCTGGCGGCCACGGGCGACGCGCCCGGCACGCTCGCCGCCGTCGAGCAGTTCCGGCGGTTGCCGGCCGATCGGCTCTGGCGCGCCTGGGCCTTCCCGCGCTCCCTCTACCTCGCCGCCGCGGCGCACGAGCAGCTCGGGGAGCGCGAGCAGGCCGGCCGGGTCCTCGATCGGCTGCTCCCGGTGGTCGAGCAGGGCGACCCTTCCGTGCCGCTCGGGGCCGCGGCACGCTCCCTGCGCCAGGCTCTACAACGCCAGCAGGGTCCACAACCCAGGAGGTGACCTCCGTGCCGCACGACACGTCCGCGAGCCGCGATCTCAGCATCAACATCGTCGTCCCCATCGGTGGCGGCGGGGCCACGCCATACAGCGTGACCCGGCGCACCGGTCCCTGGTGCACCCCCGGCTCGGCGGAGGAGGCGAAGAGGCTCCTGACCCCGGTCCTGGCGGCGCTCGGGGAGCTCCTCGCCAGGGCACAGGATGCCGACCGGGCCGGCACGCTGTGCGACGGCGCCGACCGCCTCGCCTACCTGCAGTACTGGATCAGCGATCTCCAGGAGGAGCTGCGCTGCCTGGAGCATCACCCGGAGCCGCGCGACGACGGGCGGTGATCCTCGCCGTCACCCACGCCGGCGACGAGCACGCCGGGCCGGTCCTCGCCGCCCTCTCCCGCCGGGGCGTCGAGGCGGTGGCGCTCGACACCGCCGACCTGCCGCGGCGGGGACGCTTCGCCCTGGGCTACGGCCGGGAGGGGCGGCGGCTGCTCCTGCTCGACGGCCGGCCCCCGCTCGACCTCGCCCGGGTCACCGCCCTGTGGTGGCGCCGCCCCCAGCTCCTGGCGGCCGATCCCGCCCTCCCCGCCGAGAAGGCCGTCTTCTCGGTCCGGCAGGCGACCGACGCGCTGCTCGGGCTGGTCGCCTCCCTGGCGCCGGCGGCGCTCGTGGTCAACGACCCCTTCCGCGACCAGGCGGCCGGCCTCAAGCTCCTCCAGCTGGCCGCGGCCGGCCCGGCCGGCCTGCGGCTGCCCGAGACCCTGGTCACCAGCGACCCTGCCGCAGCCCAGGCGTTCCTGGGCCGCTTCGCCGCGGGGGAGGTGGTCCACAAGGCAGTCCAGGCCACGCCCGCCGACTGGCGGAGGACCCGCCGCGTCGGCCCGGCCGACCTTTCCGACCTGGATGCCCTCCGCATCGCCCCGGTGATCCTGCAGGAGCGGGTCCCGGGAGTGGACGTCCGCGTCACGCTGGTCGGCGACGAGCTCTTCGCCGCGGCCATCGACGCGCGGTCCTCGTCGTCCCCCGACGACTACCGCGGCCACGAGGCCGAGTGCCTGGTCGAGCCCTGCGCGCTCCCGGCGGCCGAGGAGCGCTCCCTCCGCGCCCTGGTCGGCGAGCTGGGCATCTCCTTCGCCGCCGCCGACTTCCGGCGCCGGGACGATGGGGCCTGGTTCTTCCTGGAGCTGAACCCCGCCGGCCAGTGGCTGTTCGTCGAGGAGCGGACCGGCCAGCCCATCACCGAGGCGCTGGCCGGGCTGCTCGCCCGCGGGCAGCGCCCGGGGGGCGGCTGAGGCACCGGGCGCCCGGGCCCTACTCCTCCTCCCCGAACCGGTACCTCAGCCCGGGGGAGGTGTTCCACACGAACCCGAAGACCACCTTCTCGGTGCGCCCCTCGGCGAAGAGGATGTTCATGTCGTCCTGTCCGGTGAAGTAGCGGACGAAGACGCCGGCGCCGTGCAGCTGGTCCAGGGTGTAGCTCGCCTCGGCGATGGTCCGGTTGTCGGGGACGCCCATCGAGGTGGGCCACATGCGCTCGTGGGACAGGCTGCCGGAGACGATCGCGGCCCAGACGCCCTCCGGGAAGAGGTGCCAGCTCCCCTGCACCTCCACCTGCAGCCGGTGGACGCCGTAGATCTTCGCCTGGTCGCCGGGCATGGAGCCGGGCGCCTCGGCCAGCACCCCGTTCTCGGCGAAGTTCTCCTGGTAGCGGGCGCCGATGCTCTCGCGGAAGGCCAGGTACCGCTGCGCGTCGAGGGCGATCCGTGCCACGTGGAGGCCCAGGGCGCCGTAGGTGGTGGAGAAGTCGCCCGAGCGGTAGTTGACGGTGTCCGGGCCGCCGTAGGCGGGCAGGCAGCGGGTCGGGTCGTGGCCGACGGCCCAGGAGCAGCCCTGCTGGCCGTTGGAGTGGTGGGTCACCGCCAGCTCCGTCTCCAGCTCGCGCACCTCGCCCGGTCCGAGCCTCCACAGGACGAACCACTGTCCGCGGACGGTGGGCATGTAGGAGGGCGGCCGGACCGGCTTGGACTGCTCCTGGATCATCCGGAGCCGGATCAGGAAGGAGACGTCCCAGCTCAGGACGTGGAGCGGTCGGCCCGCCGGGCTGGGCCGCTCCACCCGGTTCCAGGTGTTCACCAGGAAGAGATGGGCGGCGGCCTGGGCGTCGTAGAGGAGCCGGTCGTCGTGGGCCGGCCCGGTGTTGGGGAGGAAGTAGTCGAGGTAGCTGTCCTCCAGGTACTCGTAGTGCGGGATCGTGCGCGCGCTCTCGAGGGCCGACGGGTCCTCGGGGCGGGCCGCCGCCGGCAGGGCCAGGAGCAAGGCCGCCGCGGCCGATCTCCCCACCGGGTGCGGCCGCCGACCGGGAGCGAGGCTCATGCACCCCTCCGGAACGCCGGGCCCGCCCCGGGTGGCGGGGGCGGGCCAGCGAAAAGGGAACGGGGGCGTCCTCGCGGACGCCCCCGTAGAAGCCCGCTCGACCCGCGTCCGCTAGGCGCGTCCAGCGGAACCGAGCACGTTCTGGTTCTTCGCCTTGTAGATCTCCTTCAGGGCGTCCCGCGCCGGGCCCAGGTACTTGCGGGGGTCGAACTCGGCCGGGTTCTTGGCGAACACCTCGCGGATGGCGCCGGTCATGGCCAGGCGGCCGTCCGAGTCGATGTTGATCTTGCACACCGCCGAGGCGGCGGCGCGGCGGAGCTGCGCCTCGGGGATGCCCACCGCGTCCTTGAGCTTCCCGCCGTAGGCGTTGATCTGCTTCACCTTCTCGACCGGCACCGAGGAGGCGCCGTGGAGGACGATGGGGAAGCCGGGGATGCGCTTCTCGATCTGGGTGAGGATGTCGAAGCGGAGGTCGGGCGGGACCAGCACCCCGTCGGCGGTGCGGGTGCACTGCTCGGGCTTGAACTTGGTGGCGCCGTGCGAGGTGCCGATGGAGATGGCCAGCGAGTCGACGCCGGTCTTCTTGACGAAGTCCTCGACCTGGTCCGGCTGGGTGTAGTGCGACTTCTCGGCCGAGACGTCGTCCTCCACCCCGGCCAGGACGCCCAGCTCGCCCTCGACGGTCACGTCGTGCTGGTGGGCGTACTCCACCACCTGCCGGGTGAGCTCGACGTTCTTCTCGTACGGGTGGTGGGAGCCGTCGATCATCACCGAGGAGAAGCCGCTGTCGATGCAGTCCTTGCAGAGCTCGAAGGTGTCGCCGTGGTCGAGGTGCAGGACGATGGGGATGGGGTAGCCGAGCTCCTTGGCGTACTGGACCGCGCCCTGGGCCATGAAGCGGAGCAGGGTCTTGTTGGCGTACTTGCGGGCCCCGGAGGAGACCTGGAGGATCACCGGCGACTTGGTCTCGACGCAGGCCTGGATGATGGCCTGGAGCTGCTCCATGTTGTTGAAGTTGTACGCCGGGATGGCGTAGCCGCCCGCCACGGCCTTCTTGAAGAGCTCGCGGGTGTTGACGAGCCCGAGGTCCTTGTAACTGATCATTTCCCTGCTCCTGGCGTTGACGGGCCGCGCGGAGGGCGGCGCGTCCGCCCAGCCCTGGAGGGACCTGAGCGGATGACGAGCCTTGCACGGCCGGTGGGCCCCCGGCAAGTGGGCGCGGCGCCGCAGCGGATCTGGCCGCCGGGCCCGTCCTCCGCGGCCGGTCGGCGGCCCTGGTGCGTTCACTCCCGGAGGCAGCGGAGGAGGGCGGCGGAGCCGGTCCAACCTCCCCCTGGAACGGCGCGTCGGAGGCGGCGGTGCCCCGTCCGGCGCGAGGCCGCCGGCAGGCAGGAGGGCGGAGCGCCCCGCGGCCCGCCTCCTCCGCGGCCGGGCCCCTGCCACCCGGGCGGGCCCTGTGTGCGGAGCCCACACCCGGGTGACGCGCCTATCCGCTGGTCCCGCGGTCGGCCAGGAAGCGCTCCGAGGCGACCGCCCAGAGCACCGCCGACAGCCCCAGGAAGAGCAGGATGGAGAAGAGGTCGCTCCCGGAGAGCGGGAACCTCTCCGACACGTTGATCCAGTCCATGAACGCCCGCCCGGGCGCGCCGAGCTGGATGAGGGCCAGCACCATCCCCGTCACCGCACCGCCGGCGATGAGGCCCGAGCTGAAGAGCACGCCGGGCCCGCTCTCCGCCTCGGCGTCGGAGAGCTTCCGCCTCGAGGTCCGGTCGGCGATCCAGCGCACCACCCCGCCGATCATGATGGGGATGGAGGTCGAGACCGGGAGGTAGACGCCGACGGCGAAGGCGAGCGAGGAGAGGCCCAAGAGCTCCAGCAGGATGGAGAGGAAGACGCCGATGAGCACCAGGCTCCAGGGGAGCTTGCGCGACATGATGCCGTCGATGATGAACGACATCAGCATGGCCTTGGGCGCGTTGTACTTCTCCACCTTCTCGCCCGAGTCGCGCGTCTTCACCTGGCCGTTGATGCCGGGGTCCTCGAGGTAGCGGATCTTCCCCTGGTCGTCGATCAGGTACTTCCCGGCCGGGACGCCGTCGGTCGGCTCGGAGAGGCGCAGCACGCGGTACTCGGCGGCGTCGTTGGCGGCGTCGGGGCCGCGCAGGTGCTGCCTCTCGGTGAGCGCCGCCGGGTCGGCCGTGAACCGGGGGTAGTCGCGCTTGGCGAAGACGGTGGCCGCATCGTTCATCTTGAGGAGGATGAGCCCGATGACCAGCGCCGAGGAGATGGTGCCGACCAGGATGGCGATCTGCTGGCGCGAGGGGGTGGCGCCCACCAGGTAGCCGGTCTTGAGATCCTGCGAGGTGGTGCCGCCGTTGGAGGAGGCGATGCAGACCACCCCGGCGATGGAGAGGGCGGCGATCTTGTAGGGCGCGCTCACCCAGCCCAGCGCCAGGAAGATGAGGCTGGTGAGGAGCAGGGTGGCGACGGTCATCCCCGAGATGGGGTTGGAGGAGCTGCCGATCTCGCCGGTGAGGCGGGAGCTGACGGTCACGAAGAGGAAGCCGAAGACCACCACCAGCAAGGCCCCCAGGATGTTGAGCTTCAGGGACGGTGCCAGGGTGAGGGCGACGACCACGAGGAGCGCCCCGCCCCCCCAGAACCAGAGCGGCAGGTCCCGGTCGGTGCGGGCCTGGGTCCCGGCTCCGCCTCCGCGCAGGCCGGAGAGCCCGCGCACCGCGCCGCCGACGATGGTGGGGATGGCCCGGGCCAGGGAGATGATCCCGCCGGCCGCCACCGCGCCTGCCCCGATGTAGAGCACGTAGTCGTGCCAGATCTGGCTGGTGGTCATGTCCTTGATGAGCGAGGTGGCCGGGTAGATGGGGGCGCTGGCCGTCGAGCCGAAGAGCTTGATGGCCGGCATGAGCACGAGCGAGGCGAGGATGCCGCCCGCGCCCATGACCAGCGAGGTGCGGGTGCCGATGACGTACCCCACGCCCAGCAGCGCCGGGTTCACCTCGGCGGAGATGTTGCCTCCGTCGTACCACTTGCCGAAGACCCTCTCGGCGGTGTCCTTGAAGAAGCCGAAGCCCTGGTAGGCGAGGGCGAAGATCGAACCGAACCCGAGCCCGGCGAACACCGTCTTGGCGGTGGTGCCGCCCTTCTCCCCGGAGATGAGCACCTCGGCGCAGGCGGTGCCCTCGGGGTAGGTGAGGACCCCGGCCTCCTTCACGATGTGCGCGCGCCGGATCGGGATCATGAGGAAGGTGCCCAGGATCCCGCCCAGCACCGCCACCAGCGCGGTGTGCAGGTAGTTGAGGTCGTAGCCCAGGATGAGCATGGCCGGCATGGTCACCCCGGCGCCGAAGGCGATGCCCTCGCCGGCGCTGCCGGTGGTCTGGACGATGTTGTTCTCCAGGATGGTGGCGCGGCGGACGCCGAAGCCCCGGGAGAAGGCGCGGAAGAGGGTGATGGACAGCACCGCCACCGGGATGGAGGCGGACACCGTCATGCCCACCTTGAGCACGAGGTACATCGAGCTCGCGCCGAAGAGGATCCCCAGGAGCGCGCCGATCACCACCGGCAGGATGGTGAACTCGGCGGGCGACAGGCTGGCAGGGATGAACGGCTGATGCGAGGAGCCCTCTTCGGCCTGGGCGGGGCGCTGCTCGGTCGAGGCGGGGGGCGAGACGGCCATGGAGACTCCCTGGGGCGCGGTTGTTGGCGCGAGAGTGTGGCACCAACGGGCGGGGAAGTGTGGAGCCTATGACACCTGCAGGGACTGACCCCTTCGGGGGGCAGATCGCAGCGCCTGGCGCACGGCCCTCGCGATCCGCCGCGCGTCCCGCGCAATCGCCAGCAGGTTCCCGGTGGGAGGGTTGGTGAAGCCGAGGAGGTAGAGCCTTGGGGCCTGCGGGGCGGTGGCCGCGCCGTGCACCAGGGGGCGGCCGTCTTCGCCCAGGACCCCGAGCCCGCCCAGGAGCCCCTCCAGGCCGGGCCGGAAGCCGGTGGCGGCGATCACCACCTCGGGCTCTATGCGGCCTCCGCCGCGCAGGAGCACCGCGGCGCCGTCGAAGCCCTCCAGCGCCGGCACCACCTCGACCCGGCCCGCCCGCAGCGCCTCGACCAGGCCGACGTCGAGGATGGGGATCTGCCCGTCCCGGATCATCTGCGTGTAGATGCCGCGCTCCGGCGCCGGGAGGCCGTGCCGGGTGAGGTCGCCGACGGTGAGCCGGGCGGTGGCGCGGGCCAGGGCGTCGGCGACGGGGAGGGGGAGGCGGGCGAGCGCCAGGGAGACGAGCTGGGCGGGGATCACGCCGGCGATGGTCCGGCGCACCACGTTGGGCGCGGTGCGCACCGAGAGGCGCACCCGGGCGGCGCCGCGCTCGCACAGGTCCACCGCGATCTCGGCGCCGCTGTTGCCGGCGCCGACCACCAGCACGTCGCGCCCGGCGAAGTCCTCGCCGGAGCGGTAGGCGCTGGAGTGGAGGAGCCGCCCCGGGAAGAGCTCGGCGCCCGGCCAGCGCGGCAGGACGGGGAGCCGGTTGTGGCCGGTGGCCACCACCACGGCCGCGGCCGGGAG
>Ga0335069_10007136_pt1 | contig 16167 bp, 15 predicted proteins | sample Lox_Sample_11_FD_206714 | JGI IMG/M metagenome (GOLD analysis project Ga0335069, IMG submission 206714) | Soil microbial communities from Loxahatchee National Wildlife Refuge, Florida, United States - Lox_Sample_1.1 | ecosystem: Environmental > Terrestrial > Soil > Wetlands | place: USA... | reverse complement strand
AGTTGGTTCGACCGGCAGCTCCACCGGGCCGCATCTGCATCTGCAGGTGCTGCGCGACGGCAAGAGCATCGATCCCGCCGAGGTGTTCGATCTGAAGCGAAAGTGATCCGCATGGCGCCGGCGCCGTCTCATTCCGATTCGTTGCCGCTGGATCGCAGGGCAACGAGCCAGAACAGCAATACCAGGGTGAAAACGAGCGGACCGGCGCCTATCAGCGTGTCGCTGGCGGAATGCGAATGGCTGTCCACCATCAGGAACGTCTGGACCGCGATGAAGGCGGTCAGCAGCGAAAGCAGCCAACCCGCATGCTGCAGGGCAGCCAGGTCGGCCACCATTTGCGATACCAATTGCGCTGCATGCCGGTCTTCCCGGATAACTTCGCAATGCCAAATATATACAGGCTTCTGCCGTGCGTGACGGAGAATCTGGCGCCGCGGCGGCGGATTCGACCACCCGGACGCGGAGAGGGCTCAGTTCAGCCGCGCCAGGAACGACACGACCTCGTCGATGACCGTTTCCTGGCGCCCCACCAGCAGATGTCCGCCGGTGGGGTACACGATCGCCGTGCCCTTTGGCGCCGTTTGGGCAATCTCCCTGGCCCGCGCCGCCGTTTGGAACGCATCGTCCTCGGCGCTGATGGCCAGAACCGGGCAGCCGATCTTCTTCACCGGAAGCGCGTCGCCCGCTTGTGCTGCGGCGAGATCGAGCGTCATGCCCTCGGCATGAGCGCGCACCGGCAGGATGTCGTCGAGCATCTGGCGTATGCGCCGCTTCTCTTTGCCCGACGCCGCTTCGAGGATGGCCGCGGGAGTGGCGAGCAGTACGGCGGCCAGCTTCGGAAATGCCGCCGCCAGGCGCACGATCATCCATCCGAGCAGGTTCGACCGGTAAAGCGTGCGCGCCATCAGGCCGCCGTACATCCTCACGCCGGGCGGCAGGGTGGTGGCCGGAACCATCAGTACCAGCGCCCGGCAGCGCGCGGGATGGCGCACCGCGAACTGCAACGCCGACCACGCGCCGGCCGAGACAGCAAGCACGACGGTGTGCCGGATGCCCAGCCGGTCCAGAAGCTTCGCAAAGGCATCGGCCTGAGCGGCAGGGGTGGGATTCTCCGGCACGCCCGATCCTAGGTAACCGAAACGCGAGGGCGCGATGAGATAGCAGCCCTTGTCGGCGAGCGGGGCCGCCACGTGCAGGCCTTGGTCGAATCCTCCACTCGCCCCGTGCACGACGAGCACGGGTTCGCCCGCGCCGGCCACCGCGTATTCCACCGTGCCGAACGCGGTCTCGACTGTCTTGCTCCCGCCGGGACGGCGGTCGAGTCGCGCGGCGATGCGGCGCCGGAACAGGAAGCCGATTGCGATGCCCGCCACGGCGCCGGCCGTCAGCAGCCAGCCTGCTTTGCGGAGATGGTGTTTCTCAGACATCCAGACTCGCGTAAAGCGCGTTTTCCTGGATGAAATCGCGGCGGGGTTCCACGATCTCGCCCATCAACTTGGCGAACAGGTCGTCGGCCTCGTCGGCGTGCTCGACCTTGACCTTGAGCAGCGTGCGGGCGTTCTCGTCCAACGTCGTCTCGAAGAGCTGCGAGGCGTTCATTTCGCCGAGGCCCTTGTAGCGCTGCAACGTCAGGCCCTTGCGGCCCCATTCGTAGATGGCGTTCAGGAGTTCGCTCGGCGCACGAACCTCGCGCCTTTCGTCCTTTCGCATGAGGTGCCCAACCTTGAGATAGGCCGCCTGCAGGTCCCCCGCCATGCGGTCGAGCTTGCGCGCATCGGTCGACGAGATCAGCGCGCCGTCGATAGCTACCGCCTCGCGTACGCCGCGAACGTCGCGCCAGAACTTGAGTCCGCCGTCGGGGGTGGGTTCGCCGTGCCAGCCGCGCTCGGTCTCGTCGGAGAGCAGGTCCAGCCGCCGCGCGATGTAGGCCGCCGCGCCGTTCGCCCGTTCCTTGTCGCCGAGGATTTCGGGATTGAGCGCGCCCGCGATCGCCGCCTGTTCCAGCACGAAGCGCGGATAATGCGGAGGAAACCCGGCCAGCGCGGCCACGGTGGAGCGCGCCTTCTCGACGATGGCCGTCAGGTCGGCGCTGGAAACCGTTTCGCCCGTGTGCAGGGTGAACGTCGTGCCGCTGGCGCCTTCGCCGATGAGGTAATCCTCCAGCGCCCGCTCGTCCTTGAGATAGCGCTCCGACCTGCCGTGCGTGGCCTTATAGAGCGGCGGCTGCGCGATATAGACATGCCCGCGCTCGATCAATTCCGGCATCTGGCGATAAAAGAACGTCAGCAGCAGCGTGCGGATATGCGCGCCGTCCACGTCGGCATCGGTCATGATGATGATCTTGTGGTAGCGCAGCTTGTCGGGATTGAACTCCTCGGGGCCGATGCCGGTGCCCAGAACAGTGATGAGGATGGCGATTTCCTGGCTCGACAGCATCTTGTCGAAGCGCGCGCGCTCCACGTTCAGGATCTTGCCGCGCAGGGGCAGCACCGCTTGGTTGGCGCGGTTGCGGCCCTGCTTGGCGCTGCCGCCGGCGCTTTCGCCCTCGACGATGAAGAGCTCGCACTTGGTGGGATCGCGTTCCTGGCAGTCGGCCAGCTTGCCCGGCAGCGAGGCGCCGTCGAGCGCGCTCTTGCGGCGGGTCAGTTCGCGCGCCTTGCGGGCGGCTTCGCGGGCGGCGGCGGCTTCCACCACCTTGCCGACGATGTTCCTGGCTTCGGACGGGTGCGTCGCCAGCCAGTGGCCCAGCTTGTCGAGCACGACGCCCTCCACCACGGGGCGCACTTCCGAGGAAACCAGCTTGTCCTTCGTCTGCGAGGAGAATTTCGGGTCCGGCGCCTTCACGGAAAGCACGCAGGTCAGGCCCTCGCGGCAGTCGTCGCCGGTCAGCGCCACCTTTTCCTTCCGGCCGGGCATCTCGTCGGCGTATTTGGTCACCACCCGCGTCAGCGCCGCTCGGAAACCGGCCAGGTGGGTGCCGCCGTCGCGCTGCGGGATGTTGTTGGTGAAGCACAGCATGTTCTCGTGATAGCCGTCGTTCCACGACAGCGCGGCTTCCACGGTGATGCCCTCGCGCTCGGCGCTCATGGTGATCGGAGCCGGGATCAGCGAATTCTTGGCGCGGTCGAGGTATTTCACGAACTGCTCGAGGCCGCCCTCGTAGTGCAGCCTGACTTCCTTGGGCTCGACGCCGCGCTTGTCGGTGAAATAGATCGTCACGCCCGAGTTGAGGAACGCCAGCTCGCGTAAGCGATGCTCCAGGGTGGCGAAATCGAATTCGGTCTTGGTGAAGGTGACGGGCGAGGGCAGGAACGTCACCTCGGTGCCGCGTTTGCCCGGCGCGGCGCGCACGACCTTCAGGGGCGCTTCCGCATCGCCGTTGCGGAATCGCATGTAGTGTTCCTTGTCGTCGCGCCAGACGCGCAGGTCGAGCCATTCCGACAGCGCGTTCACCACCGACACGCCCACGCCGTGCAGGCCGCCGGAAACCTTGTAGGCGTTGTCGTCGAATTTCCCGCCCGCGTGGAGCTGGGTCATGATCACTTCGGCTGCGGAGACGCCTTCTTCGTGCATGTCGGTTGGGATGCCGCGGCCGTTGTCGCGCACCGTGCAAGAGCCGTCCGGACTCAGGATCACGTCGATGCGGTCGGCGAAGCCGGCCAGGGTCTCGTCGATCGCGTTGTCGACGACCTCGTAGACCATGTGATGCAGGCCCGAGCCGTCGTCGGTATCGCCGATGTACATGCCCGGACGCTTGCGCACGGCGTCGAGGCCCTTGAGCACCTTGATGCTCTCGGCGCCGTATTCGCCGTAGTCGCCGTTGCCGTTCCTTCCGTTCGTACCGCTGCCGTCCTTCTTGCCGTTAGGCTCGTCGGCGCCGTTTTCGTTCTCGGTTTCGTCGCTCATCAGCTCACCGCCACGCCGACGCCGGCGCCCGCCATGACAACTGCCGCCGTCCTGTTGATGCCCTTGCGCGCCCGCCGGCTGGTCAAGAGAACCCGCACCTGCGCCGCCAGCGCCGCATAGGCCAGCATGATCGAGGGGATCAGCACTGCCGTCGCCGCGCACAGTTCGAGGTAGCCGCCGGCGTTCAGGTGACTGAGGTCGACGGCGGCGGGCAGCGCGGCCAGGAAGAACGCCATCGCCTTGGGGTTGCCCAGCGTCACCGATAGCTGCGACAGGAAGCTCTGCCGCGCGGTAGCGGGCACGACGGTGGGCAGGTCGCTCACCGGCGCGGTCCAGTACTTGTACGCCATCCAGACGAGATAGGCCGCGCCCGCGAGCTTCACGGCGAGGAAGAACTGGCCCATCGCCTGCGCCAGCATCGCGAGCCCGAAGGCGGAAAGCGTCATCCACGTCCAGTCGCCGACCGCGGTGCCGAAGGCGGCAGGGATCGCGGAGCGGAATCCGCTGCCCAGCGCGCGCGCCACGATCGCCACGACGCCGGGCCCCGGCACGATGATCACGATCGCGTACAGGCCGCAGTAGATGAGATAGGAATGCCACGAAATCATGCTTCGTCCTGAACCCCAAAACGGCTGCTGTCAACAGCGAAGAATGTCAATCGATTCAGCATGTTAACATCACGATTCGGACCCCGTTTCGCCGCCCCGTCAAAGCCCCGGAATCCGCGCCTTCCTCAGCCTGTTTCGCCCGTCTGCGCGAACTGTCCGGCATCGACCGCGAACACGTCCGCGCGGCCCTTGAGCCCCTCGAACAGCGAATGATCCGTACCCGTCATCCAGGCCTGCGCCCCGAGCGCCAGGATCTCCTCGAACAGCGCAGCGCGCCGCCGCGAGTCCAGATGCGCCGCGATTTCGTCGAGCAGCAACAGCGGGGCATGGCCGTCGCGGGCGCGCGCCAGTTCCCAGGCGTCGGCCAGCACGATGGAGATCAGCAGCGCCTTCTGCTCGCCGGTCGAGCACTCGCGCGCGTCGGCGCGCTTGGCGGTGTGGCGCACGGCCAGATCGCTGCGATGCGGCCCGAAGGTCGTATGGCCGCTTTCGGCGTCCGGAATGCGCGCGCGGGCGAACAGGTCGCGCAGGCGGCCCTCCGTCTGCGCCCCGAATTCCGCCGCCAGCACGTCGGTCTCGCCTTCCATCGCAAGCTGAGCACATGGGAACGCGCCTGCTTCGCCGCGCTCGACGAGCATCGCGTTCAGGCGCTTGACGGTCTCCGCGCGGGCGTGCGCGATGGCGGCGCCGGCTTCCGCCATTTCCTTTTCCAGCCCGTCCAGCCACATGGGATCGCGCGGACCGAACTTCAGCAGCCGCGCGCGCTCGCGCATCGCCGTCTCGTAGCGCACCGCGTGACGGCCGTGCGCCGGATCGAAACCGATCACCAGCCGGTCGAGGAAGCGCCGCCGCGCGCCTGCGCCTTCCGCGAAGAGGCGGTCCATCGCGGGCGTCAGCCAGGCCATCTGCACGATGTCGCCGAGATCGGCGGAAGATCCGGCCGCCACGCCGTTGAGCCGCACCGCCCGCCGCTCGCTTCCGCCCGCGCCGATCGCAAGTCCGGTTCCGATCTCGTAGGTTTCGCCGCTGCGCGTCACGCTCGCCGCCACGGCCCACAAGGCCTCGCTGGGAGCGGTGGGACCGCGCCGGACATGTTCGCTCAATCGCGCGCCGCGCAAGCCCCTGCCGGGCGCCAGCAGTGAGATCGCGTCCAGCACGTTGGTCTTGCCCGCGCCGTTCGGCCCCGCCAGCACCACCGGCCGCCCGCTGACGCAAAGCTCCGCGCTGGCATAGCTGCGGAAATTGGTGAGCTGCACGCGGGTGACGCATAGACGATTTTCCTCCCCCTGCAAGGGGGAGGTCGGCGCGCCTGGGTGCGCCGGGTGGGGGTCAACACCGGCCAAACTCACACCCGCATGGGCATGAGGACATAGAGCGTGCGCAGATCGTCAGTGTCCTCGATCACGGTGGGCGATCCCGCGTCGGAAAGCAGGAACCGCACCTGCTTGCCTTCGATCTGGCTCGTGATGTCGAGCAGGTACTTCGCGTTGAAGCCGATCTCGATCGCCGCGGCCGAGTAGGTGGCGCCGAGTTCTTCCGTCGCCGTGCCGCTTTCGGGATTCACGACGGAAAGCGTCACCTTGTCCTTGCCGAGTTGCAGCTTCACCGCGCGGGTCTTGTCGGCCGAGATGGTCGACACGCGGTCGACCGCCAGCCCGAACTCCTTCGATTCCAGCGACAGCGCCTTGTCGTTGCCCGACGGGATCACGCGCTGGTAATCGGGGAACGTGCCGTCGATCAGCTTGCTCGTCAGGTCCACGCCGTTGAAGGCGAACTGGATCTTGGTGTCCGACAGCGCGATGTCGATGGCCCCGTCCGCGTCGTCGAGCAGCTTGCGCAGCTCGTTTACGGTCTTGCGCGGCACGATCACGCCCGGCATTTCGCCGGCTCCGTCCGGCAGTTCGAGTTCGAAGCGCGCCAGCCGGTGGCCGTCCGTCGCCACCGCGCGCAGGGTCTGCGCTTTGCCTTCCTTGGCGGCGTGGACATAGATGCCGTTGAGGTAGAACCGCGTCTCCTCAGTGGAAATGGCGAAGCGGGTCTTGTCGATCAGCCGCTTCAGGTCGTCGGCCGCCAGGCGGAACTTGTGGGGCAGGGCGCCCGCCGCCATCTGCGGGAAATCCTCCTTGGGCAGGCACGCCAGCTCGAACCGCACGGTTCCGGCCGAAACCGCCAGCCGTCCGCTTTCGCCCGAAAGCAGTTCGGCCTGCACCTGGGCGCCGTCCGGCAGCTTGCGCACGATGTCGTAGAGCATGTGGGCGGGGGCGGTGGCCGAGCCGTTGCGCAGCACGTCGGCGGGAAGCGCCTCCACGATCTCGATGTCGAGGTCGGTGGCGGTGAGCTTGAGCTGGCCCTTGGCGGCCTCCACCATGACGTTCGACAGGATCGGGATGGTGTTGCGCCGCTCGACGACGGACTGCACGTGGCTCAGCGCTTTGAGGAAGGCTCCGCGTTCGACGTTGATCTTCATGGGTCGTTCGACTGCCGTTCTACTGTGGTTGGCACCCCGTTCCGGGCCGCCGGGGTTGCGCCGGCGGGGCCCGGAAGTGCTTGATCTGCTTGAGTTTGGTAACCCCAGGACTCAAGCAGGAAATATTAGCAGGAAGGGGCGGGCAGGGCTAGCGGAGCACGTTTTCCTCCCCCGTTTACGGGGGAGGTGGATCGCCGCGAAGCGGCGAGCCGGAGGGGGCGAGCAGGGCCAGCGGACATCTCTTTCCTCCCTCGCGCAGCGGGGGAGGTGGCGAGCGAACGCAGTGAGCGCGCCGGAGAGGGGCCGACATCGTGCGCGGCGACAGGGGAGGGGGCACGCCGCGCACGACATCGTATCGCCTGCTGGGTCAAGGGTGCAGGCTGAGGATATCTCAAAGACGCTCCCGCACGCCGGTTTATGCCATCGCGTTTGATCTGCCCCCCGCGGGGAGGTCGGCGCGGCGAGCAGGCGTCGGCGCACGAGCGCGCCGCGTGGAAGGCGCGCGCATGGGCAGCGAGCTTAGGCTTTCTGCCCTCTTGGCCCGATGGCCGAAGTTGCGGCCCTACGAAAGCCGGAGCAGGAGGAGACCTCGTGGCCTTACTCGTTCTTTCCAGTCATGGCCAAGGTGCTTTGAATGAAGTCTGCAACTGCCGGCCGCGAAGCCAGAAGGAGGTCATGACCGGTGTGAAAATCAGTGATGGTGATGCGCGCTTTGGAACCCGGCTCGAGCCCGCTGACGGCCACCTTGGTTCCGAAGTAGGGGCAGGTGAAATCGTAATAGCCGTTTGTCATCAGCACTTTCAGCGAACGGTCCTGGCGCATGGCGCGCTGCAGACCGGCCAAGGCTTGCGAACCGCCGGTGCAGTCGTGCTCACCGAATCCGCCGCAGTGCCAGCCTTCAAGGACGACGCTGACGAACGCGGTAATGTAATCCGCGTACGGCGTCTCGGCCTTGAAGTGGAGTTCGCCGTTTAGATAGAGCGACGAGAGTACGGGATACCAGTTTTTGTCGTATCCGAGTCCGGCGTCGTCGGCCTTCACTCGGCGTGAATCATTCAGCCCTTGAGGCGTCCAGTTCTCCCCAAGCAGTTCGCGAAGGAAGTCATCGGGCCGAATCCTGAATCGATACTTCAAGATGACATCCGGCGCGAGTCCCGTCAGGCGTGCCATTTCGGCGGCGGCGCTCTGTCGTTTTTCGCTGGTAAGGTCTCCCGTCTGCGCCAGGATTTCGGGATACCGGTTTGTCGCCCAGGCCTCCACCTGACCAAGCGCGCCATCGAAGTTGCGTTGCAGGTCGGGGGCAAGCTTCCCATGGAAGAGGGCGGTCGCCGTGAATGTCGGCAACTGGTGGATGTAATACAGATCGCTGTAAGTGAAGGGCATCTCGCCTTTTTCGGGCGTCGCAACCTCTTGGCTCCGCGGGTTGCCAAGACACGATGAGAGAAGCATCAGACCGCGTAAGGAGATGCCATGTCGCTTGGCGATGTCCGCGATGAGAGCCGAGCGCATGGAGCCGTAGCTGATGCCTGCGACAAAGACCGGCCGCCGCTTGGCTGGATCGAAGCGTTGAAGATAAGTCTGGATGAATTGCGCGATGGACTCGGCGTCGCCATCACGACTGTAGTACTGCGCGGCATATTCCGGCTTGGTCGCCCGGCTATAGCCGGTGCCCACGGGATCGATGAGCACGAGATCGGTGAAGGTGAGCCACGTGTTCTGATTATCAGCCAGCCCGTATGGCGGCGTCGGCAACTGGTTCGGGAGTTTCACGTCTTTCAACGAACGCGGCCCGATGTCGTCCAGCGTTGCCGGAGCTCCAGGCCCGCCATCGGTGAAGAAAGTGAGCGGACGCGCCGGCTCACCGCGCTTCGGATCGACACTGTAGCTCACAAAGAAAAGCCTGGCGTGCACGCCACCTGTGGCGTCGTGAAGAGCAATGAAGCCCGCGCGCGCCGTGTAATGCAGGGCTGTACCGTCTAGCGGGATCGTGTGCGCGGTGGCGACGATCTCGCCCGCACCGCTAGCTGTGCGCTCCCCGGCAGCGGAAGTCGCCAGCAGAAATGCTGCCGCGAGCATGGTTGATGGTATTCGCATTTGCTCCCCCGTTTTGCTGAACGTAGGCGATGCTGCAGAGGACCGGAAGCGACGCAGCTGGGAAGCAGAACGGCTCGAATGAACGTCTTGGAATCGACAGTGACGTGATCGTTCGCCGAAAAGCCGGAAAGGAAGCCCTCCCGTCAATCCTGCGACAGGAGCGCCAGTTTCCCGGAAACCGAACTCGCCCGCCTGAAAGCGGCATAAGCGGGATCGTCGCACCGCCTTGACGCCTGGGAATTCGCACCTACATGCGGGAAGCAATGCGCCGCGGGCTATCCGCGCCGCTCTGCCGCGAAACGCGAAGGGACGCTTAAGTCCCGAATATGCCTGCTCAGGGAGCGCCCGTGGAGGGAAAGGAGGTCCGGATTGCAGGTCGTTTTTCTCGCCGCGCCAGCCGCTTACGGGCAAAATGGCCGAATTGAATTGCGATCCCCCCGGGGGGCCCCCCACCCCTGAAAAATCGAACACGAATGGTCCGGCGAGCGCAGGCCGCGAAGCAAGGAGATTTCGCAGTCGAAGCAAAGCCTTATGCGGAAAATGCAGACTTGAATGCGACTTTCGCTGCACGAAGCGGAAACCGCCGCGCGCTAAGGCCCCGTTCCCACGCTGCGGTCGCGGTCCCAGCTTTCGCATTCGAGCTTGATGTGCTGGAGCAGCACCGCGTTCGATCCGGCGTCGAGATCGGGCAGCGCCTGGTATTCCGAGGGCCAGCAGCGCTTGAGCTGATAGGCGAACACGAGCTGGCCCGCCTCGTTGTAGATCTCCAGGGTCACGTCCTTGCGAAAGTTCGCGGGCGCCGTCTGCTGGCCGGGGGTCGCGCCGTATCCCAGCACGCTGTCGGCCCAGTTCTCGAAGGCCGGATCGTGCGTCAGCCCGCGCTCGAGCGTCACCGCCTCGTATTCCGTGCGGCCGGGCGATTTGAGACTGGCGGAAGGATCGCCGCCCGCGCGGTAGTTCACCACTTCGGTGTGGCGCACGAGCGGGCTCACATGCGAGACGCCGGCGATATAGCGGCCGTCCCACTTCAGCCGGAACTTGAAGTTCTTGTAAGGGTCGAAGCGAGCGGCAACGGCGTTCGGCGGAAGCTGCTGGGACATCTCGGCGGCTGCGCCGGCGCAGAACAACGCGGCAATTCCCGCCGCAAGGAGCAGGCTGGTGCGTGACATCGCGGTCTCCCCATCGAAGACGGAGGGAAGCCTATCACAACGCGGCCCGAGCCCGGAAAACGCGATACTTACGCTGCGGCAGGGTCGCTCCAGGAAAGGATCGCCCGCCCTCCGGGGGTCCGGAGAGCGGGCGTCTCCGCCCGCAATTCGTACGCTTCACCGATCACTTGATCCGTTCACGGACGAACGTCGGGTCTTACATCCCCTGTTGTTGCCGCCTTCGCGGGGTGGTGACTGGCGAAGGCGGCCGTCGCTACGGCACAAACGAACTCACATGGTCTTCGAGAGCATCTGGCTCAGGAAGTCGACTTCCTGCTTGAACAGCGGGTCCTCGCTGCACAGCGCCTCTACGCGGCGGCAGGCATGCAGGACGGTGGTATGGTCGCGCCCGCCGAAGCGCCGCCCGATCTCGGGCAGGGAGCGCGTCGTGAGCTTCCTGGCGAGATACATGGCGACCTGGCGCGGACGCGCCACGCGCCGCGCGCGCTGCGGCGAATGGAAATCGCGCACGTCGAGTTTGTAGAACTCGGCGGTCTTGCGCTGGATGTCCTCGATCGAGGTCTTGGCGCCGCCGCCGGCGATGCGCAGTCCCACCGCTTCTTCCGCCATCTCGGCGGTGATCGGCTTCTTGGTGAGATCGGCATAGGTGGCGAGCTTGGTGAAGATGGCGATCATCTCGCGCGGGGATGCGTCCTCGATGTCGGCGATGCGTTCGAGCACCTCGTCGGGAATCTTCACTTCGGGGCGCAGGCGCATGAACTCGGCCGCGCGGTGTTTCAGGATGGAGAGCCGCGTGTCGCGGTCGGGCTTGCCGAGCTGGATCACGAGGCCGCCCATCATGCGGCTCTTGACGTCGGCGCCGAGCCCTTCCAGGCCCGCTGGCGCGCGGTCGGCGGCGATCACCACGCGGCGGCGAAGGTCGGCGAGCGCGTTGACGGTGTAGAGGAATTCGCTCGCCGTCGCCGTGGAGCGGCAGATGTGCTGGAGATCGTCGATGATGAGCACGTCGGCCGTGCGCAACTCGTCCTTGAAGGCGAGCGTGTCCTTGCGATAAAGCGCGCCCAGGAAGTGACGCATGAAGTCCTCGGCGCGCAGGAACAGCACGCGCTTGTTGCGCTTCCTGAATTCGAGCGCGGCGGCGTTCAGGATGTGCGTCTTGCCGTAGCCGAAGCCGCCGTGGATGTAGAGGAGGGGAATGTCCCCGCCGCGTCCCTCGGCGAACGCGCGTGCGGCGCCGTGGCCGAACTCGTTGGCCGGGCCCGGGATGAAGCTGTCGAACGTCTGCTGCGGATGCAGCATGCGCGTCCACATGCCGGGCGTGGCGCCCGGGACTTCGGCTGCCGCATGCGGAAGGTAGGACACCGGCGCCGGCGCGGAATGCTGTGTTGCGACCGGAACGGGTTCCTTGGAAACGCCCGCCGCCACGGCCGAAGCGGTCGCATTGACCACGACCGAGAGCGAAGCCGGCTCGTCGCCTTCCGCGCGGAAGGCCCGTTCGATCCGGGCGACGTAATGGTTGGCCACCCAGTTGCGCACGAACGGCTTGGCGGCGCCGATCTTCAGTTCGTCCTTTTCCCAGCTATCCAGCGTCAGGGGGGCGATCCAGGCCTCGAAGATCGGGTCGCCCAACTCGCGACGAAGACGTTCGCGTACGCACACCCACCGTGCCGGCCAATCCTTCGCAGTCGGCTTGCTTGTGTATTGTCCCATTTCGTTACCCGCCGCTTGGTGCGCTTTGGCGCACTGCTTGTTCTTTGTTGTTGCCCCTCGGAGCCTTGCCGGCTCTCTATTCGCCTCCCAGGCGCCGCCCCCGCGGCGCCATTCCTCGTCGCATGTCTGCCTCCGTCATGTCTGAATCCAAGGAAGGCCGGCGGCCTTCCAACCGTTCTTTCTGCCGCGGTGGCGTTCGTGATCGAGATCGCCTTCGAAGCCGCCCGCGATGTTGAAGCTTCTCGTGTACCCGGCGCCCGTCATGGCCGCCGCTGCCGCCCGCGAGCGCGCGCCGGATCGGCAAAGGAAGAGCACTGGCGCGGTCTTGTTGCCGCCGAGGGCGGCTCCCGCCTGCGCCACGAAATCGGCGTTGGGGGTCATGGCGGGAAAGCTCTGCCACTCGAGGCGATGCAGGGGGCGTCCGATCGCGGAAATCTCGGGCAGTCCGACGAACATCCATTCGGCGCTCGTGCGGACGTCGATGAGCTGGGCGTCAGGTTCGCGCACGAGGAGTTCCCAGGCGTCAGGGGCGCTTAGGTCTCCCGCATATGCTTGCGAACGGCGCTCCAACTCCATTGCACAAATCCGACAGTAAAAATTGCACCGCGCGGGCCCATGACCCACGGTTCTCGAACCGATCTACGCACCATTTACTGAGAGCTATACTTGGAACCAGTCCAACTGGTACTTCGAGTGTCCCCAAAGATGTCGATCTCTTCTTTAATTTTCTTCGGCATCTCTTACTCGTCCGCCTCCACCGAGGGACTACATTAAGCAAAAATGCAGGCACGACTCAAGTGAACGGAGTCCGAACAGCGAACTTTTCGTGACAACAAGCGGCGAATCGCATTTTCTAAGCGCATGTTCTTTATACGGAAAATCGCACCGCATGGTTAACCTTCGCGAATCAGAGGCTTACTGGATCAACTGTCACATTCCGCGATGCGAAATCCATATTCAGTCCACTGATCAAATAAAAACGGGCTCTGTTCAGTCCAGAGCCCGTATTCATAATATTGTCGCGCAGTGAAGCCAAGTGAACTATTTTGACAGTTTGGCAACACGCTTGCTGAGCCGGGAGACCTTCCGGGAACCCGTATTCTTGTGGACAACCCCTTTGGTGACGCCGCGCATGATCTCGGGTTCGGCGGCCTTGAGTGCGTCCTGAGCCGCTTTGGCGTCGCCGGAGGCGATGGCTTCTTCCACCTTGCGGACATAGCCGCGTATTCGCGTCTTGCGCGAGTGGTTGATGGCTTGGCGCTTGGCCGCAGTGCGGACACGCTTTTTGGCGGAAGCGATATTCGGCATGGCAAGGTCCCTAAAGAGGCGGCGCGTATAGCCCGGGGCCGCGCAGCCGTCAATTCGGCGGGCAGGGGCTATTTGTCCTTGAACGCCGGTTTGCGCTTTTCGGCGAAGGCGGCCATGCCCTCCTTCTGGTCCTCGGTGGCGAAGGTTGCGTGGAACAGCCGCCGCTCGAATTTGAGGCCTTCGGCCAGGGTCGTCTCGTAAGACCGGTTTACAGCCTCTTTGGCCATCAGAAGAACGGGTAGGGAGTACTCGGCGATCCTGGCCGCCGTTTTCATGGCTTCGGCCATCAGGTCTGCGGCGGGGACCACGCGGCTGGCCAGGCCCGCCCGCTCGGCCTCGGCAGCGTCCATCGTTCGCCCACTAAGGCACATGTCCATCGCCTTGGACTTGCCGACCAAGCGGGTCAGCCGCTGGCTTCCGCCCATGCCGGGGATGACGCCAAGGGTGATTTCGGGCTGGCCGAACTTGGCGGTGTCGGCCGCGATGATGAAGTCGCACAGCATGGCAAGTTCGCATCCCCCGCCAAGGGCATAACCCGCCACAGCCGCGATCACTGGCTTGCGGATGGCCGCGATCCGTTCGGAGTGCGCGGCGAAGAAATCGGCCGCGAACATGTCGACATAGGACTTCGGCGCCATTTCCTTGATATCGGCGCCGGCGGCGAACGCGCGCTCGGATCCCGTCAGCACGATACAGCGGACGGCCGGATCGGCATCGAACGCTTCCAGCGCCTCGCACAATTCGCTCAGCAGCGCCTGGTTCAGGGCGTTGATCGCCTTGGGGCGGTTGAGCGTGATCACGCCCACCGCACCTTCGGTTTTGACGAGGATGTTTTCCATCGGGAGAGCCTTCAGTATTCGCGGAGCCTGCCGCGTCCGCGTTTCAGTTCCGCATGTTTCTTCTTGTGCTGCAATCGCTTTTCCTGGACCGCGCGGGAAGGCTTGGTCTTGAACCGCTTCTTCGGTTCCACGGCGGCTTCGCGGATCATTTCGAACAGGCGTTCGCGCACGTCCTGGCGATTACGGTTCTGGTCGCGGAACTTGCGCCCGACAAACATCAGCACGCCGTACTTCGTCAGGCGGCTGCCCGCCATCTGCATCAGCCGGAAACGCACCGGCTCGGGCAGCGACAATGACAAGGCCGCGTTGAAGCGAAGCTGCACCGCGCTCGAAACCTTGTTGACGTTCTGCCCGCCCGGGCCCGAAGCGAGCACAAAGCTCTCCTCGAGCTCGCGCTCGTCGATCGCGATGGTGGGCGTGACGCGAATCTCAGGCATGTCCGGAAGATTCTAGGACCAACACCCGCATAATTCCCCTGGGGAGAGCGTCGTTCTTGGACAGGGGAAGGTATCCGGGCCTTTTCACGCATCACGACTGCGGATCTCGGCACAAAGCTCATGCTTTGTCACAGCCACATCCTTGACATGCAACCACATGGTTGCCTATTGTCCTGTTCATCATGAGCATGGATGCGGTGTTCAGGGCATTGGCCGACCCAGCGCGGCGGCAACTTCTGGACCGCCTCCATGACCGGAACGGGCAGACGCTTGGAAATCTGTGCGAGGGCATGGCGATGTCCCGTCAGGCGGTTACCAAGCACCTGGCGATCCTGGAAGAGGCCAATCTCGTTGCCACACGACGGCAGGGTCGCGAGAAGCTGCACTTCCTCAACCCCGTTCCGATCAACGAAATCGCCGAGCGGTGGATCGGCAAGTACGAGCGTCACCGGGTGCGGGCGCTCGCGGACCTGAAGCGAAAACTAGAGGAGAACGGGTAATGTCCAGTCAATTCGTCTACGTCACGTACATCAAGACCGCAGCCGACAAGCTGTGGGAGGCCATCATCAGCCCGGAATTCAACAAGCAGTTCTGGTTCGGCATGCACCAGGAATCCGACTTCAAGCCTGGCTCGAGCTGGACGCTCAAGTTCGAGGATGGCCGCATCGCCGACGCCGGCGAAGTGTTGGAATCCGTTCCGCCCCGCCGCCTCGTGCTCAAATGGCGCAACGAGTTCAAGCCGGAGTTGAAGGCCGAGGGTTTTTCGCGCTGCGTGATGGAGATCGAACCGGCCGGCGAGACCTGCAAGCTCACCATCACCCATTCGATCGAGCAGGACGAGGCAAAGTTCATCCAAGCGGTCTCGGGCGGCTGGCCGCGGGTCCTGTCGGGTCTCAAGACGCTGCTGGAGACCGGAGCGCCGCTGCCGGCAACGAAGTGACGGACGCGGGCGGCCTCTCCGGCGGGGAGTTCACGCCCGTTCCTTCACCGCCCATCCCATGTAGGACACGCGCAAATCGCCGCTTTCATGGAAGCCGAGGCGTGCGCCCAGCTCCTTGAAGCTGATGTCGCCGCGCGCGCAGCGCCGGAAATCGAGCAGGGTGCCGAGCGGCCCGCGGTGGACGGAGATGCCGGCCATGTCGCGGTTGGCGAGCCCGCATGAGGCCATCATGGCCGTCAGCTCGCGCGGCTTGATGAATTTCTCCCACACGTGCGAGTTCGGCTCGGCGAAGGCGGTGGACTGCCATTCCTGCATCACCTTGATCACCGCGAGCCGGCTCATGAAGGTGCGGTTGATGGTGTCGTAGAAGAACACGCCGCCGGGCTTCAACACGCGCGCGACCTCCGAAACGGCCTGCTCCGCGTTCTCCACGTGCTCCAGCACGTCGCAACAGGCGACCAGCTCGAAGGCGCCGTCGGCAAAGGGCAGATGCTCGGCCGAGCCGACGTCGTAGGCGATCGCCAGACCGGAGGCGGCCGCGTGCGCCCGCGCCGTCGCGATCGACTCCGGCGCAGGGTCGATGCCGGTGACATCGAAGCCGTCGCGGGCGAATTCCTCGGCCAGGATGCCGCCGCCGCAGCCCACGTCGAGCAGGCGCGCGCCAGCAATGCCGCGCTGCGCCAGGACGC
>Ga0335069_10007135_pt1 | contig 16168 bp, 14 predicted proteins | sample Lox_Sample_11_FD_206714 | JGI IMG/M metagenome (GOLD analysis project Ga0335069, IMG submission 206714) | Soil microbial communities from Loxahatchee National Wildlife Refuge, Florida, United States - Lox_Sample_1.1 | ecosystem: Environmental > Terrestrial > Soil > Wetlands | place: USA... | reverse complement strand
CCTCGAACGCGGCGCCGCACGTCGCCGCGACCGCTCGCCCCGCCGCCCAGTAGCCGGCGTTGGAGTACGACCACAGTCCCTCGGCGCCGGCCGGCAGCGGCTGCTCCGACTCGCACCGGAATCCCGCGGTGTGGCTCAGCCAGGCCGCGAGCGGCGCGTCGAGCGGCAGGCACGAGAGCGCGAGCGCCGACGTGAACGGCTTCGAGATCGACGCGACTCGAAACGGCGTGTCGACCTCCACCGGCGTCCCCGACCCGAGCACGAGCTCGCCGTTCGCGCACGCCGCAAGCTCGCCGTCGCGCCAGAGCGCGGCGGCCACCCCCGGCACGCCGGTCCGGCCGTGCGCGTCGGCGACGATCTCGGCGAGCGACACCACCGGCCAAGCATGCCCGCGCGGCCGCCGGGCCGCCTAACCATGCGGTTTCAGCTACCCTTGTCGCCGACCCTGTCCCGGCTCGACGGTGCACCTTCCTTGGCGCCTCGGGCGGGGACACGGGAGACACGAATCGAGGAGGCTCGATGGCCCTCACCAAGGAAGCCAAGCAGGACATCATCAAGAAGCACGGCCGCGGCGAGGCCGACACCGGCTCGCCCGAGGTGCAGATCGCGATGCTCACGCAGCGGATCAACGACCTGACGGAGCATCTCCGCACCCACAAGCACGACCACTACTCCCGGCGCGGGCTCCTGAAGCTCGTCGGCCGGCGCCGCCGCTTCCTGAACTACCTGCAGAAGCACGATCTCGAGGGCTACCGCGCCCTGATCAAGGAGCTCGGCCTGCGCCGCTAGCTCCGACGACCATGGAGGGCGGAGGTTTGAGCGAGCCCCGCGGCAAGGGCCTGGCTCAAACTCCCGCCCTCCACACCCAAAGCAGAGTGGAGGACAATCGAATGAGTATCGCGACCGAGCGCCGGGCGCAGGTCTCCGTCCAGGTAGGGACACAGGAGATCAGCTTCGAGACCGGCAAGCTCGCGAAGCAGGCGGACGGCGCCGTCGTCGTCCGTTCCGGCGAGACGATGGTGCTCGCCACCGCCCAAGGCCGCGCCGAAGCGCGGGAGAACGCCGACTTCTTCCCCTTGACGGTCGACGTCGAGGAGCGGATGTACGCCGCCGGCAAGATCCCGGGCGGCTTCTTCAAGCGCGAGGGGCGCCCCACGGAGCGGGCGATCCTCACGGCGCGCATGATCGACCGCCCGATCCGGCCGCTGTGGCCGAAGGGCTTCAAGAACGAGGTGCAGGTCATCTGCACCGTGCTCTCGGCCGACCTCGTCACCGCGCACGACATCCTGTGCATCAACGGCGCATCGGCCGCGCTGATGATCTCGCCGCTGCCGTTCCTCGGCCCGATCGGCGCCGTGCGCGTCGGCCGCGGCGAGGACGGGTTCATCGTCAACCCGTCGCTCCAGGAGCTCGAGGAGTCGTCGCTCGACCTGATCGTCGTCGGCACCGCCGAGGCGCTGACGATGGTCGAGGCAGGCGCCGACCAGATCCCGGAGAGCGAGATCCTCGAGGCGCTCGAGCTCGCACACCGCGAGATCGTGAAGCTCTGCGAGGCGCAGGAGGACCTGCGCCGCCAGGCCGGCAAGCCGAAGTGGCTCGACCCCGAGCTGAACGCCGAGCTCGAGGCGTCGAACGGCCACCGGATCTGGGAGCTGATCCAGACCGTCGGCCTGAAGGACGCGAGCGCGATCGTCGACGAGCTCCTCGCGGAGCTCGCGCCGCCGCTCTCGATGGACTCGACCGACGAGGACATCACCCGGCAGCTGCAGGTCCGCGCGGGGCTCCAGGCGCTGCTCGAGAAGCAGCGCTCGGTCGCCGTCGAGGGCCCGGTGCGGGAGCAGTTCGGCGACGACCTGCGCGCCCTCACCGACGCGGAGCAGGACTCGAAGCAGCTGAAGTCGGCGAAGCGGCACCTCCTGTTCGAGAAGATCACCGAGGAGGTCGAGCTGCCGTTCCCGGTCGGCCAGGCACCGGTCGACGCGGAGACCGGCGAGACGCTGCCGGCCGCGAAGGACTCGACGACGCGCTCGTACGTGAAGAAGGCGTGCGAGTCGATCTACAAGGACATCGTCCGGAAGAAGATCGCCGTCGAGAAGCGCCGCCCCGACGGGCGCGGCACCGAGGAGGTCCGCCCGATCGAGATCGAGGTCGGCGTCAATCCGCGCTCCCACGGCTCCGGCCTGTTCCAGCGCGGCCAGACGCAGATCCTCACCTCGCTCACGCTCGGCACCGCGAAGGAGGGTCAGCGCATCGACGACCTCTCCCTCGAGGAGGAGCGCCGCTACATGCACCACTACAACTTCCCGCCGTACTCGGTCGGGGAGACGGGCTTCATGCGCGGCCCGAAGCGGCGCGACATCGGCCACGGGGCGCTCGCGCAGCGCGCGCTCGAGGCCGTCGTGCCGGGGACGGACGAGTTCCCGTACACGATCCGTCTCGTCTCGGAGACGCTCGAGTCGAACGGCTCGTCGTCGATGGGCTCGGTGTGCGGCTCGACGCTCGCGCTGATGGACGCCGGCGTGCCGATCAAGGCGCCGGTGAGCGGGATCGCGATGGGCCTCGTGAAGGAGGGCGACGACTACGTCATCCTGACCGACATCCAGGGCGCGGAGGACCACCTGGGCGACATGGACTTCAAGGTCGCCGGGTCCCGTGAGGGCATCACCGCGCTCCAGATGGACATCAAGATCACGGGCGTCACGCAGCAGATCATGAGCGACGCGCTCGAGCAGGCGAAGCGGGCGCGGGACTTCATCCTCGACAAGATGCTCGGGGTGATCCCGGAGTCGCGGCCGGAGCTCGCCGCGAACGCGCCGCGCATCACGACGATCAAGATCAACCAGGAGCAGATCGGCCTCGTGATCGGCAAGGGCGGCGAGACGATCCGCGGCCTCGAGTCGGACTACGAGGTGCAGATCGACATCGAGGAGGACGGCACGATCCTCATCTACGCGACCGACGGCACGAAGGCCGAGGCCGCGATCTCCGCGATCCAGGCGCTGACGAAGGAGCCGGAGGTGGGGGACACCTACACCGGCAAGGTCGTCAAGACGACGCAGTTCGGCGCGTTCGTCGAGCTGAAGAAGGGGACCGACGGTCTCCTCCACGTCTCGAACGTCGGCCCGGGTCGCGTCGGCCACATCGAGGACGTGATGTCGCGCGGCGACGTCGTCGACGTCGTCGTGCAGGAGGTCGACAAGGCACGCGGCCGCATCGGGCTGAAGCTGATCGCGAAGCACGAGAACGGCAACCTCGTCCAGCCGGAGGAGCTGATCGAGCGGGCGAAGGACGCGCCGCCGCGGCCTCCCGAGGAGGACCGGCCCCGCCGGGACGCCCGTCGGGGCGGCCGCGGACGGGGCCCGCGCCGTGCGGGGAACCGCGCGCACTCGACGTATCGGTCGCGGCGGCGAGCGTGACCCGCTCGCCGCCGCGAGCCCGATCCCGGGCCTCGTCCGCGAGGCCCTGATCATCGCCGCGGTCCTCGCGCTCGGCATCTTCCTCGTCTACCACTTCACCGTTCACTCGGTGAAGAACACGCGGCCGCTCGGCGGCGCGAACGTCGACGTGTCGCGCGCGCCGGGCTTCCAGTCGGAGGCCGCGCTCGCCGTCGACCCGCGCAACCCGCGCGCGCTCCTCGCCGCGTCGAACGACAGCCTCATCCCGCCGCTCCGCGTCGAGACGTCGACGGACGGCGGCAGGACGTGGGTGCGCGGCGAAGGGCCGCCGATCCCCGGCGGGTCGTGCGCGCACGGCGAGCCGCGCGCCGCGATCGACGGGGCGGGGCGAGAGTACCTCGCGTTCCTCGTCGGCCGCATCTGCAAGGACACCGTGACGCCGTTCCTCGTCGTCGCGTCGCGTGCGAACGCGACGTCGCCGTGGACGCTCGTGCGCGTGACGGCGCCGGCGTGGCAGTACGGCTTCGACGACGGGCCGGCGATCGCGACCGATCCGCGCACCGGCGCCGTCTACGTCGCGTTCACGCGCAGCCTCTCGGTGAACCACGCGACGACGGAGTGGAGCGTGAGCCACGATCACGGCCTGACGTGGTCGCCGCCGAAGGCGGTGTCGCGCACGCTCGAGCGCCCGCATCTCGCGAGCCTCGCCGTCGCGCCGGACGGCGACGTCTACCTCGCGGGCATCGACGCGACGCACGGCGTCTGGATCGCCCGCTCGACCGACGGCGGCAGGACCTTCGGCGAGCCGGCGAGCGTGTCGGCGCTGCTCGCGAACCCGTCCGGCTCGTGCGGCATGTCCGCGTACTCGCCGCTGCCGCTCGAGGACCACGCGTGCATCGGCCCGAACCCGACGGTCGTCGTGCGGAAGGGGCAGGTCGACGTCGTGTACGGCGACATCGGCGACGTGTTCGTCGACGCGCTGACGCCGGCGCTCCGGCCGCTCTTCCACGTGCAGGTGAACCCGGCGGACGGCGGGAAGGCGACGCAGTTCTTCCCCGTCGCCGCCGCGGACGCGTCGAACGGCACGCTGACCGCGTGCTGGTGGGACACGACCTTCGACCGGCGCGGCCATCGCGCCTGGTTCACGTGCTCGAGCTCGCCGGACGGGCGCGCGTGGTCGTCCCCGGTTCGCGCCTCCGCCGACCCGATCGCGCCCGGCGACCTCTCCAACGCCGCGACGACGTACGGCCTCTACCCGGCGCTCGTCGCCGCGGGCGGGACCGCGCATCCGGTCTGGCCGGACCTCCGCGTGAACGCGAACCTCCTCGACCTCTTCACCGCTGCGATCCCCGACGCGCGCTGACTCCTGTCGGTCCCCCGTACGGGGGACGTAAAGAATGTGGCAGGTGGCTCACGCGCGGGGTCGCGAGTGCCGATGATTCCGGTGGAGGCTCGGTCGCCTCCACGCCGTGTCTGCGCCGTCGAATCCGCCCACCTCTCCGCTGCGGGGCCTGCTCGAGGTCACGAGCCTGCTCGGGGCCGAGGAGGAGCTCCCCGAGCTCCTGTCCGCGATCGCGCGGACCGTCGCGGAGTCGCTCGGCTACGCGACCGTCGCGATCAACCTCTACCGGCCGGCGTGGGACGACTTCTGCGTGACGACGGTGCACGGGAGCGCCGAGGCGCGAGCCGCGCTCCTCGGCCTCGAGCGCGACCTCGCCGACTGGGACGTGCTGCTCCAGGACCGCTTCCTCCGCCGCGGCGCGTACTTCATCCCGTACGGCGCCGTCGACTGGGACGAGCTCGGCGCGAGCTACGTCCCGGACCGCGCGCCGGGCACCGGCCCGGACGCGTGGCATCCCGAGGACGCGCTCTTCGTCCCGCTCCGTCACTCCGACGGGCACCTGCTCGGCATCCTCTCGGTCGACGAGCCGAAGAGCGGCCGGCGCGCGAACGACGAGGAGCTCGACGTGCTCGCCGCGCTCTCCGCGCACGCCGCGCTCGCGGTGCAGGCCGCGCAGGAGAAGACGGACGCGGCGCGCCACCGGCTCGCGCTCGAGGAGCTGCTCGCGGTGTCGTCGCGGCTCACGGCGGAGCCTGCGGCGGACGAGATCCTCCGCGCGGTCTGCAGCGGCATCCGCGACGCGCTCGGATTCCAGTACGTCTCGGCGCAGCTCGTCGACAAGCCGCTCGCGCGGCTCGAGCCGCGCGCATCCGTCGGCTGGGACCTCGACGACCTGCTCGCGACCGGCGGCGTCGAGATCGCCGACGTCGAGCCGCTGCTCGACCCCGCATTCGAGGTCGAGGGCTGCTACCTGCTGCCGGACGACGAGGCGCGCAAGCGCCTGCGCACCGACGTCGGCAACTACGACTCGCACTTCAACGGGCGCGGCCCGCACGCGTGGGACCACCACTGGCTGCTCGTCCCGCTGCGCGACGTCGAGGGCGAGCTGATCGGCCTGATCTGGGCGGACGAGCCGGTCGACCGGCTGCTGCCGTCGGCCGAGCGGCTGCAGGCGCTCCGCATCTTCGCGAACCAGGCCGCCGCGGCGATCGTCTCGGCCGCGCACCAGCAGGAGCTGCGCTTCCTCGCCGACCACGATCCGCTCACGCGGCTGCTGAACCGGCGCGCGTTCGTCGACCGGCTCGACGGCGAGGTCGCGCGCGTGAACCGCTACGGCCGCTCGTTCGCGCTCGTCCTCTGCGACCTCGACGGCTTCAAGCTGCTGAACGACCGCTACGGCCACTCGGTCGGCGACGAGGCGCTGCAGACGTTCGCCGCGATCATCGACGGCTCGCTGCGCCGGCCGGATGCCGCGTTCCGGATCGGCGGCGACGAGTTTGCGCTGCTCCTCGCCGAGGCGTCGGAGGACGACGCGCGTGCCGTCGTCGCGCGCGCGACCGGGCTGCTCGCGGCGAACGTGGACCCGCGGCTCGACGGCCTCGGCGCGAGCTACGGCGTCGCGTCGTGCCCGACCGACGCGACCGACGCGCAGACGCTGTTCCGGCTCGCCGACGAGGCGCTCTACCTCGCGAAGCGCAACGGCAGCGGCGTGCAGTTCAGCCTCGCGAAGGGCTAGCGGGTTAGAACACCCGTGTGAGAGAGGCCGAGCTCCAGCTCGAGCGGGGCGCCGAGCGCATGCGGGAGCGGCGGTTCGCCGAGGCCCTCGAGTGCTTCCGGCGCGCGGAGGCGCTCGGCGAGGACGGCTTCGACGTTCGGTTCGGGCTCGGCTCCGCGCTCCTCGACACGCACCGGGAGGCCGACGCGATCGCCGAGCTCGAGCGGGCCGTCGCGCTCGACGCCCGGCACGCCGGCGCGCTGCACAACCTCGGCAAGGCCCGGTACGGGATGGGTCTCGTGGACGAGGCGGTCTCGAGCTTCCGCGCGGCGCTCGACGTGAGCGACGACGTCCTCCACCGCCTCGCCCTCGCGACGGTCATCCCGGGAGGCCCGTCCGCGACGCACGCCGACGTCCTCGCCGCGCGCCGCGCGTTCGCCGAGCGCGACCTGCCGCCGCCGCGCTTCCGCTTCCCCGCCGAGCGGACGCCGGGCCCGCTCCGCGTCGGCTACCTCTCGTCGTTCTTCGCGTCGGCGAACTGGATGAAGCCCGTCTGGGGACTCGTGAACGCGCACGACCGCGACGCCGTCGCGGTGCACCTCCTGTCCGAGGCGACGGAGGCCGAGTGCACGGCCGCCGGCTACCGTCCCGACCCGCGCGACACACTCGTCCCGCTCCGCGGGCTCGACGACGACGCGGCCGCCGAGCGCATCGCCGCCGCGGAGCTCGACGTCCTCGTCGACCTGAACGGGTACAGCGCGCCCGGCCGTCTCGCCGTGGTCGCCGCGCATCCCGCGCGCACGGTTACCGGCTGGTTCAACCAGTACGCGACCTCGGGGATCGCCGCCGTCGACGCCGTGATCGGCGACCCCGTCGTCGTCCGCCCGGACGAGGAGGCGCACTACACGGAACGCGTCGTGCGCGTCCCGGGCACGTACCTGACCTTCGACGTCGCGTATCCCGTGCCGCCGGTCGAGGAGGCGCCGGCACGGCGGAACGGCCACGTCACGTTCGGCTCCTTCGCCTCGCAGTACAAGCTCACGCCGCAGGTCGTGCGCGCGTGGGCCGAGATCCTCGCCGGCGCGCCGGGCACGAGGCTGCTGGTCAAGAACGGCGCGATGCGCGCGGAGGGCAACCGCGCGCTTCTCCTCCGCTCGTTCGCGTCGCACGGCGTCGATCCGGCGCGCATCACGCTCGAGCCGGGCGCGCCGCATTTCGAGTACCTCGCCGCCTACGCGAGGATCGACGTCGCGCTCGACCCGTATCCCTACAACGGCGGGACGACGACGTCCGAGGCGCTCTGGCAGGGCGTGCCGGTGCTCTGCGTCGACGGCGACCGCTGGGCGGCGCGGCAGGGTGCGTCGCTCCTGCGCGCCGCCGGCCTCGACGAGCTCGTCGCGCGCGACGAGGCCGGCTACGTCGCCCGTGCGATCGAGCTCGGCGCGGGATTCGACGACGAGCGGGCGACGATGCGCGAGCGGCTCGCAGCGTCCCCGATGATGGACACGGCGGCGTTCGCGCGCGCGATGGAGCGCATCTATCGCGCGCTCGAGCTCTCGGCCGCGAACCCGAGCTCGACGAGCTGACCGACCAGCTGCGACGCGAACGCGGCGAGGTCGTCCTCCGGCACGCCCAGCTCGGCTGCAAGCGCGGGAAGGCGCGGGCGGAGCGGGGCGCTCCCGTCGAGCGCGGTGACGACCCCGACGCCGTAGCGGTCGAGCTTCGCGCCGAAGCCGAGGCCCTCCGCCAGCCTCACGTCGGCCGAGGTGAGCAGCCAGGCGCCGCCGGCGAGGTGCTCCGTCCGGTCGAGCCGGGCGTCCTCGACAAGGACGAGCGCACGGTCGAGGAGCGCGTCGCCGCGCGCCGCCGCGAGCAGCTCCTGCGCGGCGAACAGCCGCAGGAGATGCGCCGACGCGGGATTGCGGAGCCCCGTCGTCAGCTCGATGGACCGCACCCAGTTGTCGCCGGCGCGGCGGTGCAGCACGACCGCGCCGTACGCGATCGCGTCGATCCCGAGCCGCGCGTAGTACTCGAGCCACGAGTCGAGCTTCACGCCGACCTCGTCCGGGCCGCCGCCGAGCGTGCGGTTCCACGACGCGGCCGACCGGAGCGGGTCCTCCGGGGCGGTGTGGAGGATCCACGCGTCGCAGCCGCTCCCGGCGAGCCACGCGCGCGGCCGGGCGGCGACGTCGTCGCCGGCGATCCAGCTGATCGTGATCGTCGCAAAGGCATCGTCGGCGAGGAACGACGGCAGGTCGCGCACGAGCTGCTCGCTGACCGTGTCGCCGGGAAGGCCGCTGTCGCGGAAGACGTGCTCCGTCTCCGGCGAGATGACGTACGGCGGGTTGCAGACGACGAGGTCGAACCGCTCGCCCGCCACCGGCTCGAAGAAGCTGCCGGCGCGGAGCTCGACGTTCCCGACGCCGTTCAGCGCGGCGTTGAACTCCGCGAACGCGAGCGCGCGCTCGTTCACGTCCGTCGCGACGACACGCCCGGCGTGCGCCGCGAGCCGGAGCGCCTGGATGCCGTTGCCGGTGCCGACGTCGAGCGCGGTCCCGACCTGCCGCCTCACCGTGAGGTGCGAGAGCGTCGCCGACGGCCAGTGGACGCCGGCGACGTGCTCCGGCGCGTCCTCGGCGACGCGGTCCGACGCGACGAGCAGCTCGTCGTGGGGGACGATCCGCGCCGCCGCACGCAGCTCGCCGTCGCGCTCGGCCGCGACGCCGAGCCGAACGAGGAGCTCCGCGCCGTCGCCGAGCGCGCGCTCGACCGCGGCCGCCGGAGCGGGGAGGTCCAGCACGAGCAGCCGGACGAGCGCGGCGAGCTCATCCGGCACGCCGCCGAGCCGCCGGTCCTGCACCGCGATCTCGAACGACTGCGACTGCAGCTCCATCCCTGCGCCGAGCGCCGCGCGGACCGCGTCGTTCGTGAACCCGGCGCGATCGAGCGCCGCGCGGAGCGCGGCGACCTCGGCGGCCGGTCCTGCGGGCGGCGCAGGCGGGGCAGTCGCCTGCCCCGCCGACACCGATCCTGCGTCCGCTCCTACCGGAGCGCTCCCGTGTCGAAGGCCACCTCGACGGTCTCGCCGGTCGACGCGACCGTGTACAGGAAGTCGATCTTCACGAAGTTCAGGCTGAACCCGTCGAGCGGGCGGTCCTCCCCCTGCTCGGCCCCGCCGTTCTGGTAGCCGGAGATGAGGACGTCGGTCAGCTTGATCTTCATGAACTCGAGCGCGTTCGTCGCTCCGGGCGTGTCCTGCTTCAGGCTGAGCATCGCCGACGCGATGTGCTTGCCCGTCGCGCAGGCGAGCATGATGTTCGGCGACGCCTTGCTCGTAGGTCCCTCGCAGTGCAGGTCCTGGAACGAGACCTTCCCTGCGCCGCCGCCGCCCCCGCTCGCCTGCGAGCCGGAGTTGCTGGCGCCCCAGGAGAACGACTGGAGCTCGATCCAGGCCGCGTGGGTCTGGTCGTTCACCTCGCCGTCGATCCCGTCCAGCTTCAGAAATGCGTCGTAGGCCATGGCTCACGCCTCCAGACGGTGAAGGGTCAGGATGAACTCGGCGGTGCCGTTGCCTCCCAGCTCGCGCAGCCGCTGCTTCGCGACGTACGAGCCCTTGACGCCGGCGTAGGCACCGGTGCCTCCGACGATCGCGAACGTCGCGTCGCCGAAGATCGCCGTTCCCATGCCGACGATCGTGCCGTGCGGGAGGACGAACGTGTGCACCTCGACGCTCGCGTCGGCGCGGGCGTGAGCCGGCGTCGACTGGACTGCGAGCCTCGAGCCGAAGAACTGCCCGAGCACCGACCCCTTCGGGCCGTCGAGCAGGTCCCCGTACACCGCGCCGTGATCGCCGAGCCGGAGCATCTCTCCCGGCTGCCGGTCCGGAGTGACGAGCCGCCAGTCGCGCCCGAACAGCGTCAGCTGGTCGGGGACACGAGTCGTGGCGGCCTTCGCCTCCTTGCCGGCGACGGCGACGCCGAGCGCGCCTGCTGCGAGCACGAGGCCCCGCTTCAAGATCCCGCGGCGGCTGTGGTGCCCGTTCTCGATCGTGGCGAGCTCGGTCATGGCGCCCCCACTCCTCCGATGGTGTTCATCTGAGCCCCGGCGAGGTTCACCGTCACCGATCCGTTCGGGCCCTTGAGCAGGATGCCCTGGTTCGAGAGCGTGATCGTGTAGAGCCCGTTCGGGCTCCGTGCGCTGTTGATCGAGCCCGCCGGCCCTGCCGGCCCGGTGGCTCCGGTGGCGCCGTCCTTGCCCGGGGCGCCGTTCTGCCCCGGGACGCCCTGCGGCCCGGTGATCGCCCACGACGTCGTGGCGTCACCCCGGTCGCACGGCTGGCGCTTCCCGCTCCGTGTGTTCTGCAGGTAGAGCGTGCCGCGCCCGCGACTGACGCACGCGTTCACGCTTCCTCCCGTCGCGGCGTGACCGGCCCACGCGGCCCCGACCGCGAACCCTGCTGTCGCGGTCAGCAGCCCGAGCGCGTACGCCAAGAACTGCCGCCGATAGATACGCCGCATCTAGCACCTCCTTCCCCCATGAGTCCCTACCCCCGTGATGCCGCCCGCCCGCGAACTCTCCCACCGCGTGGCAACCGTTGCAAGCCCCGGTTCCCGCGGAGGCCGCCGGTACGATCGGCGGGTGCAGAAATACGTCCTTTCGGAGCTGGACTCGGGCGAGCGCGTCATCTCGGAGCGGGTCCCGAGCGTCCGGTCGGTCGCCCTCGGCTTCTGGATCGGCGCCGGCTCGCGCGACGAGCGGGACGACCGCGCAGGCGTCTCGCATTTCATCGAGCACCTGCTCTTCAAGGGCTCCCGGAGCTACGACGCGCAGGAGATCGCGGAGACCTTCGACACGATGGGCGCGGAGCTGAACGCCGCGACCTCGCGCGAGCACACCGTCGTCTACTGCCGCGTCCCGGACCGGCATCTCGAGCGCGCGATCGACGTGATGACGGACATGGTCTTCGCGCCCGCGTTCGCCGAGCTCGACCAGGAGCGCGAGGTCGTCCTCGAGGAGATCGCGATGTACGAGGACGCGCCGCAGGATCTCGTGCACGACCTCTTCTCCGAGGCGGTGTTCGGTCCGCACGCGCTCGGCCGTCCCGTGATCGGCACCGCCGACGTGATCTCGACCGTGAGCCGGCGCGCGATCGCCGGCTACCACCGCTCGATGTACACCGGCGGGAACATCGTCGTCTCCGCCGCGGGGAACCTGCAGCACGAGAAGCTCGTCGCGCTGCTCCGGAAGGCGGAGCGAGGGAGCGATGCCGCGCGGCGCGGCCCGCACGTCCGCCGTCCGCTCGTCCGCGTGCCGCCGCCCGGCCTGCGCTTCCAGCGGAAGGACACGGAGCAGTACCACGTCTGCCTCGGCGCGACCGGGATCTCGCGCTCCGACCGCCGCCGCTTCGCCGCGTCGCTGCTCGACTCGATCCTCGGCGGCTCCGCGTCGTCGCGGCTCTTCCAGGAGATCCGCGAGAAGCGCGGCATGGCGTACGCCGTCTACACGTTCGCGTCGCAGTACACGGACACGGGGCTGATCGGCATCTACCTCGGGACGCGCGAGGAGAATCTCGACGCGTGCGTCGAGATCTGCGTCGAGCAGATGGCGGAGATCGCGGCCGGCCGGCTCCGGAAGGGCGAGCTCGCACGCGCGCAGGAGAGCTTCAAGGGGCGGATCATGCTCTCCATGGAGTCGACGTCGAACCGGATGAGCCGGCTCGGGAAGTCGCTCGTCGCCGACACGGAGCTCCTGACGTTCGAGCGGATCATCGCGGAGATCGACGCCGTCGACGAGGACGCGCTCGCGGAGCTCGCGTCGGTGCTGCTCGCGCCCGAGCGCCTGTCGGCGTCGGGCGTCGGCCCGGACGAGGAGCGGTTCCGCGGCGCGGTCGAGCGCGTGAACGCCGGGCTCGTCTCCCAGGCCGCGGCGTGAAGGTCGCGCTCTTCGGCGCGGACGGAAAGGTCGGCCGTGTGCTCGGGCCGGCGCTCGAGCGCGCGGGCCACGAGGTCCGCGGGTTCGAGCTCGGCGACGCGATCGACGTGGCGGGGCTCGACGCGGCGGTCGACTTCACGACGCCGGACGCGGCGCCGGAGAACGTTCACGCGGCGCTCGAGCAGGGCGTCTCCTGCGTCGTCGGCACGACGGGGTGGGACGCCGCGCCGCTCGGCGCGCTCGCGGCGGATCGCGGGCTGCGCCTCTTTGTGGCGCCGAACTTCTCCGTCGGCGCGGTGCTGATGATGCGCTTCGCGCGCGAGGCGGCGGCGTACTTCCCGCGCGCCGAGATCATCGAGCTGCACAACGAGGCGAAGAAGGACGCGCCGTCCGGGACCGCGGCGGCGACGGCGGACCTCATCGGCGGCGGCACGGTGATCCATTCCGTCCGGCTGCCGGGCCTCGTCGCACACCAGGAGGTGATCTTCGGCAGCGAGGGCCAGCTGCTGACGATCCGCCACGACACGACCGGCCGCGAGTCGTTCGCGCCGGGCGTGCTGCTCGCGCTCGAGGCGCTCGCGGAGCTCCCGCCGGGGCTCACCGTGGGCCTGGACTCGCTCCTCGCCTAGCCCGGTTGCTCCATAGTTTGCGGCGTGCCGAGCCAGGCTGCCGAGCTCGTCTTCGACGAGGCGACGAAGACCTATGCCGGGCGCGACGGGGCGGCGGTCGACCACCTCTCGCTCACCGTCCCCGCCGGCGAGATCTGCGTGCTCGTCGGGCCGTCCGGCGGCGGCAAGACGACGGCGCTGAAGCTCGTCAACCGGCTGATCTCGCTCACGAGCGGCGACATCCGGATCGACGGCACGAGCATCCTCGCGCTCGACCTGACGGAGCTGCGGCGCGGGATCGGCTACGTGATCCAGCAGGTCGGGCTCTTCCCGCACATGACGATCGCCGCGAACATCGGCACGGTGCCGCGGCTGCTCGGCTGGCCGAAGGAGCGGATCGCCCTCCGGACGGACGAGCTGCTCGAGCTCGTCGGCCTCGAGGCGGCGGACGGGAAGCGCTACCCGGCGGAGCTGTCGGGCGGCCAGCGGCAGCGCGTCGGCCTCGCGCGCGCGCTCGCCGCGAATCCGCCGCTGATGCTGATGGACGAGCCGTTCGGCGCGATCGACCCGATCGTCCGCGCGCGGCTCCAGGACGAGTTCCTCCGGCTCCAGCACGAGCTGCGGAAGACCGTCGTCTTCGTCACCCACGACATCGACGAGGCGATCAAGCTCGGCGACCGGATCGCGATCCTCCGCGAGGGCGGCCGGCTCGCGCAGTACGACACGCCGGCGGCCGTGCTCCAGCATCCCGCGGACGACTTCGTCGCGCAGTTCGTCGGCGACGACCGCGCGCTGAAGGCGCTCGCGCTGCGCCGCCTCTCCGACCTCGACCTGCGGCCGGTCGGGTCGCTCGACGGCCTGCCGCGCGAGCCCGCCGGCTCGACGCTCCGCGACGCGCTCGGCCGCCTCGTCGAGTCGAAGGCCGACGCGCTCGTCGTCCTCGGCGACGACGGCGCGCCGCTCGGGACCGTCACGCGGGAGGACATCCTCCGGTGATCGTCGCCGCCGGGCCCGTGATCCCGAACTTCGGCCAGGGCACGTCCTGCGAGGTGAACAACGGCACGTTCTGCGTGTCGTGGGTCGAGGAGCACTGGCACGACACGCTCTGGCCCGCGCTCGTGCAGCACATCGAGCTCGCGCTGATCGCCGTCGCGATCGGGTTCGTGATCTCGTTCCTGCTGGCGCTCGCCGGGCTCCGCTACCGGCTGATCGACGCGCCGATCGGCTACTGGGCGGACTTCCTCTACACGATCCCGAGCCTCGCGCTCTTCCAGCTCCTCGTGCCGATCACGGGGCTGACGACGCTCACCGTCGAGATCGCGCTCGTCTCGTACACGCTGCTCGTCCTCTACCGGAACATGGTCGAGGGCCTCCGCGCGGTGCCGCCCGACGTGCTCGAGGCGGCGCGCGGCGCCGGGTTCACCCGGACGCAGACGTTCCTGCAGGTCGAGCTGCCGCTCGCGACGCCGACGATCATGGCCGGCGTCCGGATCGCGACCGTGTCGACGATCTCGATCGCGACGGTCGCCGCCTTCGTCCTTCCGAAGGGGCTCGGCTATCCGCTCTTCAACGCGCTGCGCGAGGACACGTTCAAGACGGAGATCTTCGCCGCCGGCGCGCTCGCGGTCGCGCTCGCGCTGGCCGCCGACGGGCTTCTCCACCTGCTCGAGCGCGCCCTGACGCCGTGGGCGAGGCGGGTGCGGCGGGCATGACCGTCGTCGCCGCCCAGTTCCAGCCGGGGACGTTCGTCGACGCGATCCGGTTCATCGTCGACAACTTCGGGATGCTGTTCCACCTCGCCGTCGAGCAGCTCGAGCTGTCGTTCGCGGCGATCGGGATCGCGCTCGTGATCGCGCTGCCGCTCGGGCTCTGGCTCGGGCACAAGCACCGCGGGCTGTTCTTCGCGTCGAGCGTCGCGAACGTCGGCCGGGCGCTGCCGAGCATCGTCCTCATCGCGTTCGGCGTCGTCTTCTTCGGGATCGGCTTCTGGAACAACACGGCCGCGCTCGTCGTGCTCGCGATCCCGCCGATCCTCACGAACGCGTACTTCGCGATCGACAGCGTCGACCCCGACCTCGTCGAGGCGGCGCGGGGGGTGGGGATGACCGAGCGCCAGGTCGTGACGCAGGTCGAGCTGCCGGTCGGCCTGCCGCTCGTGATCGCGGGCATCCGCATCGCCACGATCTTCGTGATCGCCACCGCGACGATCGCGTCGATCGCCGGCGGCGGCGGGCTCGGCGACGTGATCGTCAACCAGGCGAGCTACGGCCTCTCGGGCGTCGTCGGAGCATCGCTCTACGTTTCGTTCCTCGCGTTCGGCGCGGCGGCGCTCCTCGGCCTGCTCCAGCGGGCGGTGTCGCCCAGACCCATCCCGCAGGACTAGTCTCAAAGCTCACCCACGGGAGGAGGAGAGGATGTTCCGCAAGCACACGCGGCGCGCCGCCAAGGCGGCGTACGCGGTCTCGCTCGGAGTCGCACTTCTGATCGGCCTCATCGGTGCGGCCGGCGCAACGGCCGCACCGAAAGCCGCGCCGACGATCGTCATCGGCACGAAGAACTTCCCCGAGCAGTACATACTCGGACAGCTCTACAAGCAGGCGCTCGAGGCCGCGGGCTTCACCGTCTCCTACAAGGAGAACATCGGCAGCTCGGAGCTCATCGACACCGCGATCACGAGCGGCAAGATCAACTTCTACCCGGAGTACACCGGCGTCATCGTCCAGGACCTCGCGAAGAAGCCCTCGCCGAAGACCGGCACCGCGACGTACAACGCGGCGAAGGCGTTCGAGCAGACGCGCGGGCTGACGCTGCTCAACGCGACGCCGTTCTACGACTCCGACTCGTTCGGGATGCTGACGTCGACCGCGCAGAAGCTCGGCGTGAAGACGATCGCGGACATGAAGAAGGTGAAGTCGTTCACGTTCGCCGGCTATCCCGAGTGCAAGACGCGTGCGACGTGCCTGCTCGGCCTGAAGAACACGTACGGGCTGACGCAGGCGAAGTTCGTCCCGCTCGCGACGATCAGCGTCTACACGCTCCTCGACCAGGGCAAGATCACCTCGGGCGACGTCTTCTCGACCGACCCGCAGCTGCTCGACTCGAAGTACACGGTGCTGACGGACACGAAGCACATCTTCGGCTTCCAGAACGTCGCGCCCGTCGTGTCGCAGAAGACGCT
>Ga0335069_10007134_pt1 | contig 16168 bp, 10 predicted proteins | sample Lox_Sample_11_FD_206714 | JGI IMG/M metagenome (GOLD analysis project Ga0335069, IMG submission 206714) | Soil microbial communities from Loxahatchee National Wildlife Refuge, Florida, United States - Lox_Sample_1.1 | ecosystem: Environmental > Terrestrial > Soil > Wetlands | place: USA... | reverse complement strand
GTTACGGCTGGGCCGTGGGGAGCACCTACGTGCTCGGTCCGACACTGACCAACGAGTTCAATTTCGGCGTGACCAACAACAGCATTTTGATCGACGAGACTGGGAATCAATATACCCGCGCCACATCAGGTGTCAATCTTCCGCTGCTGTATCCCAATGCAGTGCAGCGGGACTATGTGGCTAACCCGTCATTCGGAGGCAGCCGTCTCGCCAACGGCCCCACCTTCGGTACCAGCGACGCGCCGTTCATCAACTACAACACCACCTTCGACATCACCGACGGCGTGGCGAAGATCTGGGACCGGCATGCGTTCAAGTTCGGCATGTACATCCAGCGTAGCCGTAAGAACCAGACATCCTTCGGCGCGTTCGACGGATCTTACAACTTCGGCGATAACTCCGCCAACCCCTACGACACGGGCTACGGCTACGCCAACGCGGCCTTTGGCGTATATAACTCTTTCAGCCAGGCGGCTAACTTCATCAACGGCCAGTACCGCTACTGGAATATAGAGTTCTACGCTCAGGACACCTGGAAGGTAACCCCGCGGCTGACGCTTGATTACGGGCTTCGCGTGGCGTACTACCAACCGCAGTATGACCAGTCATTGCAGGCGTCCACTTTCGTGCTCAGCCAGTGGAATCCGGCGCAGGCTCCGCGGCTCTACCAGCCGCAGATTGTCAACGGCGTCCGTTCTGCTGTCGACCCGGTCACCGGCCAGGTTCTGCCAGCGGCCGATATCGGATTCATCGTGCCCGGCAGCGGGAATATTCAGAACGGCATCGCGCAGGGTGGAGTGAACGGGTTCACCAAGTATCTGCAGGACAGCCCGCCTCCACAGTGGGGTCCGCGACTGGGCATCGCGTGGGACCCGCTGGGCACGCAGAAGATGGTGATCCGCACCGGCGTGGGTTTCTACTATGACCGCTACCAGGGTAACCGCGTGTTTGACTTCGTGCGTAATCCCCCGCTGGGCATCCAGCCGACGCTGAACTACGGCCTGGCCAGCACCATCAGCCCGACCAGCTCGCTGCTTTCGCCGCCAAGCTTCTATGCGGCCGACCAGCCGGGAAAGCTCCCTACGGTTTACAACTTCACCTTCGGCGTGCAGACGAAGCTGCCATACGGCATGCTGCTCGACACGGCCTATGTCGGCGCCCTGTCCCGGCACCTCCAGGACAACCGCAACCTGAACTACGTCCCGTTCGGCGCCGCTTTCCTGCCGCAAAATCAGGACCCGACCATTTCGTCGAGCCTGCTGGGTAGCGCCGCGCTGCCGGCGCAGTTCCTTCGCAACATGCGCGGCATCGGCGATATCAACCTATACGAGGGGGCGGCGACGGGCAATTACAATGCGCTGCAGGTGACATTGAACCGGCGCGTCGGCCATCTCTTCCTGGGGATGGCCTACACGTGGAGCAAGGACCTTACGACAGCCTCCGGCGACACGAATTTCGTCCGCCCCGATCAATATACCCGGCAGGCTTACTACGGCCCGTCGGGCAACGACCGGCGGCAGAACTTCGCGCTCAATTACGTCTACGATCTGCCCACGCTTAACGGGAAGAACGTCATCGAGAAGGCGATTCTGGGCGGCTGGCAGATTTCCGGCGTGACGCGCTTCATGAGCGGCTCCCCGTACGGCATCGGCTACAGCATCACCGGCGTGGGCTCGCAGAACATCACGGGATCCACCACCGAAGGCGCCCGCGTCTTCCTGCTTGGCAATCCCATGACGGGCAGCACCAACCCCTACAACCGGCTGAACTCCGCCCTGGTGGCGCCGCCGATTGTGGGCAGCATCGGTCTGGAATCGGGTGTCAACTATCTGACCGGCCCCGGAATCAACAACTGGGACATCTCCGTGCAGAAGGAGTTCGTGGTCAAGGAGCGACTGCGCCTGCAGTTCCGCGCCGACGCCTTCAACGCCTTCAACCACACGCAGTTCAGCGGCGTGAACGCTACCGTCACGTACCCGGCGCTGAATAACAACAACCCGACCAACCTGGTTTACAAGGCGGACGGGTCGCTGAACAACATCAACGGATTCGGCAGCGTCAACGGCGCCCGCGATCCGCGGCTGATGCAATTGATGATCCGCTTCCAGTTCTAAACACATGGGCGGGCAGGCGCGTGCCTGCCTGCCCACGCCTCCGTCTTTTTGCCGTCCCGGCCCGTCTCGTATAATCGAGACAGAAGATGTACCGCATCGCTCTTCCCCTGCTGTTCGCCTTCCTTGCCGGCGCCCAGGACAACCCTTTCAACAAGCCGCCCGCGGACGTTGACGCCGCCTTGCGCGCCCGTATCAAGGAGTTCTACGACCTCCACGTTCAGGGCAAGTTCCGCCAGGCCGACGAGTTGGTCGCCGAGGATACCAAGGACTACTACTTCAATAGCGGCAAGCCCAAGTATCTCAGCTACGAGATTTCGCGCATTGACTACTTCGACAACTTCACGCGCGCCAAGGCCGTGATCATGTGCGAGATGTACGTCATGATGCCCGGCTTCACCGACAAGCCGATAAAGATGCCCACCCCCAGTGCCTGGAAGCTGGAAAACGGCAAGTGGTATTGGTTTGTGGATCAGGAGGCCCTCCGTGACACTCCGTTTGGCCATATGACACCCGGTCCAATGCCGGCCAGGCCGGGTCAGAGCCAGCCGCCCGTGACCAATCCCGCAGCGATCAACATGTCGCCCGATTTCCTGTTCAAGCAGGTCAAAGCGAACAAGGAGGAGGTCTCGCTGGCTGCCGGCGAATCGACCGAGGTACTGGTGGCGAACTCCGCTCCCGGTTCCATGGGTGTTACGGTGTTGGTGGCGCCGGCTGGAATCGACGCCAAACTCGACAAGACGAGCATCGGATCGAATGAGACGGCGGTGCTGACCATCAAGGCGGCCAAGGAGGCCAAACCCGGGGTGGTGAACCTCCAGGTGGATCAGACCGGCCAGGTCATTACCATTCAGATCAAGCTGAAGTAACCTCCCCGGCCGGCGTTAGTCGGCTACTTGGAAGCGCTCTTCGCGGCCGGTTGAACGGGCGGCGTTTGGACGGGTGACGGCGTCTGGCCCGGTGCCGGAAGGTGGTACGCCGCGGCTACCGCGATCGCTCCCGCCACGATCGGCGCGAACTTCGCGGGCACCATCGGCAGGAGCGCCGGCAAGATCTGTTGGCTGGCCGCGCCGGCCAGCGCCACGGCAATTGTTTTCCAAATGCTTTTTGTCATGCCACCCTCACATAGAAATAGGCGATCCCGAACGGCGTCACGCTGGACTGTTTCTGGTACACGTGGCCGGTGGCAGGATCGGTCATCTTGAATCCCACCGGCAGCGTATCCCCGAGCGGTACGTTCTTGATATCGTCCCGGTCGGGAAGCGGCGGCGGCGGCGGCGGAATGCTGGGAATCGCCGGCATGGCGCAAACGGGGTCCGTCCCCTGCGCCGGGTAAGGCCATTGAATGACCTGCGTGCCGTACACTCCGCTCCCTGCCGTTCCGCTGGTCGGATCGTCGAAGTAGCCCACCGCGTAAGCCTTGGGAGGCTGCGGCGGATTGCTGTTGTCGCTGCGGCCCGCCAGAACGGATTGCGCCCAGTTATTGAAGGCCGTCAGGTAATTGGATTTCAAAGCGTCGTTCAGGTTGGCAACCTGTTGCTGCACCGCGGCCAGCGCATTTGCCTGTGCCGCTTGCAGGGAAGTAACTGCATAGTCCGGAGTACTCATCCATGCTCTCCTGAGCCGACGCTATCATCGGCGCAAGGGCCGGCATTTCTCCGGCGGTCATAACTCCTGTGGAATCACCGAAAAATAAAGTCGCGGCACCTGTGATTTTGCCTGACGAATGGACCCCTGGGCCCGGGTTTTTCCAGACGCATCTGGAGACCTGAGCGGTCACTGCAAACGGAGCGCCGCTACCGGGTCCATGCGGAGGGCGCGCCACGCGGGAATAGCGGCGGCCGTTATCGTGGTCAGCAGAGTGAAAGCGGCCGCCAGAGCGAACACAAGCGGGTCCGACGGGCTCACCTCGGGGAACACCGCCGATGCCGCCCGTGCCAGTGCGCCGGCAACAAGCGATCCGGTCACCAGCCCTGCCAGAGCGAACCCCATGCCCTGCCGGATCACCAGGCCCATGATGTTTCCCCGCTGGGCGCCCAGTGCCACTCGAATCCCGATCTCGCCAGTGCGCTGCGTCACCGAGTAGGCCATCACGCTATACAGTCCGATGGCCGCCAGCAACAATCCCAGCCCGCTGAGCACACTCAGCAGGCTTGCCGCCACCTTGGCGCCGAACAGCGATCCGGCAATGTACTCCGTCATGGGTTCCGCATCGAACACGGTCAGGGCCGGATCGATGGCAGCCGCCTCGCGGCGCATCGCGGCCATCGCATCGTTCAGCACTCCCGAAGTCCTCGCCTGAAACGTCAATCCGTACTCCGGCCGGAAGATCTGGCGGATTGGAGCGTAGAAATACGGCTGGGGGCTCTCCGTCACGCGATGATACTTGCTGTCCCGGACCACGCCGACAATCGTGAACCATTCGCCCCATCCGCGCACCCTGCGGCCGATCGCGATCCGGTTGCCCAGGAACCGCCGCACAAACTCCTGGTTGACGATGACCACCCGTTGCGATTGCGCATCGTCGCGCAGGTCGAAGTCGCGGCCTTCCACGAGCCGAATCTTCATCGAGCGGAAGAAACCGGGCGACACCAGGTCGCGGTAGATCTTCATGTTCTCATTGGGCCCCGGAACGTACCCTTCCACCTCCAGGCCCTCCCAGTTCCCGTAGTTGAATCCCAGCGGCACCGTATCGTCGTAAGCCACCGCGGTCACTCCCGGCTGCTGCTCCAGGCGCTCGCGGAGGCGGCGGCAGAATGCGTCGGTTTGCCGGGCGTCGTATCCGGCCGTGGAAAAATCGAATTGCGCCAGCACCACGCCCTCCGGCGAGAAGCCGGGATCGATCCCGCGGGCGGTTTGGAAACTCTTCAAAGCCAGTCCGGCGCCGACCAGCGCCACCGCCGACAGAGCGACCTCCGACGTCACCAGCAGCCCGCGCAACCGGTGCGAATGCGCTCCGCCCGAAGCCGCGCCGCGGCCGCCTTGTTTCACGATCTCGTTCACGTCGGAGCGCATGGCGTGCGCCATGGGAGCCATCCCGGCCAAGAGCGTCACCGCCAGGGCCAGGGCGGCGGCGAACAGAAATACCTGGCCGTCCAGCGGCGGTTGCAGCAATGTCGGCCTGGCGACCGCCGGAAGCAGCCAGTTCAGCGCCCCGCCGAGCCAACTCGCCACCAACAGCCCGCACGCCGAACCCGCGGCTGCCAGCAACATCGTCTCGGTTAAGAGTTGCGCGGCCAGCCTCGCCGAACGGGCGCCTAGCGCCATCCGGATGCTGAACTCCTTGAGCCGCCCGGCGCCCCGCGCCAGCAGCAGATTAGCCAGGTTCGCGCAAACAATCAGTAACACCACCCCGCTGGCCGCCATCAGGATGCTGATCGGCGTGAGCAGGATCGCCTGCGTCCCGAAGTGCGACTGCCAGAGGGGCAGTACCGTGGCGCCGATGCCGCGGTTGGTGTCCGCGTCGGCCACCGCCATGCGGTTCGCCAGCGCCTGCACTTCGGCACGGGCTTGCTCGATACGCACGCCCGGGGCCAGCCGCGAGAACAGCACGAAGTTGCGCGTGTTCCGGTCGCGCAGCATCCAATCGCCCGTGTGGGTCAACTGGCCGTACATGGTGAGCGGCATCCAGATCTCGTAGTCCAGGCCGGACCGTGTACCGTGAAATCCCTCCGGGGCCACACCAATGATGGTGAAAGGCGTGCGGTTGATACGCAGGATGGCTCCCACCGCCGAGGGATCCGAGCGGTAGTGATTCCTCCAGTAGGTGTGGCTGATGACCGCCACCGCGTGTGCGTTCTGCGCGTCGCCGCGCTCCGCTCCCTCGAAGAATCGCCCCGCCTGCGGTTTGACGCCGAGCATGTCGAAGAAATTGCCCGACACCATCTCGCCGAAGACCCGCTCGGTGCGCGGGGCCTCTCCCACCGAGAAGACGTTCGCGGACCGCGCCGTGACGTACCGTACCGACCGCAGGTAGTCGCGGAAATCGGTGAAGTCAAGGTAGGAGGTGGTGAGCGGGTCGCCGTTGGAGGCCAGGTTCTCGATGGCCACGACGCGGTCGGGCTCCGCGGCGCCCGGCAGCGGATTGAGCAGCATCGAGCGCATCCAACTGAAGATGGCGGTGTTGGCGCCGATGCCGATCCCGATGGTGAGTATCGCCACCGCGCTGAAGCCCGGACTGCGGGCCAGGGTTCGCAGTCCGTAACGAAGGTCGTGGAGCAGGCGGCCCATAGGTAGCAACCCATGCAATCGGCTCCCCATTTGCCTGGCAGCTGGAAACAGGGGCAAGGGCGATTCAGCCCGGTCAACCTGTTCGGCTGTGGGACGGATCGTCCCCGAGCCGGACAAGGATCCGCTGAGCGCTGAAGGCTGACTGCTGATCGCCAAAAGCCCTTTTCAAGCTATCCTTGGGCTATAGCCTTCATGGATCGCATCGGGCGATATAAGATCGTGCGGGAACTGGGGCGTGGCGCGATGGGTGTCGTGTACCACGCCATCGATCCCAATATCGGCCGCCCGGTCGCGATCAAAACCATCCAGTTGGGTCAGGGACGGAAGCCCGAGGAGGTGGAGCGCATGCGCGAACGCCTCTTCCGCGAGGCGCGCTCGGCCGGCATGCTCTCCCACCCGGGGATTGTGACCATCTATGACGTCGAGCAGCAGGGAGACCTGGCGTACATTGCCATGGAATATGTCGACGGCCCCACTCTGGACCACGTAATGAACGAGCCCGGTGTCATGTCTCCGGAGCGCATGTTCAGCATTCTGGGACAGACCTCAGTGGCGCTCGATTACGCGCATTCCAGGGGCATCGTGCACCGCGACATCAAGCCGGCGAACATCATGATCGCCAAGGACGGCACCACCAAGATCACTGATTTCGGCATCGCCAAGATCAACACCAGCGAGCATCTTACGATGACCGGGGCGATCGTCGGCACGCCGCATTACATGTCCCCCGAGCAGGTGCAGGGGCAAACCGTGGATGGCCGCAGCGATCAGTTTTCTCTGGCTGTAATCGCCTACGAACTGATGACCGGCGAGAAGCCTTTCACCGGCGAACATCTCACGACTGTGGTGTATAAGATCGTGGCCGAAGAGGCGTCGCTGCCGCACAGGCTGAACTCCACTTTGAGCGCTGCGATCGAGGGCGTGCTGCGCAAAGGACTCTCCAAGCGCGCCGACGGACGTTTTCGCACCTGCCAGGAATTCATGGAGTCGCTGGAGAAGGCATGCGCCGCCACCAAGGGGTGGAAGCCGATGCCGAGGGGCGGCCTGCTCAACGAACCCACCGTGGCCGACGCGGTCGCGCCCGGAATGCAGACGAAACTGCCGCCGGCGCGCAGTCCGCGCCGCTCCGAAACGACCGCCACAGCCACTCGCAAGAAATCAGGATTTGTGCCCTTTCTGATCGCGGTGCTGTTCGTGGCGGGGATGCTTGCCGGGATCGGCTGGCAGGCGGCGCCGTGGCTTGTTCCCGGGGCGAAATCGAATCCGCAACCGGCGGGCGATCAGTCGCAGGCGCAACAACAGCCGCCGCAGCAAGCGCCGGCACAGCAGCCGGCAGCGACGGTGCCGCCCGGCGACGCAAAGCCCAGCCCCATTGGTCCAGCCGCTCCGCCCGTCCAGGCGGAGGCCCCGCCTTCTCCAGCGCCGCCGGTGGAAACGAAGCCAGCCGTGGAGGAGACTCCGAAGAGGGCGATCGAAGAGCCCGCCAAACCCGAGGAGACCACGTCCGTGCCGCGATCGACTGCTCCGAAGGAGAGTCCTCCGGCGCCGGCGCGGCGCCCCGGTCCGCCCCAGGAAGTGATGGTGGTGAGCAGTCCGGGAGGCGCGACCGCAACGCTGGACGGCAATCCCGCATGGGCATGTAAGACTCCGTGCACGCTGCAGGGCGCCCCGGGCCGGCACACGTTAGCCATCTCCATGCCCGGCTACCAGATCGAGCGGCGCGACATCACGGTTGGTACCGGACCGGTCGAAATGCCCCCCGTGCTGCTGCGCGCCATCGGAGGAACCCTCATGCTGACTTCCGAACCGCGCGGCGCTTCCATCACGATAGATGGCCGGCGAATCCCTGAGGTCACCCCCGCGCAGATCTCTCTGACGCCTGGTACCTACACCATTGCGATCGAAAAGGACGGGCTTCACGCCAGCGAGCGCATCGAGATCAAGAGCGGCATCAACTACAGCAAGGTCACCTTGCGGCAATGAACAGCTACGACGTCATCGTCCTCGGCATCGGCGGGATGGGCAGCGCTGCGGTGTATCACCTCGCACGGCGCGGGCGAAAGGTGCTGGGGCTGGAACGGTTCAGCCTGGCACATGACCAGGGCTCGTCGCACGGCGTGAATCGCATCATCCGGCTGGCGTACGCCGAGGACCCGTCATACGTCCCGCTGGCGCGCCGCTCGTACGAGCTATGGCGCGAGCTGGAGAATCGCGTGGGCGAGCGCCTGCTCTTCATCACCGGCGGCCTGGATATCGGCCCGCGGAACGGTGCGATCTTCCCCGGCAGCCTGCTCTCCTGCGAGAAGCACCACCTGCCGCACGAGGTCCTGACCGCGCGCGAGGTGGCGCGGCGCTATCCCGGAATCCGGCTCCCGGACGAATTACTAACCGTCTACCAGGCGGACGGCGGATTCGTGCTCAGCGAGCGCGGCATCCTGGCGCACGTCGCGGCGGCCCAGGATTTGGGCGCCGAAGTACACGCGTGCGAGCGAGTCATCGAGTGGGCGCCGGAAGGCCGCGGGGTGGTCGTGCGCACCGAACGCGGCCAGTACCGCGCGGATCGCCTGATCATCACGGCCGGCGCCTGGGTGGGCGACGCCGTGCCCGCTCTGGCGCGAATGGCCGTGCCCGAGCGGCAGGTCCTGATCTGGACGCAGCCGCTGCGCCCCGAGTACTTCGCTCTGGGCGCCTTCCCCATCTTCAATATGGAAGCCGAGGAGGGCCGGCTGTACGGATTTCCGGTGTACGGGGTGCCCGGTTTCAAGTTCGGCCGCTTCCACCACCGCGAGGAGAAGTCGCATCCGGACCAGATGAACCGCGGCTTCGACGCGGAAGATGAGCGCCTGCTCCGCCCAGGAATCCAGCGCTACTTCCCCGACGCCAACGGCCCGACCCTCGCGCTCAAGACCTGCATCTTCACCCTTGCCCCCGACGAGCACTTCATCCTCGACCGCCACCCGCAGTTCGAGCAGGTGTCGATCGCCTCGCCGTGCTCGGGCCACGGCTTCAAGTTCTCGCCCGTCGTGGGCGAGATCATGGCAGACTTCGCGCTGGAAGGCGGATGCAGCAGGTGGGATTTGAGCTTGTTCCGCCTGGGGCGATTCGGCTAAGAAGCCGGCGGACAGGCTGAAGCCTGTCCCACATTCGCGCGCAAGTACCGGCCCGTGTGCGATTCCGCCACGCGAGCGATCGCTTCCGGTGGCCCGGCGGCCACGATGTGCCCGCCGCGCTCGCCGCCCTCGGGGCCGAGATCGATCACCCAATCGGCCGCCTTGATCACTTCCAGATTGTGCTCGATCACGATCAGGCTGCCGCCGTTGTCGATGAGCCTTTGCAGCGCCGCCAGCAGCTTGGCAATGTCGTCGAAGTGCAGTCCGGTGGTCGGCTCGTCGCAGATGAACAGCGTACCCGCGCAGCTTGCCGAAGACAGGTGCGCGGCCAGCTTGACGCGCTGCGCCTCGCCGCCCGAAAGCGTGGTCGCCGACTGGCCCAGCCGCAGGTAGCCCAGCCCCACCTCGTCCAATACCTTCAGCCGATGTACCAGCTTGGGCGCCGCGTGAAAGAAGTCCATCGCCTCGCGCACGGTAAGCTGCAGCACCTCGTGAATGTTCAGTCCGTTGTAGCGAACTTCCAGAATGCCGCTCTTGTAACGCGTCCCCTTGCACTCTTCGCAGATCAACTCGACGTCGGCCAGAAACTGCATCTCCACCGTCACGGTGCCGTCGCCCTGGCAGACCTCGCAGCGCCCGCCCGGAATGTTGAACGAGAAGTGCCCGGCGGTGTAACCCCGTTTCTCGGCTTCGCGCGTGGAGGCGAAGAGGCCGCGGATCAGATCGAAGGCTTTGATATACGTCACCGGGTTGGAGCGCGGCGTGCGGCCGATCGGCGATTGATCGATCATCACCGTGGTGAGGATGCGCTCGGCGCCCTCGACCTTGCGGCACATCACCTGCGGCCCCGGCGCGCCGTCCATCTCGGGTTCCCCGGTGGGCGGGGGCAACTCGGTGTCCGTCTCGCGCGATTTGTGGAGGGCCTCCAGCGACCGGTAGATCACCTCGTGCACCAGCGTCGATTTCCCCGAGCCGGATACGCCCGTGACCACCACCATCATCCCCAGTGGCACTTCCACGTCGATGTTCTTCAGGTTGTGCACGCGCGCGCCATGGAAGCGCATGACCTTCTTCGGGTCCACCGGCCGGCGTGCGCGTGGCGCGGAAACCCGGAGATCCCCGCGCAGGTATTTCGCCGTCAGCGAGCCGTTGCCCGACCGCACCAGCTTTTGCAGCGTGCCCTCGTACACGATGCGCCCGCCGTGCTCGCCCGCGCCGGGGCCGAGATCGACGATGTGGTCCGCGCTGCGCATCACGTCGGGATCGTGCTCTACCACGACGATGGTGTTGCCGAGCCCGCGTAGTTCTTCTAGGATGCGGATCAGGCGTCCGGTGTCGCGGCTGTGCAGGCCGATCGACGGTTCATCGAGCACGTAGCACGCACCCACCAGCCGCGAGCCGAGCGAAGTGGCGAGTTGGATGCGCTGCGCCTCGCCGCCGGAAAGCGTGGAGGCCAGCCGGTCGAGCGTGAGATACTCCAGCCCCACGTCGTTGAGAAATTTCAGCCGCTGGCGAATTTCCACCAGCACCTTCTCGGCGATCGCGCTTTCTTCAGTGCTGAGTTCGAGCCCGTCGAAGAAGTCGCGCGCCTCGGCGATATTCATGCGCACGATCTCGGCCAGGTTCTTGCTCCCCACGCGCACGTAGAGCGCCTCCTTGCGCAGGCGCGCGCCGCGGCACTCGGGGCAGAGCGCGTATCCGCGATAGCGGCTGAGGAAGACTCGCACGTGCAGCTTGTACTTCTTGCTTTCCAGGTAGTCGAAGAAGCGGCGGACGAACTCCTCCACTGTTTCCCGCTCGCCTTCCGTCAGGTCGCAATAAGGCGTTCGCAGCCGCACGCTGGTGCGGTGCTTTTTGAAATTGCCGTACCAGGAGCGGTATTTGGGCTTGGTCCACGGCTCGATTGCGCCGTCCTCCAGAGAGAGCGACGGATCCGGAATCACGCGATTCATGTCGAAATCGATGGTGTTCCCGAAGCCCTGGCAGCGCGGGCAGGCCCCGAACGGCGAGTTGAAGCTGAAGAGAATCGGCTCCGGGGGGTTGAACTCCTTGCCGCAGGTCTTGCACTGGAAGCGCTCGTTGAAGCGCAGTTGTTCGCCGGTGAACGCGTTCTGAAAGATCACTTCGCCGGCTTCGCGATAGCAGATCTCGATCGTGTCTACCACGCGCTGGTGCAGTCCGGGGCCGATCGCGAGCCGGTCCACCAGGGCGAACAGCGGCTTCGCGAAATCGATATCCAGCAGGGATTCCGGCGTGGAGAACTCGAACAGCCGCCCCTCCTGGAAGAGCCGGTTGAAGCCCTTCTTGCGCAGGTCGAAGAGGTAGTCGCGCAGCGCTTCGTTGGTCGCATGCTCGCCGCACGGAAACAGCGCGTACCAGCGCGATCCCTCCGGCTGCCCCAGCACGCGGTCCGCGACTTCGTCCACGGTGTCCTTGCGGACGCGCGTCCCGCAATTCGGACAGAAGGTCTGGCCCACGCGCGCGTAGAGCAGGCGCAGGAAGTCGTAGCATTCGGTGGAGGTCGCGACCGTCGAGCGCGGATTGCGGGTCGAATTCTTCTGCCGGATGGCCACGGCAGGCGCGATCCCGTCGATCTCATCGACCTCGGGCTTCTCCATGCGCTCCAGAAACTGCCGCGCGTAGGCCGAGAGCGATTCCACGTAGCGGCGCTGGCCTTCAGCGTAGATGGTGTCGAACGCCAGCGACGATTTCCCCGACCCGGAGACACCGGTGATCACGGTCAACTGGTTGTGGGGAATGGAAAGCGAAATGTCTTTCAGATTGTGGACCCGCGCACCACAGATCCGGATGTAGTCCTGCACTGGATCTCCTATTATACGATGGGTCCGGAGAACGGCCGGATTCGCTTCAGCGGACGCCGTAATCGGCGTCGAGGATCAAACTCTCATTCTGCTTCAGAGTACGGCGTTCGGAGGCCACGGTGAGCCCGACGCGATTCTCACCCTTCGCCGTCCAGTTCAGCAGGCAGCGCGCCACCTGCTCCTTGGCGAAGCGATTTACGGTGACCAGGCCCCCCGCGCGCGTAGTTATCGTCCACTCTCCGTCGGGCTGGTCGGCGCCCTCGAAGGACTCAGTGCCGGACGGCTGGCGCTCGAGCTGGATGAATGGCGTTTCCCTCCGGGCTCCAGCTTGCGTCCGGTAGGAGAGCGACGCGGCATCGAGCGGCCCCGGATCTACCTCCCACCGCGACTGTAGCAGTGCATCGATCGGCTCGGCGCGCGTATTCTCCAACACCGTCCGGGTACGCAGAGTCGAGCCTTCGAGCCACAGCCTGCGCCGCATTCTGAGGCCGTTGTCGCAACTCCCGTCCAGCGCGGTTTCGGTTGCCGTCCCGCCGGGCGACAACGTCCATCGCGCAGCCCACGGCGACCGCGCCACGTAATCCGGGTACGGCGCCACCGTCAGGCCCCCGAGATTCGGATACTGCTTGGCGCTCGGATCCGGCTGGAAAAGAAGCTCCCTGCCGCTGCGCTTATCGAGGATCCGGACCACGCGCCCGGCAAGGTCGGGAACCATGTGCACGAGCAGGTTCTCGTTCTCCAGGGTCACCACGGCGTAAGGGCGCATGAAGTCGTTGAAGTCGCGTTCGTCCCGCGTGAGAGGGCTCGACTCGCTGAGGTTCGTGATGCCGAACTGGCCCAGCCTGGCCACGAAGGCGCTCCACCGCTCCTTGAGGCCGTTCAGATCGTCCGGGCGATACGACTGTCCATCGACCTGGAATCGCTTCTCGCGGGTCAGCCGCACGTAGTCGATCCCCAGCCGTGCTTTGCGCACCCGGGTGCGAACCGCATCGTTCCCGGCCAGGGATTCTGCCTGGCGCAGCAGCTCCGCGGCCCTGTTGACGAAGTCGGTATTCAGATAGGGTGCGCCCGGGCTGTCGTAAATCCAGATGTGGCGCCCCAGCCCGGCCGGCGGCAGCCGCACCTGCTGGTGCATCAGTTCGAAATATTGCAGCATCGGGGCAGCAGCCTGGCCGTAGAAGCCCTGGTGAAATTCGTCGATGGCGCGCTTGACGTCGGTCCTGGGGTCCCACAGCAATTTGGCCATCACATAGGAGCGCAGCTCGGCGTTCTCCGCACCGCCACCAGCCGTAACGGAGCCCTCCATGAAGAGGCCCACGACGCCGTGATCCTTGTACATCGGAATATCGGCGGCAAGCTCGTCGAAATCGGGGAACGGGAGCAGGTAATGCGCGAAATTCGTGTTGTAGTGCCAGATGTAGAGCTTGTCGGTAATCTTCGCCCACGCATTCAGGTTCTTCATGAAGTACGCGCTGTACGCGCACTGCTCGTATGGATGCGCTTCGCATACGCCGATCGGGCACAAGCGGATCCGCACGTTGGCTCGCGGGCGCACTTTGGCCGGCGGGTCCTCGGTATACCAGTAGGCCAGCGTGTCGATCAGCTTGTCGGGGTGCTTCTTTTCGATCTCCGCCGCCAGCGCGTTGACGTAGCGCAGCAGCGGCCCGGAGTGGGTTCCGCCCTCCTCCTGTTCCACGCGCCGGCAGTTGTCGCACTCGCACCAGCCGGTCCAGTCGTTCTGCGAGACCGAAAAGATCGTGGCGTCGGGATGTTCGCCGATCCAGCGCTCCACCGATTCGACGCCCACGCGAAGGACGCCGGGATTGGTGAGGCAAAGCTGGCTGCGTTCGGCACGGCGCTTTCCGTCGATCAACGAAAAGTACTCCGGGTGTTCGCGAAAATACTTGTCCGGAGGCACCAGGGTGTTGAACGAGTGGACAAAGGGATAGTACTGCACCTTGCCGCCGGTCGAGGCGTCGAGCTTCATCAGGACGCCGTTGACCTTGTTGCGCGCCGCCCAATCCCGGTCCGCCGCCTCGCTGAAGAACGGCTCGCGATATTCGAAGGCGGGCTTCTGCGTCTCGTCGAGGGGCGGCACGGCAACCGTGCGCATGCTTGGGATGCGGCTCACTCCGGGCGCGAACCAGCGGCAGCCGAGCCTTTCGAGGAACGTGTACACGCCATACATGCTGCCCCGCAACTGTCCGCCGGCGATGACCAGGTGGGGACCCGCGGTTCTCAGAATAAAACCCTCCGGCCCGAGGTCCCGGAACGGAATGTTCAATCTGAGCGCGCGAAGCGGTCCGCTGTCGCCGACCAGGATCATCCGGGGACGCGCGTCGGTCGAGATCGGCAGGCGTGCGCCGGAAATCTGTTCCAGGAAGGTCTGGAGTTCCTCGGCCGCATGGCGCTCGGAGGGCGAAGCGTCGGACCCGATGACGATCGCGTATCCGGACTTGCCGTTCTGGGCCAGAGTGACGTTGGCCGCGAGCGCGCTGGACAGCAACGCGAAGAACAGCGTAATGATCCGAGCCGGCATTGCGACTCCGATTCTACCAATGCGGCAGCGGTGCGCGTCCGGGGAGGCGTGGAAAATCAGTGGCTGGTTTAAGGTGGAGCACGGTTATTGAAATATGGAGCGGGAGACGGGGATCGAACCCGCGACCAACAGCTTGGAAGGCTGTGACTCTACCACTGAGTTACTCCCGCTCATTCGGGCCGGCGAAGTCTCGATTCGCCGCTGCCAGCCCACCAGCCTTTCCCAATCTACCACGGCTCTCCGCGGCCAGGAGTCCTTCCTACCAGAGAGGCTGACCGGCCGGTCCGCGCAGGCGCAGATTCACTCCTTTTGCGCGGACTTCGGCCGCCACCAGGACATCGCCATTCATACCGGCGACCGGGAAGGCGCTGATCGAAACGGCATCGCCTTCCTGCAGGCGCAAACCGCCCTGCCTGAGAAATCCGGAAGGCGCGAGACGGACCAGACTGGCGACGGCGCCCGCCTGTACCCGTATGTCGACCATGGCGGTGTCCGGTGTCGCGCCCGGAAGGTAGAGGACTTCCACGACGTTGCCGTCCACGGTCTTCAGGCTGGCGGCCCAGTCCGACGGGGTGGAGGTTCCCGCCACAGGGCTGGTCCGGCGTCCTGACGGTCCACAATGGACGCAGCCGGGGCAGCCGCGCTCATCGTCATGGTGGCAGCAACCATGAGCGAGCAGCGGTCCCGCTATGCCGCAGGAGACGAGTGCGGCGATGACGACCTTCGATACCAATCGCATGACTATCTCCTCTTCGCCCGAACTTCGGCGAGCCGAGTCGATAATTACATATGCATGTAATTTACATATATCTTGCCACAGATGATACACTGGAGCAAGAGGTGAATGTAAGGCTCGCATGGCTCGTCGAACCTGTCCAAGGCACGGCAGGGAACATCCCTGCACATGCGCGATGGGAAACCTGTACCGGTTTGTGGAACCGGTATTGCTGTTCCTGTTGAAAAAGAAGGGGCGCTGTCACGGATACGAGCTTGCCAGCGAACTGCGGGAATACGCCCTGACCGACTCGGAAATCGAGATCGCGGCGCTCTACCGGACTCTCCGGCAACTGGAAAAGAACGGGTGCGTGAGATCGGAGTGGGACATCGGGGGCAGTGGACCGGCGCGGAGGCTGTACGTTCTGACCGCTCACGGACACGAGCACCTGCGGGAATGGGTCACGGTATTGGACCACATGTGCAGATCGATGAGGCGCTTTGTGACAGAGGCACAGACGGCCCGGAGGGGAGTTGTTCCTCGCGCGGGCCGGGACGGACGGCGATCCGGAATTGCCGGGCGGCAGCCGGCATAGAGCGTTCTCCAATGCCAGTCTCTTCGGGACCGTGCGGTGCGCCGAC
>Ga0335069_10007132_pt1 | contig 16172 bp, 7 predicted proteins | sample Lox_Sample_11_FD_206714 | JGI IMG/M metagenome (GOLD analysis project Ga0335069, IMG submission 206714) | Soil microbial communities from Loxahatchee National Wildlife Refuge, Florida, United States - Lox_Sample_1.1 | ecosystem: Environmental > Terrestrial > Soil > Wetlands | place: USA: Florida... | reverse complement strand
GATGCCCGCGGCGTGGACGATCAACGAGGCGCCAGCAGCCCCGTATTCCGCTGCGACGAAGGACAATTGGGCCGAATCGGTGATGTCGCAGGGCGGTGACACCAGCTGGGTGCCGTGTCGGGCCGTTAAGGCCTTCAGCACGTCGGGGTTTGCGGGACGGCGGCTCAGCAGGACGATGCGCCGCGCACCACGCTCGGCGAGAAAGCGGGCGTAGTGCAGACCGAGGGCGCCGGCGCCGCCGGTGATCACCACGTCGTCGAGCACGCCAGAGTCCGGTGGCCACTGCGATGCCGCGGGCGCATCGCGGAACGAGCGCTCGCACAGCACGTATCCGCTCGCGCCATGGCGCAGCGCGGCCGCACCGCGACCGGACAGCAATGCTTCCACGACCGCGCTACCGGCGGCCGGCGTCAGCTCCCCCGGCGGCAGGTCCAGGTGGGTGAAAACCTTTTCGGGATGATCGAATCCGATGCTGCGGTGCATCGCGGCCAGTGCGGCCGGGCCGGGGGACGGCGGCGCGTCGTGATCGGTGACTTGCTCGGCGCCCACGGTGACCAGGCAGACCGTGTGGCACCGCGGACCGAGCGCAGATGCATAGTCGTGCCTACCGGAGCCGATCAGACCCGCGAGGGTCTCGGCCGCCCGGCCGGCGTCGGCGCCGTCGAAGGCCGGCGCGATCACCGCGACGACCTCCGCGTCCCGCGGTGCGCTGAGCTCCGTCGCGGGGTGGGACTCGATCGCCGCGCGCAGCCGCCGGGCCGGCGCATCGTCACCACCGAGACCGGCCACCGCGAGGCGCACCGGAGGTCCCGCGACCGGTGCGGACCGCGACGCCGGCTCCCAGTGCTCGAGGGCAGTTGTCAGTCCGACCGAAGCAGGCGGCGCCTTCAGTGGGTCCCGGTGCGCCCACATCGGGATCGCGCGCATCGGCGCGTTCGGAAACCCATGCAGCGCAGCGTCACCGGACACGCCGTCCAGGTGGTCCCCCCAGGCGTAGCCGGGGTCGGCCACCGCCGCGGTGACGATGTTCGCCGACAGCGCGTCGACCAGCGGCTCGTCCCGGCGGGCCGACCCCACCAGCACCGCGGGGTCGTCTTGGAGGTCGGACTCGAAGACCTGACCGATCGAGAACAGCAGCGCGGGATGGGCGGACAGCTCGATGAATGACCTTACACCGCAACGGATTGCCGCCAGGAATGCGCGATCAAGCCGAACCGTGTTGCGCAGGTTCGCATACCAGTAGTCGCCGAACGGCGTGCCCGGCGCCACCACGTCCCCGGTGGTGCCGCCGATGAATTGGACGGGCGCCTCGGCGAATTCCGCGAGGGGCAGTCGTCGCCGGAATTCGCCGCGCAGCCGCTCGAGCAGGCTGGTGTGCCCCGGAAAGCCCGCGGTGATCTCGCGGGCGAACCGACCGCTGGAGCGGACGGCGTCGACGATGCCCAGCACCGCGTCGCCATCGCCCGAGACCGCGACCGTCGAGGCGGAGTAGACCACCGACAGCTCCACCCATCCGTCGGCGGCCGCGATCAGCGCCCCGGCGGCCTCGGCGCCGACGCCCAGCGTTGCCATCGCGTAGCGACCCGGAAGGCGGTCCACCACCGCGGCGCGCGCGGCGACCACCGCGACCGCGTCCGGCAGCGTGACGCTGCCGGCGATGACGGCCGCGGCGACCTCACCCAGGCTCTGCCCGATGGTGAGGTCGGGAACCACACCGCACGAACGCCACACCTCGGCCAGGGCGACGGCGTGGACGAATTGTGCCCCCTGGACCTCGATCTCGGTAAAGCGGTGCGAATCGCCCAAGGAGCCGTCAGCGGTCAGGTAGCGCAGCGGCGATTCGACGCCGGCGGCCTCGAACGCCGCGGCGCACCCGTCGGCCGCGGTCCGGTAGCTGCCGAGCGTCCGGTAGGCGGCGGCGCCCATGCCCGGCCGGTGACCGCCCTGACCGGGAACCACGAACACCTGTCGGGGCGCCGCACTCAGCGCCGAGCCGGCGACCAGCGGATGCTCGCGCCCGGCTGCCAGCGCGTGCAACCCGCAGACGAGCTCGGGCCGGTCCGCGGCGCGGACCACCGCACGGAACCTTCGGACCCGCCGGGTCCGGCCCAGCTGCCGGGCCACCTGCGCCACAGTCGTTTCCGGAAAGCGCTCGAGATAGTCGGCGATCGCACGGGCATCCGCGGGGACCAGTTCGTCGGCGTGGGCGCCGAGCAGTACCGGGATCCGCCCGTCGGGCAGTCGTTTACGGGCCATCAGGCGACCCCGCGCCCGGAGGCGGTGTCGGGCATCGAGACGATCAGATGGGCGTTTGTGCCGCTCATCCCGAACGCGGATACCGCCGCGGTGCGCCATCCCCCGATGGCCTGCCACGGCGTCAGCTTGTCCGCCAACCGCAAACCCTGTCTCTCCCAGTAGATTTCGCGGCTCGGCTCGTCGACGTGCAGGGTCGGAGGTACCGCGGCGTGTTCGGCGGACACGATCACCTTGGTCAGGCCCAACGCGCCCGCCGCGGCCTGCGCATGCCCGATGTTGGACTTGACCGATCCCAACAGCGGTCCGCGCCCGGGCGGCGCGGTGCCGTAACTGGCCGCCATCGCCAACAGCTCCGTCCGGTCACCGAGCCGGGTCCCGGTGCCGTGCCCCTCGACCATCCCGACGTCGACGGGCTCGACACTCGCCCGAGCGAGGGCGCGCCGGAACAGCCGCAGCTGCGCGTCGCCGCTGGGCGCCGTCAGTCCGTTGCTGCGCCCATCGGAATTCAGGCAGCTGGCGCGCACCTCGGCGAGGATGCGACGCCCGGCGGCCCTGGCCGCGGACCGGCGCTGCAGCACGAACATCGCCGCGCCCTCGGCCCACACGGTTCCGCTGGCGAGCGCGCTGTACGGTCGGCAACGGCCGTCATCGGACAGCGCGTGCTGCTTGGAGAACTCGACGAAATAGCCGGGGCTGCCCATCACGCACACGCCGCCGGCGAGCGCGAGGTCGCAGTCGCCGGCCGCGATCGCTCCGACCGCGGTGTGAAACGCCGCCAGCGCTGACGAGCACGAGGTGTCGATGGTGAGCGCCGGCCCGGCGAGGTCCAGCGTGTAGGCGATGCGCCCCGAGATGACGCCCAGCGACGTCCCGCTGATCAGGTGCCCGCTGTGATGGGAGAACTCGGAGAGACCGGGGCCGTATTCGAGCGTCGAGGCGCCGACGTAACAGCCCACATCGTGGCCGGCCAGGTCGTCGGGGTTGATGCCGCTGTTCTCCAGGCTGCGCCAGGCCACCCGCAACGCGACGCGCTGCTGCGGGTCCATGGCCGTCGCTTCGCGCGGTGAGATGCTGAAGAATTCCGGATCGAATGTCGTTGCACCCGAGAGGAATCCGCCGAGGTTGTGGATGGCTTTGAATCCGTCCCGCCGCGAGCCGTCGAACAGCTCGCGAAGCGCCCAGCCACGATCGGTGGGGAACGGGCCCAGCGCCTCCCGCTGCTCGGACAGCAAGGCCCAGAAATCGTCGGGGGTTTCCACCCCGCCGGGCGCTTCGACCGCCAGTCCGACCACAACAACCGGGTCGACCGGGTCGTTATCGGACATCGGCGCTCACCAGCCGGGCCACCGCGTCGAGGTGATCGTTGAGGTAGAAGTGACCGCCCTCGAATTCCGACACCTCGAACCGGCCGCAGGTGTGGGTTTCCCAGCCGCCCAGGGCTTCCCGGCTGATCCGATGGTCGCGGTCGCCGCCGACCGCATGGATGTCGGCGCCGATGCGCACGTCCGGACGGCAGGAGTAGGCGTTCAGGGCGCGGTAGTCGGCCTGCACCGCCGTCACGAGGAGTTCGACGAATTCCTCGTCGTCCAGGAGCACGGGGTCGGTGCCACCGAGATCCACCATGTCCGCCAGCACGCCGCTCTCGCTGGTCGGCAGCGGCCCATCCGCGGCGACCGTCGACGGGGCATGCCCGGCGGAGGCCCACAGCACGCGCACCGGCACTCCGCGGCGCTCGGCGACGCGGGCGAACTCGAACGCGACCACCGCCCCCATGCAATGCCCGAACAGACTCAACGGAGCCGCCGAAGCCCAGTCGCCCGCCTCGAAGAGCTCGAGCGCCAACTCACCGATGCCGCCGGGCGCCGGGTGGTCCCGCCGGTCGGCCCGCTGCGGGTACTGCACCACGAAGGCGTCAACACCGTTGGCCAACAGCGCTTTCGCCAGCGGCCGGTAGGCAGCAGCGGCACCGCCGGCATGGGGGAAGACCACCACCGAGCCGCGCCCGGTACCACCGGTGAACCGCTTCACCCAGGGCTCGAACTCCCGCGGCGGGGGCTGGGCGTCGAGCGCGGACAGCACGTCGACACTCGGCATGTCCGCGATCTCCAGGTACACCTCGGCCACCTGCTCGAGTCGGCTGCCGTCGGCCTCTCGCCCGACCAGCAACGCGGCCAGGGTGGCGACGGTCCGGGCCGCGAAGACGTCGGCGACCATCAGGCCCGGCGAATCGAGCCACTGCCGGATACCGGCGACGGCCTGCGTCGCGAGCACGGAATCGCCACCGAGGGAAAAGAAGTCGTCGTGCACGCCCACCGCGTCGGCGTCGCGGTTGAGCAACCCGGCCACGATGTGGCACAGCGCCCGTTCCAGCCGCGTCGGGGGCGCCTCGGAGGGCGCCCCGTGGGACCGCTCGGCCACCGCTGTGACGAGCCGGCCGGCGACGGCGCCCCGGTCGATCTTGCCGCCGTCGGTGAAGGGGATGCGGTCCACTACCGACACGTGCGCCGGAATCATTTGCGCGGGAACGAGATCGGCGAGGTAGTCGCGAATTCGCCGGGCGGGCAGCGCGGAGCCATCGGGGCAGACCTGCGCGGCCAGCACCTCGGCACCGCCGGGAGCGGGCACCAGGGCGGCCACGGCCGCGCGCACCCCCGGCACCCGGCGCAGCGCGGCCTCGATCTCGCCGAGCTCGACGCGATACCCGCCGACCTTGATCCGGTGATCGGCGCGGCCGACGAACTCGAGGGTGCCGTCCGGCCGGTAGCGGGCCAGATCGCCCGTGCGATACCAGGTCCGGCCCTCGTGGGCGACGAAGCGCTCGGCGGTCAGTTCGGGGCGCCCGCGGTAGCCACGGGCGATGCCGCGGCCGGACACCCAGAGCTCGCCGGGCACCCAGTCGGGGCAGTCGGCGCCGCCCTCGCCGACCACCCGGCAGGCGATGTTGGGAAACGGCTTGCCGTAGGGCACCGCCGTCCAGCCGTCCGGCGGGTCCCCGTCGACTTCGAAAATGGTTGCGTGGACGGCGGTTTCGGTGGCGCCGCCCAGCCCGGCGAACCGCACGCCGGGCGCCATTGCGCGCAACCGGCGGGCCAGTCCGGGGCGCACCCAGTCGCCGCCGGTGGGAACTACCCGCAGCGACGACAGCCTGCCCCGACCGACCTCGACCAACATCTCCAGCCAGCCCGGCAGGAAGTTCAGCACGGTGACCCGGTGGGTGTCGATCAGCCGGGCCCAGGCGTCGGGATCGCGGCGCTGCGCCTCGTCGACCATGACGATCGCCCCGCCGGCGCGCAACGTGGCGAAGACGTCGAGCACCGACATGTCGCATTCCAGCGTCGACAGGGCCAGGCACCGATCGGCGGCGCCGATGCCGAAGTGCCGCGTGATGAATTCGATTGTGTTCATGGCGCCGTCGTGCGTCATCTCGACGCCCTTGGGCTCGCCCGTCGACCCGGAGGTGAACAGCACGTAGGCGAGCCCGGCGGGATCCGTTCGCGCGGGCGAAATGCCGGACGGCGCATCCCGAAGCACATCGGCAATCACCAACGCGGGCACCGGCAACACGAGCGGCTGCCCGCCGCACACCAGCGCCACGCTCACCCCACCGGTTTTCAGGATGCGCTCCGCGCGGTCGCGTGGCTGGTCGACGCCGATCGGCAGATAGACGGCACCGGCGGCCAGGATGCCCAGCAGCGCGGGCAACTGTTCGGCCGTCTTCGGGCCCATCACCGCGACGGTGTCGCCGGCGCCGATCCCGGCCGCCCGCAAGGCCGCCGCCACCGCCAGCGCCCGATCGCGCAGCTGCGCATAGGTGAGGTCACCCGAACTGGCGAAGACCGCGGGCGCGTCGGGTTGCCGCTCGGCCCGGCGGAAGAATCCGTCGTGCAGCGCCTCGCCGCTCGGCGCGGCGGCGCGGCCGTTGACCGCCTCGCGCACCGCGCGCTGCGCCTCCGGCAGCGCCGGTGGGCCGGCCGCCTCCCAGGCGTCATCGGTGGCGGCCAGCCGGAGCAGTTCGTCGATGTGGTGGGCGAACATGGCGTCGATGACGCCGGGCGCGAAGACGCCGTCGCGCACGTCCCAGTTCACCAGCACGCCACCGTCGAACTCGGTGACCTGTGCATCGAGCAGCACCTGGGGGCCCTGGGAAATGATCCATCCGGGCGTGCCGAATTGCGTTGTGACGTCGGCACAGAACAGTTCCCCAAGGCCGAGCGCGCTGGTGAAGACCACGGGCGCCAAGACCTGGGTGCCGCGATGGCGGCTGAGGTCGCGCAGCACCGACAGACCGGGGTAGGCGGAATGGGCGGCGGCGGTCCGCATGGCGTCCTGCACGGCGTGCGCCCGCGCCGCCGGGGTGCCTTTGCCGGTGAGGTCGATCTCGAGCAGCAGGGAGGAGGTGAAGTCGCCGACCAACAGGTCGACGTCGGGGTGCAGGGCCCTCCGCCCGAACAGCGGGACGTTGAGCAGGAATCGCGCGGTGGACCAGCGGGCCAGCGCGTCGGCGAAGGCCGCGGCCAGCGTCATCGCCGGGGTGACGCCGCGGGCCCGGGCGTGCCCGAACAGCGCGTCGCGGGTCGCCGGGTCCAGCCAGTGCCAGCGCCGGGTGCTGGTGCGCGAGCCTCGGCCGCCGATCGACGGCGGCGCCGGCGGGTCCGGCAGCTGCGGGATGCGCCGCGCCCACCAGTCCCGGTCGGCGTCGTGGGCCGGTCGCGGTTGCGCGTCGTGCCGGGCGGTCGCCTCGCGGTATTCCCGGTAGGTGTAACCCAATTCGGGTAGGTCGCGGCCGGTATAGAGGGCGGCCAGGTCGGCCATCAGAGTGCGGTAGCTCATCGCGTCGGCGGCTTGCATGTCCAGATCGACGTGCAGCCGGGAGCGATCGCCGGGCAGCAGCGTCAGCGTCAGCTCGAACACTGCGCCGTCGAGCTGTTGGTGCGATTTGGCGGCGCGGAGGGCCGCCAGCCGCGGCTCACGAAGGTCGGCCCCGTCACCGCGGAGGTCGACCACCGCGACGGGGAAGTCGCCGCATTCGCCTGTCGCGACGCGCTGCGTGCCGTCGGGCAGGAACCGCACCCGCAGCATGGGGTGGCGACGCGCCAACCGGGTGGCCGCCGCGCGCAGGCGGTCCGGGTCGACCGGGCCGCCGTCGAACTCCACGTAAAGGTGGCCGGCCACCCCGCCGAACTGCTGGTGGTCCTGGCGCCCGACCCACATCGCGTGCTGCATGGGCGCAAGCGGAAACGGGTCGCCGGGGTGCACGGCCGCGCCGACGGTCGAGGCGGGATGTTCGGCGGTCGGCGCCGGCGCGGCGGCGGTGACCAGCGCGGACCAGGCCTCGATCGTGGGGGCGGCGGCCAGGGTGGCGAAGTCGACGCCGATGCCGTCCCGGCGCCAGCGACCGGCCAGCGTCATCATCCGGATGGAGTCGAGGCCCTGCCCGATGAGGTTGCCAGCTGGGTCGATGGTGTCGGCGCGGACGCCGAGCAGCTCGGCCACCTCCGCACGGATGTCCTCCGAGCACGCCGGGGCACGCACCACGAAACCCTCCCTGAATTAGCACAGGCTGCCCTAAGTTGTTTGGTTACCCTATCCTCGATACCTGCGCCGCCGCTACCACCCCCCGAACCAAGGAGTCCGATGGCCCCGAACACGCCGCGGCGCCCGGGCCCCGAGGGATTCGTGCCGTTCCCGGCCGATCGGGCCGCGTCCTACCGGGCGGCCGGCTATTGGGCGGGACGGACGCTGGACGCGCTGCTGACCGACGCGGCGCTGCGCGGGCCCGGCCGCCTCGCGGTCGTCGACGCCCCGGCGGATGGCGGTTTGAGCTACGCCGAACTCGACGCGCGGGCCGACCGCGCGGCGGCCGGGCTGGGGCGGCTGGGCATCGCGCCCGGCGACCGGGTGCTGTTGCAGCTGCCGAACGGCTGTTCGTTCGCGGTGGCGCTGTTCGGGCTGCTGCGGGGCGGGGCGATCCCGGTGATGTGTCTCCCCGGCCACCGGGCCGCCGAATTGGCCCACTTCGCCGCGGTCAGCGAGGCGACGGGTCTCATAATCCCGGACGCCGCAAGCGGTTTCGACTACCGGACGATGGCGCGCGGCCTGGTCGACGATCATCCGGCGCTGCAGCACGTCATCATCGACGGCGACCCCGGGGCATTCACGCCGTGGACGCAGCTGTGCGAAGAAAACGCCGGCCGGCCCCCAGTGCCGCCGGCCGATCCGGAAACGCCTGCCCTGCTGCTGGTTTCGGGCGGCACCACCGGCACCCCCAAGCTGATCCCCCGCACCCACGACGACTACCTCTTCAACGCGAGCGCCAGCGCCGAGGTCTGCGGGCTGGGCGCCGACGACGTGTACCTGGCAGTGCTGCCTGCGGGCCACAACTTTCCGCTGGCGTGCCCCGGTCTGCTCGGCGCCATGGCGGTGGGCGCCACGACCGTGTTCGGCGCCGATCCCAGCCCGGAGGCCGCCTTCGCCGCGGTCGCGCGCCACGGCGTCACGGTCACGGCTCTGGTGCCGGCGCTGGCCAAGCTGTGGGCGCAGGCGTGTGACTGGGAGCCGGTAACGCCGAAGTCGTTGCGGCTCTTGCAGGTTGGCGGGGCGCGACTGGAGCCGGCGGACGCCCGCCTGGTGCGCGCCGCGCTGACCCCGGGCCTGCAGCAGGTGTTCGGGATGGCGGAGGGACTGCTGAACTACACCCGGCTCGACGACCCGCCGGAAGTCATTGAGAACACCCAGGGGCGGCCGCTGTGCGCCGCCGACGAACTGCGCATCGTCGACGCCGCGGGCGAGCCGGTGGCGCCCGGCGAAGAGGGCGAGCTGCTGGTGCGCGGACCGTACACGCTCAACGGCTATTTCCGCGCCGAGCGCGACAACGAGCGCTGCTTCGGTCCCGACGGCTTCTACCGCAGCGGCGACCTCGTCCGCCGCAGGGACGACGGCTACCTGGTGGTCACCGGCCGGGTCAAGGACGTCATCTGCCGCGGCGGTGAAACCGTCGCGGCGGCGGAGCTCGAAGAGCATATGCTGAGCCATTCCGCGATCCGTTCGGCGGCGGCGGTTGGCCTGCCGGATCCCTACCTCGGCGAAAGGATCTGCGCGGCAGTTGTTTTCGCCGGAGCACCGGTTACCCTCGCGGAGCTGAACGCGCACCTCGACGAGCGCGGCGCGGCCGCCCACGCCCGGCCCGACGTGCTGGTCGCGATGGCGGCGCTGCCCGTCACGCCGATCGGCAAGATCGACAAACAGGCGATCGCCCGTCGGCTGGGCGGGTCATAACGGCGTGAATTCAGCGCTGCACACGCAGGGCGAGGTAATACCGGTGCCGTCGGGTGTGGTCGACGGTGTAGCTCAACGCCTTCGCGGCGGCGTCGTGGTCGGAATCCAACCAACGCTCGGTGTGCTGGCGTTCGAACTCGGCCCAGGACGCCACGGTGAAGCGCTCGAGGACCGTGTCAGGACTTTGGGCGCTGCGATACAGCCGCCAACTGTGGCCGCCCGTTCGCAGGCGCGACCGCCTGACCGCGCTCATCGCCTTCACGAAATCGTCGAGGTTCTCAGGCCGCACCCGATAGTTGACGGTCACCAGCACCGGCCCATCGCTGGGCCGCGGCTCGAACACGAGCATCGGGGACGCCCAGCACGTGGAAATGTCGCGACTCAGCAGCCCGGTTGCCGCCCGTAGCGGAAGCACGGCGACACTGAGGGCGGCAACGCCCAGCAGCACCGCCGAGCACGTCAGTGCGATCTCCAGCCCCTCCCGCGTGGCGACGACACCCCAGAAGTACGAGCCGATCGCCATAGAACCCGTGAAGACCAGCAGATACACCGACAACCCGCGGGCCCGGACCCATTGCGGCAAGTGGAGCTGCGCCGCCGCGTTCAACGTTGACAACGTGATCAGCCAGAACATCCCCGCCAACACCAAAACGGGCATCGCCGCCGCGAACGGCAGCCACGCCACCGCCGCCGGGGCAAGACCGTAGACCGCGGCACACACCGCCAAAAGCATGTTGGCCGACACCTTACGGCGCAGCGGTGTCGCGACCGCGACGGCGAGCGTCGCGCCAAGGCCGATGGCCCCCAGGGTCAGACCGTAGCCGCCGGCTCCCAGGTGCCATCGGTGGTGAGCGGCCACGGGCAACAGAGCCAAAAGGGCCGAGGCGGGAAACAGGAAAAGGGCCGCGCGCAACAAGATCCTGAGAAAGATCGGGCTGTGCACCACGTATTGCAATCCGGTGCCGATCGCCTGGTCGATGCGTTCTCGCTCGATCGGCGCGATTTGCTTGGGCCGTTTCCAGCCCCGCAGGACGACGATGATGCCGGTAAACGATATTGCGTTTATCACGAAGACGGCCGCGGGGCCGGCCAGCGCCACGGCGATGCCGCCGATCGCGGGTCCAATCGCCTGGCCGACGTTCACCGAGACGCTGGACAGGGTGGCGGCGGCCGGTATCTGCTCGCGCGGGACGACCTCCGGCTGAATCGCCTGCCAGGCCGGTGCGGTGAGCGCGGAGGCGCAGCCGATGGCCACGGTGAACAGCAACAGCGACGTCGGTCTGAGGTGACCGGCGTAGGTCAGCGCCGCCAGGGCCAGCGCCACCACAACCGCGTACGACTGCAGAACGATCAACAGCCGCCGCCGGTCGAACAGGTCGGCGAGCACTCCGGCGAACAAACCGAGCAGCAGCGTCGGGCCGAGGCTGGCCGTCTGGACCAGTGACACGACGGCGGCACTGGCGTGGTCCTCGATCAAGAACCATTGGGCCGCCACGTTTTGCATCCACGTCCCGATATTGGAGACGAACTGCGCGATGAACAGGTTGCGGTACAGCGCATTGCGCAACGGTGTGGGCGCCGGTTGCCCGCCGTCGGCACGCTCCTGGACCTGGGTCACCGTCGGACCGATTGACGACGGCCCGTCGCTTCACGCGCAGCGCCTTTCGCGTCGTGCACGGGTGAGAAGTCTAGACACGCATCCGGCCGGTGCACCACCCGACGTGCGGCTAGAAGCTCAGCCCGGAGAACATCACCCGGCCCGGGTCGTACTTCTGCCGCACGGCGCTCAGCCGGGACAGATTCGGGCCGAAGTAGCGCGACGGCGGCTGGTTCGCCTCGATGTAGTTCACATAGCCGCCAACCGAATACGGTTGCACCGCTTGGTGTGCGGTGTTGAGCCAGTTGGTTGCCGCCGCCGGGTCACCGGTTTCGACGTACCACTGAACCAGCGAGGACTGCCGGCGCCAGGGGAAGGCCGTGGCCCCGGGCGCCACGGTCGCCAGCGCCCCGTCGAGGGCGTGCATGATCGCCAGCATGCGGCCCGCGCCGCGGGGGAAGGCATCGACCGCGGAGGCGATCCCCTGGGCCGCGGCCTGGGTGAGCGTGGTGAAGACGTCGGATCCGCCGACATACCCGAGCGGCGCCGGGTTGAGGTTCCCGACGGCCAGGTACCGCACCAGGTCCAGGTAGTTGAACGTGTGGTTGTCGGTCCCGGTCGGTTGCATCCCGACGGCCGACGCGATCGCGCTCGCCACGCTCCCACCCGACCCGGCCGGGCAGGTCGCCATGATCCGGCAGTGCGTGCCCATCGCGTCGACGGTGGCGTCGGCCAGTGCCCAGCTGTTGCGGTCGGCCGTGCGCAGCCAGCTCTGCCAGCCGAGCAAGACCTGCGCGAACGACTGCGGCGGGAAATTGACGTTCACGACGTCGACATCGGCGGTGGGGAACGTGGCGAAGGTCAGCGAGGTTGTCACGCCGAAATTGCCGCCGCCGCCGCCGCGCAGCGCCCAGAACAGGTCGGGATTGCTGGCGGCCGACGCGGTGACCGCCTGGCCGCCGGGCAGCACCACCGACGCCGACGTCAACTGGTCACACAGCAGGCCCGCGTGCCGGGATTGGGCGCCCAGCCCGCCGCCCAGGGCATGTCCCGCGGCGCCGACCGACGGGCACGTGCCCGTCGGGATGCCCCGGCCGGCCGCGGCCAGCGCCTGGTGCATCGCGTACAGACTGGTCGCGGGGGTCACCGTGACCTGCCCGGTGGCGGCGTCGTAATTGATTTCGCCGGGCAGCTGACGCAGGTCGAACACCATGGCGCCGTTGGCCGTGGACGCGCCGATGTAGGAATGGCCGCCGCTGCGCGGAGCGACCTTGAGGTTGTTGGCAGCGGCGAACGCCATCGCCTTTTGCACGTCCGCCGCCGATGTCGGGGTGACGATCGCCGCCGGCGTGGAGCCGTTGTAGTTGGTGTTGAAAACCTGCTTGGCCGGGCCGAATTGGGGGCTGGCCGGCAGTAGCACCTTCCCGCCGAGGGCCGTGGACAGGCCGTCCCAGCCGGACGCGGCCGGAGCGGCGGTGGCCCGGACGGAGCCGACTCGGCCCGATCCGAAAACGGCGCCCGCGGCCAACACCCCGGCGGCGCCCCGCAGGAACGCCTGGCGGGAGATCTCACGCGCCATCGTCGGGCTCCCGCGATTGCGTCATGCCCCGGATTGTCGGCCACGAAATGCGCGGTGGCGCACGACGTGTCGCGGGGTGGCCGAAACGTGTTCGAACCGTTACCCCGCCTGGCTCAACTGCGGCACGCGACACTCAGTCGTCCGAAACTGACATTGACTAATGTCACCATTTGCGATTGACTACGTTGCATGACGGACGGCGTTCCGGCGGCGGCAGGCTGATGATGCTCGGCCCGCTGGACAAGCTGCTGAAAAGGTCGAACACGACCAGCCACGGCGCGTCGGCGGTGGTGACCGGCGCCGGTAGCGGCATCGGAGCGGCGTTTGCTGTTGAACTCGGCCGCCGCGGCTGCGCGGTGGTCTGCGGCGACATCGACGAAGCCGCCGCCCGACGGACCGCCGCCGCGATCACCGAACGGGGCGCAAAGGCCACCGCGATCCGTTGCGACGTCTCGAGATTCGACGACGTAAGCGCGCTGGCCGAGCAGTCACAGGACTGGTTCACGGCGCCGCCCACGTTGGTCATCAACAACGCCGGCGTCGCTACCGGCGGCATGCCCATCGGCGAAGCGCCACTGGACGATTGGGTTTGGACCCTGGGCGTCGACCTGTGGGGCCCCATTCACGGCTGCCACGTGTTCACCCCGATCCTGCGTGACGCGGGCCCGTCGCACGCGCCGAGGGGCATCATCAACGTCGCTTCCGGCGCGGCGTTCAGTTCGCTTCCCGGCATGGCCGCGTACAACGTCAGCAAGTCCGGCGTGCTCTCGCTATCGGAAACCCTCGCGGCCGAATTATCCGGCAGCGGGGTCAAAGTCACCGTGCTCTGCCCGAGCTTCGTCAAGACGAACATCGTCGAATCCGGCCATATCAGCGAGGAGGCCCGGGAAAGGGCGGCCAAGTTGATGCGCTGGACGGGATTCTCCGCCGAAAAGGTCGCGCGGCTGTGCCTGGACGCACACGATCGCGGCGAGCTCTACTGCATGCCGCAGCTCGACGCCAAGGTCATTTGGAGCGCCAAACGGCTGGCACCGCAGGCATACACGCGTGCGACCGGCCTGATATCGCGGGTGGCGGCCAACCTCTGATTCCCGTAACGCCGTAACACGCGTTGAACCGGCTGAGCGGAAGGAGCGCTTGATGGCCATCGACATGGAATCGATGCTCGCCAAGATCAAGGATCGTCAGTGGGCCCTCGCCGACATCGATTGGGACGCGCCGGGTGCCGAGAGCATTCGCCCCGAGTTCCGGCCGAAACTCAAGGCGTTCATGGCCGACCTGTGCTGGATCGAAAACGTGGGAGCCCGCGGCTTTGCCGCGCTGGCCAAAAAGGCGCCCAACCCGACGGTGGCGGAGATCTATCGGTATTTCCACGCCGAGGAACAACGCCACGCCAACGCCGAGATGGCGCTGATGAAGCGCTGGGGCATGCTCGATGACGACGAAGTCCCCAGGCCGAACGTCAACATCCGGTTGGCGATCGAGTGGCTGGACACCTACGCCGACGACATGCCGCTGTCGGTGCTGGGCACCGTCATCCCGATGCTGGAGGTCGCCCTCGACGGCGCGCTGCTGAAGTTCCTGCTGGACACCGTGGAAGACCCGGTGTGCCACCAGGTGTTCGAGAAGATCAACAATGACGAATCACGGCACATCGCGGTCGATTTCGAGGTGCTCGACATGATCGGCTACGCCAACGCGCGTCGCCTGGCCATCGAATTCGTCGGCACCGTCGCCTCGCCGGGTGTCATCATCGGGACGCTCATGTACATCCCGCTGCTCAATCGGGTGCGCAATGAGCTGGCCGGGATGGGCATGGAGCCCGAGCGACTCTACAACGCGGTCAAGCGTTTCAGGCAACTCGGCGAGCGGGGAGAGTGGACCTGGCGGGTGCCCGCGTATCAACTGCTCAAACGACACGCCGCCATGGTGGTCAACCCCGATCACCCCTATCACCTGCTGGCCAACTCCATGGTGTGGCTGTCGGATCGGTACCCCAAACCACTGCTGCGACCGGTGCCCAGCTGGTTCAGGGAACTCACCTACAAACCCGCAGCATGACCATGGCAGGCGACCACACGTATGCGGCGCTGATCGTCGGAGCGGGCTTCACCGGGCTCGGCGCGGCAATCCGCCTGGGCGACGCCGGGGTCGACGACATCGTGCTGCTGGAGCGCGCGGACCGGCTCGGTGGAACCTGGCGCGACACCACGTATCCGGGCGCCAGCTGCGACGTCCCTTCCTTGCTGTACTCATACTCATTCGTCAAGAACCCGGCCTGGTCGCGAACGTACTCGCCGGCCCCGGAGATCTGCGGTCATCTCGAGGACATGGCGACCCGGTTCGGCGTCCGCCGTCACATCAGGTTCAGCCACGAAGTCAGCGAGTTGACCTTCAACGCGGTCGCCGGCGTCTGGACGGCAAAAACGATGAATGGCAAGAACTTCCGCGCCCGCACCGTGGTGCTGGCTTCCGGTCCGCTGTCCGACGTCACCTTCCCCGACCTCCGGGGCTTGGACAGCTACGGCGGACACACGATCCACAGCGCACGCTGGGACCACGACTACGACTTCACCGGCAAGCGGGTCGCCGTCATCGGCACCGGCGCCAGCGCCATCCAGATCGTCCCCCAATTGGTGAAGCGGGCCGAGTTCGTCAAGGTCTTCCAGCGCACCCCATGCTGGGTGCTGCCGCGTCTGGATTTCGCTACCCCACCGGCCGTGCAAGCCCTGTTCGCGAAAGTTCCCGCCACCCAACAGCTTGCGCGGCAGGCGCTGTTCTGGGGCCACGAGGCCAGCGCCACGGCTTTGGTCTGGAACACCCCCCTGACGTCGCTGGTCGCCCGGCTGGGCCGGGCGCACCTGCGCCGACAGGTCAAAGACCCGTGGCTGCGCCGCCAGCTGACCCCGGACTTCGCCCCCGGCTGCAAACGCATGCTGATATCCAGCGATTACTACACCGCGCTACAGCGCGACAACTGCAAGCTGATCGACTGGCCGATCGCGACGCTCAGCCCGGTCGGCATTCGCACCAGCGACGGGATCGAACACCATCTCGACTGCATCGTTTTCGCCACCGGATACGACGTCCACCTGACCGGGCCGCCGTTTCCGGTCACCGGCATCGGCGGTCGGTCGCTGGCCACCGAATGGGCGGACGGCGCGCACGCGTACAAGAGCATCAACGCGCACGGATACCCGAACCTGTTCATCATGACCGGACCCAATTCCGGGCCCGGCCACAATTCCCTGCTCGTCTACATCGAGGGTCAGCTCGATTACGCGGTCCGAGGCATCACCACCATCCTCGACAATGACCTGCGCTATCTCGATGTGCGCGAAGATGTCCAGCGCCGCTACAACCAGCACATCCAGCGCCGGCTCACCAAGACGACCTGGATGTCGGGTTGCCGCAGTTGGTATCTCACCAAGGATGGGTACAACGGGTCCATGTACCCTGGGTTCG
>Ga0335069_10007131_pt1 | contig 16172 bp, 8 predicted proteins | sample Lox_Sample_11_FD_206714 | JGI IMG/M metagenome (GOLD analysis project Ga0335069, IMG submission 206714) | Soil microbial communities from Loxahatchee National Wildlife Refuge, Florida, United States - Lox_Sample_1.1 | ecosystem: Environmental > Terrestrial > Soil > Wetlands | place: USA: Florida... | reverse complement strand
ACCACCAGCCTTGCCCGCACTCGCAGGTGGGCGATTTCACGTGCCTGAAGGAGCCCATCTTCCATCGAGGTGGGGTCGTATGCCAGGACTAGTGCTGTTCGGTCCGGATGGTCGTTATCTACTACGACGTGAACGGCGAAGTGCAACACATCGTAAGAATCGAGCGGCTCGGATTTGACTTTCTTCTCGGTGGCGTCACGGTCCAGGAGCAGGGTGCTCCCGGGAATGGATGCCGCGGCTTCCAGCAACTCTCTTCGAGAGCCGGGCAGATTCCCAAAACTAGGAGCTGCCTCCGGATCGAACAGCCCGCCCCTCAGGCCGATGCTGACCCCTCGGGTCAAAGAATAGAGGACCTTCGGAAATGCGTCCGCTCCGCCGTACCGTACTCCGCCGACGCCCAGCAAACCCCTGCTGAATTGTGGTTCCCCACGTGAACGGAGTTCAGCTAGAATCGTCGCTGAAGGCGAATACGTGACGACGTAGTTTTCCGCGAGGTAGCGCCCGTCAGCCATCACGAGGGCGTCGAAAGGCAGTGATTGAAGACGATCATGCCCGACGACAATAAGACGTTTCCGCGGGTCGTTCCAGACAGGGCCAAGTAGCACTTCTCCAAGATGCTGACCTGCACCATGATCCTTTTGGTCCTTTTCGAGCACGGCCAAATAGTCCTCTATTCGCCGATTCAACTCGGTTCGTGATGGCAATTGATATGAATGAATCGAGCGCTGATCGATGGCGAGCAGCACCGAATTGGGTTCGTCCAGGCCGTATTCCAGAAGCAATTCATCGGGGCGTAGGGCGCGCTGCAACTGCAGCAATGGGACCGGCGCGGAATCTGCGCCAAATGGAATATCGTCCGAGTCTCTGACGATCATGCCACGCTTCTCCGCTTCCCAGATTTCAGCCAGGATTTGAAGGCGCCGGGAACTCTGCTGCTCGTGGAGGAGCAGACCTTGCAAGGTGTTTACCCGCTGTGATGCCTCTTGGGTGAGTTGGACGGCCAACCGATCGCGTTCTCGAACAGCGCGAAGAGATTCCGCGATCCCGCGGGCGTAACCGTGTTCCAGAGCCTCGAACGCCTTTTCCGGATTGTGCAACTCCAACGCCAACCTCGCCTGGCCCAGGTAGATGGGGCTCATCGACGCCAGGACAAAGTCCTTCTCTTCGAATGGCGTGACGTTGGTTAGCAGGCGGTCCACCAGCTTGCTCGCCAGACTATAATCGCGCTCTGCGCCGGCAACGTCTCCGCGCTCCAGTTCAACCCTGGCCGAAGTGGCCAGCACGCGCGGTAAATGAAATTCGTCGTGTCCCGCAAAGGCGTCCTCAATGCTCTCGCGTGAAAGCCGTTCCGCATCGACGAGAGAGTCGTGCTCGCCCATCGAGAGCGAGGCCAGCCGCGCCGCGGCGGTGGCCGACAGCCGGCGCAGATGTTGCCTCTCAGCCAACCGCGATGCCTCATCGAAGCAACTTCGCGCCTCCTGTCCATTACCTCGTGATTTGGCCAAATCTCCCAAGGCAACCAGTATTCGGGCCTCACGAACCTCCATATGGTTCCGCCGCGCCTCGTCGAGCGCCGAGTGCAACATCCCTTCTCCCTCGCCCATCTGGCCGAGCGCAATCAAGGCACGTGCTTTCCCCAGGTAGGCGGTGAATGGAAAACCGGCATCGGGATTGCTCTTCGCCAGGTCCAGTGCGCCGTCAAAGAAGTGCAAGGCGTCCTTCGGGTGTCCGAACTCCTCGAACCCCTCACCGAATGCTGCTCTCAGCCGGACCAAATACGCGGTGTCACCCTTCAATTCGGCCACGTAATACGACTCCGCTACCATTCGAGCTGCACGGTAAACCTCGCCCTTATAGAACGCAATGGTGCCCAATTCCGCGCGCGCCCTGTTCTGCCAGGTGTTATCTCCCAGTTCAGTCGCCAGAGTTGAAACCTCATTCCAAACTACCTCAGAGGATTTCGGATCGATCTGAAAGTCAATGTCGCCCTTCGCGACGAGACAAAATAGGCGGAGTTCGGAATCGGAGCGCACGATCGGGGATTTCAGAGTTTCTGACAGGTAATCGGATACTTCGGGCAGGGATAGCGATTCGATTTCACCACGCAGGCGACCGACGTGGGCGAACAGTTCGTTGCGCCGATCGTCGGTGCCGGCGAAGATCTTTTCAGCCTTGGCAAACAGCGGCGCTGCTGCGGGCCAATTATGGAGAAACGCCAGGCGCTTGGCTTCGGCCAACAGTTCTGGACCAGTCATTGGTAATTTTCTGGCCTGAGGGGCCTGAGCAAGCCGCGGAACAAGGACCAGGAGCATCACTGCACAAGCGGGGAACACGGCCCGGATTGGTCGCGCCGACGTTCTCTTGAGAGTTGCCAGATTCCCCTTATTGCCCATGTTCAGCTCCGCGGTGCCCCTACGCTGCCGTTAAGTGCCGCGCTCGGGCGTTGTGTCCGTCAGATCTGTGAAAAGCCATCTCTGGCTTCGGCACGATATTCAATTCGTCATCTACGGGCCAGAGTGTACGAGGAATCCAGCGCAAGCAAGCGGACAGAGCGGACACGTGAACTTGGAGAAACAGCCCGTGATCCCATTCTAATCGGCTCTGCAATTGCACGCGCTGTGTGAAACATCACGCTCGAATGAGCGCTGCTGCGGCCTGTTATCGCACGGCGATGCCCGCTATATGCGGTGATGCCGGGCCCAGCGGTATTCGGAAGCTGTCCAGAAAGACCGGCCTGAAGCCAGCCTGAGTTATCAATTCGGCCGTATCGCGAGCAGGGTGACAGCCGTCGGCCACGCAACTCCAAACGGGTTGTATGATCCGCTGCAGCGTGCGAAGCTGGGTCCCGCGTTCGCCGGCGACATGTTCGATAAAAACGAATCGCCCGCTTGGCTTCAATACGCGACGGACCTCCTGGAGGACCCGGATTGGATTCTGGACGGTGCAGAGGACCGCTGTCGCCACGACGGTGTCTATGCATTCATCGTTCAGCTCCAAGTCCTCAGCACGACTCTGGCGAATTTCGACCGCGACGCCGGCAGACTTGGCGGCTCGGCGCAGATACGGATGCATGTGCCGATTCGGTTCCAGACCAATCCAGCGGATTCCCCTTGGAAAGTACTGGAAATTCGTACCCGTCCCCGGACCGATTTCAACGACTGTTCCGCTAACCTGGCTCAACAATTCCCGCTTTCGATCGGCAAGCAGAGCATCGTAGCGCGGCGCAAGTCGCCACATGGCCCACGCGAACCACCGCTTCGAAAGGTCTAGCGGCACATCGAACTCCCTCGGCGGCGAAGCGCAATGTCGGTCACCTGCAAGACTCGCAGGTACCGGCACTGGCCTAGCCGAGCTATGGGCGTCCTCAGCAGACAGATTGTGAATCCCAACAATCTTGCAACATCGACTGCACGGGTCCATCCGATGATCAGGCCCGCACGGCTCCTCTCCGCAAGCAGCATAACAGACAGCCCGCGCTGCAAAGTCCTCCGGGCCCCACCTTGCTAACCAAAATCTCAGTCGAACGTCTACCCGGTGCGAGTAGATTTAGGGTAGAATGTCTGCTGTCACCTATGCCGAACGAATACCCGGACCGAATCCAATTGCTGCAAGGGACGCTCGACATGCTGGTCCTGCGGACCTTGCTCTTTGGCCCCGCTCACGGGCACCAGATCGCCAAACACATCCAGAGGACCACCGATGATCTGCTGCAAGTCGAGCACGGTTCGCTTTATCCGGCGCTCCACCGCCTCGAACGTAAAGGATGGATTGCCGGCAAGTGGGAAATTGCCGGGAAGGACCTGAAGCGGGAATTCAAGTATTATCGGCTCACGTCGGCGGGAAGGAAGCAACTTGTTGTCGAGGAGTCGAAATGGAAGAAACTGACCGGCGCGGTCGCACGGATTATGTGGCCCGCTGAGGAGCGCTGAAATGCGGTGGTGGCGCCCGAAATCACGCGAACAGGATCTGGACCGCGAGTTGCGTGCCCACCTTGAGCTCGAGGCCGAAGAAGAGCGGGAATCCGGCCTGCCGGCGGATCAAGCGCAGTTCGCGGCGCAACGCCATCTGGGCAACACGACATTGCTCAAGGAGGCCGTCCGCGAATCCTGGGGCTGGGCTTCACTGGAGCGCCTTGGGCAGGATATCCGTTATGGGTTGCGCCTGCTTCGCAAAAACGCCGGCTTCAGCGTGGTTGCGATCCTCTCGCTCGCACTAGGTATTGGAGCTAACACGGCGATCTTCGGATTGATTAACGCTCTGCTGCTCAAATCGCTGCCGGTGCGCGATCCGCAGTCGTTACTCTTCATCGCCAAACAGGCCGAAGGCGGGGTCGATCCCAGTTTCTACTATGAGACCTACCAGCGGCTCCGTGCTGAGCAGCCGTTCTTCCAGGAGTTGGCGGCGTATGGCGAGCGGGTACGGATGAACGTGAGCGTCGATGGGATTGCCGAATCAACCGTGGGCCAACTTGTCTCGGGGAACTACTACTCAGTGCTCGGCGTTCCGCCAGCGGCGGGCCGGGTCTTCAACCCTGACGATGATCGGGTGCCTAGCGCGCATCCGGTAGCTGTGATCAGCTACCAATACTGGCAGCGCCGCCTTGGAGGCTCCGCTGCCGCCATCGGAACGAAAGTCCTGATCGATGGCACGCCGTTCACGATTGTCGGGGTGACGCCGCCTGGCTTCTTCGGGCTTGAAGTTGGGGACGCACCTGAGGTCAGCGTCCCAATCATGATGCAGCCACAGGTAATGCCGGATAAAGAGAACTGGCTGGGCCGTGCGCATAACACCGTGGACTGGCTGATCATCTTTGGGAGATTGAAACCGGGCGTGACGATTCCGCAGGCAACCGGTGGCCTGCAGGTTCTTTTTCGCAACATTCAAACGGAGCTCGCGACCGAAATCGGACTGGGGAAAGCAAGCTGGCGGCAGGAATGGGTAGAAGCCAAACTGGTCCTGGTGCCCGGCGGCGCGGGGCTTTCGCACTTGAGGCGCCCATATGCGGAAGCGCTGTACATCTTGATGGGCGTGGTCGGCTTGGTGCTGCTGATCGCCTGCGCGAATGTCGCCAACCTGCTCCTGGCACGGGCTTCCGCGCGGCAACGCGAGATCGCATTGCGCCTGGCCATCGGCGCCAGCGGCGCCCGCGTAATCCGCCAGTTATTGGTGGAGAGCCTGATTTTGAGCGGGCTGGGCGGCGTTCTGGGGGTTGGGCTTTCCTACTGGGTCAGCGCTTTGTTAGTGCGGTTCCTTTCTGTGGGCGGACCGATGATTCGGCTCGACCTGTCGCCGGATTGGCGCATCTTAGGTTTCACCGCCGCCATTTCGATGATGACTGGCGTTCTCTTCGGGCTGGCCCCGGCGATGCGCGGAACCCGCTTCGAACTGTCTCCGGCGCTCAAACAGGGCGGCCGCGGGTCCAGCCCGCCCCAGCGCTTTGCACGGGCATTGGCCGTAACCCAGGTAGCGCTCTCGCTGGTCCTGCTGATCGGTGCGGGGTTGCTCGTGCGCACGCTGCATCGCATCAATGATGTCGATGGCGGATTCCCACGCGACCACGTATACACGGTTTCGCTTTCTCCGCGCGGCAGCGACCAGAAGAACGGGCCAAACGGGCCCAGGCTGAATCGAATCTACCTGGATTTATTGGGACGGGTCCGGGCGATTCCCGGCGTGGTCTCCGCATCGCTGGCCGGTGAGCCACCAACGATGCGCGGATATGGCCGCCCTTTCAAGGCGCTGGATGGCCGCCAGTTTCTTGCGCACCAAAATCAGATCTATCCCGGATACTTTGCAACCCTGGGCTCTTCGGTCGTTCAAGGCCGGGATTTCGGGAGAGCGGATATAGCCGAAGGCGCACCGCTCGTTGCAATAGTCAACGAGACACTTGCCCGGAAGGTATTTCCCGGCGAAAACCCGATTGGCAGACGAATCGTATGTACCGGGCAGATCTCGATAGGGGAGAGTGGAAGCCCATGCGAAGTGATCGGCGTGGCCCGTGACATCGCGTACGCAACACTCAAGGACCAACCGCAGAACGCGATATATATGACTTTTCTCCAGGCCCCGACCGGACGCGGCGCAATGGAGTTGATCGTCCGCGCGGCAGGCGCCAGTGCAGATGTTCACGCACAATTGCGGCGTGAGATCGCCGCGATAGACCCGTATCTGCCAGCGTTTGTTGTTCGCAGCTTGGCAACAGAGGTGGATGCTGCGCTGATGCGCGAGCGCCTCTTGGCGCTGATCTCGACAGTGTTCGGGGCACTCGCGTCGTTGCTTGCGGCGATTGGGCTTTATGGAGTGGTGGCCTATTCGGTGAGTCGACGCTCGCAGGAAATCGGCGTTCGCATGGCATTGGGTGCGCTGCCACATAGGGTTCTGGCGCTGGTGCTTGGTGAAACCCTGCTGTTGGCGGGTCTGGGGATCGCCTGCGGACTACCTGTGGCGCTAGCGGCAACGCGCCTTCTGGCCGGATTCCTTTACGGCATCAAGCCGGGAGATCCGTTGGTGTTGTTGGCCGGTGCCAGTTTCCTGCTCGCGACGGCGGCGATTGCGGGATATATTCCGGCGTGCCGAGCGGCGCGGATCGATCCAGTTGTAGCCCTACGAGACGAGTAAGAGGACGCCGTGAGTTGGTGGTCGCGAAAACAGCACGAACGGGATCTTGAGCGCGAAATCCGCTCCGACCTGGAGGCGGAAGCCGAGGAGCAGTGTGGAAACGGCCTCTCGGCGGCGGAGGCCCGTTATGTCGCCAGGCGAGCGTTCGGCAACACAACCTTGGTGAAGGAGGAGGTACGCGACATGTGGGGACTCCAGTGGTTTGACCGGCTGGCCAACGATCTGCGCTACGGCTGCCGCGCCCTCAAAAACAATCCTGGTTTTGCCGCAGTGGCCATTCTGACCGCGGCCCTCGGAATCGGGGCCAATACATCGATCTTCAGCGTGGTAAATGCCGTCCTCTTGCGGCCGCTTCCCTATAAGGATGCCGCCCGGCTAGTTGTTCCCACCAATCTATCCAAGGACACGTTTTTCGGCTGGGGAGTGGGAGATTTTCAATACGCCGGGTGGCGCGACCAGAGCGGCATTTTCGACGGCATTGCCGCCTATGCCGGCCAGCAGCATACCATCACGGGTAACGGCGAGCCAGAGCGACTCAAGACGCAAGCCGTCACGCCCGGTTTCCTGCCCATGCTGAGGGTCGCGCCCATCCTCGGTCGCGATTTTATCGACAGCGATGCTGGCAAGCGTGGCGGCCAGGTCGCGCTAATCAGCTATTCCCTCTGGCAGCAACGGTTCTCGGGCGATCCCTCGGTTCTCTCGAAATCCATGATCCTCGATGGCAAACCATATTCGATCGCCGGCGTTCTCCCGCGCGATTTCGAGTTTCCCGACAACTCCAAGACGAGCCTTCTGCTGGCCCTCACGGAGCCGGTACTGCAGCCCAGCGACCCGATCTATTTCTATAACGTCATCGGCCGGCTGAAACTTGGTATTAGTCTGGAGCGTGCAGAGCGTGACCTCACGGTCATAAACCAGCGCCTCGCATCGGCCTACCCGGCGAAGTTCAGCAGGACCCGCATGACGCAACAGGCGCGCGTGGTGGACTTGCATGATCGCCTGGTAGGCAACGTTCGCCCCGCCCTCCTGGTACTCTCCGGTGCCGTCGGACTGGTCCTCTTGATCGTCTGCGTGAATGTCTCCAACCTGTTGCTGGCCCGCGCCCTCTCGCGTCAGAAAGAGATCGCCGTGCGCATCGCCTTGGGAGCAGGGCGGAGACGCGTCTTTCGGCAATTGCTCACCGAGGGCATGCTGCTCGCGTCGTTGGGCGGAGCGGCAGGCCTCGCGGTCGCCTTCGGGGGAACGAAACTCCTCCGCGCTATTGCGCCGGCCGGCGTACCGCATATCGAGCAGGCACATATTGGCGGGGCGGTCCTGGCCTTCAATCTCGCCATCGCGATCGTGTGCGGGATGCTGTTCGGGCTGGCGCCTATGCGCGGCGCTTCGGTCATCGATCCCGAGGTAGCCCTCAAGCAAACCGCCCGCACATCCACCGGCACCCCCCGCCAGCGGCGAATGGAGAGCGTGCTGGTGGTGGCTGAGACGGCATTCGCCCTGATTCTGCTCGCTGGCGCCGGTCTGCTCATCCGCACCTTCGTTTCCCTCACTGCCATCGCGCCGGGCTTCCATCCCGATAATGTCGTCACCGCGCGCATCTCGCTGCCTTTTTGGAAGTATGGCAACCCCGATCGCCAGCGCGAATTTCTCAGTGCGCTGCTCGAAAAGGCCCGCTCAGCTCCCGGAGCGGAAGCCGCGGCCGCTGTTGCAGTTCTGCCCTACGGGGGCTTCATGATGACCAGTGCCCCCCAGATCGAAGGCCGCCCCGCGCCGGACCGGCACGCCGATGAATTGGTGGACAACAACGTCGCTGTCAATTACGCCGCTGGCGATTACTTCAAAGCCATGGGCATCCCTATTCTCGAAGGGCGCGGACTTGACCGCTCCGATGCCGAAGGCCGCCCTGCCGTGGCGGTGGTCAATCAGGCTTTAGTCCACCGGTACTTCCCTGATGGGAAGGCCATAGGAGCGCGCATCAGGCTCAGCGGCGTCACAGATTGGCTCGAAATTGTGGGCGTCGCGGGAAACCTGAAGCAGGGCGGGCTGGCCAGCGAAATACGCCCCGAGATGTTCCAGCCCGCTGCCCAGACCGCCAGTCCCGGAAGCGCGTCCACGCTCATCATCCGCTCCGCTGCCGATCCGCGCGTTCTCGGCCCGTGGCTGCACGCGCAAATTGCCGTGCTGGATAAGGACATCCCGCCGCCGGAAATCGAAACCATGCGCGAGTATATGACCGCGCTGGTCGCTTCGCAGCAGTTCGTCATGCGCTTGCTGTCCTTGTTTGCCGTGATCGCCATCACGCTCGCGGGCATCGGAATTTACAGCGTGCTGGTCTATTCGGTAGAGCGGCGGGCGCACGAAATCGGTATCCGCCTGGCGCTGGGTGCCAGACCGGCGCACATTATCGGGATGGTGCTGGGCCGCGGGCTGCGGCTTTCTATTGCCGGCGTGGCCATCGGTGTGGGCGGCGGCCTGGCGCTCACCCGCTACCTGAAGAGTCTGCTCTATGGTGTAACGCCGCACGATCCGATGACCCTGGTGGCGGGCTGCACGCTGGTATTCCTTGCCGCGCTGCTCGCGTCATATCTTCCCGCGCGGCGGGCCGTTGATCAAGATGCCATCGCGACATTACGGGAGGAATAACCCAGTGTGGCGCGGGCTGGCGAAAAGCGCCCCGACGAGTCGGCGCACGGCAGACGCAGTGTCGGCGCCAGTTCCCTCAGGAGGGACCATAAATTGATCGGTTGGCTGCGACGAAAGCATCGCGAGGAAGATCTGGAACGCGAGATCCGCGCGGATCTCGAATTAGAGGCCGAGGAACAACAGTCGAAGGGGCTCTCGCGTGAAGAAGCGCGGTATGCCGCGCGGCGGGCCTTTGGGAACGCGGCGTTAGTGAAGGAGGAAGTGCGAGGTATGTGGGGTTGGAATTTCGCGGCTCAGACCGAGCAGGATGTGCGCTACGCTCTGCGAATGATCCGATGCAATCGTGCCTTTAGCGCTGCGGCAATTATCTCCCTGGCGCTGGGCATCGGCGCGAACACCGCCATCTTCAGCCTCATGGATGCGCTGCTAATGCGCTTCCTGCCCGTACGCAATCCAGGAGAACTGGTGGAACTCCTGTGGGTGGAGCAGGGGCAGCCGATCGACAGCTTTAGTTATCCGCCCATCGCCGCACTGGCGGCACGGAAGGACATCTTTGCGGGCCTGGCGGGATTCAGCGGGTACTCCTTCAATGTCACATCGGGCGCGGACACGGTGCGCGTGCCGGGCGCGTGGGTGACAGGCGAGTTCTACCAAATGCTCGGCGTCGAGCCTTTCGCCGGACGCCTGCTCACGCCTGAGGATGACCGCCCCGGGGCGCCGCTCGTTGCAGTCCTCTCATATGCATATTGGAAGAGCCGCTACGCGGGCGACCTGAGTGTGGTCGGCCGCAACATCGAGATCGAACATCAGCCGGTGCTGATCGCAGGAATCGGCCCGCGCGGATTTGACGGTGCGAATGTCGGCAGCGCGGCCAATCTCACGTTGGCGTTGAACGCTCTGCGGCAGCTTTTCCCGGAGCGGGCGCGGAATCTCGAAGCGGGCTCGCAATGGCTCCGCGTGCTGGCGCGCCCGCAGCCGGGGATCTCGATCGCCCAGGCCAAGGCGCGGCTCGCAGTGATCTGGCCGCGAATGGCGACGGTCGCCACCACGCTGCTCATGAACCCGAAGCGCCGCGACGTGTACCTGCGGTCATCGATCGATCTCGTTCCCGGCGGCGCCGGCTGGTCCAATCTGCGACGCCATTTCGAGCGGCCGCTCTATGTTCTGCTGGCCATCACCGGCCTGGTGCTGCTGATCGCCTGCGCCAATTTCGCGAACCTGCTACTGGCGCGGGGCGCGGCACGGGCCCGCGAAATCGCGCTGCGCTTCGCCATCGGCGCTGGGCGCCGGCGCGTTATGCGCCAGCTACTCACTGAAAGCGTTCTCCTGTCTGTGGCTGGCACCGGACTCGGTGTGATTTTCGCGCGCCCGGCCGGACACTTACTGCTTGCGGTGTTTTCCACCGGAGGACGCGACCTCATCGCGCTGGATCTCACGCCCGATACGCGCGTCCTGCTGTTCGCTGCCGCCCTAGCGCTTGCCACCGGTACCCTGTTCGGACTCGTCCCGGCGCTCCGGGCGACGGCTGCCAGTCCGGCGGCTACGCTGAAGAGCGGCTCTGGGATCGCACCGCGCACGCGCGCGCGCCTACTGCCTGCGCTGGTGGTCTCGCAGGTGGCGCTCTCGACCGTGCTGCTGATTGGCGCCGGCCTGTTCGTTCGTACGCTCCAGAATCTGGAACAACTCGCGCCCGGATTCCGGAGCGAGGGCGTGCTGCTGGTGAATTTGGATCCGCGGCGCGCGGGATACAAAGACGCCCGGTTGACTGCGCTCTACGAGGAACTCCTCGACCACTTTGCGCGCCTGCCCGGCGTCGCCGCAGCCAGCCTGTCGAGCAACACGCCCCTTAGCGGTGGCGTCTGGTCCGAACCTGTCTCCATCAACGGCCAGCCGCCCACAAGAGAATCCGCGCACGTCAATCTCATCGCACCCCGATTCTTCGCGACCCTCAGCACGCCGGTCCTGCTCGGCCGCGATTTTAATTCGGGGGACCGCGCCGGCGCGGCAGGCGTCGCTGTGGTAAATGAGGCGTTCACGCAGAAATTCCTGGAAGGGCCTCCGCTGGGGCAGCGCGTATCGATTCCCAACCCGCATTACGGCTCGTTTGATATCGTCGGAGTGGTCAAGGATACGCTCTCGCAAAGCCTGCGCGGGCCCGCCCCGCCCACAGTGTACTTCTCCGCGTTACAGTATCCCGAGATGATCGGCGCGGCATATTTCGAGCTGCGCGTCGAGGGCTCCCTGCTGCGGACCACCGCGCTCGTTCGCGACGAACTGCGCGCAGAGTTTCGCGAGATGCCAGCGGAGGTGCTGATCGAGCCACTCAGCGCCCAAACTGGACGCACGCTCGGACAGGAACGCACGCTAGCCACGCTTGGTGCCGCTTTCGGAGTCCTAGCGCTCATCCTCTCGGCGGTGGGACTGTACGGCCTGCTGGCCTACATGGTGGCGCGCTCCACCAACGAAATCGGCATTCGTATGGCGCTGGGCGCCCGCCGCACGGAGGTCTTGGCCCTGGTTTTAAGAGGCGCTCTCAAACTGCTGGCATTCGGGATTGCTCTGGGGATTCCGGTAGCTTGGGCCGGCACCCGCTGGATTTCTTCCATGCTGTTCCACCTGCGCGGAACAGACCCGCTGACCACCGTCATCGCCGCCAGTCTTCTGGCAGCCATAGCATTGGTCGCGGCGCTCGTTCCGGCGTTCCGGGCGGCGCGTGTAGACCCACTGACGGCACTTCGGTATGAGTAGGATATCGTCTTCCCTACGGCAACGCTGAAAACCCTTACGGCCCGGCTTGGCAACAGTCACCTTTTCATCCTCCGACATCCTACGGAGATGAATAGGCCAGCCAATGGCACTGTCCTCAGCCGTACCCGCTAGCCACCGACGTCAACTCAAATCAATCTGACGTGCTGCCCTCGCCGAAGCACGGCGCCCTCAATCGGCGTGCCGGATGCCAGCGCGAGACGCAGTTTCGTATTATCAGGTTCGCGCTTCATAGCGCCATTGCCATCAGCAGTCAACCGTACCTGTAGGGGGTGCTGCGCTGGAAGGTAGCTCAGCAATTCGTGCCATTCTGGGAGTCCAATCGTAACCGACACACGCCAATACTCCAATGGGATCGTGTCCGTCCGCTCCACGATAAGCGAGTCCTGGCTATTCTTTCGAAGCGATATCGTATTCAAGCGGCCCTTCATAGCGCGAAGGTTTCGGGATTCCATGAAGTACTTGAGCAGGCCCTTTAACCGATCAACCTTCTTTTCGGCTCTCATTTGGCGAGCCTGTAATCGCTCGATTTCAGCCTTTGCATTTCGGGCTTCGTTTTCCTGCGACTTGATGTAGTTGGCGATGTTGTCGACTTTTGTCCCGAACGCCTCACAGTACTCGAGCAACGCCTGGCGCAACTCCTCAGGTATTTCGCCGGTGTCCTCTGCTGCTTCGGTAGCAGATTCCATCAAAAGACACAGGGATTCATCGAGTTCGAACAGCGTCATCTCCGCCGCAAGCGTCTGCGGCAATGGCAATGATGTTTGACACGACACAAGAGCCTCCGAGTTTTTGGGAGTAGATTCGAGTGGCCTCGCCAACATTCCCGCGAGCCGTCTTCAATTTGGAAGTTTCTGAAAAGGACCGGTGAAAGGCCTTAGGAAGGCCGCTCCTGGCGCCGGCTCGGACCAGCCGGCGGTCGAACGCCTAACTTGAGGCCGCTTCACTCTTTCCGCGTCCATGCACGCGCCGTGTGCCAAAATATCTTCTGTCGATGACGGCCAAACACACGTGGGCGTTCAAAGCCCGCCTCCGTTCCCGAGCATTCGGATGGAGGGGTTCGCATCTCGCCTGCCAGCGCTTGAAGGAAGCTGTCACGGAGATTAAGAAGGTCGCGAGGACAGATCCCGTGACTGCCGGTGACGGTGTTGTGAGCCTGATGGAGCGGGTCTGGCCAGCATTCCAGGACATCGATACTTCGTCCGGCGCTCTTGGCGGCGCGGTGTACTGGGCGCAAGACGAATTGCTGCCGATCGCTATCGAGGCTCCGGCGGATCGAAAGACGCGCGACAAGTGGCTGGAGCGCCTGTGGCAGGCTATCGAGGACGACGGCGTTGATTATCTCTCTCTGGTCCAGGACCGCTGGGGCGAACTGTGCGTTTCCCGTGAAGTTGCCTCTCACTGGGCGGACCGATTCCTCGGGTTGCTCCGCTCTGCCTGGTCCGACCCGCGGCCGGGGAACTATCTCCGCGGAACCAGTGTCTGTCTCTCCAGCTTGCTCGCTGCGGGTCGCCATCAGGAACTGCTTGATGTACTGGCGCTTCAGCGATTCCCCTTCTGGCACGATCGCACCTTCGGGATGAAGGCGTTGGTGGCCGACGGCCGCATGGACGAAGCGCTGGCCTATGCGGAAGCTTCGCGCGGGCTGAATCAACCAGATACGGCGATCGATGCTGCGTGCGAGAAGATCCTGCTCGATCTCGGCCGCGTGGATGTGGCGTACAAGAAATACGCCTTGACGGCGAATGAGTCTTCGACGGGCCTCGCCACATTCCGGGCAATTGTCAGGAAGTACCCCGGCCGCGACCCGAAGAAGATCCTCTTGGATTTGGCCACATCGAGCGGCGAGCCAGGCCGTTGGTTTGCGGCGGCGAAAGACGCTGGGTTCCTCGATCTCGCCCTGGAATTTGCCAACGCCGGCCGCAGCGATCCGCGGACGCTCGGCCGTGCAGCGCGCGACTTTCTCAAGAAGGACGCCCGGTTCTGTGTGGAGGTGGGCCGGCTCGCAATTCAACGAATCCTTGAGGGGTACGGCTACGAGTTGACTGGCATCGATGTTCTCGATGCCTTCCACCATTACATGGCCGCGGCGCAAGCCCTCGGGATCGCTTCGCAGGCCCGCGCGGATGCGCTCGCCATGGCGGCGAAACACTCCGGGACGGCCAGCGACATTATCATTCGCCATTGCACGGCTGCGCCACAGGAAGGTGAACCGCCGGCTAGGGCAATCACCACAGAGCAAGGAACATGGACAAGACGAAGCCCGACTCGACGCTGAGCGGCAGGCCCATCGCTAAGAAGATCGTTGCCAAGATGAAGTTGCATTGGCAGCGGAAGGTCGTGAACATCAAGAACGTAATCGCCGGCTGCGCCATGGCGGAGGAACTGCAAAAGACAGTCGTGAGCCAGAAAGAGCTTGCGGGCTTCCATCCCTCTCACGCCGCCTACGTCTACGCCCAGAATCAGGTGTCGGTCATCTCGGAGCAACTCACGGCCTTGAAGGAGATGGCCCCTTTTGTGGACATCATCTCGAGCGCGGAGGATCTGTACGCGCCAAGCGCGCCGCCGATGAGCCCATTGACCACTTCCTACTTCACCTGCTGGGCATTTTTTGACGCCTGCGCTGGGCCTGCCAACGAGACAATCGGCACCACCATTTTGGAGGTCGGCGCCGCCTTCGGTATGCACGCCGAGTTGTTGCGCGTGATGCGGCTCATGCAAGATTCGAGGATGGGCTTCTACATCCATCGAGGCCGGGAAGGCGACGTGAGCATTCTTGAGGATCTTGTCACCGCGGCCGTGTACCGCGCAATCGTTCCGGCAGGTTACAAGGGCCAGGAGAACGAGAACTGGTACGTCCGTCTGCTTCCGCCGCCGCTTCCGGGAGCGAAGGAGCATGTGGCCTTCACGACGCCATACATCGTGGTGCACCCGGACTTCGGCGATTGGTTAGCCTACTTCCGCCGAACCTTCCCTGCCACGGCGGGATTCGACGATTATGAGCGCCACATGAAATTCGGGCCAACCACGGAATACTGGAACGATTACGTGTTCGAAGCCTACGTGAACCACCAAGCTGACGCGATCTATCTCGCGGGCCTCCCGGACATTCCCGAGAGCCGTCCTCATTCCGAAGTTTCCGAGAGGAATGGCTGGAAGGCCCCGGCCTTCATCAGGCAGAGTTAGGCAGCGTCAGAACAGCGAGAACTGTTCATGTCCCGGAGACGGCCCCTCGTGGCGTCGACTCGGACTCGCTGGCGGTCGCTCTCCGAACTTCAGTCCGGTCGCAAGGTTCGGCACCGTGATCGCCGGCAGCAATGGCGGCGGCGCCGACGCGACGGAACCGACCTCGGGCTCGTCGAGAACCCCCGGCGTGGCCGGCAGAAGCCTGCTTTGTTCGATCTGCAACTGACGCCAAAGGACATCGGCCGACTCGCCGACCCCATGTTCGGTGACAAGCTCTCGAGCCATCGCCGTGAGAATGTCGTCATCCTCTTCGAACGAGTGCAGCCCGCCTTGGTCGAACTTTCCCTCCATCGCAAGGGACACGAGCATCTTCCTGGCCATCAGTCGCAGACAGTTCGACTGCATAGTCCCCTCGTAGTGGAGATAGAAAACGCGCACGGGCTGGCGCTGCCCGATCCTCCAGGAGCGCCTGCTGGCCTGGCGGAGCGTGTGCAGCGAGTATCCAGACTCATAGAAAATCAGGCTGGGGTGACCGAGAAGGTCGAGCCCAGTCTCGATAATTTTTGGGTGGCTGATCGTAACCTGCACTCCCTCACGCAGTTTCTGTGCGATCCACGCTTCCCGCTTTTCCGGCGGTACCGCGGATGTCAGCACAGCGGCACGAATGCCTTCGCGCTCCAGAATTCGCGCCAGACGCGTCGTGACGTCCCGCTTCTGGGTATAAACCGTATACACGTGACACCGGCGACGACCCCCTTCCAGTTCAGACTTAACAATCTCGACTAGCCGCCTTTCCTTGGCGTACACGAAGTTCTCATCCAGATCTTCCGGCCTTGCGATCAAAAACCGCTCCCGGCGTTGCGTCTCGGGATCGTAGTCGTAGCCGTATAGGTCTCCGATCCCCCAGGCATGATCGGGATAGAGAAGGAGTGCGTTCATCCCGACGCTGAGCACCGAATGGT
>Ga0335069_10007130_pt1 | contig 16174 bp, 16 predicted proteins | sample Lox_Sample_11_FD_206714 | JGI IMG/M metagenome (GOLD analysis project Ga0335069, IMG submission 206714) | Soil microbial communities from Loxahatchee National Wildlife Refuge, Florida, United States - Lox_Sample_1.1 | ecosystem: Environmental > Terrestrial > Soil > Wetlands | place: USA... | reverse complement strand
TCCGCTCAACCCAAGTTGTAATCCCAGCCGTTCGATAGCACCGGGAGAGCCCGCGGCACAGCTAGCGGCTGCGGAGAGCGTGCCGTTCTGCCAAGTCGCGGTGGTGTAAGTCTGGTTGAGAATCGTCGGCGGGTCGGGGAGATATTCCGCGATCTGCATGAGGTTGATATTCGTAGCCGCATCAAAAAAGCGTTGATAGTGATCGGTAGCGCCAGTTTTGGATTTGATGTATTGATAAGTGGAGAAAACGAGGTTCGCGTAACCTGCGCCGGTCCCGCCGTCCCAATACTCCGGGACATCATCGAATCGAAAGCCATCGACATGGAATGTGTCGAGCCAGAACTGATTCACCGAGTAGAAATAGTCCTGGGTGAGGCGTTTGGAGAAATCATTCAAGAGCCCAAAATCGCCGCTCTTGCCGCAGAAAGGGTTCACCAAGTCGCCTTTCAGGGCTTTGTAGAGCTGGTTGTAAGCAAAGTCGCCCCCAGTGTGGCCGTAAACGGAATCGACAACGACAGCAATCCCATTTTGATGGCAGACGTCCACAAAAAACTGAAAATCGGCCGGTCCCCCAAAACGCTCGGCGATGCAGAAATACCCAATGGGATCGTATCCCCAATCAATTGTGCTCAATACGTTGGAAACCGGCATCACTTCAATGCAGTTGATGCCGAGGTCGGCGAGGTAAGGCAACTGGGCAATCGTACGAGGGAGGTCATCACGAAACTCGCTGATCATGAGCTCATAGATGATGGCGTCTTTCAAGGGCGGAGTTTTCCACTTAAGCTCATTGCCTGAAAAGGCATACGGAATAGCCCCAATTGTGATCGCCGAAAGGCGTCCGACTCCGACCTCCCGCGAGAACGGGTCGATGATAAAGTCGATATCTCCGCGCGTAGGGCTGTGAACGACATATCGATAGACGTACTTTCCGGGCTGGCCGAACGCCGACCCCTGGGCTGGCGCGACGGGATTCAGGTCGAGTTGGCTCGACCAGAAGTCGCCGTAGGTGGGGTCCACCGAATGAGTCTGCGCGACGACCACCGGCGGAACAGCCTGCATGTACTGATCGGATTCGTGAATGATCTTGATGGAAACGGTATATCCCTGGGCCGGATCGACGCCGGGAAGAAACACACCGAATTGGATGACCTTGGGCCGCACTTCCTGCGCACCCAGCTTATTCATCGGAAGGAATTTCATTGGACCTCCGGGAGAATCGGGATGAAGACCAGAATGCTTGGAGTGGGAGTATAGCCCAGATTTGGGATCGCTGCATTAAATGCGTCGCTAAATTTCTGGCATGCTCGCAAAGGCTGCGCTGCAGCGTTCTGAGGTTCCCTCGAGACAGAGGCTAAGGGTGTGGCGGAAGGGTCCACCTTAAGTGGGATCTAATCGCAAGCCATCGTCGTAGTGGAAAAATCCAACGCCGCAACGTCTTCCATCGCCAGGTCCACCTCCGCATCGCCGGATGTTTGCGCGTCGAAAAACGCATCCACCTGTTCCAGCACGGCCGCGCCGGTCTTGGCCTGATAGATAGAGGAGCGCAGCTTCGCTCCCCCTGGCACGCCATGCGTGAACCACGATGCGAACTGCTTCATCTTGCCCGCGGTCTCGCCGATGCGCGCGTCGCGCGGCAGATCCTTGCAGGCTTCCTGCTCGTCGAGCAGCATCTGAAAATAAGCCCGGATCATGCGGTAGCGATCCACGACCGTCGGCTGCTCGTAGCTGCCGGTAGCGGTGTACTGGGCGATCTGGCGGAAAATCCATGGATTCGCCGGGGCCGCGCGCCCGATCATCACTGCGTCGCAGCCGGTCTTCGCGACCATCGCGGCAGCGTCTTCCGGGGTGCGAATGTCTCCATTGCCGATGACGGGAATGCTCACCGCCTGTTTGATCGCAGCGATCCACTCCCAGCGCGCCTGGCCGGTGTAGGCCTGTTCGCGCGTGCGGGCGTGCAGGGCGATGGCGTTCAACCCCTCGGATTCCGCCATCCGCGCCAGTTCCAGGCACACAATCTGCGCATCGTTCCACCCCAGCCGGAACTTGACAGTGAAGGGAATCGTCGCCGCCTTGCGCACCGCCCGGAAGATCTCGCCGATCTTCGGCAGGTCGCGCAGCAGGCCTGAGCCTCCATTGCAGCCCACCACGCGCTTGGCGGGGCAACCCAGGTTCAGGTCGACGGTGTCGAAGCCGGTGTCCTGGACGATGCGCGCCGCCTCGGCCAGCGTCTCTGGATTGGACCCGAAAAGCTGCGCCCCGATGGGATGCTCGTCGTCATAGAAGCTCAAATATCTCCGACGCTTCGATTCGCGCATGCGCGAAAGCCCGTCAGCCGAGGTGAACTCGGTCATCAGCAGCCCGCACCCCGACTGCTGGTTGCTGATCTCGGATTCAACGCTGTCGGTTTCTGATCCCCGCTGGGTGGTAAAGAGGCTGGCGTGGCGGATGAAGCGGCGGAAGACGGTGTCGGTCACCCCGGCCATGGGCGCAAGGACGGTCGCCGGGCGGACGGCGACAGGCCCGATACGCACCTCAGCGGGCACCCGAGCCTCTGCGGGCATCTCGTGCTCCCGGGGATTGTCCCAAGCCTTCTTCACCGTGAACCCTCTGCGCGGCATCAAACCAGCTTTCAGCGATTTGCTCTCAACTTGAGAAATCGAAGCCGTTCACCGAAATCAGCGTACGAATGAGCGAACTCTACGGAGCGGCCGTTGGTTCATCTCTCACTTCCCAATTTGCCGTGTGCCCGGCAACGAATTGATCAGCCAGGTTAATTACTTCCTTTGAGGACCGAAAACGCTCCGGTTTCAACTTTTCTTCGACTAGTACGTTTGGTCCGCTAAAATCCACAACGAGAAGTCCGACTCTGCCCACCCCGTCCGGAGCCAAAACTCTCAGGCCCACCGCTGCATTGGGATTGAACTCTCGACACTCAGGAGAATCTGTTGCCAAGGCGACATATTTGTAGTGCCCGGGTATCTGAGTAAGCTCCCTGATGGTACGTTCGTCGGGAATACCGGCATAGCCGCGAAATGGTTGCGAGAGATAATTCTCAATCTCCACAACGTGAACATCACCTACGCCAGCCCGGTCGACGGCAAGCACATCGACGCGCGCACCGCCCCACTCCGCCTCCAGATAGATCTTGGGAACAAGGAGCTTGCGAATCAGATACTCCTGAACGGCATTTTTGGCTCTACCTAGAACTTGTTGGGTTTCAGCCTCAATCATCGCTCCACCCCCCAATCTTCAATGCTGCGCCGGTAATTTCGGCCCATGCGGCGAACCGCTCGGCGCGCTGTACGATGTCTTTTATCTCATCTTCCGATGACGCCTCTGGAGAGTATGCGATCCTGCTCTTCTTTGCCAAAAGGCGCCCCAGCCTGTTCACCCCGCCCAGTTCCTTGAACTTCCGGCCCGACAGCAACTCCCTCAACTCATCTGAGGCGGACTGGTGGTTTTCCGAAGCGAGGCTTTCGCTTCCCATTCCGATTCGTAATGCGTCACAGTAGGAAATCGCCGCGTGAATACCTAATAGAGCCGCCGAATATCGGTACACGGTCGGGTCTTCTCGCAGAAGATCCATTCCTTTTAGAAAGTCTCTTGCTCGGTGCAAGTAATGCTTGACTTCGCTGGCCATCATATACGCGTTCTCGCGGCCCAACCGATGCTAAAAAGGCCCCCGCCGTGGCGGAGGCCCCACTTGAATCCTGCCGCAGCGGCGTTTTACTTGGCCGCGGCAGCCTCGCCCGGCTTCGCGTACTTGCGGCGGAAGCGCTCGACGCGGCCCGCGGTGTCGACGAGTCTCTGCTTGCCGGTGAAGAACGGGTGGCAAACCGAGCAGATTTCAACATGGATGTCGCCCTTGTGGGTCGACCGGGTTTCAAAGTTGTTTCCGCATGCGCAGATGACCCGCACCGCGGCATAGTTCGGATGGATTTTTTCCTTCGGCATCGCTAATGACAGACCTTTCCTCAGTACCTCATTGTACCGGCCTTCCACCCTAAGAGGCAACGGCGGCCTGCCGGGGATGGCGGCGCGGAAGGGTGCAGCAATCGGGAGCGCCCGGCCCGCGGCAGGAGGATTCGAGTCGATCACCCATGAATCGGCCCTGAGGTATGAAACGGCGTTCCAGTCCCTTCGACTTCGCCTCAGGCAGGCTTTTGGCATCGTCGTTCCGCTCCGTTCAGAATCACGAACGTTTGGCGGTCTGAATGGTTTCCAGCATGGTGCGTACGGGTGCGGAATGCTGGATCCATCATGGGTTTGCGACACGACGTGACCAACTTGAATCATTGCGTCATGCGTCACTGGACTGTGCGTTTTTTATGCCTATAATGTGTGGCAGAAAAAATTCACCAGTGACAGATGCCTTTCCCCGACACCTGCAACTGAGGAGACCCAAAATGCTTAAACCCCTGCTCCTCCTTCCCGCGGTTGTCTTTCTAGCGATCGGCGCCGCGCCGAATCCATCCCCCGCGCCCCAGGAAGGCACGGCCGCCAAGAAGTCGGCAAATCCCGCGATGGCACGAGCGAAAGAGATTTATAACTTCGATTGCGCGATTTGCCATGGCCCCAACGGGAACGGCAAGACCGATCTCGCCAAGGACATGCAGCTAAATCTGAGCGACTTCACCGATCCCAAGACGTTCGAAGGAAAGACCGACGAACAGTTGTTTGACCTGATCCGGAAGGGCAAGGACAAGATGCCGGCCGAGGATGCCGCCCGCGCCAAGCCCGACGAGATCAAGGCGATCGTCCAGTATATCCGTACGTTCTCGAAGGATCAGCCCGCTGCCGCGCCGGCCGCAACGCCGGCTCCTCCGTCGGCGCCCTCCTCGCCGGGGTCGAACTAGGAGCTCGTCCCGTTATGAGCCGCCTCCGGTCAGGAGCAGCATCCCGCCCAATCGAGCGCGGATTGCCGGGCCGGGACGGAACACCATCAAACCGGCGGCAGATCTTCGCCGCCGGGCCGGGTCACTGGGCCAGAGCGCTCTTGATCCCTGCCTCCACCAGCGGCGCCATCACCGCATACCCCGCCGGGGTGGGATGAACACCATCCTTGCTCAGGCTTGGCGGCAATCCATCCCGCTGATCCTTCATCGCTGAGTGATAGTCCACGTACACGTAGCCCTTCTCCGCGGCAAACGATTTGATCCAGGTGTTGAGCGCGACGATCTTCGACGCCGGGTCCAGGCCAGGATGCCAGGGGAAGTCGTAGGCGGGCAACACGGAACATAAAACGACGCGTATATGGTTGGCCGTGGCCAGATCGGCCATGGACGCCAGGTTGTCCTCGGTCTGGTCCAGGGTCATGGGACCGGTGTTCCCGGCAATGTCGTTCGTTCCGGCGAGAAGGACCACCACCTTTGGCTGCAACTCGATCACGTCCTGTCGGAAACGCACCAGCATCTGCGGTGACGTCTGCCCGCTGATGCCGCGATTGATGTACGGCTTGCCGGCAAACGACCCCTCCGGTGCATCGAATTTCCAGCCTTCCGTGATCGAGTCGCCCATGAACACCACCCGATTCTCTCCCGGTGCGGGCGCCGCCAGCTTCAAATCGGCGTCCTTGTATTTCGCAAGCCAGGGCCAATCCGTTCTCAACTGCTCCTGGTGCGCCCGTTCCCAGGCACTCATGGGCGGTTCCTGGGCGTTTTTGACGGGTGGCGGAGCCTTGGTTTCGGGCAGACTTCCGGTGGGTTCCTGGGCAACAAGGGCGGGCGCGAGCAGCGCAGCCAGGATCGCTGCTGCAAGGCGGCCCGCGCGCAAGGGCATCTCCATCACAAAAGCCTCCATTCCGACGAACACAAATCAATCTTCATGCGGTTTGATTGTATGCAATCCAGGCAGATGCGTCGCACGGATCCTTCTGCGTATTTTCGGGTGGTGATCTTTTCCACACTCGGGGACACGATGCGCACAGGTTCCGGATCGGGGCGCTGCGCTAGGCTGAAATCAACCATGAGTGAATGCGGCATTTGCGGAGGCGTAGGGCTGGTGCGGGTCATGTCCGTCGAGGGACGCTGGGTTTCCCGCCCCTGCGAGTGCCAGGACATGCAGCGCGAGGAGCGCCGCCTAGCCGCCGCGCGGATCCCGGAGCGCTATCGCCACTGCTCCATGGACACGTTCGACCCCTCGTTCCCCGGGGCGGATTCTTCCCTGAAGGATGCGCTGATGACTGTGCGGCGTTTCGTCGATGAGTATCCGGTGGACACCGCCGGAAAGGGCCTCCTCTTTGTCGGTACCATGGGAACCGGAAAGACCCACCTTGCCGTGGGCGTCCTGCGCCGCCTGGTGCGCGAGAAGGGCGTGCGGGGGCTGTTTTGCGATTACCGCGAATTGTTGAAGAGCATCCAGAACAGTTATAACCCCCAGGTGGCCACCACCGAGCTCGAGTTGCTCAAGCCGGTATTTGCGGCCGAGGTGCTGGTGCTCGATGACCTTGGGGCACAGAAACCCAATGAATGGGTGTGGGATACGGTGGCCCTCATTCTGAACACCCGCTACAACGACAAGCTGTCCACCATTATCACCACGAATTACCCCGATCAACCCGCCGCCGCGGGAAACCTATCCGATGCGGAGCGAGCCGCGCGGGAACTGACCCTCGGTGATCGTATCGGCGACCGGATGCGGTCCCGCCTGGCGGAGATGTGCATCGGCGTGAAGATGGCGGGCAAGGACTTCCGCCAGACCGTGAAGCGGGCGCGCTTCGGTTGACAGGCCCGCCATGCGCAAAACTCTGCAGATAGGCGCGCTGCTTCTGCTGATTCTCACGTGGGCTATCACGGCCTTCGCGATTCTCGGTCCTAACGGCCTGCCCGCCCGGATTCCCACCCACTTTAATGCCTCCGGGCAGCCGGACGGCTGGGGCGCCCCCGGCATGCTCTGGGTAATCCCCCTGATCGCCACGGTGATCTATCTGTTGATGAGCCTGGTGTCGCGCTACCCCTCCTCTTTCAACTTTCCCATGCGCACGCATCCGGCCGCGCGACGCGCGCTCGAAGTGATCGCGCTGAACATGCTTTCCTGGCTCAAGGCCGAGGTGGTGTTCCTGTTCGCCTGCATCCAGTACACGGCGATCCGGTTTGCGCGCAGCGGCTACGGGACGCTTTCCCCGCTCTTCCTGCCTGCAGTTTTGATTGTGGTATTCGGCACGATCGGGTGGCATATCGCGGCGATGCGTCGCGCCGCACGCGCGCACTAGCTCTTACTGGCATGTTTGAGTGGATTGGGGTTGTTTTCCCGGTCTTAGTCCCTAGTCCCTCAGTCCCTGCTTTTAGAACACCCAGAGGCTTCCCAGCACCACCAGGATGGCGGCCACGGTCACGATCTGGTAAACAAGGTCTTCGGTGCGACGTGTGCGTTGCGAGCCGTTACCGGATGGCGTCAGCGGATGCGTTTTGCCCTGCGCCGGGGAGTGCATCTTGCGCCTGCCTTTCTTCGCCTCTCAAGGGCAATCAGCGTGGTTGAGCCTCGATTCGATGGTGACAGCAACCGCTCTTTCGTTACTTGTCATTAAGCAATTCGACACATAATCGCTGGCTGTCGTTTACGGACTTAGACGCCGGTCTCTTCGTGCGGATGCATGACGAAGACGTGAACTTTTTTCTCGCATGCCCTCCGCCGACCCCGGTTTCTTCATCGGCGCGTGGACCCCGTGTCGATCAATTTTGCGCCTGTTTTGGAAGTCCGGGTTGTTCCTTAAGTAACGGGTGTAAAATCCGGTCGTGAGTGACGGTCCCGAATTGATCTCGACTACCTCGCCGCGCGAGCGGAACGAGCGGAACTGGATGCCTCTCGCCATTGCCGCGGCCGCAGTTTTGGTGATAGCAGCGGTGGTCATCCTGGTCATGGAACACCGCGCCGGCCGCGCGACCGTTGCCCCGGTCAATGCAACCCCCGATCTCTATGCGGCCAATCTTCCTATCTCGAATCTGCAGATGAGCGAATCGTCCAACCTGGCCGGCAGCAAGGTGACTTACGTCGATGGTCATATTGCCAATAAGGGCGGCCGGACCGTCACGGGAATCTCCGTCCAGGTGCTGTTCCGCAACGCGGCGCAGGAAGTAGCGCAGAACGAGACCCACGCGCTGAGCATCATCCGTACCCGTGATCCCTATGTCGACATCGAGCCCCTGGCAGCCGCGCCGCTCAAGCCGGGCGACGAGCGCGATTTCCGCCTGATCTTCGACCGCGTGGTCTCCGACTGGGACGGGGCCTATCCGCAGCTCCGCATCCTTCACGTGCAGTTCCAGTGAAAGCGCCGGCGCGCTGGGTAGAATCTACCCAGCGCCGGACAGGTAGAAAGTACCGCCGCCGGTAAAAAGTACGCAGGCTGGTTCGCCGCGTATTTGCAAGCGATCAAAAATCGCACCATTCGCACACTGGCTAACGTGTTTCGCCGCAAACGCTTACATGATTTCCACCCTGGCTGCTTCACTTTGGCAGGCGCATTGCTATTTATCAGGCGAGCAGGCGAAACCGCCCTCCCGCGTCGTTTGCGGACCTCGGTTCAACCAACAAGAGGCAAACTCTAAAATGAGATCGAATCCAGCACGGAACTTCCTGAGCCAGTTGGCTATGTTCGCCTTGGCGGCTGCTATCGCCATTCCCGCGGGCGCGCAGCAGGGGCAGTCCGCATCCAGTTCACAAGACAACCCTCCTTCGGCCACGCAGCAACAGCCCTCTCAGACGGCCAAACCGTTAGAAAATCAGTCGAAGGAGGGTTTCTGGGGTCGCATGAATCCCATGGCGCGCAAGAAGTGGGTAAAGAAGCAGACAGACCCCATCAATGACCGGCTCACCGAACTCGATGAAGTCAACGCAAAGAACGCCAAAGACATTCAGGACGTAGACGCCCGTGCGCAGGCGGGCATCAAGCAGGCCCAGACGGCCGCCGATAAGGCCAACGAGGCGGCTACGGCCGCTTCCACCCAGGCCCAGAACGCGAACCAGATCGCGACCACCGCATCCGGCCGGGTGGATACGCTGCACACTACCGTCAACGGAATTGACATCTACAAGCCCATCAATGAAGTCGATGTGCCGTTCAAGCGTGGCTCGAGCGTATTGTCAGACGACGCCAAGAGTCAGCTCGATCAGCTTGCCGGCAGCCTGAAGGATCACAAGGGATACATCGTCGAGATTGAAGGTCGCTCCCCGGGACGCGGAGTGGCGGGCATTGAGAACTCGCAGCGTTTGACCGAGGCGGTCAAGCGTTACCTGGTTGAACATGACATTCCCGTCTACCGGGTGCACGCCGTGGCCCTGGGCAATACCCAAACTGCGGCCAACACCGCCGGCGAGGAGAATAAGCCTCTCAAGACCAGCAGCGTGCACATCCGGTTGATGGAAAACAGTTTGGCGGCCCGGGATGCCGCATCACCCCAGGGTGCAGCATCCCCGAACGGTGCGGAGCGGCCCTAAGACCGCGCAGCCACTCCCCCGAGGCTCTATCCGCGCCGACGGCCACCCCGCCGTCAGGCCGCCAATCAAGCTCTCGTAACAGAGAGAACCAAGGCAACTTGGCCCCCGCCGAAAACGGGGGCCGTTTTTTGTCTACTGGCGACGATTTTGCCTGTCCCTGATATCATTCGCCATCCCACGAAGGGGTCATAATTAAGCCGAAAAGGTCAGGCAACCCGGCGGAGGCCTGTGGATTTCCACCGCCTTGAGACGCCCGCCTTCCTAAAGATGTGCCGAGGCTGGATTTCTTGGAGGATCGCCATTTGCTGTTGCCCGTACCGGGCCGCGCCCGCCCGTTAAAATCAACCCAGCATGGAGAAAACGAAACAGACTTCCCCATCCGTCGAAAACGTCTTTGATGGGAACCGATTTATTCGCGCCTGCCTGCGCCGCTCCGTGGATCGCACCCCCGTGTGGTTCCTGCGCCAGGCCGGCCGCTACATGCAGGAATACCGTGACGTCCGCAAGCACCACACCCTGGTGGAAATCTGCAAGCAGCCCGAGCTGGCCGCCGAGGTGACCATCACTGCCGCGGAGAAGCTGGGCGTGGACGCCGCCATCATCTTTGCCGATCTGCTGCTGCCGCTGGAGCCCATGGGCTTGGATTTCGAGTTCCAGGCCGGCGAGGGCCCCGTGGTGCATCATCCTGTGCGCACCGCCGAAGACGTTCGCCGGCTCCGCACCGACCGCGCCGATCAGCTTACCTACGTGGCCGGCGCGATCCAGAAGGTCGCAGCGCATTTCAGGGATCGCCTCGGCATCATCGGCTTCTGCGGCGCGCCCTACACGCTGGCCAGTTACATGATTGAGGGCGGAGGCTCGCGCAATTACATCGAAACCAAGCGCCTGATGTACTCCGATCCCGCGGCCTGGCGGCTGCTCCTCGACAAGATCGTCACGGTGCTGGAGCAGTACTGCCGCCAGCAGGTGCAGGGCGGCGCCGACGTCATCCAGATTTTCGATAGCTGGGTCGGATCTCTATCCCGCGCCGATTATCGGGATTATGCATTCGAAGCCTCGAAGCGCCTGGTGCGCGCGGCGCAGGCGATGGGCGTGCCGGTCATCTACTTTGGCGTAGAGACAGCCGGTCTGCTGGGCGATATGGCCTCCAGCGGCGCCGACGTGATTGGCCTCGACTGGCGCCAGCCGCTCGACGAAGGATGGCGCGCAGTAGGCCACACTCACGCGGTACAGGGCAACCTCGATCCCATTACGCTGTTTGCGCCCCTCGAAATTCTCGAGCAAAGAGTGAAAGACATTCTGCGCGCGGCCGCCGGCCGCCCCGGCCACATCTTCAACCTCGGCCACGGCATCGTCCCTGGCACTCCGGTCGAACATGTGCAGGCCGTCGTCCGCATGGTTCGCGATTTTCGCCTGGGGGACTCGAATGCCTAAGCGCGCGGTCCTCCTCCTCGCCCACGGCACACCGGAGACCGTTGACCAGATCCCCGAATATCTCCGCAACGTGGTCAGCGGCCGCCCGATGCCGCAGCACGTCGTGGAGGAGATCCAGCACCGGTATTCGCTTATTGGCCGCAGCCCGCTGACCGACATCACGCGCGAACAGGGCCGCCTGGTTGAAGCGGAGATGGCTGCCGCAGGCGATCCGGTTCCGGTCTACATCGGCATGAGGAACTGGCGTCCCTATATTCCCGACGTCGTAAAGCAGATGCGCGCCGACGGAGTGGAAGCCGCAGCGGTCATCTGCCTCGCACCCCAGAACTCGCGTACCAGCGTAGGCCTTTACAAACGCGCCGTGCAGGCCGAAGCCGGACCCATCCGCATCGACTTCATCGAGGCTTGGGCGACACATCCGCTGCTTATTGAAGCGTTTGCCGAAAGGCTCCGCGCGGCCCAGGCCAGGCTGACAGTCGAGACTGGCGGCGCTCCCGTGCCGGTCCTGTTTACAGCCCACAGCGTTCCGTGCCGCACCATCCAGACGCCGGCCGCCAGCGAGGACCAACCTCGCCTGTGGCCGGGCGAAGGCGCCGACCCCTACGCCCAGGAGGCCAAGCGCACGGCTGCCCTTGTTGCGGCGAGCGTGCCGGAGATTCCTCGCTGGTGGTTCGCCTTTCAGAGCCAGGGCGCCAGTGGCGGCCCATGGATCGGCCCCACTGTGGAGGAGACGCTCGACTCCATTGCCGCGGAGGGAGTCAAGACTCTTCTCCTGCAGCCCATCGGCTTCCTCTGCGATCATGTAGAGATTCTCTACGACGTGGACATCGCATTCCGGGAGTACGCCGCAAAACTCGGCGTACGGCTCGAGAGGCCGGAATCGCTGAATGCATCCGTCACCCTGGCCCGGGCCATTGCCGACCTGGCGGCCCAGGGCCTCGCTCGCTTGGAGTCCGCCCGAGCGCCGCGCGGGCGTTAGCGTCCTCGCGAAAATGTCGTGGCATACGCCGTTCCAGCGGAAGGGGTCATCAGGATATGATGAACCGGTAATACTCCCCGGTTCTCCGCGGCAATCCCCGGTTTCATCGAGGACGACCGTGTGCTCCGGGAACAGCCACAGGCAATTCGCCAGGTTCCGATGCTCCAAGGCTGGAGTAAGGAAAGAGATTCGCGCATGAGTACGGATGCCCTCCGGTCTTCGTCCGCCGGAACACGTCGCCTTACCTGTCCCAAGTGTCAGCGCCGCGCCATGCGACGGGTAAGCCGACACGGGTTTCTCGAAAAAAGGATCTATTCCTGGTTTGGCTATTATCCCTGGGAATGCGGCAACTGCCGCCTTGTCAAGCTCTTCAGGAATCGCGGACGATAACGCTCGCGCAGACTCTGCGCAGAGGTGCCGTGTGACCAGGCGGCACGGCTCACTGTGAAGCGGCCCGGACATGCTATCTATGGATCGAACCAATTTTCCTCCATCAGGAGTCCGCGTGAACCGCTCTCGTGTGGTGCTCTTTTGGGCCTTTATCTTGCTTGCGCTTGTGCCCGGTGCGCGCTGCGCTCCGGCGGCCGAGCCAGACTCCGCGCCGCCTCCTCCCGTCTACATCAAGGCCGGCCACCTGTTCGATGCGACCAGCGACAATCTTCGCGACAACATGGTCCTCGTGATCAATGGCGAACGCATCAGCCGGGTCGCGCCCGCCGCCGAGATCCGGATTCCCCCCGGAGCCGAGGTAATCGATTTGTCGCGCGCCTGGGTCCTTCCCGGCCTGATCGACTGTCACACTCATCTCTCCTACCGCGCCGACCAGTACGATCCCATCAACGAGGTAAAGCTGACCCCGTTCGATTTCGGCTTCTACGCAGTGGTCAATGCGAACCGGACGCTGCAGGCCGGGTTCACCAGCGTGCGCGACGTGTCCTCGCCGCCGTTTCTTGCGGTGGATCTGCGCCGCACGATCGACGAGGGCTTCATCCCCGGGCCCCGCATCGTGGCCAGCGGCCCCGCTATCTCCATCACCGGAGGACACGGAGACATGAACGGCTTCGCGCCGGCCGTCTCCAACGTGATGTATCCCGCCGAACACGATTTCGAGATCGTGGACGGCGCGGACCAGATGCGCCACGTGGTGCGCGCGCAGATCAAGTACGGGGTGGATGTCATCAAGATCCTGGCCACCGGCGGCGTGCTTTCGCAAGGCGACAAACCGGGCGCCGAGCAACTCACTTACGACGAGATGAAAGCGGCTGTCGAGGAAGCCCATCGCGCGGGCCGCAAGGTGGCCGCGCACGCCCACGGAACCGAGGGCATCAAGGACGCAGTCCGCGCCGGTGTCGACTCCATTGAGCACGGCAGCCTCATCGACGCCGAGGGCATCGAGTTGATGAAATCGCACGGCACTTATCTCGTCGCCGACATCTACAATGACGACTACATCCTTGGCAAGGCGATTGACTTCGGCCTGCCAAAGGAGAACGTCGAGAAGGAAAAGATGGTCGGCCGCCTGCAGCGTGAGAATTTCGCCAAGGCCGTTGCGGCCGGCGTCAAGATCGCGTTCGGGACCGACGCCGGCGTTTACCCGCACGGTGATAACGCGAAGCAGTTCCACTATATGGTCAAGTTCGGCATGCCGCCCGCGGGCGCCATCCGTGCGGCCACGTCCTCGGCGGCAGATCTTATCGATCGCACCAAAGACGTCGGCACGCTCGAAGCAGGGAAGTACGCCGACCTGATCGCCGTAACCGCCAATCCGCTCGACCGCATCGAGACTCTGGAACACGTCGCGTTCGTGATGAAAGGCGGCAAGGTCTACCGGGACGAACTCGCAGCCGCGACGCCTCGCTGACTTGCTGATGGATGAACTCGAGGGACTTCCCCCTCAGTGTCGTTATCGACCAAGGGCCTTAACCCGCATCCCGCGCCCGCACCAGCGCGCGAACGAACTCCGGTGTGGATCCGCAGCAGGCGCCCACAAACGACGCGCCCGCTTCGCGCAGCGCCGCGAAGTGCGACGCAAAGAACTCCGCCGAGGTCGTGTAGTGCAGGCCGGTGCCGTCGATGGTGGGCAGTCCCGCGTTGGGCTTGATCCAGACGGGCAGGGAAGTGGCTGCGTGGAGCCTTTGGCAGATGGCCACCACGCGCTCCACGCCCACGCCGCAGTTGGCCCCCACGGCCGCGGCGCCCGCTTCCTCCATCGCCGCGGCCACCGCTTCCGGCGTCGCACCCATCATTGTGCGGTCCTTGTTTTTGCCAGAGTCGAATGCAAACGAGGCGATCACCGGCAGGCCGGTGGTGCGCGCGGCTTCTACGGCTAGCCGCGCTTCTTCGATGTCGCTCATCGTTTCGACCAGTAGCGCGTCTGCGCCGGCTTCAGCCAGCGAGCGCGCCTGGGCCGCAAACGCTGCCGACATTTCATCGGCAGAGACTTCACCCGTCATGAGGATTTTTCCGGTCGGCCCGATCGAAGCGAACACGCGCGCTCCCGGCGCTCCCCGGCGCGAGATCGCCACCCCCGCGCGATTGATTTCATCCAACTCGCCGGCCGGCACATTCTTCATCGCGATCGCATTGGCTCGGAAGGTGTTGGTCAGCACCACCTGGCTTCCCGCTTCGGCATACGCGCGCGCCACTTCCTCCACGCGTTCGGGATGGGTCAGGTTCCAGGTGTCGGGGCTCGTGCCCGACGGCAGCCCGCGCGCCTGCAACTCCGTTCCCCACGCCCCGTCGGTGATCAGCAACCCGACTTTGAGCCACGCCTCCAGAACACCCATTCCTGCCTTCCCCTCGATTGGTCGCATATGATTGGTTGCACCAAGAATACATGGCGCTCGGGTCACAGGCCGCTTCTTGCGCGGAATGTGCGCACCACTTCCGCTGCATCCCGGTGTTGCCCGTCGACAGCTTCGTTCATCGCGCGCATGTCCTCGGCAGTAACGCGACCGGCGAGTGCATGTAACGCGGTCTGGATCTCCGGCCAGCGCGCCAATGCTTCGTCGCGCACCAGCGGCACGGCCTGGTAGGGCGGGAAGTAGTGCCGGTCATCGGCTAGCGCGGTCAGGTGCAGCGCCTCGATCGGCCCATCCGTCGAGTTGGCCGCGATCACATCCACCTGGTGCGCGGTCAGCGCGCGATACAGCAGGCCCAGATCCATGGTGCGCGGCGGCCCGTCGAACCTGAGACCATAGGCAGCGCTCAGACCCGGCAGTCCATCCGGCCGTTGCTCGAATTCGTATCCGACGCCCAGCTTCCATTGCGGCGTATAACGGGAGGCCTCGCTTAGCGTGTGCAGACGCAGCCGCTCGGCGTCCTCCCCCCGAATCACCATGGCAAACGTATTCTCAAATCCCAGCGGATCGGCCACCGTGACCCGATAACGCGAAGCGTAAAGCGTGCGCACCGTCTTGAACACCGAATCCGGATCGCGATCCAGCGGCTGCTTCAGAATCGCCGACAGCGCCGTGCCGGTGTACTCCACATACGCGTCAATCCGGCCCGCAACCAGCGCCTGGTGGCAGATATAACTCCCCGCGAGATAGAACCGCCGCTCAACCTTGAGATGGGAGCGCGCCTCAATCTCCTGCGCGAGCAGTTCCCCGAGAATCACCTGCTCGGTGAAATTCTTTGCGCCGATGACGGGGTGATTGGGCCGCGGCGGAGCACATGAGGTGACAGTGATGCTGGCCAGGATCAGGAAGGAGAGGAGCTTCGCTCTCCCAGGTCTCCAAAACCAGGAGACCTGCGGCACCCAAGATGATCGGATCCCCGCGCAGGGTGCCCCACATCTCGATTCTGAGATGTGGGATGGGAAGCCGGACCTGGTGACACCGGTCATCACGCCCGCACCTTGAACCAGCGCTCGAGCAGTCCCAGCCCGGCATCGGCAATCAGCGCCAGCAGCGCCGCGGGCACCGCGCCGGCCAGCACAAGACGGTTGTCCACTGAAGCCACGCCGCGAAAGATCAGTTCCCCCAGCCCGCCCGCACCCACGGCGGCCGCGATCGTGGCAATGCCCACGCACGTCACCGTCGCCGTCCGCAGGCCTGCGAGGATGAAGGACGCGGCCAGCGGCAACTCTACCTTGAACAGCCGCTGCGCATCGGTGAGCCCCAGCGCGCGCGCCACTTCCACCACCGCCGGATCGATGCCGCGAATGCCCGCATACGTGTTACGCACAATGGGCAGCAGAGCGTACGCGGTGAGCGCCACGATGGCGATGCGCGCTGCCCGCTCCCCCAGCCACGGCAGCGGCAGCAGGAAGCCGAACATGGCCAGCGAGGGGATGGTCTGCAGAATGTTGGCCGCGCCGATCAC
>Ga0335069_10007128_pt1 | contig 16175 bp, 14 predicted proteins | sample Lox_Sample_11_FD_206714 | JGI IMG/M metagenome (GOLD analysis project Ga0335069, IMG submission 206714) | Soil microbial communities from Loxahatchee National Wildlife Refuge, Florida, United States - Lox_Sample_1.1 | ecosystem: Environmental > Terrestrial > Soil > Wetlands | place: USA... | reverse complement strand
CCGGTAGCCGCGCGGCACGGAGTCCAGCGCGTCTTCCGCCACGCTGATGATGGTGGGCAGCGCCATGTAGGCCAGAAGGAACGCCCCGGAGAACGCGGTGAGGCCCGTCGGCGCGCCCAGTACCTGCCGCACCAGCGGCGCCACGATGGTCATGCCGAAGAACCCGAGCACCACGGAGGGAATGCCGGCGAGCACCTCGATGATGGGCTTGAGAATCTCGCGAGCCCAGCGCGGGGCCACCTCGCGCACGAACACCGCCGTGGCCACGCCGAGGGGCAGCGCGATGACCACGGAGAGCACCGTTACCAGCAGCGACCCGAGGATCAGCGGCAGCGTTCCGAAGATGCCGAAGGTCGGATACCAGCGCGGGCCGAACAGGCTGCCCGGCGGGACCTCGAAGAAGACGGGAAGTCCCTCGCGCAGCAGGAACAGGAAGATCAGCCCGACGAACGCGATGGTGGAGAAACCCAGCACGCGGATCAGGGTCTCCAGGGTGAGCTCCGACATGCGCCCCCGCGTACGCGCGTTCCCCGCGGAGACGCGCGGCAGGGGACGCGGGACCGTGCTCACCGACCGTCCTCCGCGAGCGGGACGTAGCCCACGTCACGCACCAGCTTCTGGCCCGCTCCCTGCACCCAGTCCAGGTAGGACTTCACCGCGCCCGTGGGCTCGCCGGCGGTGTACATGAACAGCGGCCGCGAGATGGGGTAGGTCTTGTCCAGCACGGTCTTGACGGATGGCGTCACGAACGGCCCGTTCGCGGAGCGGGCTACCGCGATGGTCTTCTGCTCCGCGGTCACGTAGCCCAGCCCGTCGTACCCGATGGTGTTCGGGTTCTGCTGGACCTCGGAGCTGATTCCCTGGGAAGACGGCATGAGAAGCGTCTCGGGAGAAAACAGCTCCTTGCCCTTGGCGTTTCCGCGGCGAACCACCTGCTCCAGGAAGTACAGGTACGTGCCCGAGTTCGACTCGCGGGAGAGCAGCACGACCGGCCACGAGGGGCCGCCCACCTCGGACCACCGCGTGACCTTCCCCGTGTACATGTCGGACAGTTGCGGGATGGTCAGGCCGCTCACCGGGTTTTCCAGGTTGGCCACCACGGCGATGGCATCAAGGGCCACCGTGAACCGTACGGGGTTGATCCCGTTCTTGCGGGCCTGTTCCACTTCCTCCGCGGACATTTCCCGGGATGCATTGGCGATCTGGGTAGTGCCGTTGATGAGGGAGGCGATGCCCGTTCCCGACCCGCCGCCGGTGACGGAGATGCGCACGTCGGGATGCTCTACCATGTAGCGCTCCGCCCACGCCAGGGCGAGGTTGAGCAGCGTGTCGGAACCGGTGTTCTGGATGCTGGCCACCACGGCGGCCGGGCCGCGGGAGCCCGCCGCGGCCCCGGCCTGCGGGCCGGCGCCCCGTCCGGTGCCCGCGGCGCACCCTGCGGCCAGCCCGACCGCCAGGACGGCAGCCAGCGCGGCAGCCCGGCGGGCGAGCGCCGCCCACCGATAGGAGTTCCACGGGATCACGGCACGCAGTGTTGCGGGAAGGCCCGCGCGTTGTCAAGGAACCACCGGTGCGCTACTATCGAGCGGGGAGGTGCCATGACCAAGTTGCGGCTCCTTGCAGCGTTCCTGCTGCTGTTCGCCTCTGTCGGAGCCTTCGCCGCGGAGATGAGCGTGACGGTGAAGCAGACCCAGGTGCGGGACAAGCCCAGCTACCTGGGCAGGATCCTCGGTGTGCTCTCCTACGGGGACCGGGTCACCGTGGTGGACGACTCGAACAAGGCCTGGCTCAAGGTGAGCGGACCGGACGGGAAGCTCACGGGCTGGGTCAGCGCCTCCGCCCTGACCACCAAGAAGATCGTGCTGGCCGCGGGATCGGAGAACGTCCAGCAGGGCGCCTCCAGCGGAGAGGTGGCACTGGCGGGCAAGGGCTTCAACGAGGACGTGGAGCAGAAGTACAAGTCGGACGGGAAGCTGGACTACACCTGGGTGGACAAGATGGAGACGTACAACCCGTCGACGGACCAGGTCGCGGCGTTCCTGCAGCAGGGAGGCCTCAACACCTCGGGAGGCGCCCAGTGAAAGCTCTGATTCGACTCCTCCCGATTGCGGCCCTCGCTCTGGCTTTCTCCGCCTGCTCGAGCATGGACCTGAGCATCGGCAACCTCAGCGCCATCGGGCAGGGAATCCAGCAGACCCAGGCGGCCGAGCAGACCGAGTTCACTCCCGAGCAGGAGTACTACATCGGCCGCGCGGTGGCCGCCAACCTTCTCTCTACGCGAACCGTGTGGGACAACGCGAGCGCCACCTCCTACGTGAACGTGCTGGAGCGCGCCCTCGCCATGTACTCCGACAAGCCGGAGACCTTCGGCGGCTACCACGTGCTGATCATGGACTCGGACGAGATCAACGCGTTCAGCGCGCCAGGCGGCCTCATCCTGGTGACCCGCGGCCTCCTTCGCTGCGCGGCCAACGAGGACCAGGTGGCGGCCATCCTGGCGCACGAGACCAGCCACGTGGTGCTGGAGCACGGCTTGAATGCCATCAAGCAGGCACGCAAGACGGCCGCGTACCGCCAGCTGGGGATCGCGGTGGCCAACACCGCGGGGGGCTCCAACGTGCAGGAGCTCACGGACCTCTTCAAGGACTCCATCAAGGACATCACCGATACCATGGTCAACAACGGCTACTCGCGCGACCTGGAGCTGCAGGCCGACCAGATGGCCCTGGTCATCATGAAGCGCGCAGGGTACGACCCGCGCGCTTTTGACGACATGCTCAAGTCCCTCGGTACGCACGTGAAGCCGGGCGGGCTGGACTTTGCCAAGACGCACCCGGATCCGAAGATCCGCGAGGCCGCGGTGGAGAAGACGCTGGACGACCAGCCGCCGCTCGCGGTGCCCGCCGCCGCAACGGCGGCCCGCCAGGCGCGCTGGAAGGCCGCGCTGGGGAGCGTGTAGCCCGTGGCCCGGCGCAAGCTGTCCCCGGGCGCACGAAAGGCGATCCAGGGACTCCTGGTGGGGTCCCTCGCCGCGGTGCTCGCGCTTGCGCTGTGGCTGCCGGGGTGGCTCGAGGTATTCGAGGCCCGCACCTGGGACCTGCGCGCGCGCCTGTTCGCCAAGCCCGGACCTGCCACCTCGCAGGTGGTCACCATCCTCCTGGACCAGAAGAGCCTGGAATGGGGGAAGAAGGAAAACGGCCTGTCATGGCCGTGGCCGCGCGAGGTCTACACCGCCATCACCGATTTCTGCGCGCGCGCGGGGGCAAAGGCCCTTGTGCTGGACGTGTTCTATACCGAGCCGTCGGTCTACGGCGTGTCGGACGACCAGGCCTTTGCCGCCGGGCTGCAGAAGAACGGCCGCGTGGTAGCGGCCATGAACTTCGGCTCCGAGCAGGCCACCGACACGGCCTGGCCACCGGATGACCCGCGCGCGCCTCTGGCCGTGAACGGACTCCAGGCATGGGTCCAGCGCGCGCATCCATCCCGGCTGTCGTTTCCCCGGGCGGAGTTTCCCATCCCGGAGGTCTTCAAGAATGCCGCGGTGATGGCAAACGCGTACCTGGGCCCGGACGCGGTAGACCGCGTCTACCGCCGCGGCGTTCTTTTCAACACGTTCGGCGGCCGCGTGGTTCCCACCGAGGCTCTCGCGGCGTACCAGGCCGGTAACCCCGGCCCGCACTCCCTCGCCATCGCCCCGGGGCTCCTCACGGTGGACGGCCGCCGCGTTCCCATCGACTCGGAAGGGCGCGCCATCCTGCGCTTCCGCGGGCCCAGCACCACGCATCGCGCGTTCACGGCGGCGGCCATCGTACAGGCGGACCTCCAGATGCAGGGCGGGGACGCGCCGGCGGTGGACCCGGCGCTGCTGAAGGGCAAGTACGTCTTTTTCGGGTTCTCGGCGCCCGGGCTGTTCGACCTGAAGCCCTCCCCGATGCGCGGCGACTACCCCGGCGTGGAGATCCACGCCACCATGCTGGACAATCTCCTCTCGGGGGACTTCATGCGCCAGGCCCCGGTGGCGGCGACCGTGGTGCTGCTCCTGCTCCTTTGCATCGGCGCGGCCGTTGCTGCCTCCGCGGTATCACGCGCGGGCTTCACGGCGCTCATCTACGTGGCGTTCATCCCGGTTGCGCCGGCCCTCGCGCTCATCGCCTATACCGCGGGCTACTGGCTCCAGATGGTGGCGCTCGAGCTGGGTGTGGTGTTCTCCCTGGTGGGCGCGAGCCTTGCCAGCTACGCCACCGAAGGACAGCAGAAGCGCTACATCAAGGGCGCCTTCAAGCAGTACCTGAGCCCCACGATCATCGAAGAGCTGATCGCCCATCCCGAGCGCCTCACGCTGGGCGGGCAGAAGCGCGACCTTTCCATCTTCTTCTCCGACCTGCAGGGCTTCACTTCCATCTCCGAGGTGTTGACGCCGGAGGACCTGACGCTGCTCCTCAACGACTACCTTTCCGCGATGACCGACATCATCGAGGAAGAAGGCGGCACAATAGACAAGTACGAAGGAGACGCCATCATCGCGTTCTGGAATGCCCCCCTGGAGCAGCCGGATCACGCGGTGCGGGCCGTGCGCTCGGCGCTTCGCTGCCAGGCCAGGCTGGACGAGCTTCGGCCGGTCTTCCACCAGCGCGTGAAGAAGGACCTGTTCAAGCGCATCGGCATCAACTCGGGGCCTGCCGTGGTGGGCAACTTCGGCTCGAAGAAAAAGTTCAACTACACCATGCTCGGGGACGCGGTGAACCTGGCCTCGCGCCTGGAGGGAGTGAACAAGCAGTTCAAGACGTTCACCATGATCTCTTCAATGGTGAAAGACCGCATGGGAGACGCGTTCCCGCTGCGGGAGGTGTCGCGCATCGCCGTGGTCGGACGCAGGGAGCCGGTCACGGTTTACGAGCCCATGCTGCCGGACGTGTACACGGCGCGAAAGCCTCTGCTCGAGGTGTTCCACCGCGGGCTGCAGGAGTACTACGCCGGTCGCTTCCAGGAGGCTATCGAGGTCTTTCAGGCCATCGCGGACCGCGATCCGCCGGCGTCCTGCTACCTGGACAAGTGCCGCAAGCTGCAGGCCAGCCCCCCGGAGGGCGGCTGGTCCGGCGTCTGGATCATGACGGAGAAGTAGCGGCGAAGTTGCCATCCGATCGGCGCCGGTGCGCCCCGGGGGCCATTGCGCTCAGGCGCGCTGGTAGCGCAGGTACATTTCGCCGCGGGGGAATGTCCGGGTTTCCAGGAGCTTCAGGGGCAGTATTTTTTCCAGCTTCGGGAGAAAGGGCTTTCCGCCTCCCACGATCACGGGGTAAATCACCATCTGGTACTCGTCCACGAGCCCCAACCGGGCCATGGAACCTGCAATCCCGGGACCGCTGACCGCGACATCGCCCTGGACTTGTTTCCCGAACGCGCCGACCTCCTCGACGAGGCTCCCCCGGGCCAGGCGGCAGCTCTCACCGACTCGCGGAAGCGTGGTAGAGAAGACCAGCTTGGGCTTGGATCTCCAGATCCGGCCGTACTCCACCATCTCGTCTGAAAGCCCATCCTCACCCAGGTCCTGCCACACCGACATCGTCTCGTACATGCGGCGGCCGTAGATGATGCCGCCGACGCCCCGGGCAAGCTGGCTGTGGAACCGAAGGATCTCCGCGTCCGGGTAAGTCCACTCGAACTTGCCGTCCGGCCCTTCCACGAAGCCGTCCAGGGAGACGTTCATCAGGTATATGACCTTCCCCATGCCAGGTAATGTACTGAAGTCGAGTACATAGGATGACGAGGCACATCGCCTTCAGTACATTGAACGCATGAGCGAGCCGCACGAGCCGGGCGTCCAGGGGACCGCCCCGATCCGGCTGTTCTCGTCCAACGCGCTCGAGTTCTTCACGCACGTGCACCCGGCCATGGTGCCCTCGGTGTGGGTACCCGTGGCCGCGGCATTCCTGGTGCCGGGGATCGGCTTTGCCCGCGCCGCCGGTCACGCGTGGTCGGCGCTGCCGGCGTTCGTATCGGGGCTGTTCCTGTGGAGCGCGGCGGAGTACGCCCTGCACCGCTTCATCTTCCACTACCAGCCCCACACCCCGCTCGGGCACCGCATCTCGTTCCTGATGCACGGCGTGCACCACGCGCAGCCGCGCGTGAAGACGCGCCTGGTCATGCCCCTCATGGTGAGCATCCCGCTGGCCCTCGTGTTCTACGGGCTGTTCCACCTGGTGGTCAGCATGGCCTTCGGCGGCGCCTGGCTCACCGGGCCGATGTTCGCGGGGTTCGTGATCGGCTACGTCTGCTACGACCTCACGCACTACGCGCTCCACCACGTGCAGTTCAAGGGCGGGGTGGGGAAGTTCCTCCGCGCCCACCACATGCGCCACCACACGGAGTGGGAATCACGCTACGGGGTGAGCTCGCCGCTGTGGGACTACATCCTCGGGACCGAGCCCGCCGCCGAGCCGCGAAAGAAGGGCGAGCATGCCGGCCGCTGAGCGCCCCCTTCCGCGCTTGACGCCTCGCTGCTCCCCCGTGTGAAGAGTTCGTTGATTCCGGCTGCGGAAGTAGACCATCCCCTGCCACGTTCTGCGACAGTTGCCTGCGTCTGCGTCCTGGATGAACGGTTGGCCGTGTCAGCTCTGCGGCACGAACCCGCGCCAAGTCGTTTCCGGGAAATGAGATGCGTCCCATCCGCCATTGTGGTACGCCGTTTGCATCAGCAGGGCGCCAAACAATGCGTAGATTCACCTTCATGCTGCGACGCCGCCGCTGGATGGGCGCGGCGCTCGGGCTTTTCCTGCTGGCTTCCCTCGCGGCCGCGGACCTCCTGACGCCGGAAGAGCTCTCGTTCTCACTCTTCTACCTGGTGCCGATTGCTCTCCTGGCCCGCTACCCGGCCGGCGCCTGGCCGTGGGCGGCCGCGGCTGCCGGGGCGCTCTTGTGGTCGGCAACCCACCTGGCACGCGGAGACATGGCGTATTTTCAGTCACTCGAGGCGTGGTGGGCTGTTGCCGTGCGGCTGGGTACCTATGCCGCCTTCATCATGGCCCTTGGACGCATCCGCCGACAGTTCGCCCAGGCGCGCGCGGCGCACCGTCAGTTGTCGGAGATCGAATGGCGCTTTCGCCGGACCTACGAGCACGCATCCTCCGCGGAAGAGGCCCTCCGGGAAAGCGAGCAGGGCTACCGCGAGATCTTCGAAGCCTCTTCGGACGGCATCTTCGTGGTGGAAGTCACGGAGGACCAGCGCTTCCGCCTGCTCAGCTGCAACCCGGCCCAGGAGCGGATGATGGATCTCCCGGCCTCCCGCATGGTCGGGCGATTTCCGGAGGACTACCTGCCCCGGGAGCTTGCGCGGCAGGCCATCCGGGACAACCTGCAGTGCATCCAGCTGGGGGTACCCATGCGCTTCGAGCGGGAGTTCGACAGCCCACGCGGCCGGCAGTTCCACGTTACCACCCTGGTCCCGGTGCGAAACCCCGCCGGCCGCACGGTGCGGCTGATAGGGGTGACGAGGGACGACACCCAGCGCAACCACGCGGACGAGCGCCTCCGCACCCTGTCCAGCGCCGTGGAGCAGAGCCCGGCGCTGATCGTCATCACCGACACGGCCGGAGACATCGAGTACGTCAACCCGCGGTTCACGGAGGTCACCGGCTACCTGCCCGAAGAGGTGCGCGGGAAAAACTCGCGCATGTTCACCGCGGGGGACACTCCACTGGAAGACTACGTGCGGCTGTGGGACTCCATCACGGCCGGCAAGGTCTGGCGCGGAGAGTTTCGAAACCGCAAGAAGAACGGGGAGGTTTACCAGGAGCGCGCATCCATCTCTCCCATCGTGAGCGCCGGTGGCCTGATCACGCATTTCGTCGCGGTGAAAGAGGACATCACGGAGCGGCAGCGCCTGGAGGACAAGCTTCGGCAGGTGGAGAAGCTGGAAAGCATCGGGCGCCTGGCCGGGGGCGTGGCCCACGACTTCAACAACATCCTGGCGGTCATCCTTGGAAACGTCGGCCTGCTCCGGGAGGGGACGGCCTCGCCCGAGGAGAACGCGGAAAGCCTCTCGCAGGTGGAGCGTGCGGCCAACCGCGGAGCCAGCCTGACCCGTCAGCTGCTCCTGTTCAGCCGCCGCCAGGCCATGAATGCCCGGCCCGTTGATCTCAACGACGTGGTGAGCAGCATGACGCGCATGCTGCGGCGCCTGATCGGGGAGGACATCGATCTGGTCCTGCAGGGGACGGGCGCCAGCCACTGGGTCAAGGCGGACCCGGGCATGCTGGACCAGGTCCTGATGAACCTCTGCATCAACGCGCGGGACGCCATGCCGCGCGGCGGCCGGCTGACCATTGGTGTCCAGAAGGTCGAGCTGGATGACGCGGCCGTACAGAGCAACCCCGAGGCCCTGCCAGGGCAGTTCGTGCGCCTGAGCGTCTCGGACACCGGGGTCGGCATGGATGCGCTCACCGCCTCGCGCGTGTTCGAGCCGTTCTTCACTACAAAGCCGCCCGGCAAGGGTACCGGGCTCGGGCTGGCCAACGTCTACGGGATCATCAAGGAACACGGCGGCTGGATCCAGCTTGCCAGTGCGCCGGGAAGCGGCGCCACGTTCGACGTCTACCTGCCCGCGCTCTCCGAGACCGTGGGGTTTCGACAGGCGGTGGATGCCGCGGCGGCCCCGGGCGGCTCGGAAACCATCCTCATGGCGGAGGACGACCCGGAGCTGCATCGCCTTGCCGGGAACTGGCTTCGGAAGCTTGGCTATACCGTCCTGGGCGCTTCCAACGCAACCGAGGCGCTGGACCTCTGGGCGCAGCGAGGCAAGGACGTGCGCCTCCTTCTCACGGACATGGTGATGCCCGGGGGAACCTCGGGGCTCGACCTTGCGCTGCGCCTGCGCGGCGAGCGGCCCGACCTTGGCGCGATCATCACCAGCGGTTACGACCCTGAGAAATCGCGGAGCGACCAGCTGCTGGAAAACGGGATCGACTACCTGCCCAAGCCGTACAGCGGCGCGGAGCTTGCCCGCGCCGTCCGGGCCCGGCTGGACAAGGTGGAGGAGCCGGCCGGGGACCGCTGACGGGTCCTACTTCACCTCGTAGGTGCCGCCCGGGGGAACCACCGCGGCCTTCAGTCCCTTTGCCTGGACCTTCTTCACGAAATCATTCGGATCCGCGTTGATGAGGTCGAACGTGTTGTAGTGCATCGGGATGCAGACCTTGGCCTTGAGGTAGACAGCGGCCCTGACCGCATCGTCGATATCCATGGTGAAGTTGTCCCCGATGGGCAGCAGCGCCGCGTCCAGCGGGCCCCACGCCTCCCCGATGAGCTGCATGTCCATGAACAGCCCCGTGTCGCCGGCGTGGTAGACTTTCTTGCCGCCCATGGTGATCACGAACCCCACGGGGTTGCCCAGCGCTTCCCCCTTGGGTCCCGTGGACCCGTGGTGGGCAATCGTGAGCTTCACGTGCCCGAACGGGAACTGGTGCCCGCCGCCGATGTGAAGCCCGTGACCCTTGGCGCCCTGGGCTTCCAGGTAGGAGGCGATCTCGTAGTTGGCCACGATCAGCGCACCGGTCTTCTTGGCGATTGCCGCCGCGTCCCCCACGTGGTCGCCGTGGCCGTGCGTGACCAGGACCGCGTCCAGCCTGGTGAAGCTCTCTGGTTTGGCCGCTGCCTTGGGGTTCCCCGACAGGAACGGGTCGATCAGGATCTTGTGCGTGCCGTCGTCGATCTCGAAGCAATCATGTCCGTAATAGCGGAGCGTGACCATGGTCCCTCCATTCAAAGAAGTGAATCCGCCGGGTACGTCGGCGCGTTGGTCGGTCATAAGGTACTGACTCTGCGGGCGAGGTGGCCCCGAAAGGTTGGCGATTGCGGCAAGGCTATCGGCGTCGCCCCGCGCCGACGGGGAGGATCCCGGACCCATTGCGAAATTTGCACGAAGTGCAAGTTTTGTTGCACTTCGGACGGTTTTCGCGAGGGCTGCTGGACTCTCCCGCGGGACCCGCGACCCGAGCGTTTCTGCGGAAGCGCGGGGGAGCCAGAGTCTTAATGTCGTCTTAACTTGACTAATATTCTAAATTAGTCAATATTGTTTCCATGATCACTTCCCCAAGGGCAGTGGATGAAAGTACCAGGAAACAGCGCGCCTACCAGATCATGGACGCCGCGGCGGAGCTCCTCCTGAAGTGGGGGTACGGCAAGGTAACCATAGACGACGTGGCGCGCCAGGCAGGGATCGGCAAAGGCACCATCTACCTGCACTGGAAGAACCGTGAAGAGCTCTTCTACTCGGTGCTCATGCGCGAACAGCTCGCCGCGGTAGAGGAGCAGGTGGATGTCATGCGGCGCGACCCACGGGAGATCCTCCTGCACCGCATCTGCGGCATGAAGGTCAGGGCGGCCATGAAGCGGCCGCTTCTCAAGGCGGTGGTCCAGTCGGACCCGGAGGTGCTCGGCCGGCTCATCAAGGGCCTCACGGCCACGGACCTTGCCCGGCTGGTGGGTGCGGTCTCTACCGAGTACTTCCAGGTGCTGATGGACCACGGGCTGGTCCGCCAGGACCTGCCGATCAACGAGCTGATCTACTACATCGGCGCGGTCACCATGGGCTTCCTCACCGCGGACCAGTACCTCGGCGCTTTCGCCGGGCTGCCTTCCGCCGAGCGGCAGGTGGAGATGATGGAAGAAGCGGTGGAGCGCACCTTCGGCCTCCCGCCGACGCAGGAGGCGCTGGAAAAGGCGGCCCCCGCCGTCATCGCCATGTTCGATAGATCATGGCAGAGCTACCACGACTACCTCTCTGGAGCGTATCGAACGGACAAAGGAGCAACGGAATGACCTCAGAATTGTTGCCTTCGGCGGCCGCACTGCACCTGGAGAAGATCACCAAGGTCTACCACAAGGGAGAAGGCGAGGTGCGCGCGCTGGACGGCGTGGACCTCGACATAGAGGCCGGCGAGTTCCTCACGGTGGTGGGGCCCTCGGGTTCCGGCAAGACCACGTTCCTGAACATCCTGGGCTGCCTGGACTCGCCCACGGACGGGAGGATCGTCTACGATGGCAGGGAGCTGCGGGGCCTCAGCGAGAAGGAGCGGTCCGCGTACCGCCGGGACCGCATCAGCTTCGTGTTCCAGTCCTACAACCTCATCCCGGTGCTCACCGTGCGGGAGAACGTGGAGCTGCCGCTCCTGATCGAGCGGAAGCTCCCGCCGCGCGAGATCCGTCGGCGGGCGGAGGAGATCATCTCCGCCGTGGGGCTGGCCGGAAAGGAGAACCGCTACCCGCGCGAGCTGTCCGGCGGGCAGGAGCAGCGCGTGGCCATCGCGCGGGCGCTGGTCAAGGAGCCGCTGGTGATCCTGGCGGACGAGCCCACGGCGAACCTGGACAGCCACACCGCGGAAGAGATCGTGGAGCTCATGCGCGGCATCAACGCGCAGCGCGGCAGCACGTTCGTGTTCTCCACGCATGACCGCCTGGTGATGGATCACGCGCGCCGCGTGGTGACCATCCGGGACGGCAAGGTGACCGCGGACGAGCGCAAGAACGGCACCGCGGCAGGGAGCAGCTGAATGGGTACGCTCTGGAAGATCGCGCTTCGAAACACCATCCGCCACGGGCGACGCACCCTCATCACGGCGGTGGTGATGATGGTCGGGATCGGCGTGTTCATCTTCTTCAACTCCATGATCGCCGGCCTGGACCGGATGGCGGTGGACAACATGACCGACTACACGCTGTCCTCCTTGAAGATCCGGACCCCCGCGTACGTGGATGACATCGAGGCCGCCCCGCTGGACAAGGGCCTTCCGCATCCGCAGGCGGTGCTTGCCGCCGCGGCCGCGCAGGGCTTTGCGGCCACGCCGCGGCTTCGGTTCGTGGCCACGCTTTCCAACTACACGGACGCCATCCCGGTCCTCGCGGACGCGGTGGACCCGGTGGCGGACACGAAGGTGTTCAAGCTCAGCGCCGCCGTGCGGGCCGGCAGCTGGCTGGAGGCTGCACGACCGCACACCGTGGTGGTCGGGGCGGAGCTCGCGCACGAGCTGGGCGTGGGGCCCGGGGACACGCTCCTCATCTCCGCGCAGACGGTCAACGACACCACCAACGCGGACGAGTACACGGTGGCAGGCCTGGTGAGCGTGCCCACGCCCGAGGTCAACCAGGGCGGCCTGTTCATCTCCCTGGAGGATGCGCGCGAGCTCCTGGGCGCGGCCACCGGTCCGGACGGCCTGGCCACGGAAGTGGACGTGGCGCTGCCGCGCGCGTCGAGCCTTGACGCGGCGCTGGCGCGCGGGGACGCCGCGGCCGCCCGGCTGCACACGGCGCTGCCGGACCTGCGCGTGGATCCGATCCGCCAGCTTGCTTCCGGCTACCTGGCCGTGCGAAACAGCAAGTCACGGAGCGCCTTCCTGATCGTGGTGATCGTGTTGCTCATCTCCGCGGTGGGAATCGTGAACACCATCCTCATGTCGGTGTACTCCCGGGTGCGGGAGATCGGGGTGCTTCGAGCCTACGGCATGACGCCGCGCGCCATCCTGCGGCTGTTCACCCTGGAAGGGCTGGCCCTGGGGATCGTGGGATCCCTGCTGGGCGTGGCGTTCGGCGCCCTGGTGAACTTCTTCATGGTGACGCACGGCATGGACATGAGCGCCTACGCCAAGGGGTTCGGCAACCTTCCCGTGGGCGGGAAGCTGTACGGGGAGTGGGACGTGGGGATCATGGTGACGGGCTTCGTCTTCGGCGTGGTGCTGTCGGTGCTGGCCGCCCGCATCCCCGCGCGCCGCGCCGCGCGCCTGGAGCCGACCAGCGCGCTGCGGTTCCAGTAGAGAGGACACGGGAATGAACGTCTGGAAAATGGCAATTCGAAACCTCGGAAGGAACCGGCGTCGGACGTTCCTGGCCATCCTGTCGGTGTTCATCGCCATCACGCTGGTGACGTTCATGGACGGCCTGATCTCGGGAGTAGTGGACTCGATGGCCCGAAACTTCACCAAGAACGAGAGCGGCCACGTGAACGTCACCACGGCGGACTACAGGAAGCGGGAGCGGTTCATGCCGGCTTCCGCCGCGCTGAAGGACGCGGACGCGGTGGTGGCCGCCATCCGCAGCACGCCGGGCCTCGGGCCCGAGCTGGTGCAGGTCACGCCCCGCATCAAGATGGGCGTGGTCCTTTCCTCCGAAGTGGGCAACAAGGCGGCCCTGGCGATCGCGGGGGACCCGGACGTGGAGAAGAGCATGCTGATGCTGGACCGCGCCATTCTCCCCGGCGGGGCCTACCTGGACACCCCGGGGACGGCAATCGTCGGGAAGAAGCTCGCCACGGACCTCGGGCTGCACCAGGGGGACACGCTGAAGGTCATCACGGAGAAGGCCGACTACGGCCTGGGCTTCAAGAAGCTGAAGATCAGCGGCATCTTCTCCACGGGCGTGGACACCTTTGACGGCTCCACGTTCATGATGCGGCTGGACGACGCGCGTGATCTGCTGGGCCTGGACCGCGGCGCTTCGCAGGTGCTGGTCATGCTCAAGAGCTACCAGCAGGCGGACCGCGCGGCGGCGCTCATATCCGCCCACCTCGCGGCATCCGGCCTGGGCGGCCTTTCCGTGCAGAGCTGGACCGCGCTGGGTGACATCGCGTCGCTCATCAGCCTGACCAGCAACGTGTACTTCTGGGGCGAGATCATCGTTGCATTCCTGGGTGCGTTCATCATCGCCAACATCGTCATGATGGTGGTGCTGGAGCGAAAGCGCGAGATCGGGATTCTCATGTCCATGGGCATGGAGCGCCCGCGCATCCTGTGGCTGTTCCTGGTGGAAGGGGTCCTGATGGGAATCATCGGGTCCGCCGCCGGGGTGATCGGGGGCACCACGTTGAACCTGCTGCTGGGCGCCAAGGGACTGAACATGACCAGGACCATCTCGGGGTCCGGCATCCCGCTGGACAACATCATCCATCCCGTGGTGCACCCGGGCGCGGTGGCCTGGTTCTTCGCGCTGGGTATCCTGGTCTCGGTGATCGTCTCCTTCCTGCCAAGCCGCACCGCTTCCCGGATGGACCCGATCGACGCCATCCGCTCGGTTTGAGTCGAGGAAAGAAAAGGAGCTGTCGGAATGCGAGCAGCGTTTCTTGGTGCGGTGGCGGCCCTTGCCGTCATCGCCACCCCGGCTCTTCCCGCGCAGAGCGCGGAGGAGATCCTGGCGAAAGTGGACGCCAACGAGTCCTACACCACCATCCGCTACCACGGCCGCATGGAGATCACCATCGGCGGGGAGACGCGCTACAAGACCATGGACGCGGTGGGGCAGGGCTCCGCGCGAGCCTTCGTGGAGTTCACCAACCCCGAGGACCGCGGCACGCGCTACCTGAAGCGGGACAAGAACATGTGGATCTACTTTCCAAAAGAGCAGGACACGGTGAAGCTCTCCGGTCACCTGCTGAAGGAAGGGATGATGGGCTCCGACGTCTCCTACGAGGACGCGCTGGAGTCCTCGGACTACACCCAGAAGTACAGCCCCGCGCGAAAGGCGGACGACATGCTGGGGGACCGAAAGTGTTTCGTGGTGGAGCTCACGGCAAAGGTGCCCACGGCGGCGTACGATCGGCGCGTCCTGTGGATCGACGCGGAGAGGTTCGTGCAGCTCAAGGAAGAGATGTACGCGAAGTCGGGCAAGCTGCTGAAGACCAGCGCGTCCCTGGCCGTGGATCGCATTGGCGGCCGGTGGTTTCCCAACAGCGTGGAGTTCGTCTCCAAGCTTCGCAACGACACCCGGACGGTCTTCACCATGAGCGGCGTGGAGCTGAACGTGCCCGTGACCGAGCAGATGTTCTCCCTGTCCGCGCTGACGAAGTAGGATCACCTCGTGCAGCGGGTGGGCTGGCTTGCGATCCTGGTGGCGATGACGGCTGGCGGCTGGGCGGTCGCACAGGATGCGCCGACCGCGCCTGCGCCCTCTGCCCCGGCGCTTTCCGCCCCGGCATCGGCGTCCGGACCGGCACCGGCGTCGTGGACGCTCGGCGGGTCGCTCCTGGTCCAGCCGTTGGGCTCGTACGCCTCTTCCACCTTCAGCTACGGGTCCTCCAGCACGCTCGGGCTCGACTTCAAGGCGGGCGGGGGGAGGGCGCGCGCGGAAGCTTCCATTGAAGCGGCCGTGCTCACCGGCGCTTCCGCCTCGCTTGCGTGGCTGGTGGCTGCCACACCGTTCGGGAGACCGGATGAGGTGCTCCTGCCGGCGCCGCCGGGCAGCGGGGACGTGGCGCTCGCCGGCCGTATTCGCACCGCGTACGGAAAGCTGGACCTGGACTGGATGGCGTTCACGCTGGGACGGCAGGTGGTGAACTACGGCCGCGGCACGCTGTGGAGCCCCACCGACATCTTCACCGAGCTGGACCTCTCGGGCATCTCACCCGTGCGGCGCGGGACCGACGCCATGCGCGCCACGCTCCCCATTGGGCAGACCGCCGGGTTCGACATGGTTGCCGCGCCGACGCTTGCACCTGGGGGCGGTCGGTACTCCGCCAGGGCCAACGCGCTGATCGCCGACGTGCTTGATGCCGCCGTGGTGGCCGCCCGGGACGGCGCGGACAAGGGCTGGGTCTTTGGGGGGGACTTCAAGACGGACATCGAGGTCGGCCTGACGGGAGAGGCGGTGTACTTTCAGCCGGACTCGGGGGGCTGGGGGTGGGTCCGCGCGGCCGCGGGCGTGGACTGGTCCGTCGGCGATTTCATCCTGGCCGCGGAGTACTACTACAACGGCGGCGGCGGGGCGGCGGATCTTCTGTTCCCGGGCACCCACAACGCCTACGCGTCCGTGACCTGGACGCCGTCCGAGCTCCTGCAGGCGTCACTGACTGCCATCGCCGACGTCGGGCAGGCAACCGGCAGCGCCACGTTGCTCGTGCGCGTGAGCGCCGCGCAGAACGCGGACGTCACCACGTTCCTGCAGGCGGGAAACGGAACCGCGGGTTACGGCATCAGCTACGGCGTGGGCGGCGAGCAGTGGACCGCGCAGGCGGGGCTGGGGCTGGAGGTGAAGTTCTAGCGGGCGGTGAATGGGCGCGGAACTCAGCGGGACTCAGCGGGACTCAGCGGGCCGAGGAGATTACTCCCGGCGGGGCCGGCGGCCCGCTCCTGGACACCACATGAGCGCCCGTTCGGCGGATCAGCAGGAGAAACCCGATTCCCAGGATCGGGAGAAGG
>Ga0335069_10007127_pt1 | contig 16176 bp, 12 predicted proteins | sample Lox_Sample_11_FD_206714 | JGI IMG/M metagenome (GOLD analysis project Ga0335069, IMG submission 206714) | Soil microbial communities from Loxahatchee National Wildlife Refuge, Florida, United States - Lox_Sample_1.1 | ecosystem: Environmental > Terrestrial > Soil > Wetlands | place: USA... | reverse complement strand
GCTCGACTTCACGCGCCCGGCGGTCGCCCGAGCCGTGGGCCGGCTCGTCGAGCACGGGAGCGATCTGCGCGAGAAGGACCTGCTCTCGCTCGACACGTTCGCGCTGCCCGAGATCGTCGCCGCGATGTCCTCAGGGAGCGACGGGCTCGCCCTCGAGAGGCTGACGCGTCTGGCTCATCACGCGACCCGCCGCGGCCCCGAGCTCGCGGCGGACGCGACGCCGGGGGACGCGCGGCGCGCGATCGCCGACTGGCGCGAGTGGTGGTTCGTCCACGACACCGACTTCATCGCGCTCGACGGCGCCGACCGCTTGCTCGCCATGCTGACCGAGACCCGGTACGGCAAGTGGCTGAAGCGCGCCGCGAGCGGTCAGCTCGGTGTCAGCGTGATCGACGGGGAGCCGATCGCCGAGAAGCTGCGGGATCGCGCGCCGATCACGCTGCTCGTGTGCTCGATCGCGATGCTCCTCAGCTGGCTGCTGGCGATCCCCATCGGTGCGCTGTCGGCGTGGAGGCGGGGCAAGCCGTTCGACACCGCGTCGGGAGCCGTGCTCTTCGTGCTGTACGCGATGCCGACGTTCGCGGTGGCCGAGGTCCTGCGGCACATGACGCTCGGTACGTCGGCGAGCGGGGCGCGCGTCGCCCTGGCGGTGACGGCGCTGGCCATCGGGTCGTTTGCCACGCTCTCGCGCTGGCAGAGAGGCGCGATGCTCGAGGTGGTCGGGCGCGACTACGTGCGCACGGCGCGGGCCAAGGGGATGCCGGCGTGGCGCATCGCGGTGGTGCACGCGCTGCGCAATGCGCTGATGCCGACGGTCACCCTCGCCGGGTTGCACCTGCCGGTGTTGCTCGGCGGCGCCTTCGTCGTGGAAGAGGTGTTCTCCTTGCCGGGCATCGGGTTCGAGACGCTGCGGGCGATCGAAGCGCACGACGCCGCGTGGCTCATGGCGGTGGTCCTCGTGTCGGCGGTGGCCGTGACCTTCGGGCTCGTCGCGAGCGACGTCGCCTACGGTGTGCTCGACCCGCGCGTGCGCGAGGTGCTCCGCCGGCGAGAGCGAGGGCCGCAGACGTGACGGACCAACGCTTCTCGCACGAGCCGAGCGTCGCGATCGATCTGTCGCGTCGCAAGGACGGAGGGGCGCCCCGCTCGGTGCGCGACTCGATGTACGAGGTGTCGCGCGTCGCGGCGCCCTACGTCACGATGGCGCGCCTGTCGCTCCGGCGCCTCGTGCGCGACCGCGTGGCGAGGGCGGGAGCGCTGGTCCTCGCGTGCCTCGCGCTCGTCGCCGTCTTCGCCGACGTGCTCGCGAGCGATCTGCCCCTCGCCTGCAGCTGGCGGGGGACGACGTACGTGCTTCCCAACGTGACGCGTCCCGCCGCGCTGGAGGGGCTCGACATCGATCGCATGCGCGCGCAGGAGGGGCCGGGTGACTGGCTCGTTCCGCCGCTCGTCGCGCACGGCCCGCTCGAGACGGCCGGCCCCGAGGAGCAGCTCCTGCCGCCGCTGACGCGAGGACACCCGGCCGGCACCGATACCCTCGGTCGCGACCTCTTCGCGCGCGTCGTACACGGGGCGCGCACCGCGCTCGCGCTGGGCCTCGGGGCGTCGTTGATCCTGGTGGCCATCGGCGTTCTGCTCGGGGGTCTCGCGGGGTTCGCGGGCGGCGTGTTCGACTCGCTGGTGACGCGCGCGGTGGAAGCGCTCACGGCGATCCCCACGCTGATACTCGTGCTCGTGGTCGTCGCGACGGTCCCGCATCCCACGACGGCGACCCTCGTGTGGACCATCGCCCTCACGCGCTGGACCGAGCTCGCGCGTCTCGTGCGCGCGGAGGTATTGACGACGCTCGGGACCGACTACGTGACGGCCGCCCGCGCGATCGGCGCCACACCGCTGCGCATCCTGTGGCGACACGTGCTGCCGAACGCGATCGGACCGGCCATCGTCGCCGCCGCCTTCGGCGTCGCCTCGCTCGTGCAGATGGAGGCCGCCGTGGACTTCCTGCACGTGGGGATGCCCGACACGCTGGCCTCGTGGGGCGAGGCCATGGGAGAAGCGCGCGGGCACGAGGGCGCCTGGTGGCTCGTCGTCTTCCCCGGACTCGCGCTGCTGGCGACGCTCGTCGCGCTCAACCTGGTCGGAGATGGCGCCCGCGACGCCATCGACCCGCGGCACGCGGTTCACTGAGTGGGCGGCACCTGGGGCGGCAGAGAATCGTCTTGCGTGCACGAGAGCGCGTCGAGCAGGAGGAACTCCCAGAGCTCCTCCTCGACGGGGTCCATCATCGCGCCAGCACACTCGGACGGGAATGCCGCGGCCGAGAGCGTCCCGGCGGACACGTGGAAGTCCGAGTACGCCACCTTCCCGCACGCCGCTGACCCCGCGTAGAACGAGTACTCGTACACGTTGTCCAGCGTGCCGCCGTCGGCGCTCACGCCGCCCGAGACGGGGCCGGTCATCCAGCTGCGCGAGGGAGAGTTCACGGAGAGAACGTCCTCGCGCGCGTTGGTCAGCGTCGAGATGAGCCCGAGCTGCGACGAGGCTCCCACCTTCATCGCCCACTGCGCGAAGGCGTTGCCCTTCGGGAAGCCGAGATCGATCGCGATGTTCGTCGCGGCCACCGTCGTGAGCGCCTGCGTGTCCTCGGTGCCGGTACTGCTCCACGCGGAGGTGCCGGTCGTCGGCCAGATCACGTAGTCCTCGTAGTGCTCGAGCATCACGCGGCCGCCCTGCGCCGCGAAGGTCTGGATGTTGTCGATGGCCGCCTGCGGCTTGTCGGTGGGGGCGGCACCCTGGCATGCGTCGATCACCATGTCGTACTGGTTGATCGTCGACTGCGCGTTCCAGAGCGACGTGGCGGGCTGCGTGGCGGTGCCGGGAGCCGTGGCGCCGTAGGTCGTGCTGCCCTGGTAGAGGTGGATGCGCCCGTCCTGGGTGCTGTCGGTGAACTCGGCGGTGTCGACGCCCATGCCCTGCAGCGCGCATTCGACCGCATCGAGCCCCGTCGAGATCGCGATGTGCGGGACGTAGCCTTCGCTCTTGTTCTTCGGGAGGCGCGTCAGCTCACCGTCGACCGCGTCGTCGCCGCACGCGCTGACCATCGGGATGCGGGCGTTCTCGCGGCGCCACTTGCCGACCTGCACGACGATGGGGACGTCGGCGCCGGCTGGCACTCCCTTCAGCTCGAAGGTGCCGTCGGGCTTGGACAGTGTCACCGCGACGGGCTTGCCCGAGGGGGGCGAGCCGCACAGGTCGCACGAAGGACCCTGGGCGATCGTGTCGAGCGACGCGCTGGGGACGTAGACGATGGCGTTGTAGATCGGGTGCGCCTTCGCCGGGTCCCAGACGGTGCCGTGGATGCTCGTCGTGCATCCCGAGCCGTCGGTCGATGCGTCGTGTCCCCCTGACGACGCGCCGCCCGAGGAGCCCCCGCTGCCGCCCGAGGACGTGCCGGACGAGGAGCCACTGCCGCCTCCGGAGGACCCTCCGCCGCTGCCGCCCCCGCTCGAGGACGAAGCCCCGCCGTCACCGTTGCCGGCGAGGCCGTTCGACGCTCCTCCGCAGGCCTGCAGGGCGAGGGGGGAAACGGAGAGTGCAAAGAGAAGGTAGAGGACACTACCGCGGCGCATGACGACTCATACGCCGCGGCCCGGTCCGACCTGCCCTACTGACGCCGGCGACGCTCCACGAGGGCCGCACCGACGAGGAACAGACCGAGCCACCCGGCGTCGGACGACGGGCTTCCCGTCGCCCCCACCGAGCAGCCGGCGCTTCCGCCGGTTCCGCCAGTAGCGCCGTTGCCGCCATCGCCCCCGTCCTCGTCGCCACCGTCGACGGAGCCGCCGCTGCCGCTTCCGCTGCCACCCCCGCTTCCTCCACCGCTCCCGCCGCCGCTGCTGCTGCCGGTGCCGCTGCTGCTCCCGCTGCCGCCGCCGCTGCTGCTGCCGCTGCTGCTCCCGCTGCCCCCGCCGCTGCTGCTCCCGCTCCCGGTGCACGTGTGCGACGACGTGCACATCCCGCCGTTCGGGCAATCGGAGCTCGACCCGCACTGCACGCAGCCGGCGCTCGCGACGCACACCTTGCCGTTCGAATTCCCCGAACAGTCGCTGTTCGACGTGCACGCGACGCACGCGTTGCCCGTGCACACGGGCAGCGGGTTATTGCACTCGGAGTCGTTCAGGCACTGCACGCACGAGTGATTCGCCGTGTCGCAGACGCCCATCGTGCAATCGCTGTTCTGCACGCAGGCGACGCACTGCCCGTTGCCCACGTCGCACGCATGGTTCGTGCCCCCGGCGCAATCGGAGTTCGACGTGCAGCCGCGGCACTCGTGCGACGTCGCGTCGCAGATCGGCTTCGAGCCCGAGCACTGCGAGTCGCTGGTGCACTGGACGCAGGCGCCGCTCGTCGAGCACACGGGCGTCGGCGAGCTGCAGTCGCCGTTCCCCGCGCACGCGCGGCACGTGTCCGACGACGTGTCGCAGATCGGCGTGTTCCCGGAGCACTGCGCGTTGCTGGTGCAGTCGACGCAGGTCCCGCTGGTGGTGTTGCACACCGGAGTGGGCGCCACGCACGCAGTGTGATTCGTCGCGGAGCACTGGCCGCACGCCCCAGAGGGCTGGCACGCGCCGCCCGCGGAGTTGCCGGTGCACTGGCTGTCCGAGGTGCAGCCGACGCACTTGCCACCGCTGCACACCGGAGTGCTCGGGTTGGTGCAGTCGGCGTTCGTGGTGCACGCGGGCGGCGCACTGCTGCCCTGCCACTCGCAGTCCAGGGCCGCGTTGTTGAAGAGGCCCTGCACGTAGTAGCTCGCGCCGTTGTACGTGACGGTCGGCACCGCCGCGCCCACCTCGGACGGCCACGCGCACGAGTCTCCGATCTCGCTGCAGCCACCGGTGTAGTTGTCCCAGGCGCCCGGCCGCACGAAGTCGGTCGAGGAAGCCGTCAGCGGCTCGAGGAAGATCTCGGCGTCGGTGGTGGCCTCGGCGAGCTCGTGCGAGTGCACCATGGCGACGTCCTGATCCTGGCCGTCGACGATGCAGTTGCTGGCGCAGGTCCCCGTCGTGACGTCGGGATGAACGCCGTAATAGATGTACTTGCCGGTCGAGTACTGGGTGCCGGCGTGATAGCCGCAGAAGTCGTTGCACGACGAGATGGTCGATCCGGCGAACGTCATCGTGATCGACGTGACGCTGGGCGGGAAGTCGACCATGTAGATGGTGTTCGAGAAGCCGTCGGCATCGAACTCCGGCGTCGGCAGCTTGCCGGCCTTGATCTGCGCGACGATCTCCGGGCCGATCGCCGAGTCGTCGATCGACGCGCCCTGGTTCCCGGCCGACGGCGTGATCTTGTAGAGGCCGTGGTAGGTGCCGTAGCCGGCGAACGTCTGGTTCGATCCGGCGTTACCGTCCCGCGTGGCCACCCCCACGGTGCTGTACTGATCGAGAAGCGCGAGGTAGTTCGCCTGCTGGCTGACGATCGCGGGCCACCACGTGCTGAGGTACGTCTCGATCGAGGACGCGACGGACGAGGTGGGGTCGTTCCAGCTCACTTGCACCACGTCCGGCTTCACCATGATCGGGCCGCCGTAATAGACGAGCGGAGTGCCGCAGCCGCCCGTCGGCGAGTACGACGCGGTGGGCGCGTGGACCGCCTGCGGAGCGGGCTTCGTCCGGGAGCGCGAAGGCGGCCGCAGGATGCCGGCGTGGAGCGCGGGTGCCGGCGTCGAAAGAGCGCCCTCGCTGCGAGCGATGGGCTCGGACGTCGAAGAAGGATTCGTCGTGCACGCCGCGACGAGCGCGGTGGCGGCAACCGGCGAAAAGGACAAGAAGACGCGAGCGATGCTCCTCTGGGGGCTCTTCATCGGGAGAGCCTACGGACGCCTACGCCCCTACCTTCCTTTCCGGGCCTTCGCTTTCTTGGCTGACGCGGCGCGTTCGAGCGCCGGGTAATGCCTGAAGATACCGTCCTCGTTGAAGGGAACGCGGCGGTCCGACGCGAGATACGCCGCGATTCTCGGACGTTCGGCGACGCGCGAGCGGAGGTCCCGGAGGCGCGGGATGCTGCGTGTGACGCGCTTCATGGCGATCGGGAACGCGTAGGAGAGCCCCTCGACGAGCTGGAACGCCGAGAGGTCGGCGTAGGAGAAGTCGGCGCCGAGCAGCCACGGGCCTCCGCTCGACGCGATGGCGCCCTCCAGCCAGCCGAGGAACTTGGGGATGCGCCCGCGCGTGAACCCTGCAGCGCGCTTCACGGCCTCGCGCTTCTGGTCTTCGTAATAGAGGGCGACGTCGATGGGGTGATGCGTTTCATGCGCCTCCTGCACTGCGTCAGCGACGGTGAGCTCGATCTGCAGCGCGGCCACTCGGCTCGCCTCGTCACGGGGCACGAGCCCGTGACGCGGCGCGAGCCACGCGAGGATGTTCGCGGTCTGCGCGATGACGAGCTCACCGCTGCGGAGGAAGGGAGGCGCGAAGGGCGCGAGACGCAGGCCCCCTTCGGGACGCAGGAGCTTCATCATCTCGCGCATGCCCCCCGGAGTGCGCGCGACGTCGACGTAGTCCGCGCCGGCTTCCTCGAGCGCGAGGCGAACGAACTCGCCGCGGCCCTGGATCCCGGGCCAGTAGAAAAGTTCATACGCAGTCATCGTCCCGTGAGCATGGACGAAGAGGCGGATGTACGAAAGTGGCGGGACGAGTGGGCAATCGCGTGGCAAAGTCGACGCGAATGCGCGAGGACTCGTACAGCGACCTCTTCGGACGGGGTCCGGCGGCTGCACGGGCGCGCGCGCACCGGGAGCGGGTGAACTCCGGGGTCATCGACCTGCAGTCGCTCTACTCGACGGAGCTGGAGAGGATGCAGTCGCTGCAGGGGCCGGCGATCGTCTCGGTCCCGGAGCCGGAGCTCCTGCCGCAGCTGCCGTTCGAGATGCGGGCGCGTCAGGCCACGGCGATGGACGCGTACGAGGTGGCCCTCACGAGGGGGATCCCGAGACCCATCGGGTGGTACGCGGTGTTCGTCACGTGGCTCGTGACGGTGACGCTCGCGGTCGCGGCGACGACGCAGGTGCCGGCGCACGTGAGGACGCGGGTGCATCCGGTGGTCGCGACGGCGGCGGCGACCGCGACAGCGCCAGCGCTCGCGGCGGCGACAGCGCCAGCGCGCGCGGCTGCGACCGCGACTGCGACCGCGACCCCGACGGCGACCACGAGTTCCGCGGTGCCGCTCTTCCTCGTGTCCGACCTCCCGCGTGCACAGACGAAGGCCGAGCCCCCGGCGCACGCGAAGTGGGTTGCTCGCTCCAAGCGGCGAGCCGCCCCTGCTCCCGTTGCGACGCCGACCCCGGCACCGACGCCGACACCCGCGCCGGCGCCGCCGCCGGCATCCGTTGCTGCCGCGCCGGCTCCGGCTCCTGCTCCGACGACGGCACCTGTCGCGGCCACACCGCTCGCTACTGGCGGGACGCTCGAGGACCTGATTCGCCGCGAAGTCGCCGCCGAGCAGAAGAAGGTCCGAGCAGCGAAAGCCCCGTGAGGCTATTCGCGCTCACCACCCAGGTCGAAGGTGCCGCGCAACCCCAGAGTGAACCACTGGTGGGATGACTGGCTCGAGATGTCCGACGAGGCGGCCGTGGAAGCGCCGGGCACGGTCACGGTTGCCGAGTCCGACGTGAAGCTCCCCGACGTGAGCTCGAAGTACGGCCCGATGCCGACGGAGTCGCCGACGTGGAAGTCGAGCCCGAGCGACAGGTCCGCGAAGTTCCAGCCGTCGAGCGTCTGCGTGGCCGTTCCAGTCTGACCCTCGGACTCCGAGACACTGACCTGCAGCCACTCGTGGCCCAGGCCGACTCCAATCCAGGGATCGATGCTCCCTCGTGGAGCGAGGTGGAGGATGGTCTCGACACCGGCTCTGATGTCGTGCCCCGAGCACGTCACGAGAACACCGGTCGCCGGCGGATCGATGCAGGACGTACCGACGAGGCCGTAGTCGAAGAAGCCACCGAGGAAGACGGAGTGGGCGATGCGAACGCCGACCTCGCCGCCGAACGTCACGGCGCCGGAGATGCCGGGCAGCAGGCTCGAATCTGAATTGGAGCCGATGGGAACCCCCGACGCGTAGTCGCCGTTCGAGAAGGAGTAGCCGACGCGAAAGCCTCCCTCGAAGTGCACGGGGACGCGACGGTGCTCGACCTGGGACGCCGGGTGGAACTCGTCGGCGGGAGCAGACGCTGCGCTGACGACCGCCGGCGCGGGGGCCTGCGGCGTAGCAGCAGGTGACGGCGCAGGCGCGAGAGCGAGGGCGGGCGATGCGGAAGCCGAGACCCGCTTCACCTGTGTCCAGGGAATCGACTCGCTCTTGCCGTCGGTGGTCTGGATGACGACGTAGCTGCCGGGCACCTGGGACGTGATTCGCCCGTGGAGTACGGAACCATCGACCAGGTCGACCTCGTCGTCATTGCCCTGCGCCCGTGCGGCGCCGGCGAGGGTCAGGATGGCGGAGCAGAACAGGGCGGACAGGTAGAGGGGCTTCGATCGGTTCATGATTGCTGGTCCTTTGCCCACCCAATCGGGCGTCCGCGGAACCAGTTGCGCGCAAACCGATCGGGTCTCCTCGCACGCAACCGGCGCGGCCGATGACCGATAGGGGGGTATGAGTGATCCGAGAATCGACCAGCGAACCGATGGGTACGACCCGACGCGGGTCTACGAGAACCGGCCCGAGTGCAAGCACTTCGATCCCCCGGCGGTCCCGAAGGCTCCGCCGCCGCTACCGCCGAACCTACCGGACGCTTCCTTCGGACCGCTGACGAAGCCGATGCGAGCGGACGTCTCGAGCGTTCGAAGAGCAGCTCCAGACGAGCCGCCGCCTCGAACCGACATGCAAGTGCGTCTCGACAATTTCCTGGAAGGGGCCACGCCCAGGTTCACCGTGGCGGGCAAGGACGTTGCAGCGCGCATCCCCTTCCGCATGACGATGGACGCCAGATGGGTGAACGACCCGCGAAATGCCCGGGACCCGTGGGTGATCCAGGAGCAGACCGTCCGGGCCAACGAACCAGAACTGACCGACGCCGCGCGCGCTGCCGGACTGTCCACGGACGACGTCAACCGCCTGCACGAAGGTCGGGCGACGCCGGAGCAGATCCGCGCCGTCACTCAGGCACTAATCGACGGTAATCACCTGCCACCGAGCTCGCCAACCGCTCCGGACCTTCCGACGCGCATCCGGAAGATGATGTACGACCACGGCATCGGCCTCGACTGCGCCGGGTTCGTCCAGCAGGACTTCCTCGAGTCGCGTGGAGTCGCCCGCCAGGCCACAGGACTCGATCGAGACATCGCGAACGAGAACCTGGCAGACCTGGGACACAAGGGCTTCGCCAAAGTCTCACCCAGCGATGCACGGCCGGGAGACCTCTTCATCCTGAACCCACCTGGGAAGGGTGACGTCGGTCACACGATGATCGTGTACGACCATCGCGATGCGACGCCCGAGGAAGCAGCAGAGCTGCAGGCGAGGGGGCTCGCGCCCGGTCGCATCGAGGTGTTCATCCTCGACTCGTCGTACGGCTCGAATGCCCAGTTCGATATGGGAGGCGTGATGCGCCAGATCTGGTTCCGCGACCACGACGGGACCTGGGCCAGGAAGACCGAGGCAAAGGAGCCGGATGGCCTACGGATCGATGAGGGCTTCAAAGTCTGGTCCCGCAAGGAGGACACCGATGCCGAGAACCCCTACGGTCACCCCATTGACGGCATGTACCGACCGCGTGGAGAGGTCCGATGAGAATCATCGCCTTGGCGCTGACCGGGTTGCTGGCGGCGTGTTCCCGGGCGGACGCGGATGCGCTTGGGGAGCGGCACAAGACACCTGACACGCACCTGCGGGCGCTCGCGGAAGAGAAGCCGGTGTCCCCGGAAGCGCAGGAACCTAGCCACGTGTTTGCCATGCCGAGCGGCTTTGGCTTCGACATGACGCCTGGGGCGGAGCCCAACCCGGATCACCCGTCGGGCACTATCTACCTGCTGGGCGCCCCGCCAGGTGCAGCGGGCTTGACCATCGGGGAGTGGGACCTCGCGAGCGGGAAGGCGATCCGGCGTGCCGTCCTCCCCGTGCCGACGAAGGGCCTGAGCCCCGTGCTCGTCAATCAAGGTGGAGCACTGCACGTGGTAGCTCAGGGCGCTTATGGACCGGCGTACTACCTTCGGATCTCCCCGGAGCTGAAGGTTCTGTCCAAAACGCGAATCGACGACCTTGGAGGGGACGGCGCCAACGCGGTTGCGAGCGATGGGCGCGCGACGGTGCTCGTGGCGCCATACCCGCAGCACTGGCGCGACCCAGGCCCCTGTTTCGCGGCGACTTACGACGAGCACGGAAAGCAAATCGCCCACCGCTCGCTCGACGAGGACGGCGCGAGCTATCGGGTCGCTGACATGCGCGACAACGCTGCCGTCATCGACGGCAAGGTCTACGTCCTTCTCACTGTGGCCGGGACCGACCGGCAGGAGAACCTGCGCATCGTCGAATACGCTTCGGACCTGACCCCGATCACGAGCAGCGTCGTGCCTTTGCCGCCCGAAAACTTGAACGATCGGTGGAGGACTCTGCGCGCGCGCGGCGATCGTGTGGTGGTGGACGTTCCCCCGGCCCGTTACGAGTTCTCTTCGGATTTGGCAGAGATGAAGGAATCGCCGCTAGAGGCGCCGCCCCCGTCGCAGAAGGTCAGAGGCCGCTCGTGTGACGAGGCTGTGGGCGTAGGCCCGGTCCGCGCGATCCTGTGTCGATGGATCTTGGAGCGCCCGGAAGACCTAACGCCCGGCCCCAACCTCATCGCGTGGGATCGCTACGACGGCGAACCCTGACGGACCGCGATCGGCCACGGCTTGTCGCGAGCGCCGGCTTCCCAGTTGTCGTGACGGCCGTCCCAGTGCGTGATCGCAGCTGTAGGCTCGAAGTCGTCGAGGCAGTTGAGATTCACACTCACGTAGTCCCCGCCTAGCTCGGCGAGGTGCCCGCGCGAGAAGCAGTGGATACCGCAGCGCGAGCAGAAGAATCGCTTCGAGATCTTCGCGCCCCACTCGTACGTCCCGAGGCTGCCTTCGCCCGCGAGCAGCGTGAACGCCCCCTGGCTTCACGATGGCACCGACGGCGCCGACCTTCGCGCAGATGGAGCAATTGCACATGCCGCCGTTGCTCATGTCGACTTCGACCTCGAAGCGCACCACTCCGCAGTGACAGCGTCCCTGGTGCTGCTTCACGTTCTCAGCGCTCATGCTGGTCGTCCTCCTTCGTGTTGACGAAGGCACGGTAGGCCAACGGCTCGACAGCCTGCTGTCAGGAATGAGTCAGCAGTCTCAGCGCAGCTGACGCCGCGACAGGCAAAGGACTTCCACACAACCGCTCCAAGACGGACCTTCGGCTCGATGATTCGTGGGTGGTCACGTCGTAGCGCCGAGTGCCGCTGATCAGGGAACCTGCAACGTGTCGCCGGCAGTCCCCGGGTTGCCTGCTGCACCTGCGTTGCCGGGGTTTCCCGTGTTGATCCCGTTCGCGCCGCCAGAGCCCGCTGCGCCCGCCTGACCGGCGCTCCCCGCCGAACCAATGTTGTACGTCGCCATTGAGAGCGTTGGAGCCTGCGAACCTGACCACAAGACTCCTATGGAGATCCCGGCCGTCCCACCGGCACCGGCGGAGCCTCCCGCACCATTGCCCCCGATGCCGCCACCGCAGGCGACGGCGCCATTGCCAGGATTGCCTCCTCCCTGACCGACTTGCCCGTCACCTCCCTGGCCGCCGTTTCCGCCGGCCTTCGTTTGAAGCGTGCACGAAGTCAGAGTTAGGGTTGAACCCGCGCTCGCGAGGGCGATGCTTGCGCCGCCTCCCCAGCCCCCAGCACCACCGGTTCCTCCGCATCCCCCGCTGCCACCGGCATTTCCGCCCAGCGCTGGCGAGCCCTCCTTACCTCCGCCACCGCCGCCACCTTGCCCAGGCTCCCCCGAGCCTCCGCCGGCACCGTTGGAGGGCGTCCAGGTCGTGGTCGTAAGCGTTCCGTAGGAGGCTGCTGCCGTCCCGCCCGTCCGAGCAGCACCGTTCGCGCCAGGATCAGCAGGAGCCCCGCACACGATGCCTGCACCGATGCCCGGTTGACCATCTAGTGGCGGATTAGGCGTAGTCGCGGGTGTGGAGGTCCCGGGATTCCCATTGCCTCCCGAAACGGTTGATGTGCCGGGTACACCGCCGGCCCCACCTAGTGAGGAGTCTCCGTCTTGGCAGGTAGCCGAGCCGCCGTTGGCGGAACCCGACGTGGCTCCAGCCGCGCCATCCTGCGCATTCGCCGTGGAGTAGTTCGATGAGCTGGCACCACTTGCCCCGGCGTTACCGTCTGCGCCCTTCCCCGCGCTGAGCGTTACCCTCACGAGAGTTGCTGTGGAAGCATTGAAGAACGCGGCAATGCTCGAGGAGCCGTTGCCACTCGCATCCGTGCCCGTCGCGTCCGGGGCACCAAAGGTGATGTCCTCAACAGAAATCCCAGTCGCACCGCTTGCACTGAGAGCCACGCTTCCTTGGGGGGCCGTTACCACGGTGCCGGTGCCGCCGACGTAGGCCCAGGTGCCTCCGCTGCACGACAGGCCTCCAAAGATCCCGATGTCCGAGGTGACGGTAACGGTGTCCGTGTAGTTCCCGTTGCAGACGTACGTGCGCGACGTGCCCTTCAAGTTGCCCAGCGCGTGACTGATCGTCGCGAAAGGCTTCGCACGGGAGCCGTTACCCGTAATGTCGTTGCCACCGTCAGCGGTTGTGGCGACGAATACCCCGAGCTGCTCCGTGAGCACACACGGATTGGTGGAAGGCTCGTCGCCCGAAACGCACTGGCCGTTACACATCTGGTACCCGGTCTTGCATGAGAATCCGCACGTCGGCGGGCTGCCGCTGCAAGAAGCCACCTCGATCCCGGAATCAGGCGTGGGGCAGATCTTTGCGCACGCTCCGCAGTTGTTCGGGTCATTCCCCTCGTTGACGCACTTGCCGCTGCAGTCGTGCAGACCAGCTTCGCACGTCACGCTGCCGTCGTTCGGTCCATCCGTCTTGACGTCGCCGCCGCCGTCGGTCGGTCCACCCTCGGTCGGCCCAGTCTCCGGCGGCGCATCGCCGAGGTTCACATCGGACTCGCCGTCGGCGCCGCCCTCACTACCGGGGCCGCACGAGTTCGTGTCCGTGCACGCGCCACTCGTATCGGTGCCGCATGACGCCACCGTGGCACCGAGACCCACGATGCCGACGCAGAGACCCAACGTGACGAAGTGATTCGCGCGCATAAGTGTCCTCCGACGGAACGACGAACGGCTAGAACCTTCCCACCGCGATGAGCCCGCCGCCACCCGAGCTCACCGCGGGTACGACGCGCACGCCGGCGCTCGTGCCCTGCGCGGGCTTGGGCCAGAGAAACCAGGTCGCCACCGCGCCCGCAGCGAGAACGCCGCTCGCGATCCACGCCACTTCGGACGCCACGTGCTCGTCGTGCTGCGACTGCGTCGTGCTCTGGAGCTGCTGACACCCGGCAGTCGTGAATCCGGCGCAGTTGGGGTTCTGCTGGCGCAGCGTCGCCGCGGTGCTCGAGTCGTTGCTCGATGCGATGCCGAAGCCCAGGCCCATCGCACCCGCGAGCACCGCCAGACCGCCAATCGAGATGACCGTGATCGTCCGCGGTCCCCAGAAGGGCGCCGACGTCGTCGGCGTCTCCGGCGCCGGCTGCGACGGGGGTTGCGCTTCGGTCGCGGCCGGCTGCGGCGGCTGCGGCTTGCCCTCCACGGTCGGCGCCGCTTCGAGGAAGCTCACGTGCACCACCTGCCCCAGCGCCGCTTCCACGTCGGCAGCCTTCGCGCCCTGCTGCGATGTCGCCTCGACGTGGTGCTTCCCCGCCGCCACGTCCACCTGGTCCGCGAGCGGCGCCACGCCCACCACCGTTCCGTCGACGCTCACCTGCGCGCCCGAAACGGCGGCCACCTCGATGTGGCCGGTCTGCACCAGGAGGTCGGTCACGTGCTTCGACGCGTTCGCGCGGTCGCCATCCGTACGCGCCTCGCGCTGCAGCTGCTTGAAATGCCCTATCGCCTCCACCGCGTGCCCGCTCTTCTGCTCCGCCAGGGCGAGGTTCCACAGGATGTCGGGCTTCTTGAGCACGGCATACGCCTGCGCGAACGAGACGCGCGCACCCTCGAAGTCGCCGTCCTTGACGCGCCCGAGGCCTTCCTCGAAGCGTGCCTGCGCTTCTTTCGTCGTCACGTCGTCGGCCCGCGCGGGCACGGCGGCCGCGAGGATCGCTGCCACGGCGAGGGCTCCGGTCGCGCGTCGCATCGCCCGCGTCTTCTACCGCGACCGGGCGGCCGCGGCCAAGCGTGCACGCGGCGAATTCAGCGGAACGTCGTCTTGAACTCGCCGAGATCGCCGCTCGTCGACGTCGGACGCGGCTTGGGCGGCTTCGCCGTCGCTGCAGGCGCCGTCGCCGGTGCCGCCGGCAGCGCCGTGACGGGGACGTGCGCCGTGGGAGGCGGAGGAGCCGCCGGCTGCGCCGTCGTATCGGCCACCGGGATCGCCGTATTCGTCGCCGTCGCCGCCACCGTCGCTGCCGCCGCCGTTGTCGCTGTCGCAGTCGTCGTCGCGGTCGCAGTCGCCCCCGCCCCTCCCCCTGCCGTCCCGCTCTCCGTCCCCGCGATCCTCCCTCTCGCCAGGAGGAAGATCACGAGCACCACCACGAGCCCCGCCACCGCCGCGATGAGCACCCTCGGCCCCATCGACACGGGCACCTCGGCCTGCTCCGCCGCCTCGGCCTCCTTGGCTCTCCTCACCGCATCGGCCTGCTCGATGATCGCCTGCAGCTTCTCGCGCTGCACCCTCACGGTCGGCGCGAGCGGCGGCCGCTCCACGATCACCTTCGGCTCCTCGTCCGGCGACGTGCGCGCCGGGTGCACCGGGTGCTCGGCGTGGTACGACGCCGCCGCCTCACCGGCAGACTGCGGGGTCAGCTTCTGCCGCTCCGGCTGAGGTGCGCTCATCCCGTCGAGCAGCATCTCGACCGAGTCCTGCTTCCCCACGGGCGGCACCCGCACGGGCGAGGGCCCCGCGGCTGCCGGCGGCCCCGCCGGGCCGAGCCCAGGGTCGGTGTTGGGCTTCCTTGCCTCAGCCGAAGCGCCGACGGGGTCCGTATCGGCCGTTCCGCCGCGAATCGCGCCAGGCGTCGACGGATCCGTGTCGAAGTTCCTGTCGGTCATCTCCGTCCCGCCGCTAACCGAGTTGTACCACCTCGACGGTGCTCGCACACGGCGTTAGATCCCCCAGACGATGACCATTCTCGGCGGGTTCGGCGGCAGGGGTCCGGGCGGCGACGCTCCGGCCAAGGGCCAAGGCAAGGGAGGGGCAAGCGGCTCGGTCCCTTACGTCACCGAGCGCGACTTCGAGCGCGAGGTCCTGCGTAGCGAGCTGCCCGTACTACTCGAGTTCACCGCCGACTGGTGCCAGCCCTGCAAGGCGATCGCGCCCGAAGTCGAGGCCTTCGCCCGCGAGATGGAGGGCAAGGTGAAGGTGCTCAAGGTGGACGTCGACAAGGCGCCCGTCATCGCGCAGCAGCTCCGCATCCAGAGCGTCCCCACCTTCATGGTCGTGGCCGAGGGCCGCATCCAGGACGCGGTCGTCGGCGCCGTCCGCAAGAAGAAGATGCAGGAGCTCGTCGAGCCCTTCCTCCCGCGCGCGGCCGGCGCCATCAAGCCGGTCGAGCTCGCGCAGCTGCTCCCGACGGGTCAGGTCGTCCCGGTCGACACGCGCGACGCCGCGGCGTTCGCCCGCGCCCACATCCCGGGCGCCCAGAACCTGCCGCTCGAGGAGATCGAGTCGCGCCTCGCCGAGCTCCACATGATGCAGGGCCAGCCGGTGCTCTACTGCCGCTCCGGGGACAAGACGAAGGAGCTCGCCCAGAAGCTCGAGGAACAGGGCGTGCCCGTCGCGTTCCTCGAGGGCGGCTTGCTCGGCTGGGAGTCCGAGGGGCTGCCTATCCAGCGCTAGCTGCTGACGCCCTAGTTCAGTAGCTGCCGGTCGACCTTCACCTGCGGCCACTCCGCCGGGTCTCCCGCCTCGATGCGGTCGGCCACGAAGAAGCGAACCCACGGGGTGTCGCGCTGCAGC
>Ga0335069_10007126_pt1 | contig 16177 bp, 7 predicted proteins | sample Lox_Sample_11_FD_206714 | JGI IMG/M metagenome (GOLD analysis project Ga0335069, IMG submission 206714) | Soil microbial communities from Loxahatchee National Wildlife Refuge, Florida, United States - Lox_Sample_1.1 | ecosystem: Environmental > Terrestrial > Soil > Wetlands | place: USA: Florida... | reverse complement strand
CCAACTCCCCCAGGCACGTATGATACACCCACGCATCGGGGAGCGAAACGAACTGGACCATCCCATGCTTGCAATTCCTTCCCCTTCTCGAACCCGGGCAGCCGATCAAGAAATGCCCACATTGATAGACTAGAAATGAGAAAGGTGCTTGTCAACAAAAATCGACAGAAAAAGGGCCAGAATGTCGCACCAACCGCCAAAGTGTCCTGGCGATTTCCTACCGGTAGGAAATGCGTTTTTGCGATCCGCATTTCACGTGCCCAAAAAGAACAGGGCGGGCAACCCATCCCGTTCTTTCGAACTCGGGATTAATCGCCCGCCCAAAAGATCAGTTCAAAGCCACCAGGAACGATCTAGAAAGTTAACTTCAAACCGAACTGGATAATACGCGGGAAGTTGTACTGCGAGCTGATCGAGCCCATGGCGGAGTTACCACCCCCTTGCGCGGGTTGGCAACAACCGGTATTGGGCGGACCAAACTGCGGATGGTTAAAGATGTTAAAGAACTCCGCCCGGAACTGGATGGCGAGCTTTTCATCCGGTCCGAACTTCGTATTCTTGAACACCGCGAAGTCCCAACTGTTCTGTCCCTGCGCGCGCAGATTCGGCTCCGTCCGTGAATCGGCCCCGTACGAATTATAGGTGTTGGTGGGGCTGAACACGGAAGTGTTGAACCATTCGTTCAGGCGACTAGTGGGAGAACCTGAGGTTTCCGTCGTCCGGCCGGTGCGAGTGGCGCGCTGGCCGCCGCCATTGGGGACATTACCCAAAAGCCCCGCGCCCCCAATGTTCAGCGGGAAGCCCGACTGGAAGGTGGTAATACCATCGATTCCCCAGCCGGAGACGAACTTGTCAGCGACGCCGGAGTAGCCGCTGGCGTACTTCTTGCCCTTGCCGAAGGGCAGGTCGAGGATGTAGGCCAGAACGAAACGCTGCGGAACGTCAAACCCGTCCAAGCTGCGCTCGTTGTGGAGGTCGTAAGCGTTGGTGTCGCCCCAGGAGGGCGCCGAGGCTTCCAGCCAGTTGAGTTCGGAGTTGGTATCAGTGATGAGCTTGGAAATGGTGTAACTGGCCAAAAGGTTGCCGCCACCCTTCATGTTTTTCTGAATCTTCATCTGCATGGAGTGATAGATCGAGTCGCGGTTATCAGGCTCGGAGATCTGGACGCCGTCCCACTGCGGGAAGGGGTACAACATGTGGGCAGCCTGCACGGTTGACTGGGAAATATTCCCCGATTGCATCAACCCGAAGAAGGGATTGGGAACCGATGCCTTGAGATCGGCGAGCGAATAGCCGTTAGGCCCTGCGCTGCCATCCGCCGCCGGCAGATCGGCAGTGGGTAACTGGTTGTAATTCTGGGTATGCATCGGAAGGTGCGTGCCCTTCGATCCCGCATAGGCCACGTCAATCAAAGTGCCATCGGGAAGCGTGCGCTGGATGTTGAGGTTCCATTGTTGCACGTAACCGTATGGGTTTTGGGGCACTGGTCCGCTGGGGCCTCCTTGTTGGTTGATCCAGGTGGCGTTCCGGCCCGGTGGCTCAATCACGCCTTGGGCGCCGTAGGGATTGTTCAGGAACATGTGGGGAGTGATCCCATCCAGGCTTACCAGCCAGGGGGTGGAGAAGGTGTTGTTGTACATGTTGTGCGGAGCATCGTTCCACCGCACATCGATCCCCAGCCAGAAAATGCCATAACCACCCCGCAGGACGGTCTGGTCATTCAGGCGATAGGCCAGTCCGAAGCGAGGGTTGAGGTTGGTCCAAGGCATATTCTCAGCATTGCGGCTGGGATGTGGAGTTGAATTCACTAACGCAAAAGCACCCTTGAGGCTACTAAAGGACTGGCCCGTCACGGGATTGTTCATGGTGACTTGGCTCGCCAAGGGGCTGGTAGCATCGGGGAGGAAGGTTATCATGCGGTCGAAGCGCTCCGACCAGGTACCTTGGATGTCCCAGCGAACTCCCAGGTTCATGGTCAACTTGCGGGTGGCCTGCCAGGTATCGCCAAAGTAGACAGCACGATACATGGTCTGCTCTGCCATGCGGGAGGGGGTGACGAGTCCGCCGCCCGAACCGGCTCCAACCATGAAGGAAGCAAAGCTGCTGCCATACGTGATCTTGGAGACGGGATCAGTTCCCGGAATGAGGGGGTTTCGGCTCGTCATTGCTGGGCCGAAATCGTATTCTCCGACAGGATCGTTACTCTGATAGTAGTTGTTGCGGAGCACGCGGAGTTCGCCGCCCATCTTGAGGGTGTGCGCACCCTTGATCTTGGTGAGGCTGCCGATGAAGCTCCACGTGTCATCCCCGGCGCCGATGCCGCTTCCCGTTCCGTCCGCCGGCTCGCACCAAGCTACCTGGTAGTCAACCCCACCACTGTTGCCCACGCAGGGCACTGGGATGTGGGTGTATGTTACCTGGGAATTCAGGGAGGCCGGCCAGCCGAACTTGGTCAGGTCGATTCCCTGGGATAGCGGCGTGCGTAGGTAGTTGTAACGCATTTCGCTCAAGTGCAGGTCCATGATCGTGGTGGGCGTGAAGGTGTAGGTGTCACCCACCGCGATCAGCTTGGTCCTGACCGTCTCGTCACAACGGTCCGGGCAGACCCCGTTCTTGAAGGGGTTCCAAGGCAGATTGTGCAGCGTCATGTATGAGAACCGCCCAAAGAACCTCTGCTTGTCGCTGACATTCCAGTCAGCCCGGTCCACATTCTGGTCAGTGTTGCCGCCCACGCTCATGGCCGCAGCGTAGTTGTGAATATGCGTGTATGGATCCCCGGACGTGGTCGGGTTTGCCCAGTAGGTCGCCAGGATCGCCGCGGTTGGGTCAACTGCCTTCGGCCCTCCCGGCACCTGGGCCGTCGGTATAATGTTGTTCGCATACGGAGTGCGGCAAGTCGTCCCGGCCGCGTTGGTGCAGTTGGCGCTGGTAGTTGGATCGTAAATGGGAATCAAGTTGCCATTCGAATCCATGGTTTCCGAGAAGTCACCCAACCGCTCCTTGGCCGTTGGCACCGTCCCGGTAATGGTCTGTCCCAGGCGTTGACGGAAGCCTTCGTAACTGCCGAAGAAGAACAATTTGTCGGTTATGATCTTACCGCCGAGGTTGCCGCCAAACTGATTCTGGGTAAAGGGTGCGACGGGTAACCCCGCCTTGTTCAGGAAGAAGTCGTTGGCGTCCAGCACCTTGTTACGGAGGTACTCATAGGCTGCGCCGTGGAAGGAGTTCGAGCCGCCCTTGGTGGTCAGATTGATGACTCCGCCCGCCGTGCGGCCGAAATCCGGTCCCAGGTTGTTGGTCTGGACTTTGAATTCCTGAATGGAGTCTTGCGTGGGAATGATGCCCACGACGTTCAGGTAGGATCCTTGCATGGGCGAGCCGTCCAGCAGCATGGCGCTCTGTCCGGCTTGCCCGCCGCCCACCTGGAAGTCACCTGCTGCGAAGGGGTTGGCGCCGACTGGGCTGGCCATGGAGGAGTTACCCGCCGAAGGCTGGCCCTGCGGCACCACGCCCGGCGACAATTGCACCAGGGCGAGGGGATTGCGCCCGTTCAAGGGCATTTCCGTAACGGTCCGCGATTCCACCACTTGCCCCAGCGAAGAAGTCTGCGGCTGGAGTAGAGGGGTCTGCGCGGTTACTTCCACGGTTTGCGTCACGGCTCCGACTTCCAGTTGGATGTCGATGCGCAGTCCGCTTTCCACCTGGACCACGATCGGCTCCCGCTTGAAGTGTTTGAAACCGGCTTTTTCTGCGTCGATTCGGTAGTTGCCGGGGAGAATGTTGACGAAGGTATAATTTCCCGCCGCGTCGGACTGCATGCTGCGCTTTTCGGCAGTTCCGAGGTTGGTCAGGGTGACAGCCGTGCCAGGAATTGCTGCGCCGCTGGCGTCCAGCACGGTTCCGGCGATGTTCCCGTAAACCGTCTGGCCCCAACTGGCACAAGGCGAAAGCGCCAGTAGGAAAGCGACAGCCAGTGGCACAAGCACTAGCTTCTTAAGATGTGACATTTGCCACTCCTCTCTTTAAGAAAAATGGATACAAGACCCGAAAGTGACTATGACTGGTTGAACAGTCGAAGCGCAGTGTTACTGGTGTGAGCGAAACCTCTGGGGAGGGCGTGTTTGTTCCGCGCAGGTTCCCGCTGGAGTAATGGCTTCCGGTATGGCTAGACAGGCACCTTGCCCGGTGTCGTCGATGACGACACAGCATGCTTCCCCCATGGCAAGGCCCGACGCAAGAAATAAAGACTCAGCGCGGGATAAGCTACTCCCGCGTAAGAGCAAATGTCAAGGAAAACCTGCCACCCTAATCTGAGGGTTCCCCCGGGTGGCAGCGTGCATCTATTTGGAACTGGGGGAGAGCCAGCGACGGCAATCTGTGAAGAAACTAGGCCAGTTTCGACCCAACTTCCGCAGTCCTTCCCCCCCTGCTATCCTATCCGCACCACTTTTATCAAATATTCGAATAGTAACACAACGTTAATCCCGTTAATTTTCCCTAAGTCCCAGTTACACCAGCAAATCGGTACGTTTCAATTACGTACAAGCCGCTTGCCAGGTGTAACGGCAGGCTTTCGAAAAAGACAATCTGGTGGTACACTCACGGCCAGCTTCAAGCCTTGGAATAGAGCATGCGTTCGCCCATGCCAGATTCGAACCATCAAGAAAAGAACGAACTCCAACACGTACTCGCATCAGGCATCTTTGCCAAGGCCCCGCGGCAGGCAAAACTGCTGAAGTACATCTGCGAAGAGTCGTTTCAGGGCAGGGACGACCAGATCAAGGAGTACACGCTTGCCACCGAGGTTCTGGGGAGACCCGTCGACTTCGATCAGAACCGCGATGCCATTGTGCGCGTGGAAGTGCATCGCTTGCGCAAGAAGCTGAAGGAATATTACGAAGGCGAAGGCGCGGGGAACCCCATTGAGATTGTGATTGACGCCGGCCATTATGTGCCTAAGTTTATACCTCGCGATAGGAATACTTCGTCAGCCACTACTCCGGACGCAGGGAACCTCCCGTCCAGCATTGCACCTGCCGCTGAATCCCCTCCGCCCCCCGCGGAGGTGGCGGATCGTGATGCGGCGCGTCATACCAACTGGCCGATTGTTACGGGCGGGGTAGCCATCGCCGCAGTCGTGGTTATACTCCTCCTATGGCTCGGCCCCCATCCTAAAGGGCGTTCCAAGGCTTCGCTTGCCCCCTCACCCCCCCCGCAAGCGGCTCAGGCGGGGATGGCCGTGCCTGATTCCGTGCGGATCATCTGCGGCTATCCGCATGACAGGTATATTGACCGGGCGGGTAATGTCTGGCTGGGGGACCGTTACTTCTCCGGAGGAGATGTCTCCGCGCAGCCGATGCAATACCTGGCGCGGGCTCCCGACGTGGCGCTATACCAGAGCTTTCGCTTTGGGGACTTCTCCTATGACATCCCGCTCCAGCCCGGCAATTACGAGCTACACCTCTACTTTGTGGAAACGCACTACGGGACAGGGAGCCTGAGCGGGGGCGGTGAGACCAGCCGCATGTTTGATATTTACGTGAACGGGAACCGATTCCTCAGGCTCTTCGACATTATCAAGGATGCGGGGGGAAACAACCTTGCGGATGAGCGCGTTTTCAATGATATTACCCCGGCGGCAGACCACCATCTGCATCTGCAGTTTCAGCGGGTGAGGGACTCTGCCATACTCAATGCGCTGGCCGTCCTGCCTGCCCCTGCTGGCAGGATCAACCCCATTCGCATTCTTGCTCAAAACAACTCCTACACCGACCGGGAGGGCAACATCTGGAGCCCGGACCGCTACTACCTGGGGGGACTGTTGGCGCTCCACCTCGCCCATGGTCCTGTCAAAGGCACGTCAGACCCGGGACTGTATTCCAGCGAGCGTTACGGAAATTTCAGTTACGCCATACCCGTGCCGCCCGGCAAGTATAAGGTGACCCTGCGCATGGCAGAGACCTATTGGGGAATTGAGAATACCTACCCCAATGCGCCGGACCAGAACGGCTCGCCGGTAGGTGGAGCCGACAGCCGTCTCTTTGATGTCTACTGCAACGGGACCACCCTGCTCAAGAACTTCAACCTCTATAAGGGCGCCGGCGGCCCGCTGCAGGCTAACGACAAGACATTTCACAACCTTCAGCCGGACGCGCAAGGCAAGCTTGTCCTGAACTTTGTCCCCGTGCGGGATTACGCCGTCGTAAATGCCATCGAAGTGGAGACTGAGCCGAAATAGGAGCCAACTCTCAGCCGGCCCTCGCCCCCGCAAGCCACTTGCGCAACTCGGTTTCCACGCGCGCCACGACGGCCTGCCAGTCCCCCGGCGCCGATTGGCGAAAGAGGCGCGCCGTGGGATACCAGGGGCTCGTCTCACGTTCCAACATCCAACGCCAGTCCGCCGCTTTGGACAACAGGATCCAGACGGGCTTACCCATGGCGCCCGCCAGGTGCGCGATCGATGTGTCAACGGAAACAACCAGATCGAGGTTCGCGACGATGGCGGCGGCATCGGCAAAGTCCTGCTGTTCGTCCTGGAGATCGACCATCCCGCCTTGGGTTCCTGATCCCGGCTGTTTCAGCGCCGCCGCCGGCGCACCCATCTGCAGGGAGTAGACTGTCGCGCCCTCCAGTTTGGTGAGCGGCGCCAGCGCCTCCAAGGGGATCGACCGCCAGGCGTCGTAAGGGTGAAGAGGGCTGCCGGCCCACGTCAAGCCGATACGCGCCGTATTCTCCGATAGCCTATGACGCCACGCCTCCGCCTGGGCCGGTTGGGGGAAAACGTAGGGCAGGCGGGCGGGGATAGAATGGAGATCGGTGGCAAACGCCCCGGGCAGGCTCAGCAAGGGGCACTGCCAGTCAAACTGCGGCAGCGCCTCGCCGCGCGAGATGACTTCTTCCGCGCCCGACGTCAGCGCCAACAGGCGGCGCAAGCGGTGCGGGACCTCCAGTACTACCCTTCCTCCCCGCGCCGCGACCATGGGGACGTAACGGACGAAATGCAGCGTGTCGCCCAGCCCCTGCTCGGCGTGCAGCAGGATACGCGCGCCGTCCAAGGGCTCGCCCTTCCAGAGCGGCTGCGAGAATTCACGGCCCTCGCGTAGGAATTGAGGAGTGTTGCGACGCTCTTCATATTCACTCCAGCCCTCGGCGAACCTGCCTTGCGTCAGGTGGATGAGGCCGAGGAAGGAGCGGGCCTCGGCCGAGTCCGGCAGCAACACCAGGGCGCGCTGGAAACACTCCTCGGCCTCCCCCAGCTCGCCGCGCAGGATGTGAACGATGCCCAGCTGCAAGGGCGCATCGGCGAACTGAGGGTCAATCCTTGCAACCGTCCGATAAGACTCCGCGGCGGAGTCGAGATCCCCCTTGCGTTCGAAGAAATATCCCAACCCGAAGACGGCATAGGCAGACTTGGGCGTGAGGGCCAGCGCCTGCCGGTGAGCTTCCACGGCGGAAGCCCAGTTTCCCAAGTCGGTAAACGCATTCCCCAGCAGCGTGAAGGTCTCAGAGTGGTTAGGGTCCAGGGTCAGGACACGGCGGCAGGTTGCCACCGCTTCCCTGTAAACCCCCTGCTGGTATTGCAGACCCGCCAGGCTGCGGTACAAGCCGGGGGAGTCCGGCTCCAAGGCCAGGGCGGCCCGGTAAGCCGCCTCGGCGGCGGCCCAATCCCGGAGTCGTTCCTGTACCTTCCCCAGACGGTTGCGGGCCTCTGCGGATCGCGGTAGAAGTTCCGCCACACGCTGCAGGCATTGGCAAGCCAATGGGATGCGGCCTTGGCTGCAATACGATTCCGCCAGGCTGTTCAGCGTGTCGGCGTCGTGGGGAGCCAGAGCCAAGGCTCGTTCCAGCCAGTCGCTGGCTTCCTGATACCGCCCCCGCTGCTGCGCCACCAGGCCCATCAGGTGCAGGGCCTGTGGACATCGGGGGTTGGTTTTGAGGCTCCGTTGGTAGCATGCCGCTGCGCGTTCCGTGCGCCCCGCTTGCTGGTGGGCGATGCCTTTCCGGAGGAGCTTCCGGACGTGGGGGTGAAGGGAGAGTTGCTCGGCCATGCGTCAATGCCCAAGGCAAGTGGGCTGCCAGCGCGGGGAAGAATTCTCTAATGTGGGCTTCACGGCGGCTGGCTGCGCCCCACGGCGTCGACGCGTGCGACGAGCTCCCGCAAGGCGACTTCGACCCGCGCCAACACGTCCTGCCATCTCCCTAACGTCGACTGCCGCAACAGGCGCGCGGTCGGGTACCAAGGGCTCGACTGGCGCTGCAGCAGCCAGCGCCAATCCGGCGATTGGTGCAGCAGAATCCACACGGGTTTGCCCATCGCCCCGGCGAGGTGGGCTACGGATGTATCAACGGAAATCACCAGGGAGAGGTTGGCGACGATGGCGGCGGTGTCGGCAAGGTCCGCCTGCTGGTATTGCAGATCGACCAGGCGCAGACGTGATCCCAGTTGCTTGATTTGTCCGGCGGCAGGGCCCATCTGCAAGGAGTAAAAGGTGATTCCCTCCAACCTGGTCAAGGGTGCGAGCATTTCCAGGGGAATGGCTCGCCAGCGTTCATGCGGAAAGGTTGGATTTCCACCCCAGACCAGGCCGACGCGCAAGGTATCGCCCGCCAGCCGCTCCGCCCACTCCGCCGCCCGGGCTGGGTCGGGATGGACATAGGGTATGCACGAGGGAATCGAGTTCAAATCGGTGGCCAGGGCCCGCGGAAGACTCAGCAGCGGGCACTGCCAATCGACCGGGGGAAGGGGTTCGCCACGCCGGATCACTTTGCTAGTCCCGGGGGTCTCGGCCAGCAGGCGATAGAGCCGCGACTGGACTTCCAGGGCCACCTTCCCCCCCATGGCCGCGACCAGCGGAACATAGCGAACAAACTGCAGGGTGTCGCCCAGGCCCTGCTCGGCGTGCAGCAGAATGCGCGCGCCTGCCAGGGGTTCCCCCTGCCAAAGGGGCTGCGGGAAGGTCCGGCGGTGGCGAAGGAAATGGGGGGTCTTCCAGCGCCACTCGTGCTCCCTCCAGCCCAAAGAGAAGTTCCCTTGCAGGAGGTGAATGTGGCCGAGGAAAGTATGGGACTCGGCGTTATGCGGGTCCGCCCTGCACACCTGCTCGAAGCACCGTTTGGCCCGTCCCAGTTCGCCCCGGAGGAAATGCGTGATCCCGAGGTGCAACCGCGCTTCGAGTAATCCGGGATCCAGCTTCAAGGCCACCCGGTAGGAGTCGGCGGCGGAAACCAGATCTCCCTGGCGCTCGAAGAGGTATCCCAGGCCGTAGACGGCATAGGGGGAATCCGGCTGCAGGAGGAGCGCGCGCCGGTACGCCTCCACAGCAGCGCAGTAATCGCCTCGGTTAACCAGGGCATATCCGTGCAGGTTGTGGAATTCGGGCCGGCGGGGGGCGAGGGCCACCGCGCGGCGGCACGACTCGACCGCTTCGGCCCAGTCCTCCCACCGGCACAGTAGCCTCGCGAGGCTGGCGTGTATGCCCGGGGAAGCAGGCTGGAGTTCCAGTGCGCGCCGGTACGACGCGGCGGCTGCCTCCCAGTCCCCCAGCTCTTCCTGAACAGTGCCCAGGCGGTGATGGGCATCGGCCGAACGGGGCAGGAATTCCACCAGGCGCTCGTAGCAGTGGTGCGCGCACCGCAACTGACCGCGGTCGAAATAGCTGCTCGCCAGCTTGCGCAGGGCTCCGGGGTCATCCCCGCCCGGCGCGATGGCCGGGCTCACGCGGCCCGGCTGCGGGTGAGCCGAGCCTCTCCCCAAAGGCGGGCCGGCAGGCGAGTTGGGTGACTTGTGACTGGACATGCTGCGACACCCGGAGTACGGACCGCGGGGGAGAATGATTCTTCGTCCGCCCGGACACCTGGGCCCGTCCCACTCCTACATATCTTGCCGGGGGAACGGAAACTTTAGCCCAAAGGGGCTGCGCTGGCGCTCTCCCGCTCATAGCGGAAACGGCGCGGCCGAAAGGACAGGAACGGCGCCCCCGCATGCGATACCCAAAAAGGGTGTGGCGCGCATTAAGGTTTGGGAGTCACTGCCGATAAGGGGCAATGAACTGAGAAATGGTTCCGCCGATGGAAAGAAGAACCACCGGCCCCGGATAGGCGCCCCGCATGGCCCCAGGTTCTGCGGCCCAAGACGGATACCATACCTAGAGAGGAGAGTTTCTATGGGACTGAGCATCTTGAATAACATCCCTTCCTTGGAAGCGCAGAACCAGTTGGCGATGACCAACACGCAGTTGCAGAATACCCTGTTCCAGTTGTCTTCCGGCTCGAAGATCAATTCCGGCGCGGATGATCCGGCCGGCTTGTCGATTGCAGACGGATTGCAGGCCAACATCTCGGCGCTTACGCAGTCGGCGCAAAACGTCACCGACGGCGTCGGCATGCTGCAGACCGCCGATGGCGCCTTGAGCCAGGTAACCACGCTGCTCAACCGTGCCGTCACCCTGGCGACGGAAGCGTCCAACTCCGGTCTGACGCAAGGGCCGGGCAGCCAGCAGGCCGCTCTGCAGAATGAATTCGCTTCGATCACGGCTGAGATTAACCAGATCGGCTCGAACACCACCTATAACAACACGCCGGTTTTCTCGGGAACCCAGATGTCCGTGTTCCTGAGTGATGGATCGGGAGCGGACGCCATGGACCCGAACATCTCGGTCAATATGCCGACGCTGTCTTCCTCTTCGCTTGGCCTGGCGACTTACGCTACGGGAACCCTGGACCTGACCTCCAACCCGTCGGCGGGGAATACCGTGACGATCGGCAACCAGATCTACACGTTTGTGGCAGGTTCCCCGACCGCGGCGAACCAGGTGCAGATCGGAACCAGTAACGGCAACCCGAGCGTCCAGCAAACCTTGAAGAACCTGCAGGCGGCGGTCAATGGCGCTGCCGGAGCAGGCAGCCTTTATGGCTCCGGAACGCCTGTCAACCAGCAAGCTACCATCACCTCGGTGAACGGCGGGTCGGCGGTGGTGCAGGCCCTGCAAGCGGGGACGGCGGGCAACAACGTCGCCTTGTCCACCAGCATCACCTCGAACGTGGGTTCCGGGGGGGGGACCACGCTGAGCGGCGGCACCAACGCCACGTACGACACGGCAACGCTGACGCTGCTCAATAACCCCAACCTGGCGACGGTCGCCACGGGGTCGATCACCATGAGCGCCCTGCCGGACACGGTAACCAGCGCCACTGGCTCTTTTAACCTTTCCGATACCCAGAATACCGCCTTAGTGGGCGGCACCTCGACGGTAACGGTGGGAAGCACCACCTACACGTTTGTGACTGCCGGCAACGGGGCGGCGGCCAACGACGTCGCCATCGGCGCATCCGGTGCAGCCACTCTGGCCAACCTGGCAGCCGTCATCAACGGCACGGCTACGAAGACCCAGATGGGTGGCGGAACAGCTCCCGCCAGTGGTGTCGCGAACACGCTGGCGACGGCGTACTACAACAACGCCACCAGTCCCAATTCTCTCCTCCTGACGGCGTCGACGCCCGGAACGGCCGGCAACCAAGGCGGAGCAGGTCAAGTGGCCTTCTCGGCCACCGGAGGTACGGCGGTCCCCACAGGGAGCCCTGGCTACCTGGGGGGTGGTATGAACGCCGACACCGTGACGCTCGGCGGCACGACTTACACCTTTGTCGCTGCCGGGCAAGCGGCTCTGGCCGGTCAAGTGGCGCTGGGCGCCGCTACCGGTTCCCTCACGGCGGCGCAGGTCACCTTGCAGAACCTGATGAATGCGATAAATGACACGGCTGGCACCCAAAGCGCCACAACGTTTGGGGCCGAGACCGGGCCCAATGCGAACGTGCAGGCCACCTCTATCGTCGGCAACACGCTCAGCCTTCAGGCGATCAGCAGCGGCGCTCCCCAACTGGGCACCGGTGGGAATAGCGACGTCCTGGCGGCGACGAGCCCGGTAGGCGCCATTACCGTGAGCGGCAGTGGCTTCCTGAGCGGAGGCGCGGACAGCGACGTGGTAAACATTGGCAACCAGGCTTACACCTTTGTGGCGGCCGGCACGGCCCAGACTGGGGCTAATAACCAGGTGGCGCTCGGCAGCACCGTTCAGGCCACCTTGAATAACCTGATGGCGGCTGTCAACGCGGCGAGCACCGGCGCGGGTCCCAACGGAACGTATTATGTCGCGGGGACCCAAAGCGGTGCTTCCGGGGCGCAAATCACCAGTGTCGCCAACGGCATTGCCACCATCCAATCGCTCACCTCGGGCGCTTACGTGGCGGCAACAAACGCCATCGCCGTGAGCGGGCAATTCCAGAACGGCAACACCACCGGCACATTTGGCGGCTTGACCCAGGCCACGCTGTCCGGCGGGACGGCTTCCACCGCCGCCACGGGTATGGTCGAGTTCAACGCCAACCCGAGCAACGGCGATACGCTCACTCTCGGCACCACGACGTACACGTTCGTCACCTCGGGCACGGCGAGCGGCGGCACGGCGTCTCACCCCAAAGTGGCCATCTCCAACACTCTCCAGGGCACCTTGGCCAACTTGCAGGCTGCCGTCAACACCACTGGCGGCGGGAGCGCGACCACATTTAGCAACGGTACGACCGCCAACTCGGCAGCCAGCATCACTTCGATCAATGGCGGGCAGGTCTTGATAACGGCGGCGGGCGGCAACGGCACGAGTGGAAACAGCACGGTCCTCAGCGCGACTTCCGCCAACAACACTTTCAGTGCGGGAAGTGCGGGCGGCGGCGCCGCCGCCAGCAACGCCACGGGATACCTAGCTCTGAGCTCGAATCCCCTGAATGGCAACACCGTGACGGTCGGGAACGTGACCTATACCTTCACTTCCGGCACGCCCGCGTCAGGCAACCAGGTAGCGCTCGGCCAAACCATCAACGGTACCTTGACCAACCTGGCGGATGCCATTAACTACACTGGGGCGAGCACCAGCACAGGCTATGGGAGCGCGTTTGCGACCACCCTGGCCCAGAACACCATGGCCAGCGCGGGTACCCCCTCAGGCAACCAGTTGCAGATAACCGCCCTCGGGACCGGCGCGAGCAATACGGGCGCGGCCGGAAACGCCATCGTCCTCAACGCCAATCTCTCGAACGGAGCCGGCGGGGGCGCGGTGGGCACCGTCAACTCCATGTTGAGCGGCGGTGGGGCCAGTGTGGATCTGAACAACCCCACCGACTCTCAGTCGGCGCTAACCACCATCGCGGCGGCAATCGCTACCGTGGCCGCGCAGCGGGGCGCCATCGGGTCGGGCATCAATCAAATGAATGCCGCGGTCAACGTGATGAACAACACCGCACAAAACCTCACCTCGTCGTTGAGCGGCATCCAAGACGCAAACATTGGGCAGGTTGTCGCCAACATGTCCAAGTATCAGGTGCTGGAGCAGACCGGTATCGCCGCTCTGGCGCAAGCCAACTCCCAGGAGCAGGCCGTTCTGAAGCTGCTCGGTTAATTGAAGCTGGGGAATATCGGTCGGAGGGGACCTTCCGGTCCCCTCCTATCTTTCAATTGAGTAAACACCCATGAGCATCTCCCCAGCCCAGACGATGCCGCAAGTCAGCGTGTTGGAAAGCCGGTCCGCCCCTCGGCCATCGGACGTTGCCGCGGCTCCCGAGAAGGTCGATGCGGCAGCCCCCCCCGCCGAATCTTCGCCCCCTACTGTGTCTTCACCCCCAGAGCTCAAGACCAACTTGCGGATTGATGACCAGCATCAGGTTTACTATGAAGTGATCAATGATCGCACCGGGGACGAGATACTCGAGATTCCCCCCGAGGTGCTTCGAAAGTTGGGGGAGAATCTCAATTTTCCCTTGTTTGAGGGCACTGAGGTTCATCGCGTCGATGTAAAGTCGTAGGCCTCAAGGGAATCCCCGAACCTGCCGATGATAGGAACGGTGGGCGCTCCTGTGCCTGAGCCATCCGCCCCCGCGACGAAAGGGAAAAGGGCATGAGCACCAACTCCATCAATTCTCTCCTGTCCAGCCTGGGGGTTTCTACCAACGAGTCGGTCAGTCAACTCTTGGGGGAAACGCGCACTTCGACATCCGCGAATGCAGGCAGCAACTCGGCCATTCAAGATGCGGTGAACGCTATCCTGAATTCCGCTACCAATACAGCCGGGAGCGGAATTGACGTGACCTCCACGGTGGACGCCATTCTGGAAATCGACGCCCAACCGGAAGTGCAGTTGCAGAACCAGGTGACGGCCCTCAATTCCCAGACGACCGCATTGCAGGGCTTGCAAACCGACCTGACCAATTTTCAAACCGCGTTGCAGGCGCTGACCGATTACGCCGGGGATTTCAGTGGCTTAACCGTGAGTTCCTCGAACAATGACGAGGTGAGCGCCACGGCCGCGAACGGGACGGTTGCCGGATCGCACACGGTTTCGGTGACCCACCTCGCCACCACGGCCGCGGATTACTCTGCCGCCTTTTCGTCGGCCAACGTGGCGCTGCCCACCGGGCAGTTTGCCCTCACCGTGGGGTCGAATTCCGCAGTGGTCATTCCTGTAGACAGCGCAGATGGTACCAACACCCTGAGTGAACTAGCCGGTTATATCAACAGCCAGAATCTGGGCGTTACGGCTTCCGTAATCAGCGACAACACGGGGTCGCGCTTGGCACTGGAAAGCCAGACCTCCGGCGCAGAGGGTCAGATCAAGCTCTCCAATGACTCCACCTCCGCCGACTATTCCACATACTTTTCTTCCGGAACCGCCGTGCTCCCAATTGGGTCATTCGAGCTTCAGGTGGGCTCCAACGCGCCCGTGACCATCCCTGTCGACAGCGCCGACAACACTTACACTCTCAACGGCCTGGCGAGTTACATCAACCAACAAAACCTGGGAGTTTCGGCTTCGGTAGTAACCGATTCCGACGGATCCCGCCTGGCACTGATCCCGCAAACCTCCAGCGCGGCGATCACCATCTCCAATGACACCACGGGTGGTGGCAATGGACTGGGCATCACCAGCGCGTCAGGGGGCGGCATGGAGTTTTCCCAGGCGGTGGAGGGATCGGATGCGGCCCTGAGCGTGGACGGCATCCCCGTTGACAGCGCCAGCAACACCGTCGAAGGGACGATTCCCGGTGTCACCCTGACGCTTTCCGGTGTCACCAACTCCACCGGCACCGATAACCCCGTAACCCTTCAGATTGTGCCCAACTTGACCCCCATCGCCACGGACGTCAACAATTTCGTCAGCAGCTGGAACACCTTGATCGGGGCGATCAATACCGGCTTGGAATACAACAGCGCCACCGGTGCAGCCGGCAGTTTCGTAGGCGATTCTTCCCTCGACCTGTTGCAGGAGCAATTGCTGACCGCCATCGGCTCCAGCATGTCGGGCAACAGCGGCTTGGTTAATCTGCAGTCACTGGGGATTGAAATGCAAGACGATGGCACGCTGAGCGTCGACAGCACGACGCTGAACAATGCCCTGCAGAATAACTTTTCGGCGGTGCAAAACCTGTTCCAATCCACCACGGGAGTGGGCCAGGCGCTAAGCCAGTCGCTGACCAGCCTGACCAACCCGGTGAACAGCCCCTTGGCCGTGGACCTGAACAGCCTCAGCTCGCAAGTAAAGGACCTGAATACTCAGATCAGCGATTTTCAGTTGCAGCTCCAGAATACCCAGACTCAGCTGCTGTTGGAATACAACACCATTAACACCACGCTGGAACAGCTACCGGAGACACTGGCCTCCATCAACAGCCAGCTCGACGCTCTTAACCCAACTAAGACCACTTGAGGTTACCTTATGCGCCATCCTGCCCAAGCCTATCGCCAATTTTCCGTACAAGGCGCCACCCCCCTGGGGTTGGTGGTTATGCTTTACGACGGAACAATTGCTGCCCTGCAACGGGCAGCGAGCGCCATCGAGGCCGGGGATATTCAGAAGAAATGCAATCACCTGAATCGCGCGCAGGCGATCATCGCGCAACTGGAGGGTACTTTGAACTTTGAGCAGGGTGGAGAAGTGGCGGAGACCCTCAAGACCTTTTACGCGCATTCCCGCTCCCAGGCGCTCAAGGCCAACTTGCAGAACTCTGCCGAGATACTTCGTTCCCTTATTCAGAATTTCACCCTCGTTCGCGACGCTTGGCACCAGGCCGATCGAGCGCCGTCGCCGCCGTCACCCGACCATGCTTCCCGCCCATCGCCAGTGACTAATTCACC
>Ga0335069_10007125_pt1 | contig 16177 bp, 15 predicted proteins | sample Lox_Sample_11_FD_206714 | JGI IMG/M metagenome (GOLD analysis project Ga0335069, IMG submission 206714) | Soil microbial communities from Loxahatchee National Wildlife Refuge, Florida, United States - Lox_Sample_1.1 | ecosystem: Environmental > Terrestrial > Soil > Wetlands | place: USA... | reverse complement strand
GCGAATGTCCTTGGGTGCCTTGAAGTGGGCGATACGTGCGCGCACGAACTCGATCAGTTCCGCTGCTGTCGCAGACTGGCCTTGCCGCAACACCACGAAGGCAACGGGGATTTCTCCCCATTTGTCGTCGCTGCGGCCGATCACCGCGGCCTCGAGCACCGCCGGATGCTCCACCAGCACCCGTTCGACCTCGACGGACGCCACGTTCTCCCCGCCGGTGATGATGATGTCCTTGGCGCGGTCACGGAGTTCGACGTAGCCATCCGGATGCCGCACCCCGAGATCGCCGGTGCGGAACCAGCCATTGAGCGTGGCAGCGCGCGTGGCTGGCTCGTCGCGGTAGTAGCCCAGCATGGTGTTGTTGCCGCGCAGGACGATCTCGCCCATGGTTTCGCCGTCCCAGGGGACAGAACGGCCATCCACGTCGAAAACGTCGACGCCGCCTGTGACCACGTTGCCGATACCCTGGCGCGCGTTCAGCCGAGCCTGCCGCTCGGGCGATTCCGCCGACCACTCCGGCTGCCACTCGCAAATCATCACTGGACCGTAAGATTCGGTCAGACCGTAAAGGTGGGTAACCTTCATGTTCAGCTTGGCCAAGCGAGCCAGCAGGGCGGGTGAGGGCGGCGCTCCTCCGGTGCTGGCCTGAACGAGATGCGATGGACGCCGCTCAGGCGCTGCCGCTGCCGCTTCGGCGATCATGGTCAGCACGGTGGGCGCGCCGCTCAGATGCGTGATGCCGCGGTCGCAGATCATCGCCCAGGCCAGCGACGGATCGGCCTTGCGCAGACAGACGTGCGTGGCGCCGGCCGCGGTCACGCCCCAGGTGAAGCACCAGCCGTCGCAGTGGAACATGGGCAGCGTCCAAAGGTACGCGCTCGCCAATCCCATGCGGGTGTGGTGGGCCATCGCCAGCGCCTGCAAGTACGCTCCGCGATAGCTGTACATCACTCCTTTCGGCTTGCCCGTGCTGCCGCTGGTGTAATTGATAGCCAGCAACCCCTTCTCATCGGCACAAGGAAGTGAATGCGGCCGCGCACAGGCCAGAAGCTGCTCGTATTCAGTATTCGGCGAGCCGCCCAGGATCAGCCGGACACCAGTGCTCTGCGCGATCTTGTGGGCCACGTCGGTAAGTTCTTCGGTCGCGAAAAGCAGGCGCGCGCCAGAGTGTTCGATGATGTAGGCCAACTCTCCCACTGACAGCCGGATGTTCATCGGGACGAGCACTGCCCCGGCCATGGGAACGCCGTTGTGCAGTTCCAGCATCACGTGGCTGTTTACGCAAAGCGCGCCGATGCGGTCTCCGGGGTGGATCCCCGCATCCTTAATAAGCCCCGCGAGTCGATGGGCCCTCTGGCCAAACTCGCAATAGGTGAATCGCCGCTCACCGTCGATGATGGCGGTGCGAGGCGCAAACACCGCGGCAGAACGCTCCAGAAACAAGGCCGGGCTGAGAGGGACATCCGAGAATTCACCCATGTCTGCTCCAACCAATCGGGCGCGCGAAAGACTACCAGTTGGCAGCTTCGCGCGGCAAGGCAGCAGCATCAGGCAAGACCCGCGAAAAACGCGGCCCACACTCATCCGCCCGATCGTTCCGATGGGAGACAAAAACATTACAGGGTTTTTACAAAGTCGTGACAGGAACCGCCGCGCCGACGCTCTATCCTGCTCTCCGCATGGCACTTACAGTCCACACTGCGGGGGCGTTGCCGGCGGCCCGTTTTCTGCGTCCTATGAGACAGAGTGCCAATCTAACGAACATTCTGAGCCATGGATAAGATACTCGTAATCGAAGATGATCGTGCGGTGCAGCGGGCCCTGAAGCGCCTGTTCGAATCCGAGGGCTACAGCGTCGAGTCCAGCTTCGACGGGCCGACGGCCCTTGAAGCATTCCGCACATCGCCACCCGCCGTGGTAGTGCTCGACCTGAGGCTGCCGGGAATGGCCGGCAAAGACCTTTGCCGCGAGATCAAGCAAAGCTCTCCCGATATGCCGGTGGTCGTGCTCAGCGCCGCCGCCGATGTCGCCGATAAGGTGCTGCTGCTCGAATTGGGCGCGGACGACTACGTCACCAAGCCCTTCAGCCCGCGGGAATTGCTGGCCCGGGTCAATGTGGCCATTCGCCACAACCGCCGCACCAGCGTTCCGGAGATGTTCTGCTTCGATGACGTGGTCGTGGACTTCACGCGCATGGAGGTCACCGCGGCCGGCCGTTCCGTCGCCTGCACACCGCAGGAATTCAAGATCCTGAGATTCTTCGCGGCCAACGCCGAGCGCGTAGTCTCACGCGAGGAACTGCTGAACGAGGTTTGGGGATATCAGGCGTACCCCACCACCCGGACCGTGGACAACCACATTATGAGATTGCGGCAAAAAGTCGAGAAGAATCCGGCCTCCCCCGTGCACTTCCGGACCGTTCACGGCGTCGGTTACAGGTTCGTGAAGTAGGGCCGGAACCGGCTGGCTCCGGCTGTCGGTGTTTAGACGCATAACAGGTCGCTATGGCACGTCTTCGATTGCGCACCAAGCTGGAACTGTCGCTGCTGCTGATCTCTTCCTTCCTCACCTGCACTACTCTGGTGATCATTCACCACATCGTCAAGACGCAGGTGCGAAAGCAGATCTTTGAAGATCTGCAGAACTCGGTGGTCACCTTCCGCAACGTGCTGCAGCAGCGCCAGATCATGCGCGCGCGTTCCGCCGGGCTCATCGCGGACCTCCCTAACCTGAAAGCGTTGATGACCAGCCACGATCCCATCACCATCCAGGACGCCTCGGCCGGTACCTGGCAAGTCGCTGGCAGCGATCTGTTCCTTTTGGCGGATCGCGAAGGCCAGGTGGTCGCGCTCCATACCTCTGCCCCCGGGTTCACCCGCGCGATGGCGCAAGAACAGCTTCGGTTGCATTCCGAGCGCGACGAGATCGCCACCTGGTGGTTCGGAGGCGGGCGTCTGTACGAAGTATTCATGCAGCCGGTCTCCTTCGGCTCCGGGGCGGAGAAGAGCGTGCTCGGTGCGCTGGCCATCGGCTACGACGTCGACGAGCGGCTGGCCCGCGAGGTAAGCCGCATCGCGGGCAGCGAGGTCAGCATTGCCTACGGAGACACGCCGATCGTGAGCACACTACAGCCGGCGCGGGAATCGGCCATGGCCGAGGTGCGGCGCGACACCCGCCTCAGCGCCACCCCAACGCAGATCGCCCTCGATGGGGAGCGCTTCATCGCCTCCACGCTGGACCTGGACACTTCCACGCCGGCGGTACGGCTGACCGTGCTGAAGTCCTACGACCAGTCGGCGGCCTTCCTGGACAGGCTTACCCGTCTGGTGCTGGGCCTGGGCATCGCCGCCGTGGCCTTTGGCAGCGTTGCCCTCTACTTCATCTGCCTGAACTTCACTCGTCCGCTGGAGAACCTTGCCGCCGGGGTAAAGGCGCTCGAGGCCGGCGACTTCAGCTTCCCCTTGGAAAGCCGCAGCAACGACGAGGTGGGCGTGGTCAGCAACGCCTTCGGCGCGATGCGGCGATCGCTCCATCAGACGCAGCAGAAGCTGCTGGAATCGGAGCGTTTGGCCACCATCGGCCTGATGGCAAGCTCGATTTCGCATGACCTCCGGCATCCTCTCACTGCGATCCTCGCCAACGCAGAATTCCTCTCCGAGGGACGGCTCGCGGGCGGGGCGCGTGAAGACCTCTATGAGGAAATCCACACGGCCGTGGACCGCATGATCGATCTCATCGATTCCCTGCTGGAATTCAGCCGCGGGCGGGAGTCGCTGCAGGCCTCGCAAGGCAGCCTTCGGGAAACCCTCCTGCGCGCTGTTCGCGCGGTGCAGGCCCACCCCCAGTTTCTCGAGGTGAAGATCACGGTCTCCGGCCAATGCCCGGATTCGTGCTTCGACCATCGCAGGCTGGAGCGCGCCTTCTACAATCTGCTGTTGAACGCGTGCGAAGCTGTTGCTCCGGATGGCAGGATCGAAGTTTCTATCGCGGAGGCGGAGGGCGGGGCCCGCATCCGGATCAGCGACAACGGACCCGGCATCGCCGAACCCATTCGCGACCAGCTTTTCCGGCCCTTTGTCAGCTTTGGCAAGGAGAACGGCACCGGGCTGGGCCTGACCATCGCCCACAAAATCCTGCACGACCACGGGGGAACCCTGCAATTGGCCAGCACTTCCTCCCAAGGTACGACGTTCGAACTGACGCTGCCCGTTCAACACCAGATGACCGCCACCAGAGTGGTCCAAACCACAGCGATCTCTGGTTCCCTGGCCCGACGCAGTCAGTACGGGTAAGGGGAGAGATTTTTCATCGTTTTTTAACTGGCGACTTCGGCGCTTGCCTTAAAGTGCTTGTGGTATCGGAATGTTTTCGCGCCGGAAAGGGAGCTTTTAGCTTGAGCCGACAAAAGAAGGTTCTGATTGTTGACTGGGATGCCGACTACCTCATCACTCTGGAGCGGCACATGGAGGAGGACGGCTTCGATACCACGACCACATGGGACGCCTGCGAGGCGATGGCCCTGCTCGGTACCGGAAAATTCGACCTGCTCCTGGTGGGCGAACACCCACCGGAAGTAAAGAGCGAAGAGATTCTGAGAGGGCTGCGGACCCGAAGGTCTCTTCCCTGCATCGTCTTGCAGGCGGCCACGCGCCATCCCTTTGATGCCCAGTACCTCAGTTTTCTGGGCGCTTACGCCGTGGTTCCGAAGCAGAAAATGAAGGAAATCATGGAGAAGGTACATCAGTCGTTGAAGAACCGGTACGGCGCTTCTGCCGGTGCAGCCTAGCCTCTTGCCAAAGCCGTCCAGGTACCCGCCGTTTTACGGCAGTCTGCTATTCCCTGCGCCCAGGGTGCCCAACAGCCTGTGATGCCGGTCACTGACCTCCGGCAGACCATTCGCTAGCGTCTAGCTGGAAGCCATGAATTCCAATTTCGAGACTTTGAAGATGCGGGCTGAGGCGGTCGGCGCGGAAGCAACCATGTAGTCATTGTTGACACCTTCAGGAGGAGCGGCCGACATTCGGGCACTGCCCACAGGCGGGCAAAGCAGGTAGTTGCACGCGAATGCGGGCCGTCGCACGAATTCAACAACTTATGACGAGCGTCGGTTGGGCATGTGAACTGCCTATCGGATTGGTGTCAGAGGTGCTTATGTCCGTCACAGCTGAACCCACTCCGGTTCCAACTCCGACTCCAACTCCAACTCCAATTCCAGCTCCAGCCCCGCCGCCAAAGCCGGCAGCCGGAGGGCATCTTCCCGATTTGCTGATGGCGTTAGTCGCAGCCGCGATTGTTGTGCTTGCCTTTGCAGGCGCGGCACCGACAAAGCCCTGGGCGCAAGGTTACGACCCCACAGGAAAATGGTGGCTCTCCATGCTGGCGGCGGCACTGCCGATCGTTGTGCTGCTGGGCACGCTTGCGGTTCTTCGCATCAAGGCCCATTACGCCGCGATTCTCGGGCTGCTCACGGCAGTAGCCGTCGCTGTGGGCGTCTTTCACATGCCCGCCAGGATGGCGGCCCGGACCTCCTTGTATGGCGCAGCCTACGGCCTGCTGCCCATTGGCTGGATCATTCTCAACGTCATATTTATGTACCAACTCACGACTGAGACCGGACGATTCAATATCTTGGAACAAAGAATGATGGGCATCACGCAGGACCGCCGCCTGCAACTGCTGCTGATTGCGTTTTGCTTTGGTTCCTTCTTCGAGGGCGCGGCGGGCTTCGGCACCCCGGTGGCAGTCACGGCGGCAGTCCTGATCGGATTGGGCTTTAAGCCGTTGCAAGCCTCGGGGCTGTCGCTGATCGCAAACACCGCACCGGTGGCCTTCGGGGCGCTCGGTATTCCGATCATCGCCTTGCAGGGCGTCACCGGCCTGGACCTGCTGTCTCTAACCGCCATAGCGGGACGCATTCTGGCCATCTTCTGCGTCCTGGTTCCCTTCTGGCTGATATGGGCGTTTGCGGGATTCAAGGGCATGGTGGAAGTCTGGCCGGCCGCTTTGGTCGCGGGGGTTTCCTTTGCTATATCGGAATTGCTGATGTCGAACCTCCACGGGCCGTGGTTGGTGAACGTTGTTGCATCTATTGTCTCGATGCTCTGTCTGATCCTGTTCCTCCGGGTGTGGCGTCCCAAGAAGATCTGGGGCTTTGAACACGAGCGGCAGGAGAATCGAAAAACCCATGACCTCAGCCGCGCCGAAATAGTGCGCGCCTGGGTTCCCTGGGGCGTTCTCAGCGTGATGGTCTTTCTGTGGGGCTTGCCAGGGGTAAAAACGTTCCTGGACAAGACTTCGGTCTTCAAGTTTCCCATTGCGGGCCTGCACCAAATGGTCCAGCGTGTGCCGCCGGTGGTCCACAAACCCACCGCAGAGGGAGCCGTGTACGTCCTGAACTGGCTCTCGGCGACAGGCACAGGCATCTTGTTGGCGGCGATTATCGCAGGTTTGATCATGGGTTGCGGCCCCGCGATGATGGCGCGCACGTATATCAAAACCATCAAACGGGTCCGGTTTTCACTGCTGACGATTGCCGCCATGCTCGGGCTCGGTTTCATTACGCGTTACTCCGGTCTGGATGCGACGGTGGGTTTGGCCTTCGCCAGAACGGGTGTGTTGTATCCGTTTTTCGGGACTCTGCTCGGCTGGTTAGGTGTGGCGCTGACCGGCTCCGATACTTCGTCCAACGTCTTGTTCGGCAGCCTGCAGAAGATTACCGCCCAGCAGATTGGGCTCTCGCCTAATCTGATGGCCGCGGCGAACACGACCGGCGGCGTCATGGGCAAGATGATTGACGCCCAAAGTATCGTTGTGGCCAGCACCGCGACAGAATGGTATGGCCATGAGGGAGACATCCTGCGGTATGTCTTCTTTCACAGCATTGCGCTGGCCTGCCTGGTCGGGATCTTGGTGACCTTGATGGCATATGTGTCCCCGTTCACACAATGGGTAATTCACTAGTCCGAAGCCGGTTGCCGGCTCCGGGCGGAGCTCGCGGCTTCAACTCGGCAATGGCTGCGGCCGATGATGCGGCAGGATGGAAGTGAAGCCATGAATCCCTATTTCGAGACTTTCAAAATGCGGGCTGAGGCGGTCGGCGCGGAAGTTCACCGCTTTGCCGCCAAGCCCGAAGCCCTCGACTTCATTCTTCATTTTCTGCGTGAACAGGACATTGGCGGCGCGCCACCGTCTTACGCTGTTTGGGCGAACCGTGATTTCCTCAATGACGCCGAAAAGCAGTCGCTGTCGAGCAGACTACAGGGGCTGCGTTTTGACGTAACGCGCGCTGTCGCTGCCGAGGCGAAGGTGGGAATCAGCCACATGGACTGGGCCATAGCCAATACTGGAACCCTCGTGCAGGACGCGGCGGCCGTTGAACAGCGGCTGGTTTCCACGCTGCCGGTCATTCACATCGCTGTGCTCAGGGAGCACACGATCGTGGCCGACATGCCATCCGTGCTGCGAAAGATAGACCCCAAGCGCAGCGGCTACCTATCCATGATTACCGGCCCGAGCCGGACGGCTGACATCGAGCGCGTGCTCACCATCGGGGTGCATGGTCCCGAGCGGGTCATCATTGTTGTGGTAGATGGGATCGGAGGTGCCTGATGCGCAAAGAATTCAGACAATCCATTGCCACCGCGCTCAACAACCCGAACTTGACGGGAGCGCTGGGGCGTTTTTCCGAGGCGTACCGCGTCAGCCGGGCGAAGGCTTATGAGGGCATTGATTTCGAAGCCGTCCGAGACCAGATCGCGGAGCTGAAGTCCTACGCTGCCTCGCACCTGGACTTGCTTGCGGATGAGTTCACCAGGAATGCCGAGGCGCGCGGCGCCAAGGTGTTTCGCACCAACGATCCCCGCAAAGTGAAGGAATACATCCTCAATCTGGCCAGAGAAAAGGGTGTCAAGAGCGTTGTGAAATCAAAATCGATGGCCTCGGAGGAGATCCACCTCAACGCGTATCTGGAGAAGGCCGGCATTGAGGTGAGAGAAACTGACCTCGGCGAATGGATCGTCCAGCTCGCCCACCAGCGTCCCTCGCACATGGTCATGCCGGCCATTCACTTGACCAAAGAGGAAGTGACCGAAATCTTCAACAAGGGAGTGGAACCGGGCCAGCAGCCCGAAATCTCGCGGCTGGTGAAGTTCGCGCGAGCGAAGCTCAGAGAAAAATTTTTGCAGGCCGACATGGGCATTACCGGCGCCAATATGGCCATAGGTGAAACCGGCAGTTTAGTGATCATCACCAACGAAGGAAACGCGCGGCTGGTCACCACCTTGCCGAAAATTCACGTCGCGATTGTCGGCATCGAAAAGCTGGTGGCGAAGCTGGAGGATATCATTCCGGTCCTCACGGCCCTGCCGAGGAGCGCCACGGCGCAGTTGCTCACCAGCTACGTTTCCATCATCACCGGCGCGGTTCCGAATACCGACGGGACACCGAAGGAACTCCACATCATCCTGATGGACAACCGCCGCACGGAGATGTCGCGGGACCCGAAGTTCAAGCAGGCGCTGCAATGCATTCGCTGCGCTTCGTGCCTGAACGTGTGTCCTGTGTTCCGGCTGGTCGGCGGCCACGTGTTTGGCGACGTTTACACCGGCGGTATCGGCACCATCCTGACCGCCTGGTTCGACGAACTGAAGAAGTCCGACGATATCCAAAGCCTTTGCATCCAGTGCGGCAACTGCGTGTCGGTGTGCCCCAGCAAGATCAACATCCCGGAGCTCATTCTGGAGCTCAGGCGCCGAATCGTCCTCGAACAAGGACAGCCACTGGCGCAACGGGCGGCATACCGCGTGGTCAACAATCGCAGGCTGTTCCATTCCCTGCTGCGCACGGCGTCGCTCGCGCAGAAGCCGTTTGCGAAAGGCGGGCTCATCCGCCATCTGCCGATGTTCCTGTCGGACGTCACCGAGTTCCGAAGTCTGCCGGCTATCGCGGAGGAACCGTTCCGGGATAGATTCAAGAAGATCAAACAGCCCAAGTCGCAGGAGAAGGTCGCGTTCTATTCCGGATGCCTGATTGATTTCGCCTATCCGGAGATCGGCGAGGCGGTAGTCAGGATATTTAACAAGGCAGGCATTGAGGTCATTTTCCCGGAGGGGCAAACCTGTTGCGGCGGGCCCGCACGTTACAGCGGCGCGTACGAGGTCGCGGCGCAGAACGCTTGCGACAACATTGCCGCGCTGCTCAGTCAAGATGTCAAGTATGTCGTTTCAGCTTGCCCCACCTGCACGGTCGCGCTGAAAAAAGAGTTCATCGCTACATTCGAAAGCCTTGGCCGAGAGGAGGAACTTCCACGGGCAAGGCAGCTCGCCGCCAAGACGATCGATTTTTCCACTGCGGTCAAGGAACTCGTTGACAAGGGCCGTCTGACATTCAAGGAGGGCAAAGATCTTGGCAAGATCACTTATCACGACTCGTGTCATCTGAAGCGCACCTTGAATGCTCATGAGGAACCGCGGCAGCTCCTGAAGAAAGCCGGATGCCAGCTGGTCGAGATGTACGAGGCCGATATGTGCTGCGGCATGGGCGGCGCATATTCGCTCAAGCTTCCGGAAATCTCGGCTCCCATCCTGGAGCGCAAGCTGGTGAACATCAAGAACACAGGCGCCACATGTGTGCTTATGGACTGTCCCGGCTGTTTACTGCAGATCCGGGGCGGTCTGGATAAATCCGACATTCCGATCGCCGCCGAACATACCGCCGAGCGATTGGCCAGGGAACTGGACTAGGCCGGCTGGGCCAGCAATCGTCGGCGTCCTCCGCAGGCGCAAGCTGCGCGAACTGAACTTGTCGAGCTCAGAAAGAAATGGCTCCTCAGGTAGGACTCGAACCTACAACCCTCCGGTTAACAGCCGGCCTCTACACACGACGCGCGTTGATTGGAAAGGGTGTTACAGCCGCCCAACACCGTCCAAACCGCCCCAAGTTTGGGGTTTTGCTCGACAATTTGCTGGACAAAATTTCGATCGACCACCCACTCGCGCCAAGGCATAATGCGGCCTTCCGGAATGCATCCACCGCAAGTTTACGTCAATTCCAGTTGCGTCAAAAGGGGAAATCAAAACCAGCAGCATCGCCAGTACCGCTGCCTCCAAACATCGTCTTTCTTCCCCTTCGTTTGGCACCTCCGCCTTTCCGCGCAGCACATCTTCACCCCTCGGCGCTCGGCCACCGCAGGCACCACGCCAAGGTCCTTGGTGTTGCGAAAGTATTACCGGGGGTTGTCAGCGCTGGAAGATGAATTCGCCGGACGCGTACAAGAATTCGAAAATCCGCGCAACTCGGGGATTGGGGAAAACTCAGTGCGGCATATCGCCTGGATTTTTCTTTACCGACAAAGGTGCGCAGCAAATGCGACGAGCTGAGGGCACACGTAACTCTGAACGTTATTTCACCAATCGCACTTTGTCTGACAGCTGGGCCCCCGGATGGTCTGGAGCTTAGTCGGCGGCCACAGAAGCGAAGTCGAGCTTTTCGGCCAGGCGCTGCCCCATCTCCTTGAGCCAGGCTCTCGGGTTGGTGCCGTGGATGACGCGCCCCAAAAATCCCAGGCGTTCGCCGACGTTGTCACGGTTGCGCCGGATATCTTCCTTGGTGATCCTGGTGTACAGGGCAAGGAAACCTTCCATGTTTCCGGGTTTACCAAAGACGTAGGTGGCATGGCCGACTTGCGGTGTCTCGACCACAACCGCCTTCTCCAGGTCGAAGATGTATTCACCGCGAAACAGGTAAATGCAACGAGCGCGGCGTGAGAGCTGGCGATAAAAGAACGGGTCGTAATCGGGACGCCAGCTGATTTGCGCGATGTCAAAGTCGCCAGGAATACCTAACCGCGAACACATCCGCTCCAACTCCGTCCTCTTAGCGATGATGGGTGGTTTTGGCCGTTTCTAGAACCAGCCCTCCGTGATTCCACCTCCGCACCTCGTCCGCCACCGAAACCGAGCCGCCGTCCACGCCCTCGACCGCGAATGTTGACTGCTCCTCGTTCTGAGCAGCCGCACTGTTTCAGGCGGAAAAGCCACGGTCTCGGGCATCATCCGGCGAGCGTTGAAGTCGTGAAATCCGCGTAGGCGAACCCGTCGCGGTTGACGACTTCCCCCGCCTGCAAAGGCACCGGGGAGGCGAACATCGGCCCGGCATAGACGCAGGTGTGGAACTCGCCGCGCTCGCCGCATGGGTCGGTATCAGGCGGCAATCCGTCCAGCAGCACGGCATCGAACTCCCAGCCAACAAAGGATTGCGGCAGTTGCTTCGTATCCACGCAAGACAACTTAGCGCGAAGGCCTCCGGCAATCATCTCGCGAGCCAGTGCTGCCGTGGGTTGCTGCCAAAGCGGAAAGAGCGGTTCCAGCCCAGTAGGACGCAATTGGGCTTCACGGTACGCCCGAACGTCAGCCAAAAAGAGGTCGCCAAAGGCGATGGCGTCCACGCCCTCGCCCACCGCACGCTCGCAGATGCCCTTCATCCTCTGTTCGTACACTTCGTTGGAACACGGCCAAGGCAGCGGCACTATCCACAGCGGCAATCCCGCCGCTTTTGCCTGCGCTTCCAATACAGACCGCCGGGTGCCGTGCATCGCCACGCGGTCGAATTCCGTGTTGAGCGTGGTCAGCAGGCCGACAATGTCGCAATCGCCGCGTTGGCGCAGAAGGTGGAGTGTCCACGCGCTGTCCTTGCCGCTGCTCCACGATACGAGAACCCGCTTCATGCAGGCGTTATGATAACGGCCGATGCTAAGGCTGAACAGACTTCGACTTTTCGCTGCTGCGCTGTTGTTCGCCTCGCTGGTCGCTGCGGCGGTAGTTTCTTACGTTGCCACCAAGCATCCCTTCACGCCAGTGCCGGGAGGACATGGGTGTGTGAACGCAGGGACGGACCCTCGCATCGACCCGTTTGGGCTCGTCTGCGCACTCCAGCGGCGGTACAGCTACAGATCGAGCCGCGAACCCAAGCTCCATACGCACGGAACGTGGGCATGGGGCACCCAACCCTCCTACTTCGTTTACAACCGGAAGTTGGCGGACGGCAATTGGCTGCTCGTCCGGGTCGGCTGGAGATATGACCGCAACTGGCGGGGTTATATCGGCCCGAGCTTCGCATGGAAGGAAATTCCCGAGCCCCTGCTCTATTACTGACCATAAATAAACATTCAATGCGAGGAGTGGGCTTGCGGCGTGTGCCCAGCATTGGGAGCGACTACAGGCAATTGAGGAACTTGAGTCCGGGATATTGCCATGATGAGCCGGGCTGGGTGCGAGTGCAGACCCCGTACCGCTTCCACAGCCGGAACCACGGGTTCGCAGCGTGCACCTCGTCGTGCTTCCGGTTCGCAGCTTCGCGGTCGGCCAGATTGAACCGCCTTGTGTCTGGCAGCGCAAAGATGCGCTCCAGCCACTCTATCTCGGCGATGGTTTTTTCGACATCCATGCCGTTTTCAGTATCCGATGCCCACTGGTCAGATTTTAGTCCACGAACGTGGGCGAAATGCGTCCCGTGTGCTGCAAGAGAGACAACTCTAGCCCTTGACCGCCAACAGTTCTGTTGTGACAATCTCCGACTCGATTCTGGAGGTGAGCCATGGCTCAGGCCGACGTGCGTGAATATTCCGTGCAGGCAGCTTCCACCGACACGTTCGGGCGGGTGCTGACCAGCGCCCGGAACCATCACTTTGTCGTGGACGGGCCGGTGCAGAACGGCTGTCCCGGCGAGGCCATCACTCCCGCAGAACTGTTCCTTGCGGGTGTCGGGTGCTGCGGCGTTGAACTGGTGCAGGTTTTGGCCAAGTCAAAAGCCATCCCGCTCCGCGGAATTGCGGTAGACATCCAAGGCAGCTTTGATCGCTCCCGCCCAGTGCGTCCAGATGTAGCGCTCTTCAACTCCGTCCGCCTGCATTTTCGGATGAAAGGCGTTACGGAGCAGCAAGGGAGTCTGCTGGTCGAGGCGTTCAAGGGCAGGTGACCGCTCTACGGCACGGTCGCAGTTGCGACCCCGGATGTGCAGGTGGGATTCGCCATCGAAAACTAACGAGAGTGGGACGCCGCGCCTATAGTCCAAGCTCGGTTCCCAGCGGAGGAGTGCACCTATTGGGTCGCTCCCCGTGAGATGCAAGGCGCATTCGTCTGCGTGCTCTGGCTAGGTGGGCATTTTGCTGTCAGCAACCCAACGCGAGCAGTTCAAGGAAGTTCTCGAAACCCGCATTGCGGAATCGGACCATGCGCTCGCCGCCGCGGAGCAAGAGGCGCGGGAAGGTGCGGTCAAGCATGCCGACGCGGCGGATCAGGCGGCCAGCGAGTACGAACGGCAAGCTCTTGTCCACAAGGCGGCAACCGCCCGGCAGATGCTCAAGAACCTCACCCAAGCTTTGGAGCGGATGCGGCAGGGCACTTTCGGCGAGTGCGCCGAATGCGGCGGCGACATAGAACTGAAAAGGCTGGAAGCCATTCCGTGGGCGCGGTACTGCGTCAGGTGTCAGGAAGAGAGGGAGAGGGGCTGATGCCAGATCCGGTCGTGCCGACCTAAAACTTCAGTCCCAGCGCCTTCGTCGTGAATTCGACCAGCGGCAGCATTTCCCGGCAGGCGGCGGCGAAATCCCCTATGAACGCCGTCCCGCAGACCTGCCTGTCGCCGAACCCAACCGACGCCACGAAATCCTTCCGCTTGATGTCCTCGATGAACGGGTGCGCCCGGTCGTATCCGCGAGGCGGCCGTGTCAGGCTGTCGCCCTCCAGTTCCAGTTTCCCGCGGACCTTCGCCCACCGTTCCGGCTGATCCACAATCGCCGTTCGGATTCTAGTCAAGGCGCGGTTGTCGGGATGCCAGACGCCAGCAGCCGCGAAACAGTTCTCCGGCTCCAAATGCAGGTAGAAGACGGGCGCATGGGCATCCTTGCCGCTGCTGTGCGAGAAGCGGATTCCGACATGCGTCTTGAACGGGCGCTTGTCCGTGGAGAAGCGGGTGTCGCGGTAAATCCGGAATAGAGAACCCCGCGTCGGCCTTGGGTCGGTGACGAAAAAGGGGCTGAGCTTGGCGAGGTGGGGTGCGAAGCTGCCGATGAACAGCAGCGCCGGGTCGCACACGAATTCCTCGTACCGAGCCTTGTTCTTGGCGAACCATTCTCGGTTATTGTGCCGCCGAAGCTGGCGCAGGAATTCGAACAACTCCGGGCGGAAGAAGGCGGTGTCGGGCATGGGTAATCTTGGTGAACCCGAGGTCGCTCCGAGGTGACCAACATCCCTTCAAGAGCGACCCCGTTGATAGCTAGGCGACCTTGAGCACGATCTTGCCGCGTGTGTGACCGGTCTCGTTCATTTCCTGCGCACGCCGGGCTTCCGCAAGCGGCAGGACGGCCTCGACCACCGGCTTGAGTTTCCCCGAATCGACCAGCTTGGCGATCTCGGCCAACTGCGACGCACTGGGTTGGACGAAGACGTAGCCCGACCGCACGCCGTGCTTGGCGGCTTCTTCTGCCGACGGCGGGGAGACAATGGAAACGAGGATTCCACCCTTTTTCAGCACCTTCCAAGAGCGCTTCTGGGTGTCGCCGCCGATGGTGTCGAGCACCACATCCACGTCGTGGACGACATCCTCGAAGCGCGTCTTTTCGTAATCTATGGGCTCGTCCACTCCAAGGTCCCGAAGGAAGCTGTGGTTGCGCCCCGACGCCGTGCCGATCACGTGCGCACCTTTCCACTTCGCAAGCTGCACCGCAAAGCTGCCGACGCCGCCCGCCGCCCCGTGGATCAGGACCTTCTGCCCGGCGCTCAGACCGGCCGTGTCGAACAGCGCCTGCCATGCAGTCAGTGCCGCCAGTGGAATGGCTGCGGCTTGGACGTGGTCAACCGACTTTGGCTTGAGCGCCACCTCCGATTCCTTCGCGACGATGTATTCCGCGTAGGCCCCGTTGCGTGCGATGTCCGGGCGGGCATAGACCTCGTCGCCCTTCTTCAGTCTGGTGACGCCGGGGCCTGTGGCTTCCACTACGCCCGAAAAGTCCCAGCCGGGTATCAAGGGGAGCGGATACTGGATGCGTTCCTTCAAGCGGCCCGCCCGGACTTTCCAGTCCACAGGGTTCACGGCGGCAGCGTGGATTCTGACCAGCACTTCGCCTGCACCGGGTTGGGGACGTGGCGCGTCTTCGAATCGCAGCACTTCAGGGCCGCCGTAGTTGTGGATTCGCACTGCCTTCATGTTCTCCATTTCAGATTCCTCCTTAGGTCGGCGGAGCAATGGGCTCCGGCAAAAAATTAAGAGTTGTCGAGAGCGCTTCCCGCTGCGGTTCTAGCGGAGCGCCTCTGTCAAAACGTTGTTTGCGGTTGAAGGCACGAAAGGTTCGAGCAGAGACTTGAAATGAGGGCGCAAACCCAGTTCCTCGCTTTCCTGTTTGAGCAGATTGCGGGGATCGGGGACGCTCTTCAGTGCATAGCGCAGGTACGAGAGCCGCATGAGCCACACGGCATGGTCGAGGCCTTCCTCGCCGCATACGTGAAGAGTGACCCAGCCTGAATCGGGGACCCAGCGGTGCTCTTCAGCGAGCCCTTCCGCCAAGAGCGCATCGTGGACTGAGCGGGGAAAGGGAATGTCAACGACCCCACCCTTATGCACGTGCCCGACTTCCGCACTGCCGAAGCGGAATTCCCTGCCTCCGAAGCGATGCAGATGGACGGATATGTGCGGCCACTCAGAGACTTTACCTTCGAGCTTTCTGAAGCAGTCCATCATCTTCCGTCTTGGATGAGCCAACGAGACCCTTCGATTCAGCGGACGGGCAGTCACAGATTGGAAGCGGTTCTGGAAGAAACAAAAAACCGAACTCGGCGCTTGAGCATCTCTCGATCAAGGGGTCCGGATATGAACGCAGCAGCCGATACCGAAAGAGGCTTGGGCGGGGTCCCCCTCCTCAATGCCGTGTTCTGTGCGGATTGTGAAACCATCAGCAACAGCCCGCATGATGCCTGCACTGTTTGCGGCAGCCACTCCCTGATCAACCTTTTTCGGATGTTGGGAGGGACGCTGCTGAGCCAGAAGGCGCAGTCCGCCGGAGGCCAAGCGCAACCTACCAAGTACAATTTGGAACTGAGCGCCAAAGTGCATGGAATCCCGGCAGCCCAGCTAAACTTCATCATCGAGTCGATGACCCGGTTGGCGGAAGCGGGCGGCGCTGTGG
>Ga0335069_10007124_pt1 | contig 16178 bp, 12 predicted proteins | sample Lox_Sample_11_FD_206714 | JGI IMG/M metagenome (GOLD analysis project Ga0335069, IMG submission 206714) | Soil microbial communities from Loxahatchee National Wildlife Refuge, Florida, United States - Lox_Sample_1.1 | ecosystem: Environmental > Terrestrial > Soil > Wetlands | place: USA... | reverse complement strand
AGGTAGCGCAGCGGACGGCACGCGTCACCCGGCAGCGGCGACGACCGGACCAGGCACGCGGTGCCGTTGCCGAGCAGGTCGAGCGCCTGCACGCTCGTCAGCGTGCTGGCCGGGGGGAATCCGGGGAGTGCCACGGGCGTGCCCCAGCCGTTGCCCGACTGGTTGAAGTAGATGCGAACGCCGTCAGCGTGCAGGTAGATGATGTCGGTCGTGCCCGACCCGTCGATGTCGGCCACCCGGACCTGCCGATGGTCGAAAAGCCCTGGCCGGTCGAACCACGGCGCGCCGTCCATCGTGACCTTCGGGCCGAAGCGGCCGTAGCCCAGGTTTGGCCAGTAGCAGACCTCGCCATTGCGGATGCGCACCAGGTCGGTCAGCCCGTCGCCGCTCATATCGGCGAGGCAGACCGACTGCTCGCCGTCGGCGAAGACCAGCGCGGGGCCGCGCTCCTCGTCCCACGGCGCGCTCACCCGGCGCTCCGGGCCGAAGCCGTCCTCTCCGAGCGACGGGTGCCAGGTCAGCGCGTCGTGCTCGGTGATCAGCACGTCGGCGCGCCCATCGCCGTCGAGGTCGGTGAACCGCAGGTTCGGGTCGCCCCAGTCCCGGTTGGGCAGCGCGCGGAAGGCGGTGAACGGCTCCCACTGCGCGTCCTCGGCGCGCTCGTAGAACCCGGAGTCCGGCCCGGCAAGCTGCACGACATCCGGACGCCCATCGCCGGCTAGGTCGAGGAACTGCGCGCCGCCGGACAGCGAGAGCGCCGGTTTGGGGGTGACTACCTCCAGCGGGCCGAACCTGGCCTCGGTCTGCGCGGTGCCGTTCTGCCTGACGTGGCTGACCGGGCTCAGGTTGCGCTTGTAGAGCCACCCGCCGCCTTGCTCGGTCAGGATGCCCGGCAGCCCCTCGCCGTCGAGATCGACCCACTGGTACCGCGCGCCGTCCAGACCGACCGGCAGGTTCTCCAGGCTGTCCGCGGCGAGCTCGCGCGCCTCGCCTGAGATGATCGCCTCTGTGTAGCCGAACTCCACCGGCGGCAGCGCCCGGGTGCGATACCCGCCGTTCTCGCGCTGGTAGCCCCGTTGGGTGACCGCCACGAGCTTGGAAAAGACCGGGTAGCCCGAGTCGGCCGGACTTTCTTCACGCGAGTAGGTGAAGTCGGTCGAGCGGACGAGACAATTGGCGCCGACCTCCGGCTGGCCGGGGAAGTGGTGGAACATCAGCACGCGCCGGCACAGACGGTAGGTGCGGACCTCGAAGCCCGAACGGTAGGAGGAGAAGGGTTCGGGCCGGACCCGCCAGCCAGGCGCGTCCTGCGGCACCGGGCTCGCCGGATCGTGCTCGCCGTAGTCGAAGACAAGCTCGAAATACCACTGGTCGTCGGCGGGCTGGTCGTCGGCAGGCAGCGCAGGCCAGGCGGCCACCGGGTCGAGTACAGGAAAATACGGCAGATGATTGCCGTAGCGGATCCGCTTCAGATAGCGGTTGGCGCGCCGCTCGCGGTTGCGCTCACTGGCCTTGCCCGTAGCGACCTGCTCGTCATTCTCCGGCTTGTAGCCGTAGGCGATGACGTTGCCCTTATCGTCGTAGCTCTCGCAGATGAGCCAGCTGAAGATGCGCCGCGGATCGGCCGGATCGCTGATGCGCGACTCGCCGGTCCTGCCATACCAGGTCGTGACATTGCCGCGGGAGATCGAGCGCCAGAAGACGTCGGCCGGGTCGGCGAGGTTCGTCCAGCGCTCGATCCGCGCGAACAAGCCCTCGACGCGCGGCCGATAGCGCTGGACCTGGTACTGCGCGCCGCCCACTGTGCGCGGCAGCAGGCTCTGGCGCGCCCACTGATCGTTCTGCTCAACAAGCATCGGCGCCAGATCCTCCGCGCCGGACAGGATGAAGACATCGGACTCGGCGGCGTCATCGTATAGGGGCAGGCCTTTATCGGTCTTGCGAGTGATCGCTGGAAGAGCGAGGCTCCAGCCCAGACCGAACGGGCCAGCGCCCGCAGCGGAGTCATAAGTGAGCGACAGCTGCGGGCCAAAGCCGGCCCGGCCGGGGCTGGCGGCGATCGGCACGCTTACCGATCCGGCGCCGGTCGCGGGGTTAGCGGCGAATTTCTCACCGATCCCCCTGATCGCGCCACCGCCCTTGGGGAGGCTTAAAGTCGGCGGCTCAGTAAGTGGCAGCGAAGTGGACCGCGAACCCGGGATTTGAGCAGGCTCATTCTCCGCCGCGACGTCAGCCATTATCCCCCTAGTAACGCTTCACATACACCGTCGTGCGCCGACTCTGCAGTAGCGCAGACAGCTCAGTCAATTCCTAACACTCGTCGGCCGCCAACCCGCATTTCGTGGTCATCTTTGACGTAGACGAAAATCGAGGCTGCTAACAGGTGTGCTGGAGACAGTGGCCCATGGGCCGTCATCGGACTTCCTGGCCATCGTCGCAGATGGGATGTGGATATCTCATATCCACCACGATCTGCGCTGATGTCATAACGAGAAATTTCTATATGCATCTTTTCGAACTATCTGCTTCCTTGTGGAGGCGGTGTAGAGACAGTGTGGAGACCGTGTGGAGACAGCGCCAGGCACACGGCGCCTGTCACAGGATCCCCGGGCGACCCGCCAGGATCCGTGGGATCGCCGGGACAGCCGGGCACAACCCGGGGCGGCCGTGCTCGACAGGACCGGCCGCCCCGGCTGGACCGTGGCCGGGGTTTTCGCCATCTCTCCATTCAGCCTTCACAAGGTTTGCACTCATTCTCCGTCTGTGGTGGCTTACCGTCTCGGTGGTGCGCCCTGGGGCGGACGTACGGTTTAGGGCATCGGTCAGCGAATGGCTCGATGCAACGACCAAGCGGAGGCTGGTGCGCTGAGCGCAGGGCGCTACACGACGGCCCACAAAATCGCGGCCCGTCGGCGCGTTCCGCGCAGCCGCGCGGCGCAGACGGCCCGGTCCCTGGCGAGCTGGAGCTGGCCCGCGCGGCGCAGAAAGCGGTCGCGCTGGCCCAGCAGGACAAGAGCACCTGGACCCGCGCGGATGTGATCAAGTACCTGGGCCGGGTGCTGCCCCGCTCCGGGATGGACCCGGCCGCCGCCGCAGCGCTGCTGGAAGATCTCGCCGGCCGAGCTCTGCGGTCGGAGTTCGAGCCGGTCGTCTGCCTGGAGGCACCGGAGGCGGTGGAAGTGCCGGCGAGCTTGCTGAGCGCCGATGGGCGCAGCGTGTACCAGCGGCATGGCGGCACCCGGTATGCCACGCGCGCGCAGCTGGCCATGGAGGAGCGCATGCTCGCGCAAGCACGCGCGACCGGCGCGCCGCAGCTGGACCGCGCGCAGGCCACGCACGCGCTCGGCGCGGACCCCGCGCGGCTCGAAGACGCGCTAGCCGGACGCGCCGCCGCGCAAGACAAGCGCACGCATGACGCGCACAGCGAGCGCGCGAATGACACGGCTGGCGACCGCGCGCGCAGCGGGTTGCGCGTGGACCAAGCCGCCGCGGCCCTGGCGGCGCTGACCGATGGTCGGCGCGTCTCGGTGATCAACGCGCCCGCTGGATCGGGGAAGACACGCGTCCTGGCCGAGGCCGCGCGGATCTGGACGCAGGCCGGGCTGGGCCCGGTGATCGGCATCACCGCGTCTCAGTCCGCCCGCAACACCCTGGCCGCCGCCGGGGTGCCGACATCCTATAACGCCGCCCAGTTCCTTGGGCACCTGCCCGGCCGCCGCGCCAGCCGCGGCCCGGTCCGGATCGACCCGGGCACCCTGGTCGTCATCGACGAGGCATCCATGCTGTCGGGCCCGGACCTGGCCGACCTGATCGCCTACGCCGAAGCCCGCGGCGCCAAGATCATCCTGACCGGGGACACCCAGCAGCTGCAGGCGGTGGAAAACGGCGGCGGCATGGCCCTGCTCGCCGGCGCCCTCGGCTACGCCCGGCTGGGTGAACCGGTCCGGTTCCGCGCCGCCTGGGAACAAGCCGCCAGCCTGCGGCTGCGCGACGGCGACACCACCGTCCTGGCCGAATACGACCAGCACGGCCGGATCATCGGCGGCGACCCGGAGCAGATGACCGACACCGCCGCGGCCGCCTACGTCGCCCTTGCCGTCGACGGCACCGACGTGCTGCTGATGGCCGCCGATCACGCGCTGCGCCGCGAACTGTGCCGCCGCATCCGCGACGACCTGATCGGCCTGGGCATCGTCTCACCCGGTCCCGCCATGGCCATCGCCGGCGGCGCCCGCGCCAGCGTCGGTGACCTGATCATCTGCACCCGCAACGACCATGCGGTCGAGGCGGGCGAGCCCGACCGGACGCTGGCCAACGGCGACCTGCTCCGTATCGAGGCCGTGACCAGGAAAGGCCTGATGGTGCGCCGCGCCCTGGACGCCGACCCGGCCACAGGCCAGCGCCGGTGGACCCGCCGGGCCTTTCTGTACGCCGGTTACGCCGAGGCCGAGCTGGGCTACGCCGTCACCGACCACGCCGCCCAGGGCCGCACCGTGCACACCGGCCTGGCCGTGATCACCGGGACCGAGGACCGCCAGCACGCCTACGTCGCCCTGTCCCGCGGCACCGACGTCAACACCGCGTACGTGTTCACCCTGTCGTCCAAGCGCGCCGACCCGGTCCCGGGCCAGCGTCCGGCCCCCGAACTGGACCGCTATGACCGCCTGGCCGCAACACCTGGCAGCCAGCCCGCGCCGGGCAGCCCACCGGGGGAGGCGCTGGCCGTGCTGGCCGGCGTGCTGGACCATGACGGCCAGCAGCGCACCGCCACCCAGACCCGGAACCAGGCCCTGGCCGACGCCGATCACCTGGCCATTTTGCACGCGATCTGGGCCGCCGAGACCACCCCGGCCCGCCAGCAGCGCTACACGGACCTGCTCATGACCGTCCTGCCGCCCGGCTACCGGGCTGAACCCCGCCACCAGGCCCGGTGGCTGTGGCGCACCCTGCGCGCCGCCGAACTCGCCGACCTGAACCCTGCCCAGACCCTGGCCGAGGCGATCGCTAGACGGGACCTGGTCGGCGCCCACGACGTCGCCGCCGTCATCGACGCCCGGATCCGCCACCGCTTCGGCTCCTTGGTCCCGCTCCCGCCTGGCCCGTGGTCCGCGCGGGTCCCGGCCCTCGCCGACCCCGATCGTCAGACCTATGTCGCCGAGATCGCGGCCATGATGGACGCCCGCAAGGACCGCATCGGTGAGCACACGGCCGAGCACCCCCCGCGCTGGGCCATCACCGCCCTCGGCCCGGTCCCCGCACATCCGCTGGACCGGCTGGACTGGCAGAAACGCGCCAGCTCCATCGGCGCCTGGCGGGAACTGTCCGGCCACGACCACCCCACCGACCCGATCGGCCCCGAACCGGTCGCGGCCGCCCCTGACGCGCGGGCCGCCTGGCACGAGGCCCTCGCCGCGCTCGGCCCCGTCGACGGCCCCGACGTCCGCGGCCTGCCCGACGGGACCCTGCTGCACCTGCGCGATACCTACCCCCTCGAGACCGCCTGGGCCCCGCCCTACGTCGGCGACGAACTCCGCCAGGTCCGTGCTGCGGCCTGGGAGGCCCGGCTGGCCGGCCTGCGCGCCGCCGCCCACGCCTGCGCCGCGGAGCAGCGCGGTAACCACCACGAAGCCGGCCGGAAGCACGCGCTGGCGGCCAGCTACCAGGTCCTGCGGGAGGCTTACCAGCAGCGCGAGGTCGTGTTCGCCACGGTCATGGCCGACCGCGCCGACTGGGAGCAGGCCACCGTCCAGCAACGGCACCTGGCCGTCGCCGCCGACGCCGAACTGCGCCGCCGCCACCCCGGCCAGCACTACCCGCCGCTGCGGTCGGCCGAACCCGCGCCCGCCACCGGCGCCCAGCGTGGCGAGCTCACCCTGACCGCGGGCGAGCAGCCCGCCGAGGTGGGCCAGTGGATCAAAGACCTGGCCGCCGGGCACCACACCTTCGCCGACAAACTCGCCGACCGGCAGAGCCAGGCCATCCCGTCCGAGGACCCCGACTACGGCGACCTCGGCCCGGCGTTCCCCACCTGGACCGGGCCCGGCAGGGACGCGATCTTGCAGCCGCCCAAGCCTGAGATCAGCTTCTCCTCGCAGATCCTGCAGCGCGCGATGGACCGCGCCGCCCAACTGGGAAGCCGCGGACTGACAGCAGGCTGGAGGCGCCCCCGCTGGTTGTGCAATGCGGCTGGTTTCCTCCTCAGTCGATGTGCGGCCAGGTCCGGGTCAGCCAGTCGCGGAGCTGCCGCCACTGGGTCGGGTGAATGTTCAGAGTGTCCAGTTCGCCCGGGGTGAACCAGCCGACGTCGCTGGCCTCGTCATTAGCCGCCGGGGTGCCGCTGACGGGCCGGCCGAGCAAGATCAGTTCCCACTCCTGGCGCACCTCCCCGTCGCTGTAGGCCACGATGTGCCCGGGGTCGGAATAGACGCCGAGGATGCCGGTGATCTCGGTGAGCACGCCGGTCTCCTCCAGCGTCTCCCGGATTGCGCACTGGCTCGGGGTCTCGCCGAGCTCTTGCTTGCCCATCGGGATCGCCCACTGCCCGGTGTCGCGGCGCCGCTGCAGCAGCACCCGGCCTGCCTCATCGGCGGCCAGGACACCGCAGGCGGGAACCAGGCTGTTCGGCTTGGGCGCCGCCGGATCGTTCAGATACTCCACGCGGCCCATGTTCAGACCTCCTCGCCATACCAAGGCTTGGCGGTCTCCCACACCCGCTCGAAGCAGGCCATGTAATGTCCGGTCACCTGGCCGCTGTCCAGGCGGCGCAAGTGCAGTGTTGGGTTGGCCGAGGCGGGCTCGCCGTATGCATGCGGGTTGACCATGATCTCCTCGTCATACCGGAACAGCGAGGCATACAACGTAGTGGCATGCAGCCGTACCTGGCAGCCGTCCACAGTGGCCAGCGGCCGGTAATAGGTCAGCGCGGAACGGATCTTCGCGGCCAACGTGCCGCCCAGGCCTTCCTCGCGGTCCCGGGTCGCCACGGCGTCGCAGGCCGGGTCGCCGAAGCACAGCCGGACCTGCACCCCCCGCCCGGCCGCGGCGGCGAGCATGGCCGCAACCTTCGGCTGGGTCTGGGCGTAAAACGTGCCGGAGAACACCAGCAAATCGATGTGCTCGGCGGCATCGGTCATCAGCCGGAGCCACACCTCGCGCGGCACGGACGCCCGGTCCGGGTACAGGCAGACCAGCTCCGATTGCGCGGCCTCGGCGCGGCGGGCCGGGGACCGCCGGACCTCGGGCCACAGGTAGCTCTCCTCGCACCCCAGGCGCCGGGCGGCGGCCCAGCGGTGCGTCCGGTGCGGGACCCGGCCTGGGCTGATCCACCGGTCGACGGTTTTCGGGTCGACGCCACAGCACACGGCGAGGTCCTCGCTGGTGACACCGGTTCGCATCATCGCGGTGCGCAGCCGTTCGTTCACATGCCCATTCAACGGCCACGTTTCGGGACGTTTCAAGGCTTCGCCGGGACGTTCCGGGCGCAAGACGTCCCGCGAAGCGTCCCCTGGCGGGGTTCAGGCGTCTCGCTGATGACGATGGGCTGCGGGCATGGCAGCACCAGCAGCAATCGCGCCGGCCAACCTGGCTGCTGAGTTCCCCGCCTGCCGCATTCGTCGCGGCTCGGGCAGCGGGTGATCTCGTGAGGTTCCGGGAGGACAGGCCGGCCGACCTGGACCGGGCGCGCTGTGCCGTGGCGGGGTGGCGGGAACGGTACCCGCAGGGCAGCACGGATCAGCTCATCGCCGATCTCGGCGGCCAGTTCCATCCGGACTACACCGTGGTGCTCCGGGCGGTGCTGTTCGTGGTCGACCGGCACCGGGCCCGGGAAATCACCGGGGTCACCGCGGGTGTTGTCCGGTGAGCGGCAGCCCCGCGTGGCTGCCTCGCCTTGCCCTGCATCTGGTGCCCGACGAGCCCGACCAGGTGCTGCGGCTGGCTCGTTTCCGCCAGGAGCACCCGGACGTGATCATCAGTCCCGGTGAGTTCAGTACCTGGCAGGCCCGGATCCCTGAGGCCGCCGGCGAGACCGTCACGATCCGGTACACGCTGCGTGAACTGCTGGACAGGCTCGATCAGCTCACCGGACAGCACTAGGACCCCGGCCCGACGGCAAGCTCGGCTAGGAGCCAATGCGCGGCAACCCCATCCCGGTTGCCCGGGCCGCCACCTCGCGTTCCCCGCGCCGCCGAGAATGGCCAGGCTCCAGTACCGCTGCGTGCGCCCGCGAGGAGGTCAAGGCGGGCTTCGAGTCCCGCCTGGCGGACCTGCTGCCCTCGCTGCTCCTCGAGCTAGTGCAACAGAGCGGTAATTCGTCGATCCGGGCCATTTACTCCGTTGCCGCCCGCAGCTACGCACGCGATCGCTTGTGCCTCGCCGGCGACGCCGGTGCGGTGTTCCCCCCGTTCACGGCTAGCGGCGTCCTGAAGGCGGTGACCAATGCCACCTCATTGGCGGACGCCCTTGCCGACGCCCCAGCCGTTGACGATGCGCTGCGCCGGTGGAGTGAGGCCCAGCTCCAGGTCGCCGCTCAGGTCATGCCGATCGCTGAGCGCATCGAGCGGATGCAGATGTTCGACATGCCAGACCTTGCCGCCATGCCACCCGCAGCGACCAACGCCTGGATGTCCGCAGCCTGGCCTGGGCGGGTGGTCACGCTCCCCGACGCGTGACCGGGAGACCGGAGACGCAACATCCTTCACCGCTTCATCTCGGTCGACGGGGTGGCGCAGCACGCTCATCTCGCGCTATACCCCGGGTGGACAGTACCCCGGCAGGTACGCCGGATTCGGCAGGGCCCGAACCATGAGCAGTGCGACTGGTCAGCCATCACTCTTTGTGATGGCCAGGGACGCCTCCTTGTCGCCGACAGTGGGCAGAGCCCAAAGCCCCAATGGCAATGGCCAAGAGCCAGATCAAAGAGCCAAACTAAGAGCCAACGACCACAGACGCGAGGAGTCACCAGGCCACGTCCAGCCACGATCGTCGCAGCTAGATGCCATATCAGGCGACGCCAGGCGACGTTCCGCCACGGTACGAACACACCTTACAAGCGAGGGGTCACTGGTTGGGCCGAGAAGATCGCCGCCGAGCTCGCCGCCATCGCCCGCTCGGGCATGGTGCTGCCCGGCTCGATCACCCAGCGGCGCACCCGCTGCGGCCGGGCCAACTGCGGCTGCCACGCCGACCCACCCCGCCTGCACGGCCCCTACCGGCAGTGGACCCGCAAGATCGCCGCGAAAACCATCTGCCGCTGGCTCAGCGCCGACCAGCACCGCGACTACCAGCCCTGGATCGACAACGACCGGCGGCTCCGCGAACTGCTGCGGCGTAATAGCTGCTCATGAGTCGGGTACCGAGCAACTTACTGAGTCATCGGCGCCCGCTACTGCCGCCGGGACAACTGCCCGCGCACCCGCCGGTGCCGTGATCAAGACGCCCCGCTGCCCGGATGGCGGCAGCATACCTGCCACCGTGAGTTCGGGGTCGCTCTCGCTGGCCATGGGTGGAACCTGGCCGAAACCATCCAATCCACAGCCGAGATGCAATCGCCGCCGAGCGCGTGGAAGTACCGCGTGACCCGGCTCAATTTAGTTCAGCAGCGACGGGCCTTGCCGGATCCTGGCCATCGCACCGGCCGGGTCACCGCGCCACCAGCCCAGCGCTTCCACCCACCAGGTCAGACCGGCTTCGCGGTAGGCGCCTACGTGCCGCCCGCCGCGGTCAGCCGCCGCGCCGTCGGTGCGGCCTTCCAGCGCAACAGCCAGTGGCGGGGCCCCGTCTTCGCGGTGCTCGCGGATGTGGCGCACGACGGCGGCCAGGTCGGCCGGGGGCATGGTCTGCCCCAGGCCATAGCCGGTGTGGGTGGGCATCACCCCGTCCCAGCGGGCAGCCCGCCGGAACGGCGCCTTGTTCGGCCACCGGCCACCGCACCAGATGGGAATGCGCGGCTGCTGGAGCGGCGGGGGAAGCATCCTCACGCCGGTGACGGTGACGTGCTCACCATGGAACGTGACCGGCTCGCCGCGCCACAGTTCCGTCAGCACCTCCAGCGACTCATCCAGCCGGGCGGCGCGTTCACGCAGATCACCCGGTTCCCCGAACGCGGTGAACTCCTCGGGCACTGACCCGAGCCCGGCGCCGAGGATCAGCCGGCCACCGGACAGCCGGTCCAAAGTGACCGATTCCCGCGCCACCTTGCCTACCCGGCGGCGGGCCAGCTGGTTCATCAGGACGCCGAACCGGATCCGGCTGGTGCGGGCCGCCACCGCCGCGATGACTACCGTCGGGTCGGCGGCCGGCCAGCGCTGGTCCCGGTACAGCAGGTGATCCCAGATGAAGAACCCATCCCAGCCGCTGTCCTCGGCTGCGACCGCCAGGTCCGTCAGCAGTAGCGGATCGCCGAACGGGCCCACGTTGGGAACCCCGGCCGCGAACCGCACTTCAGCCCCGGCCACGCGCCGCATCCCTGCCAGGGGGCCGGCTACGCCCTGCGTCCTGGCCGGCGTGCCGCCCACGCCCTGCACCCTCGCGGGGGTGCAGGGCCCGGGTCACATCCTGCCCAGGACACCGGGCAGAGGCCGGTGTCGCGGCGGCCGGCCGACTGGGCGGTCCGGGGACGGATGACATGCGTCCCAGACTGCCAGATTCGCGGACGGATCTCACGTGCCGGGCCTTTACGGCGAGCGCGTCCGCCGACGGCTCACCGGCGAGATGACGATCTGGCTGACGACCGTCGGGCGTGACGGTACCCCGCAGCCGAACCCGGTCGGGTTCCTCTGGGACGGCGGCGACAGCCTGCGGTGAAGTTCGCGGAGAGGTTCTCCGTCCCGGTCCGCATCCGTCTCATCCGCGTCCGCGGCTTCTGAGGCACCAGGCACATGGCCCGCTCGCGGGCGGTCATGAACGCCTCGGTTACTGGCGGCATCGTCTTGGTCTCGGCCTTGCAGCCCTCGACCGCCGGCACTCGTCTTCACCGTCCGCAGGGACCGGGGGCACATGCCAGCTCCAGGCCCTGATTTAGTGCGCACATCCGCTCACTGCGAGCCAGGAACTCGCAGGTCACATCGGTGGGCCAGCCGGGACATCCCCTGGGGCAGCGGCCTGGCCGTCGCGGTGGTCATCGAGCGCCACATGTGTCCATGCTGTCGTCGTGCGCGTCCTGACCCCGGCTGAGACACTGATCGCTGCGCGGCAGCTCGCGGGAGCACGACCGCATCTGGCTGCCGTCGCTGGCCTCGTGCATCAGGAGAGCCTGTGGCAACTGTGCCGCGATGAGCTCACCGGTGAGCCGACCTCCGCATTGGCGGCTGGGATATCCACGGCCGCTGGTCCGGCGCAGTCGTCGGGGCCACGCAGCGGCTCGGGGCGCTGCGACGCGGCGAGACGATTCCCTGGCGCGTGATCGCCGGGCTGATCGCACCGCGCGAACGCCGCGGCTCGCACTGATCAGCCGCGCTTGGCGACGTAGCTGCCCCGGTCGGCCATGATCCGCGCCGCGTCGGCCTTCCGTAGTCAGGCGATCGCCTTCACGCGGTCGTTCGCGCGCCGCCCAAACGCCGATCGATTATAGTCTCAAGCGAATTGGCTCGTAGCACTCGGTCACCCCGGCGGGCCGGATAGCGTTCTGGGGGTTCGCTGATCATCGGGTGCCTGCAGGTTGATGAGTTGGGTTCTGCGGGGCGTGGGAGAGCCATCGCGGCGCTGGGCGTGCGGTGGCATCATTGGCGGGCTGGCGCTGACGGAAAGATCCCGTCTGACTTCCCGATCATGGTCGTCATGCGCCACTAAGAAGTACCCGGGTAACGAGGCCTGGCGTGGATTCAGGACGGAGCGCCAATGGACCCCATCACGGTCGCTGGGGTGGCTTCGGCTGTCGGTGGTGCCGTAGCTCCGGGTATGACGGCATTGCCGCTGACGCCCAGCCTGCCGGGTGGCCCCGGGAACAAGCACGTCAAGAGCATCTGCGGTGGCTGCCGCCCGGAAGCCGTGTCGCCGGCGTCGGCGGGCAGAGGGTTGTGCCCGGCATCGGCGGGCAGGCAAGAGGCGGTGGCGTGAATGCCGCCTGACGACCTTGACCCGTTGTCCCCCTGGCGCGCCCACAGAGGATCTGCTGACGATACGCCGGTGCCTGGTGACGCGTCCGCTGCGCCGGAGGAGACCGCGGAGCCGGCCCAATTTATCGAGTATTACGATCGTGAATATTACCTTGTGGTGCGATTCATAGTGAACTGCGGTGCCAGTCTGACAGCTGCCGAGGACGCTGCACAGGATGCGTTCCTTGATGCCTGGAAACTCATGTCGGTGCCAGGGAAGTGGGCTGCTATTGACGATCCGCGGGGATGGATCCGGGCGGTCGCGCTCAGAAAGTACTGGCGTCCTCCGGGGTTTCGCAAAGCGCCGCAGACTATCTTGCAGCCGGTCATGGCCGATATGGCGGATACCGGAGTAAGTCAGGCTGATCTGAGTGTCGGCGCGCTGGTTGTGATGGATGCGTTGCGGAGCCTTGAACCGGAGCTCCAGGCCGTTATGGCGTTCGACCTTGACGGATTCACGGCAGCAGAATCGGGCGGCTACCTCGGCCTGACGGACCAGCAGGTCCGCGACCGGCGCAAGAAGGCCCGCAAGATCCTGGCGGCCAAGCTCGGCATCACGGATAGCGAGAGGAGCCGGGACTGATGAGCGCAAGCCACGGTGATCCCGCACACGGCGATTTCAGTGACCGCGATCTTAATGCCGTGCTAGCTGCCGCGAATGAGGAACTGCTCGGCTATGTCCGCGCTAACGCCAACTCCAGGGCGACGCTCCTGCGGATTATGGAGATCCGCGACAACGATCGTTACCGCCCGGCGCGGCGTGACGGTGCCGGGAAGCCGGTCGTGATTCCGCCACCGGGTCGCGAGCCACCCGACCGGGAGCCGCTGCGCCGGTGGGATCCGGAGCGGATCGGGCCGTACGTCGTGCTCGGCCGCCTGGGGTCGGGGTCGATGGGCCAGGTGTACCTGGGCCGTTCGGCGTCCGGGCGGCTGGTCGCGGTCAAGACGATCAAGGTGGAGCTGGCTGAGGAGGCCGGGTTCCGGCACCGGTTCGCGCAGGAGGTGGCGGCGGCGCGGAAGGTCTCCGGGGTGTTCACCGCGGCGGTGGTGGAGGCCGACCCGGACGCGGACGTGCCCTGGCTGGCCACCGCGTACGTGCCCGCGCCGTCGCTGGCCCGGCTGGTGCTGGCCTGCGGGCCGCTGCCGGTCACCACGGTGCGCTGGCTGGCGGCCGGGTGCGCCGAGGCGCTGGAGTCCATTCACGGGGCCGGGCTGGTGCACCGGGACCTGAAGCCGTCCAACGTGCTGGTCGCGCCCGACGGGCCGAAGGTGATCGACTTCGGGGTGGCCCGGGCGGCGGCGCGGATGGGCCTGACCACCTCGCGCGGCACCGTGGGCACGCCCGCGTACATGGCGCCGGAGCAGGCCCGGGACACCCATGCGGCGTCGGTGGCCAGCGACGTGTACTCGCTGGGGGCGACGCTGCTGTTCGCGGCGGCCGGGCACCCGCCGTACAAGGGGGCCACGGTGATGGACGTGCTGGCCCGGCTGGCCACCGAGGAGCCCGACCTGTCCGGCCTGCCCGATGAGCTGGCCGGGCTGATCACCGCGTGCATGCACCGGGTGCCCAGCCGGCGCCCGACCTCCTCGGCGATGCTGGCCCAGCTCGGGGACTTCACCTTGGCGCAGGCCGGCCCGGACGAGGAGCACTCCTACCTGCCCGAGGCGGCGATGGCGCTGATCACCGAGTACCAGCGCAACCCGCAGCTGACCGCGCTGCGCCAGCCCGACGACGACCGTGACGTCACCGCCGCCTCCTACACCGAGCTGCCCGCCTCCTACAAGCCGGCTCCCCGGCGCAAGCCCGGCCACGGCCGGGCCGGCGCGGCCGCCGTGGACAGGTCCAGCTGGCGGCGGTGGCTCAAGTCACGCATATCCAGGGTCAAATGGGCTGTAATAGGAGCGGCCCTGATCATGGTCGGGGCAATACTCGGCGCCTCGCTCACCAGCGCCAGCTCCCCAGGACCGAGCCCGACCGCCCCGGCGGGGCCGACGGCGCCGCAGACCGTGTGCGGCGTGTCAGGCGGCAGCGCCAGCGGCCCGGCCCTGTGCATGGTGGGCCAGAGCCTGGGCACCGCCGGCTTGCCGTGGATCGTGCGGGGCCGCGGCTTCGCCCCGGGGACCCCGGTCACAGTCTCGCTGACCTGGCAGAGCCCGCCGCAGATCCAGCCCAACGGGACGTTTGTTCACACGGCCCCGGTCAAGCCAGTCGTCGCCCGGGACGGGACGCTGCGGCTGGACATCAACCAGCTCTTCCCCGGCTCGCTGCGACTGGGCCAGTTCACCGTGGACGTGACCGAGGCCAGCGGCGCCAAGACCACCACGCAGTTCGTCGTGATACCCCCCGGCGGCTGATCCTCAGCTCCAGACCCCAGGCCTGGCCCTCAGCTCTGGGCCCACCACAGGCCTTCCCGGCGGGAGCACCACGCCGGGGTCATCCAGCAGCTCACATCGCCGGAGGTGATAATGCCATCAACTGGACTGCCTTGTTACCGGACCATCGTCGCGCTGGATATCGAGCGTTCCACCAGTCGCCCCGATCTCGTCAAGGCTGAACTCCGGAACAAGACCTACGAGCTGTTTGACGCGGCGCTGTGCTCGGCGGGTATCCGCAAGCGCCATCGTGACCGGTTCATCGACCGCGGCGACGGCGTCCTGGCGCTCATCCACCCGATTGACCAGGCCCCCAAGGCGCTCCTGCTGAATCGCGCCATCCCTGCCCTCAGCCGGCTCCTGACCGACCATAACACCAGCCTTCCGGATCCCGGCCGCCCGCAACGGCAACTGCGGGTCCGGGTCGTCATGCACGCGGGGGAAGTCCACTACGACGCCAACGGATGCTTCGGCGAGGCACTGGATGTCGCGTTCCGCCTGCTCGACGCTGCACGGGTCAAACGAGCGCTCCGGGAGACAGCTGATCCGCTGATCCTCGTCATCTCAGGGGACATCTACGGCTCCACTGTGCGTCATGGCTATGACGGTATCGACCAGCAGGCCTTCCGCCAGCTCGTGCGCGTACAAATCGCGGGCAATCGCCACTCGGGCCGGATCTGCACCCCTGAGCAAGCTACGCCGCACCAGGTGACTCCAATGACCCGCTACCGACGCCCCGCCTGACCATAGCGATCCCTTACGGCCGCTCGCGGGCAATCGCCTCGCAGGTCAGGCCATGCGGAACCCGTCCCGCGGATCCTCAAGCTGACAGTGCGTCGCGTCACTCTTCACGTCGAGTCACCGTCTCAATCCCCATGGTCAGACCGGTCTCGGCGATCTCGCGCTTGTAGTCCTGGCCCTGGAGAGCGGCAGCGCAGGCGCGGCAGAGGTATGCGCCTGAATCCGTACCTGGCCGTATTGCGCTCGAGGCAGGCGGGTCCCATGCACAGGACGCCCCGGTGACGGCTCGCCGTCGCCGGTGATGGCGAGCGGCGCGGCGGTCGGCTGACTAGCAGGCCCTGGCTGACTGGTCAGCGCCGGGCCCGGGTGACTAGCGGGCTCGGCGGTGCTAGTCAGGTCGCCGGCGGCGTAACGCTGGACGGCGGCGCGCATCAGGCCGCCGAGGGATGCGCCTTCGGCCTTGGCCCGTTCCTGGACGGGGTCCCAGATCTCATCCTCGATCCGGGCTGTCCGCTGTGGTGCGGGCACACGGCTTCATTCTCGGACGCCGGGCGTAGATGGGGGATGCCCGGCCCAAACCCATTATCCGGCGTCAGGGGCTATTCGGCCGGGGGTTCCTTTGCTGCGGGTGAGGCAGGATCTGTTCTCCGGCACCGCTCTCAGCCCTGGCCGAGAGGTCCAGCAGTTCACCTTCTGGCCCGCGCAGCCACGAAAAGCCTGCGGCATCACGGAACCGGAGGACCACCGCCCGGGCATCCGGGCGCGCGTCCCTGGTCCTGGTGTCGCCAGCATCCGTCAACAGACGCGAGCAAGGCGTTCGACGCCCGATCTGGCTGCGACATCCGATAGCGCGGGAAGAGCCGTCGTCCCACAAGAGTTCCGCGCTGTAGATGGGGCGGTCGCTGGCGTTCTTCTTCGTGCAGGACCAGCTTGCGGCCGGTGCTGGATGTGGCGCACCGCGCGCGCAGCGGG
>Ga0335069_10007122_pt1 | contig 16179 bp, 12 predicted proteins | sample Lox_Sample_11_FD_206714 | JGI IMG/M metagenome (GOLD analysis project Ga0335069, IMG submission 206714) | Soil microbial communities from Loxahatchee National Wildlife Refuge, Florida, United States - Lox_Sample_1.1 | ecosystem: Environmental > Terrestrial > Soil > Wetlands | place: USA... | reverse complement strand
GTGCTGCTCGGCGAGAGCGATATTGAGGCCGTTATCGGTGGCCGCCGCCTGCAATTCGAAATTGAAGCCGCGGCAAAAGCGCTTGCGCAGGGCGAGGCCCCAGGCTTTGTTGATGCGTCCGCCGAAAGGGGCGTGGATGATGAGCTGCATGCCGCCGCCTTCGTCGAAAAAGCGTTCGGCGATGACGGTGGTTTGTGTGGGGACGTCGCCGAGGACGACGCGGCCTTCGAGGATGTACTGAATTAGTTGTTCGGCGCCGGCGTGATCGAGCCCGCACTCATCGCCCAGCCAGGCAATGGTTTCGGCGACGACGGGAAGATTGCGCCAACCTTCCACGGGAACTACGCCGGGAAGGCGGTCGCTAATGTCTTTGCGCAGTTGGCCCAGTTGCGCGGAGAGTTCGGAGGTACGGGCGGGAGCCTCGCCGCGCCAGAAGGGAATTCCCGGGGGCTGGCCGTGGGCGTCTTCGACGAGAATGCGAGAAGACTTCTGCTCGATGCGGCGAATACGCCAGGAAGTGTTGCCTAACAGCATGACCTCGCCGGCCATGCTTTCGACGGCGAAGTCTTCGTCGACGGTGCCGACCATGGAGCCGTCGGGCTCGGCGATGACCGTGAAGAGAGCGTTGTCAGGGATGGCGCCGCCGCTGGTGATGGCGGCGATGCGAGCTCCGCGACGGGCGCGAAGTTTGCGGTTGACGCGGTCGTGATGGAGATAGGCGCCGTAGCGTCCGCGCTGGGAGGCGATGCCTTCGGAGAGCATGGTGATGACTGCGTCGAAAGTTTCGCGCTGGAGATTGCGGTAGGGGTAGGCGCGCTTGACCAGGGAGAAGAGGTCGTCTTCGTCCCAGCCGTCGCGGGGGGTGACGTTTTCGTCGACGTTAGGAATGTGGGGGCGGGACGCTCCCACGACAGGCGGCGGGACGCCGGCGCTACGCTCGACGGCGGCGCTACGCGGGGCGTCAGCGTTACTTGAAAGGGGGGCGCTACTGGACGCGGCGCAGCAGGCTACGATTTGCTGGGCTAGTACATCGAGCGAGCATTCGGGAAAAATCAGGCGATCGAGATCGCCGGAGCGGATGGCCCGGACGAGTACGGCGCATTCGGCGAGATCGTCGCGCGTGGTGACGAAGAAGCGGCCTTTCGGCGTTGCGCCGCGCCAGTGACCGCTGCGGCCTACGCGCTGGAGAGCGATGGCGATGGAGCGCGGGGAACTCATGTGGCAGACGAGGTCGACGGTGCCGACATCGATTCCGAGTTCGAGGGAGGCAGTGGCGACCAATACCTTGACTTCGCCTTCTTTTAGTTTTCGTTCTGCCTCGAGGCGGAGTTTGCGCGAGAGGCTGCCGTGGTGGGCGGCGACATTTTCTTCGCCGAGGCGTTCGGCGAGATGATGCGCCATGCGCTCGGATAGGCGGCGAGTGTTGACGAAGACGAGAGTCGAGCGGTGCTGGTGGATGAGTTGAACGAGGCGCTCGTAAATCTCGTCCCACATTTCGTTGGATGCGACGGGGCCGAGTTCCGAGGCAGGGACTTCGACGCCAAGGTCCATCGCGCGCTTGTGACCGATGCTGACGATAACCGGCTCGGGGCGGTCGTTTTCGGCGCCGGGATTGCCGGTCAGGAAGCGTGCAACTTCCTCGATCGGTTTTTGCGTTGCCGAGAGGCCGATGCGGATGAGCGGCCGTTCGGTGAGGGCTTCGAGGCGTTCGAGGGAAAGGGAGAGGTGGACGCCGCGCTTGTCGTCGGCGACGGCGTGAATTTCGTCGACGATGACGGTTTCGACGTCGCGCAGGATGGCGCGGCTTTTCTCGGCGGTGAGAAGAATGTAGAGCGACTCGGGCGTGGTGACAAGGATGTGCGGCGGCCGCTTGAGCATGCGCAGGCGGTCTTTCGCCAGTGTGTCACCGGTGCGGACCGCGGTGCGGATCTCCGGCATCAGCAGGCCGCGCTCACCAGCCATTTGTAGAATTTCACCGAGCGGGATTTCCAGGTTCTTCTGGATGTCGTTGCCGAGAGCCTTAAGAGGAGAGATGTAGAGAACCTCGGTGCGGTCGTTCAGGTGACCGGCGAGGGCTTTGCGAACGAGGCGGTCGATGCAGGCGAGAAAGGCGGCGAGGGTTTTGCCGGAGCCGGTGGGAGCGGAAATTAAGGTGGCGCGACCGGCGAGGATATGAGGCCAGCCTTGCTCTTGCGGCTCGGTGGGCGTGCCGAAGCGGCGGATGAACCACTCCTGGACAAGAGCATGAGCCCAGGCAAGGGAGGGGGGCACTGCGGACGGCATTTTGAGATTGTAGCGGGAAAGCGTGGTTTCGTAAAATGTTCGCCTTGGGCGCATGCGACTGTCCAGCAAGTGTCGTTGTACTTCCAGCCGAAAATCGAATCGCGATGTTCGAGTTAAGATAGAGGCGCTCTACCTTCATTCGACCAACGTTTTCGGGGCCCCGACTCTTTCACATACTCCAGGAGGAACCATGGGCACCAGTGTCATCAGTTCCAATCGTCCTCGGCGTCTCCTTTCCATTGATGGTGGCGGGTTGTGCGGGTTGATTCCGGCGCAGGCGCTGATACTGATGGAAAAGCAACTGGATGAACTGACGGGCAGTCCGCAGCCATTGAGCAAGCGCTTCGACATGATCGGCGGCACGAGCACGGGGGCGATTCTTGCGGCGGGGCTGGCCAAAGGGATGAAGGCTGCGGAACTGCGCGATTTTTATGTTGACCTTGGCCCTGGAATTTTCAAGAAGAGTTTTCCGCTCGAGTGGATCTGGCACAAGTATCCGAGCGACCCGATCGAGCGGTATCTGAAGGAAAAATTTGGAGAGACGACGACGCTAGGCGATACGAGTCTCCAAACCTACGTGCTTCTGGTGGCGAAGAACGCGACACTGGGGAACAACTGGTTTTTCACGAATCACCCGAACAACAAGTTCTTCGCGAACAACAAAGATATTCCGTTGTGGCACATTGTTCGCGCGAGTTCGGCAGCACCGACATATTTTCCGCCGCATGCTTTTGCCGTACCTGACGGAAAGGGTGATGAGGTTATATACGAGTTCATCGATGGCGGCGTGAGCAGCTACAACAATCCGGCGCTGCAACTTTTTCTGGAAGCGACGGTACCTGAATACAAGATTGGCTGGCCGATGGGTGAGGAGAATTTGCTGCTGATTTCCTTGGGGACGGGTTTTTCGCCGATGACGATTGCCAGTGGCAGGGCCTGTCATCATACGGTGCTCGATTGGGCGCAATATGTGCTGCGCGAATTGATGAATGAGGCGAACCTGCAGCAGAACATGCTGATGGGGTTGATCGGGGAGCGGCCTTTGGTGCAGATTTCGGCTGCGGCTGACGCGGCAACCGGGGTGCTCGATGGGACGCCGACTCCGTCGGTCATCAGCGGAATGAGCGACCGCCTCGGCACGAAGAAATTGCTGACGTATCAGCGCATCACGGTGGGGTTGACGCGGGAGCGACTGGACAGCCTGGGGCTGAAAGATGTGAACCCGCTCAAGGTACGCGAGATGGACGCGGTGGATGAGATACCGAATATGATTCGCGTGGGGGAGGCCGTGGCCGGGGAACAGGTGCATATGGAGCGATTGATTCGGTTCTTTAGGGAGTGACCGAGCACGACGGTGAATTCGATCGCGGCGAGAATGCGTTTACCTTTAAGGACGCGAGACAATCTTGTGCTGGGCCAGCAAGGCGTCTGTCTGCTTGGTGACCGCATTCCAAAACTCAGTTTCCGTGAGCTGTCTGGATGCCAGGGCTTCGACAAGAAGTTCGTCGAGTTCGTCGGAAGTCCCCGCAAAACTTCGCTGGCGAGATTCCCCCAGCGGCTGGAAGCCGCCATGGACAAGAATCGCCTTCCGGCACGAGTGGAACTCGTGCCCTTCCCGGCAGTGGCGAATTTCAGAGTTCTTTCGCAGGCTTTTAATCAAAGATCGTCACTGCCGCGGCGATCACCGTCGTCCATAGTCCGCGCTTGTCGCCGACTGCCGACTGCGTGACGTTCGCCGTGCGGACTATCTTGTTGGAGATGCGGTAAATTTCCTTTTTCTCGTCCCATGAACGGTCGGAATCGAATTCCACGTTCAATGTTGTGGCCAGCATTTCCGCGGCTAGTTCTTCGGCGTAGTCGCCAGCGGCGTCTTCGGTCTCGCCGAAGGAGTGGTGTTCACTTAGATAGCCGTAGGTGTTGCGGTCGGCGGGAATGGCTACGCCGATTGAGGAGGCGAGGAGGCGGTGCGGTTCGTGGGTGGAGTTTTCCGCGACCACGGCAAACACCACTTCACCGGGATGAAGATATTTCAATCCCTGAGACCGGGGGATGAGTTTGCATTGCGGGGGGAAGATGGACGAAACGCGTACCAGATTTTGTGCCGCGATGCCGGCATCGCGGAGGGCAAGCTCGAAAGAAGTCAGCCGTTCCCGATGTTTTCCCACGCCCTTGGTGAAGAAAATCTTCTTCGGAACCATGTCCTTGCCCAATTCATTTTCCTCCGCAGACAGTCAAGTTGACTTGGATGGAAAAAATCTAACACAGCGGTTTGTGAACGTTGTATGAAAAAAGACAGGAATCTCCTGATTTGTGACGGAACAGGCTGGGGCGGCGCCGCAAAGGATGCGCCTGCCCCGAGGAGCTTGGCCGTGGCCGGTCGTTTAGGCCACGCTGACAGCCTGATGGCGCGCCGCCAGGGGCAGCAGAGTCGGCTTCGCCAGCCGATGGAAATCTTCAAAGCTTAGCCGGACCAGTTCGCGGTGCGTGCCCGCGTTGAAGGCGATCTCCTTATCCTCGGCCAAGGACTCGTCGGCGAAAACGTCCATGCCGTAGAGATTGCCGAACGGCGGCATGGAGCCGGTTTCGCAGTCCGGGAAGTGGTTGCGGAACTCCTGTTCGCTGGCCAGTTCCACTGCCTCGGCGCCGAGGTACTTCTTGAGCCGGTGCAGGTCTACGCGGAACGAAGCCGGGACGACCGCCATGGCCAGACGGCCGTCGATCAAAACCATGACCGTTTTGGCCAGTTCTTTTCCTTTGATATGTGTGAGTGCGGCGATCCCCTGCGCCGTATAAGCCACGGAGTGGGAGATCACGAGGTATTTGACTTGATTGCGATCCAGGAATTCCCGAAGCAAGGAAAGAGGCATAGAAACCTCCCAGGCGAATCGTCAGTGCGTTGGGTGCCGATCCTTGGCAAGAGGCCCTGCCGAGGAAAGCAGGCTGCCGATCCGTACAGTTCTATTATCCGCCTGTTGGACCAGAGGTGGGAGTGAATTCTTTAAGGAGGTTCTGGAACCAGAAATCCTGAGGATCTACGAGCGGTCAATCACCGCTCGGCCTTTTCGCGGGCGGGGGCCCCTTCGACTACGCTCAGGGCAGGTCCGCGTCACACTCGTCCGTAGGACTTACGCTGCTTCCTTTGTCACCAGCGCGCGAGAATTTTCGCAGGACTGCGACTTGGCGACATGCATTTCCTGCCAGTCATAGGCAAATTCGCGTCCGCAGTCGAGGCACACCACGTACGTTCCGGTGCGCCCGGCCGACGCGGCACGGCGCGTGCCGGCGCGCATCGTTATCGGAAAGCTGTAACGGGGATGCCGACATCCGAACATGGCGTCAAACACCTTGGCAAACATCTTTATATCCCTCCCACAGAATAGAGCGAAAAAATCGTCAAACACCCTTCGGCATGGGTACGATTTGCTCTAACTACTTAGATTCATTTTGGGAGTAAAAGGTGCGTCACTGGCGAGATTCCGGGTCGACAACCCGGCAGTGGCGCAGAATCAATTAGTTGCAGACTGGAGGCGAATCGGGCGGGATTAGGTTTTCTCTGGACCAGACTTCTTGTGCGCAGTGCACTTGGTCATGATGGCGGACTGAAGTCGCCCGCGGAGATCGTTGGGTAGCTCGTAGAGTTCGGAGTTGCGGTAGATTTCGATGGTCTTGCGGGTGGTGTCGCAGACGACGTAGCAGTTGTGGCACCAGGCCAGATGATCCTCGAGTTCGGACTTCGTGCGGTCGTCCAAAGCCCCGTCGAGGTAATTGGTTAGTTCGTTAAGGAACTCTTTACACTTCACTGGTTGCCATCTCCACTCGCTCGTTTCTGAAAGAAGCGGCTCAGGCGCTCGCGCAGCTGCAGGCGCGCCCGCAGCAGTCGCGACTTCACCGCCGGGATGCTCAACTCGAGCGCCTGCGCGGTTTCTTCCGTCGACAGGCCCTCCACATCCCGCAACACAAACACCGTCCGGAATCCGGGCGGCAGCCCTTGAATCGTGCGAGTCAGAATGTCTCGCAACTCCGACTGGTTGTACATCTGTTCCGGATTGGGACTCCAATCCGCAACCTCGCGGGGGAGCGAGTCATCTTCCGTCTTAACTTCTTCGTCCAGAGATACCATACGTTCTGGCCGTCTCCGGCGCAACCGCATCAGAGCTTCGTTAACTGCTATCCGCACCAGCCAGGTGTAAAACTTCGACTGCTCCTGGAACTGAGTCAGATTTCCGTACGCCTTCAGGAACGCATCCTGAACAACGTCTTCCGCGTCTTCGCGGTTCTGCGTAATATGCTGCGCGATGCGGAAAACATTCCGGTCGTAGCGCCGTACCAACTCTTCAAAAGCAGAGTCATCTCCGCCTTTGGCTCGCCGGACGAGCTCCAGCTCCTCAGTAACGGGTTGCTGTACGTTGGGTTGGATGGCACTCATTGGTAACTTGATGCAAGTTTTTTCGGCTGCGGAGCCCGATTCTTCCTCGCTTATTGTACCGGGGAGTTGGCGATTGCGTCGCCCGGGTTGCGGCGACCGGACCAAAATCGGCGCTGAACGGCTGGATTTTCGTCCTAGTGGGTAACCAGAGGCCACGTACCGTGGTGTCATCTTCCCGTGCCCAAGCGGCCATATAATCAGTGGTTAGAAGGTCAGGTAACGCCTTCATACCTAAGCACTATTCTTGCTGGAGTACGCATGTCGGATCGCGGTTGGATCGAACCGATTGTGGAGCGCGTGGTTGGCCAGGTGCTGGACAGCCAGGTCGTCCAACTACGCGGCGAAATCGTCAAACGAGTCATGGAGGAAATTGCGGCGCAGCCTGCTCCGGAAGCCGCAGCTTCCTCTTCCGGGACGGCTGAGCTGGCGCGCGCCATCTCCGAAATTCAGATGGGAGCTTCGCAGAAGGAGATTTTGCGTTCCTTGCTGGATGGCAGTTCGCGCTATGCCGCGCGAGTAGCGCTATTCGTCGTCAAAGGCAATCACGCCACCGGCTGGGAAGCGCGCGGGTTTGAGAATTGCGATGCCGTTAAGGATTTCACGCTGGATTCGACTGCGCCCGCCGTGGTGCGCGCCACCGTAGACCGGGTTGCTTCGTCGGCGCCGTCGAGCGAATTTGAAGCCCGTTTTGTAGAAACATTTGGCACGCCGGCCAATGGCGAAGCTCGGCTGTTGCCTCTCATTCTGAAAGAAAAAGTGGCTGCGCTGGTTTATGCCGACAGCGGCAGTTCCGGGAAATTGGATGTTGGATCGCTCGATGTGCTCGTTCTCGCGACCAGCGCATGGTTGGAAGTGAACGCGCTCCGGAAGCACGCGCATAAGGAACCATTGCACGCGGCAGCCCAGGATTCGCCCGCCCCGGCTCACGCAGCGGCTCCGGCTTTCAACGATCCTTTTGCTGGGCACGCTCCGGCGTTTGCCATGGCTGCGGCTGCCGCTGGCGAGTCGTCCGCTGCCACAGCGGCACCCGCTCCCCAGGTTGTAGGTGGGGCGCAGGGCGCAGCTGTTGAGGTCCAGGCCGCGGCAGCTCCAGCGCCGGCCCCAGAGGCCACTGCCGAGCCGTTGCCCGTTGGGCTGGCTCACGTCGAACACGCTCCCGCCGAAATTGCGACACAGGGATCGCCCGAGGAGCAGGAAGTTCACCGCAAGGCGCAACGGTTTGCTCGTCTGCTGGTGGATGAAATCAAGCTTTACAATCAGGCTAATGTTGCCGAGGGTAAGAAGAACAAAGATCTCTACGACCGGCTGAAGGATACCATCGACAAAAGCCGCATCACGTACCAAAAGCGTTACGGCAACACGGTTGCAGCTTCCGGGAATTACTTTCAACATGAGTTGATACGAAGTCTCGCAGAAGACGACATCACGATCATGGGTTCCAATTTTCACCTGTAGGTAGGGGAGAAGTGCTTCGTTCGGCGGTTTGGTGTTTCGCAGGATTACTGTTTCTTTCTGAGCTCGGTTTCCTCTCGTCCGCGTCCGGACAAGCTTCCTCGTCGGAATCATCCTCGTCTGCGACAAGTTCGCCATCCAAATCGAAAGCCAAACGGAAGAGCAAGGCAGCGAGCAGCGGACAGCAGCCTTCAGGCAAAGCATCCGCGGGCGCCTCCGCGAAGAAGAAGACGGCCGCCAAGGCGACGTCGACGAAGTCCGCAGCCAAGGGAAAAGCAGGGAAACCGAGAAGGCGTCGCCGTCCGATGTCGCCGCGGGTGAAACGGGTCCGGCAGGCATTTGTCTCTTCCGCCAGCCTGCGTCCGATGGCGCAACAACTACTGCAAGACCGCACACCGGAAGCTTATGCAGGAGTTGAGGCTTACGCCCGAAGTCATTCAAAAGAAGACGCTGGTGTGCTTGCCTGGCTGGTAGTGGGATACGCCCACTCGCTGGATCGTGAGTACGCCAAGGCGATCGAACCGTTAAGCCGGACCAAGGCGGGCCCAAATGAACTGAGCGACTACGTCGCGTACTTTCTTGGCGAAGCCTACCTCAAAACGGACCATAACGCGGAAGCGCTGGCCGCGCTCGCCAACTTCGGCACGCGCTATCCGGATTCGCTGCTGACGCGGGATGCGAACCTGCTCTACGCGCAAGCCCTGATCGAAGAGGGCAGGCCTGCCGACGCTGCCGCTCTTTTGGAAAAGAATCGGTCGCCTCTCCGCAGCGAAATCGAGTTGACAATTGGACGAGCCTACGAAGCCGCTGGCAACAAGCAGAAGGCGGGGGACGCGTTTCGCAACGTCTATTTCAATCTGCCCAATAGCGCCGAGGCCGATGCCGCGGGCACGGAGATGCGCAAACTCGGAATCGAGGGTTCGGTGGCCGAGCGCAGAACGCGTGCCGATCAGCTCTTCAAAGCCAGGCACTACGGCGATGCTGCGCACGAATACAAAGATCTTGCCGATGCGGCTGGACCTGCCACCAAAGTCGAGCTTCAGATGACGCTCGCCACCGCGCTTGAGAAAAGCGGTCAGAGCCGAGATGCTCGCAAAATTCTCACAGCGCTCGGCCCACAAAAGGGCGATGAAGAAGCCGAACGGCTCTACCTGCTGAGCGAGACGGAGCGCTCGACCAGCGACGAAGACGCGGTACTTGCGACGCTCGCACAGCTTCGTGAGTTCGGGCCGTCGAGCCACTGGCTGGAGCAGGCTCTGCTCTCGGCCGCCAACATGTACCTGCTGAAGCACGACTACGACCACGCCATCGACTATTTCCGCGAGCTGCAGCAACGCTTTCCCGGGGGAGCGCGCGCGTCCTACGCGCACTGGAAGTCCGCATGGCTGGCCTTCCGGCAGGGAAGAATGGAAGAAGCGCGCAAGGGATTCGAAGACCAGATCGGCCTGTATCCGGACTCACTCGAAGTGTCGGCTGCACTTTACTGGCGCGCGCGGATTGCGGAAGAAGAGAACAACCCCGGCATGGCCAAGGCGTTCTACCAGAAGCTGGCCGACCGGTTCCGCAATTATTACTATGCCGAACTCGGCCGCCAGCGGATGAAGAATTTGCACGTCAACGACGAAGGTCTGCCGCCGGAATCTGTGCATTATGCGGTTCTGGATCGAGTTGCGCCTCTGCCTTCCGGTCCGAAGATCGCCGATGAGCCTCCGCCCGATGACAACCTGCGTGTCGCGCGGGCACGGCTGCTTTCCAATGGCGCGCTAGCGGATCTGGCGGTTCGCGAATTGCAGGCTGCTGCCGCCGACGAAGATGGCGGGTGGGCTCCGCCCGAGATGGCGCGCGCTTATCAGGATATTGGCCGCTATGATCGCGGCATCGAGATCATGAAGCGCTCGACGCCGAATTATTTTGCCGTTGATATTCCGAGTTTGCCGCGCGCCTACTGGGAAGCACTTTTTCCAAAAGCCTACTGGACGGACCTGAAGAGGTTTTCCCTCGCTAATGGCCTCGACCCATTTCTTGTAGCGTCGCTCATCCGGCAGGAATCGGAGTTTAACGCTGGAGCCATTTCACGCGCCAATGCGGTTGGATTGATGCAGCTCTTGCCGGCCACCGGAAAGACCGTGGCGAAGCAGATCAAGCTGAAGGGCTTCAATGCACCGCAGCTCTACAATCCATCGGTGAACCTCGAGCTCGGCACGCGCTATTTCAAAGATATGGTAGAGCGCTACAACGGCCAGTTCGAATACGCACTCGCCGCTTATAACGCAGGCACCGACCGAGTCTCCGACTGGCTCGGCCAGGGGCATTTTCGCGACCCACAGGAATTCGTCGAGTCCATTCCCTTCACCGAGACGCGCGAGTACGTGCAGGCTATCCTGCGCAACGCCAGCGTGTACCGGCAGTTGTATGAGACGCCATAGGGAGCTTTGAGCCACGAGCTATGAGCTATGGCTTGAATCTAGGCGATTCGCTCCCGGCAATTGACGACCCACCAATGCGTTGTCATTCCGAACGAAGTGAGGAATCCGCTCATGGCTACGAGCAGCAAAATAGCAGATTCCTCGCTTCGCTCGGAATGACAATATGGCGGGGCAGTGGCTCATTTTGAAAATTGAGCCACTATCTATGGCGGACACGAAGTATTAGGCCGACTGTTGCTCGGCATCCTTGACAAACAGAATCTCGAACACGAGCAGGCACGCTCCCACCACAATCGCGCTATCGGCCACATTGAACGCTGGCCACTGATACTTCCCGACATAAAAGAGCAAAAAATCCACCACGTGGCGGCTGACAATTCGATCCCACAAATTTCCGATGGCGCCGCCAAGGATCAGCGACAAGCCGATCCCCGTAGACGTCAGTCGATGACTGCGCTTCCAGAGCAGCGCCGAAACAATCAGCAGTGCGACGCTGGAAAAGAGAATCAGAAGTCCAACCTTCCATGGCGTGGGGGAATCGGCAAAGATGCCGAATGCGGCCCCGGGGTTCTCGGTATGAATGATGCGAAAGAATCCGGGAATAACGGTGATGCCGTCATGCAATGACAAGCGAGTGGCAATCATCCACTTGGTAAGGCGGTCAAGCGCGAGAACTGCCAAAGCGATGAAGAAATGATATTTGCGCATGGAGAATAGAACTGTATTTAGAATATCGCGCAATCAAGACTCGCGGCGCGCGAGCCGCAATTTTTCGGGGTCGACTTTGCATTGCCCCAACCATGAACCTGTGTCACAATCTGTCCACATTTCGTTGCCATCGGACCTGACTACCGGGAACGATCTGCCAACCGGCACCTTTCTCGCTCAATGGAGTAATCGTATGTTAATCCCAGCCAGTTGCACGTTGCGAACCGGGTGTGGATGGAAACGCTTTGCCTCGCAATGATCTGCACGGCATCCTTCATCTTGTCCCTACCTGCAAACTCCTCGGCCCAGACTATCACCGACATTTACGACTTCGTCTTTGCCCCTGGATATGGGAGCTACCCCTTCACTCCCTTAATTGCCAGACCCGATGGCATTTCTTTATGGAGTCGCGGGCACAGGCGGCGACCTCAGCTGTGGAGGCAATCGTCTGGGCTGCAGCGCAGTTTATCAGCTGGCGCCTTCGCAGGGGCGGATCAGGACTTTGATTCCGGCTACATCTTCCAGATGAGTCCGCCTGCGACAAAGAAGGCCAAATGGAGCTACGAAATTCTTGTGGACTTCAATCAAATGTTGGGCGGCCGTAACCCACTCGGTGTGCTTGCCGCCGGGGGGTGCCCTGTATTTTCCGATGACCGACGGAAATTATGATCCCGGTCTCGTCTACCTGATTGTGCCTTGAAAGTGTGAAATCAAAATAACGAATGAGTATTCTCTGGCCTGGAGTGCATCCTCGCCAACGAGTTGATGGTTCTGAATGGACTCAATCGACAAACCATCCTTTCGCGTTCCAGTGGAAAGCTGTTAAGATATTGATGCTCAAGTGCTACTTGTTTAGCCAAAGTCGGCTAAACACTGGCGATTGCGCATCTCGTTGATTTGGCGTGGGGACGTAGTTCAGTTGGTTAGAACGCTGCCCTGTCACGGCAGAGGCCGCGGGTTCGAGTCCCGTCGTCCCCGCCATTCCTTTCAAGCACTTGCAAACCTAACCTCCAGCAAATCAGGGATTGTTAGGGGACGATAAGCGCCGGACGAGAATGGCCCCATCCGAAGACGCTCACAAACAGCATTCGTTGAATCAGGTTTGTTTTGGGCAAAATACCCGTCGGCAAAATGGCGTCGACCAATTTGTCCTGCGCCAATCGTTTGGTCTTCGATGTCGCCTGCAGGTACTTGTTCGTGACATGGAGGTTGCTGTGCCGCAAATAGTCTCGGATCGTGAGCTGATGTTCGCCCATCTCCGCCAGCATGGTTCCAACCGAGTGCCGAAAAGTGTGCCAGCCCACACCCGTGATTCCGATTCGTCTGAACGCAGGCTGAATCTTCTTCTTCAACACTGAAGCTAGATCCAAAGGCTTGCTGCCTTGCAATCTTTCGGAAGGAAAAACGAAATCTGCTTACTTCAAACACGGCCCCTTGTGTCTAGTTTGCTGGGGTGCGCTACGCAGCGCATACCAGTAGATAAGACCTACATCCGATCACCGGACCATGTGCGCGAGATCACTTCGTGGGCGGGTTTTCAATGGGAGAGTAGTATCTGGAGCAGAATGTGAATACGGAGGAACCCTATGCCTGAGAGCGCGTTGGCGAAACCAACCGAACTAGAGAATCACCCCCCGGTACCATCTTCAGGCGCACCGCCAAATAAATCCTCCAAAGCCTTTAATTCCTTCCAGATTGCGCAGGCACAGTTCGACAAGGTAGCGGAATATCTGGGACTCGACCAACCAACAAGGGACCTTCTGCGTTTTCCCTTGCGTGAGTATCAGTTTGCGATTCCAGTGCGGATGGATGATGGAACGACACGGGTATTTCGTGGGTTTCGCGTGCAACACAACGATGCTCGTGGGCCGGGGAAGGGTGGAATCCGTTTCCATCCGCAGGAGACCATCGATACAGTTCGCGCGTTGTCAATGTGGATGACCTGGAAGTGCGCAGTCGTGGATATTCCGCTGGGTGGCGCCAAGGGCGGGGTCATTTGTGATCCTCACAACCTCAGTGCACGGGAACAAGAACAGATATGCCGAGGATGGGTGCGGCAAGTCGCCCGCGATGTGGGCCCCGTGGCTGATGTGCCCGCGCCGGATGTAATGACGAACGCGCAGCACATGCTCTGGATGCTGGACGAATTCGAAAAAATCCACGGCGGGCGTTTCCCGGGGTTCATCACAGGCAAACCCGTTGGGCTCGGAGGTTCGCTTGGCCGAACTGAGGCCACCGGTTACGGCGTGGTCATCACGTTGCGCGAGGCACTGAAGGAGCTCGGGATGCGTCCCGAGAACACCAAGGCCAGCGTTCAGGGATTCGGGAATGTAGCGCACTACGCGATCGAACTCTACCAGCGGATGGGAGGGCGCGTAGTCAGCGTCGCCTGCTGGGATCAGGCGGACCAATGTTCCTACACATACCGCCGCCAGGACGGCATCGACCTTTCCCAACTCTCTTCCATCACCGACCATTTCGGCGGAATTAGCCGAGCCAAAGCAGTGGAACTGGGGTACGAGGTTTTGCCGGGTGACGCCTGGCTCGAACAGGATGTAGATATTCTGATCCCCGCAGCCCTTGAAAACCAAATCACCGGAGACAACGTAGCCCGAATTGGCCGGAGAGTCCGAATCATTGCGGAAGGCGCCAATGGGCCGACAACGCCGGAAGCGGATACTCAAATTCAGCAGCGGGACATTCTGTTGATCCCCGATTTCCTGGCCAACGCCGGCGGAGTGACCTGCAGCTACTTCGAGCAGGTCCAGAGCAACATGAACTACTTCTGGGAGAAGGATGAAGTGCTGGGAAAGCTCGATGTGAAGATGACTTCCGCGTATTTTGCAGTGTCCGATTTGGCACGCCGCGAGAAACTGTATATGCGGGATGCGGCCTACGCGATTGCCATCGGCCGCGTGGCGAAGGCATGCCATGATCGCGGCTGGGTATAAGCTCCGTAAGCACTTCGACGGACTCTCAGTACGCTTTTGGATACCGTGTGGGGTGTGAATGAGCGCCTTGAAGCCTTCTGCAGTGGAACTGCCGATGTTTGACCGCAAGTTCTGGGACGGCACGTTCCGCTGCACACAAATCGGGACCGGTTCACTGGGCGGCAAGGCGAGCGGGCTGGTTTTCATCAAGGATCTCCTCGCTCAGCAGCTCAATCCGGGCTCGTTTCCAGATGTCGCAATCAGTGTTCCCACCATGGCCGTAATTGCCACGGATTGTTTCGACCAATTCATGGCACAGACTCGTCTTGCAGACCTCCCGCTCGTCGAGATGCCCGATGCGCGCATCGCGCACACATTCCAGCAAGCAGATCTTCCCATGGAGCTTCTCGGCGACCTTCGCGCGTTGACGCTCCAGGTAAGAACACCGTTGGCGATTCGGTCCTCCAGTCTGCTTGAAGATGCGCTAGGCCGGCCGTTTGCCGGTGTTTATGCGACGAAGATGATCCCGAACAACGAGCCTGACCCGGATTCCCGCTTCCGACGGCTGGTCGAAGCGATCAAGTTCGTTTACGCCTCGACCTATTTCCGCGAGGCAAGAGATTACCGAGCAAGCGGCATGGCAACCACCGACGAGAAGATGGCAGTGATCATCCAGGAGGTTGTGGGGCTTCGACGAGGAGACAGGTTTTATCCCGATATCGCTGGCGTAGGGCGTTCGTACAACTACTATGCGCTGGAACCGGCTCGTCCTGAGGATGGCGTCGTGACTCTTGCTTTGGGCTTGGGAAAGACGATTGTTGACGGTGGAGTCGCTTGGAGTTTCTCTCCTGCGTATCCACAAAAGCCTCCTCCTTTTGCATCCGTCGACGAGATGCTCGATGGCACGCAGAGGGATTTTTGGGCCGTCAATATGGGGAAGCCACCAGCATATGATCCGGTGAGTGAGACCGAGTACTTGGTTCATGCCAAGCTTGCTGATGCTGAGGCCGACGGCGTGTTGGATCTGCTTGCATCGACTTATGATCCCGGCCGAGATCGTGTAGTGCCGGGAACTGGCTCGACTGGGCCGCGAGTGTTGAACTTTGCTCCTATGTTGGTACAAGAGCGGTTCCCCATCACCGATCTTGTGAAGGCACTTATGGTCGCAGCGGAGAGAACCTTGAACACGAAGGTTGAAATCGAATTTGCGCTCTCGCTGCCGGGGTTAAGTGGGGAACAGCGACGGGCCCGGCTGGGATTCCTTCAAGTGCGCTCAACTATGGTCTCGGACGACGTGGTGGACGTGACTTTCGAGGAACTCGGAGATTCACGGGCGATTGTTGCTTCGGATAGGGTTATCGGAAACGGTATCGCGGACGACATTGCGGACGTCGTCTTCGTGCGTCCAGAAACATTCTCTCCGATGTCCACACCCACCATCGCCCAGCAATTAGAGATCGTGAATCGCGACCTTCAACAACAAAACCGACCGTTTGTGCTGATTGGGTTCGGGCGCTGGGGCAGTTCGCATCCTTCACTGGGTATTCCGGTCGACTGGAGTCAGATCTCGGGAGCGCGCGCGATCGTGGAGGCGACGCTGCCAGAAATGAACGTGGAGTTGAGCCAGGGCTCCCATTTCTTTCACAATCTGTCGAGCTTTCGAACCGCCTACTTCATGGTGCAGCATGGAGTCCGGGGGGGAATCAACTGGGATTGGCTGAACCGGCAGCCCGTAGTGCACGAGACGGAGCTGATCCGTCACGTGCGGCCAGCCGAGCGTCTCTCGGTAAGAGTCGACGGGCGTAGCCGCCGTGGCGTCGTTTTTTGTCAGCGGATGGGTAGCAACAGTGGGATCAATCAGTGAAGTCAGACGACAGCCATTTCGGCTCGATGTTGCATGCTCTGCAGGAGCGCGCCAAGGAACTCAATTGCCTCTATCGGGTGGGCGAACTCC
>Ga0335069_10007121_pt1 | contig 16179 bp, 8 predicted proteins | sample Lox_Sample_11_FD_206714 | JGI IMG/M metagenome (GOLD analysis project Ga0335069, IMG submission 206714) | Soil microbial communities from Loxahatchee National Wildlife Refuge, Florida, United States - Lox_Sample_1.1 | ecosystem: Environmental > Terrestrial > Soil > Wetlands | place: USA: Florida... | reverse complement strand
CGGCCCAGCATGAGGATGTTGGAGAGTATCCTGTCCAGGGGCACCCGCGCGCGGTTGACGCGATTGACGTAGGCCTGGGTGCCGCCGTCGAGTTTGGCCCATATCTCATCGCTCCGCGTCAGGTGCCGCAGTCCCTGCTGTACGTGAGGGCGATCCAGTGCGGTAGCGTTGGTGATGAGGACCAGCTTGAAGAAGGGGAAGCCGCAGAGGGCGCGCACATGCATGACCGCCTGCAAGGCCTCGCCGAAGTGGGGTGAAAGCGTTGGCTCGCCGTCGCCGCTCAGGGCCACATGGCGCAACTGGAGCAACTCGTCCGGCAAGGGGCGATACCAGGGCCGCTCGCGCAAACGTCCGCCGCGCACCAGCGTCAGCGTTTTCCTTAACTCCGCCGCCATCTCCTCCACGTTGAGCTGGATCGCCGGCACGGAGCCGTTGCGGGGCACCTCGCAGTAGATGCACTCGAAATTGCAGTCCTTGTCGGGGTTCATGTTCACGCCCACCGAGAGGCCGTGCGCGCGCGCCGAAACCACCACATAGACGAACTGGTTGTCCAGGAAATCCCGGGGCGAGCCGAACGCCGTCTCCGGGGCGCCGGAGCTGCGCGGCGGGAGCCTCCGCTTCCTCTCGGCGCCTTCTTCGATCACAGCAACGGGTTTTCCGGTCAGTTCTTCCACGACAGCTCATACAGCCTAGGGTTGCAGCGGTTTGCCTACTACACGGGCCTTGCCAAAAGTAGAACATTTTTTGGCTGAAACCGCTGAGTATGTCCCGACAGAGCCAAAGCGGGCCCGCTGTCCGTGCCGGGGGTCGTCCCCTTGGTTGAGCCAGCCCCCGCGGGCGGGGGTCACGCAAGAATTTAATTGCCACCCTGGGTCGAACGGTGTTAATTGGGTGTCAGGGCCGATGCAGACGACAAACTCCAGCGGGCGCGGCGGGGCCTCCCCCCGAGACCCCGGCGCCGAAATTTACATTGTGGACGACGAGCCGATGCTTCTGGAGCTGGCTACGGTGATACTCGAGCCGTTGGGATACCGGGTGAAGACCTTCCGCTCCCCTGAGACTGCCGTTGAGGAGTTCAAGGCTGCCGAACGCCGACCCGCGCTGATCATCACCGATTACGCCATGCATAACATGAACGGCATGGAGCTGATCGAGGCCTGCCGCCGGATTCAGCCTTCCCAAAAGACCTTGCTGCTCAGCGGCACCGTCGGACCCGACATTTACCATGACCTGCCCGTGAAGCCGGATCGCTTCCTCGCCAAGCCCTACCAGGCCAGGCAGCTCGCTGATGCTGTCAAGTCCATGCTGCCGGATTAGCCTGCGTCAAAGGGAACGCCCTCATGAAAAAGCTCATTCTGCGGATCGCCATCGCGCTGGTCGTCCTCGTCATCGCCGCTGTGGTAGTGATGGCTCTCTCCCTGAACTGGGTCGTCAGGAAGGGTGTCCAGACCGTCGGGGGCAACGTCACCAAGGTGGACGTGAAGCTCCAGTCCGTGAACCTCTCGCTGCTTTCCGGCGCGGGCGAGTTCAAGGGCCTGATTGTGGGCAACCCGCCCGGCTTCGGCACTCCCTGGGCCATCAACGTGGGCACGCTCGCCCTGGCCGTCGAGCCCCGCTCGCTGCTCTCGGACAAAGTGGTCGTGCGAACGGTGCACGTCGAGGCGCCGGAGATCACCTTCGAGACGGACCTGCGCGGCAATAACCTGAGCAAGATTCTATCGAACATGGGAGGCGGCGGACAACCCGAGCCGGCCAAGCCCGCCCAGCCTGCGGCGGCCGGCTCAAGCCGCAAGTTCGAGCTGGACGACCTCCTCATCAAAGACGCCAAGCTGCACGTCACGGTCAGCGCACTGGGCGGGAAAACGGCCACCGTTTCCTTGCCCGAGATTCATCTCCAGGACCTGGGCAAAGGGCCGGAGGGGATCACCGCAGGCGAGTTGACGCGGAGAATCCTCGAGGCCATTGAAGCTAATGCCGCCCAGGCTGCGGCGTCCTCCGTCGGCGATATCGGCAATCAGGCCAAGAATATGGCCCGGGATATGTTGCAGGGAGGCACCAACAGCCTCCAGAATGTCACCCACGGCCTCGGCGGGTTCTTTAAGAAGTAGTTCCCGGCCACTTCGCTCTGCGCCGTCCCCTCGCAGACGGCACCAGGAGCGATCTTATAAACCCTGGTGCTGCTTCGTCCTCGTCCTCGTTATCGTCCTCCTCCCTCGAAAGCAGCGGACCAACCGAGGACGAGGAAGAGAACGAGGACGAGGAGGAAGCCGCGGCGGCATCTATGAGAGGGTCACTACCGTTGCGGCCCGAACACGGCGCACACCGGGCACGGCACATCCACTGTTTGCACGGCGGACTGCAGGCGGCCCGTCGCCTGGTCCAGCCGGAAGACCACGACGTTATCCGAGTCCTGGTTCTCGGCCAGGAGCCATTGCCCGGACCGATCAATCAGGAAGTGCCTCGGCGTCTTGCCCCCGGTGGGCTGGCAGTCCACCCATGAGAGCTTTCCCGTTTCAGCATCCACCGCGAACACCGCGATGCTGTCGTGCCCGCGGTTGGACGCGTAAACGAATCGTCCCGAGGGATGGACCTGCACCTCGGCGCCCGATTTCGCCCCGGAGAACCCCGCGGGCAGCGTGGAGAGCGTCTGCAACTCCTTCAGGCTGCCGCTCCTGGCGTCATACGCAAAGACCGTCAGCGCCGCGCCCATTTCGCTTATCAGGTAGGCAAAATGGCCATCGGCACTGAACGCAATGTGCCGCGGCCCCAGGCCGGGTTGGACCGTCGCGAACGGGGGCTCGTTGGGCAGCAGAACCCCCATCGCCGGCTCCAGCCGGTAAACCAGCACCTTGTCCAGCCCCAGATCGCAGGTCAGCGCGAACCGGTTCGCCGGGTCGGTCGTGATGAAATGAGCGTGCGGGCCTGACTGCCGCTCCCGGTTGACACTGCCGCCCTCATGCTGAATGACCATGATCGGAGGCCCGAGATTGCCGTCGGCCGTGATCGGCAGCGCGGCAATGCTGCCGCTCCCGTAGTTGGCTACTAGCAGCCACTTCCCGGCTTTATCCACGGACAAATGGCATGGCCCCTCGCCGCCGGACACTTGCTGGTTCAGCAGCTTCAAGCGCCCCGTCGCCGCGTCAATGCGGAACGCCCGGACGGCCCCGACGCGTCTCCCGCCCACGTTGCTCGTCTCCCCCACCGCATAAATGAACTGTCCGCCGGGGTGCAGCGCGAGGAAGCTTGGCCCCGTCGTGCGCACGGCCAGCTCCGCCGGCCCCAGCCTGCCGGTCGCTGGGTCGAACTGGGCCATGTAAATCCCCTTGCTCTTGGCGCCGGTGTAGGTGCCGAAGTAAACGCGCAGGGGGCTGGTGGAAGCTGTTTCCGCGGCCATGCCGGCAGAGTAAAGCAAGCCAGGGGCGATGCCACACCAAAGAGCCAGACGCAGGAGCCGCAATGTCATGCGGCTAAAGAGCATGGTTCGCCTGTTCACTCAATGAATATTCGGGATGCGCGCGCCGTGGACCTGCTGCGAGCTGTTGCCGGCCTGCGCGGCGGCCGGCAAGATACGGGCCTACTTTCGGCAGCGGCGGGAGAGCATCAGGCACACCGCTCCCAACCCGGCGAGCGCCAGCGCGGACGGCTCGGGCACCATTGTGTATTGATCGAGCACGGTGTCCACAACCTGGTATGTCGCGCTGTACGTGCCGCTTTGAATGGGCGTCTGCGTTACCAGTGAATCGTAGGCGGTCTGATTACCGCTGGTGCCCGTGCTGAACACGTCGAAATCGAACGTCACCCCCGGCGTAAGCGCCAGGTTCGCCCCAAAGTCACTCAGCGGGACCGTCAGGCTGATGGAATTCGGGGTGCTGGTGGAGGGTTGCGAGGACATGGGCTGGCCGCTGGACACCGTGTTGATCTTCGTCCAGACGCCCGCGGGCGTCGTGGAGCCGGGCGTTCCGTACACGTAATCGTTGAACCCGTAGCTCGTATAAGGGCTGGCTACGGATCCAGAGCCACCGGCCCCGAACACGCCTATGAAGTCCGTCATCCCGCCGAAGGAGGTGTCAAAGGCGATGGAGCGGCCATAGGCATTTCCGTGGGTGCTGCTGGCGGAGGTGTCGCCACCGGCGCTCGGATTCCCGGTGGTGATGCCAATGATGTAATTGAAGGCGCCACCGGTGGCCAGGTTCCCTCCCGGATTGACGTCGAGCGTGAGGTAGAGATTATTCGCGTCGTTGGAGACGGTTACGGACGAGAGGTCGCGCAGCAAGTTGGCGCTCCCTTGCTGGTCTCCCAGCGCGTCGGTGTAGGTTGTGCCGGCGCTTCCCGATTGGTATATCGTGCCGCCGCTCGCCGAACCAACAGCGATGGCGAGCACGCCCAACCCGAGTGCGAGTCCGCTACAGGATTTCCTGGTTTTCATGAATGCAAGGTCTTTCGGTGTTGCAGCTTTGTCTTGCTGACGGGAACAACTGTGGGCCGATCCTACCTCGGCGCGGCGGACAATGCAACTCCCAATTACTCAATGACGAATCACGGCGTTCAACGAGCAGATAGGCGGTTCAACAGCGGCATCCAGGCGCAACGCCGCCATCGGACATAGTGCCGCCGTCGGACGGCTCCGGCCAGGATCGAGGCGCGCTAAGCTCCTGAGGCGCAGGAGCTTGCCTGTGGCCTTGGCGCTTCACGCTCGGGTCGAACCCAAGCCTGAGCGGTGTCCCGCCATCGAGGCCCCTGTGATTGCCCGGTGTGTCTCCCATGTGGGTCGACCCACATGGGAGATACACGGGGGAATCACCTGGTACACGCCGGGGAGACAGAGGGAAGACGCCGGTGCCTGGGAATCGGCCCAGAGCGGTTTGCCGGTGGAAAACTACGTAATGACAATGGGTTACGGTGGCGTTACTACGTTAGGGCGGCGTCACCCATGTGCGCCTGTCTCCGGGCACAAAAGGCAACACGCACGCGGGTGGCGACCCTACCGGGAATCGAACCCGGGCTACCGCCGTGAAAGGGCGGTGTCCTAACCGCTAGACGATAGGGTCGGCAGCGTGGGCAGCAATATATCCGGCCTGCGCAGGTTGTCACGAAGCAAAACGGGAACGGCGGGGGACAGAGCGTATGCCTGCGGCCTTTGGAGAGCAGGGTAGGCGACCCCTAGAATAAACCTTGCATTGTCCCCGACAGGCGCTCAAAGTCGGTCCATCTGATTGCAACCGCTAGCCACGAGCATGAAGACCGTTTCGGTTGTCTCCTTTCTGCTTCAACTCCTCATTGCGCCCGCGTCGCTGCTGGCCCAAACGACAGCTTTCACCTACCAAGGCCGACTCCTTGACGGCGGCCAACCAGCCAACGGCAGCTATGATTTGCAATTCAGACTGGCTGACGCCCTAACGAATGGCAACTACATCAGTAATTCGCTCACCAACGCTCCCGTAATAGTCAGCAATGGACTCTTCATCGCAGCGTTGGATTTCGGCGGAGGGGCCTTCGACGGGTCGCTGCGGTGGTTGGAGATTGGCGTGCGACCAAATGGGAGCGCGCTTGACTATACCGTACTGAGCCCGCGCCAACTAATTAATGCTACGCCTTACGCCGTATTTGCCAGCGCTGCCTCGAGCGCAACGATTGCCGCGAGCCTTGTGCCGGGGGCGGAGGTCGTAGCTGACGGGGCAGGCATTACGAATCTCAATGGTGCACAGATCCGACCAGGCACCATCAGCAGCAACCAACTGGATGGGGCAACGGCAGCGCAGTTGGCGCTCGCGGGGGTCGGAGGGGGCGGTTCTATAAAGGTGGGGAGCATCCTGACAAACGTGACGCTGGCCGACGCTTCGGCTGTGACGTTCTTACTGGTGACGAATGATAGCTGGCGTGGCGGGCCGTTCGACACTCTGGACCTACTGCTGGGAGTTCCGGCGGGAAAGGTGGTCAATTCACTTTGGTATGCGCAAGATAATCCCAATTTTTTCTTCAACATGCAGTTTTGGCCGCACCACGGCCTTTATAGTGGCGACGCTCCTGAGATGGTCTTTGACATCAGCACCGGCAACCTGTGCTACTACTATCAGTCGATACAGTGGGCCAATCCGACGACCTTGGTGCCCAGCTTCGAACATTGGGTAACTGGCAATACCCCGTACGTAAAAGGTGGTGTGACCAACTGGAATGTGCGCGAGTCTCAGAGTCTCTGGCAGTTTCAGGCGCATATGACCACGAACAGTTGGGCTAATTGGTTCTACACTGGTTCCGGGGGGCAGGACGACAACTATGTTCCGTCCATACTGTTTCGCGGGCTGGAGGATGGGAATGGGAGCGGAGCGTGGGTGTTTTACGATGCGTTCGACGCCGAGCCGGTGGGGAAGTATCCGAACACGCATCGCAACTACGACACGGCGATTGAGCGGATGCGCATAGTAGTCGGTCCGGATGCTACTAACGCCGCGTTGATCGTAAATGGGCCCATCGAGGCGACTAACGGGTTCATCCTTCCGCCGCAGCCGACTTCGAGCACAAACATCGGCGCAATCTGGATTTGGAACAGCAATAACGCTGCGATATACGCCAGAGGCACAAACGGCATTGACAAGCTAATTGTTGGGTGGCCATGAACTATCTCGCTCAACTAGGGTGGCGAGCGACTCTCAGGGGGCTCGGGTTTATCCTCTTAACGCCGTGAAAGGGGTGCTTGCCGACAATAGGGTCGGCAGCCTCCTTACTACGCCGGTTGCAGGATGGGCGTAAAGGCCGAGTTGTCGAGCGTCGCGGCGTCGCGTCCCAGCCGCAGGTCCCGGCGCAGCCGGAACGAGGCCCATACGGCCAGGGCCACGTTCTTCACCAGGAAGAACAGCAGGACAGGGATGATCAGCGGCATCCGACGGTGCGAGGTCAGCGGCGGCAGCGAGGGATCAACGATCAGCGACCAGCCGGCGCTGATGGCGAGCGCCAGCGCCAGCGGGAGAAGTTGCACCAGCCCAATGCTCCGGGTGATGGCCGCGAACTTGGTCCGCGCTCGCAGGCCGAAATACATTCCCACCCAGCACAACGCCAGCACTTCCAGGATAAGGTTCACAGCGATGAGGAAGGTCGGCGAGACAGACCACACCTCGACGCCGGAGGACATCGAGAGGTCCCACAAGACGGAGATCAGGGAGGGCGCAGCCAGGAGCAGCACCGCGAACAGGGGCCAGGTCAGCGCATTGCGCAGCACGCGCCATTGGCCGGCAAGGATGTTCCGGCTGCCGACCGGCGAGGTCAGCAGCAGCTCCAGGTCCTGCTGCTGGCGGGTATCCAGGAAAAAGCGCCCGCCCGCCCACGCCAGCAGGCCGCCGCCGAACAGCGCGAGCACCAGCCCGCCGAACGACATCAGGCCCCACGGGCTCCCGGGCTTGCCGCCATTGCCGAACATGGAGCCCAGCGCGCCGAATTGGGCGAGGAAATCCACCGCCACGGCGAACCAGACGAGGCCCTCGGGCGGCCGCATTTGGCGCACGCGCCACTCGATGGGATCGGCGTCCCACGGGCGCGGATCCGTCAGCCACGAAGCATGCGCCGCAGCCGGCTGAGGCGCCCCGACCTCGGCAGCGGGTTGGATGACCGGCGGCGCAGCGCGGTAACCGGCCCGTTCGCAAAGGGCCCATGCGTCCTGCGGTTCGGGCGCGCGCACCTGCGCGTGCGGCTCATCCCGCCAGTTCGCGGCCAGCGACCGGGCCGCTTGCCAGAGGATCAGCCAGCCGATCACGTGCGTGACAATGAACCAGCAGACGAAGAACGAGTTGAAGAGTCCCAGCACCTGCACCACCGTGCCGAAGACGATGGGGGAACGCGCGGCGCTGATCCAACCAACCAGCGCGAACAGCCGCATGAACGGCACCCGCGCGCTGCTCCAGGACTCGCCCATCACCTCGGGCACAAATGTGAGCGCGACAATCAGCGCCAGCGTCGCCCCCATCGCATGGCGCCGCTCCCGGAAGACAGCCGACATCCACAGCCCCGCCGCCAGCGACACAAATAGAGTGTTCAGCAAGCCGATGCCGGTCATGGCCGCCTCCCCTCCTGTCACGCCGCCTACGAGCACGGTGAACATCAACACCGGGGAGCAGGCCAGCAGCAGGATAAAGCACGTCAGTCCGCAGGAGAGCAGTTTTCCATACACAAGCTGCGCGGGGCTGACGTGCGTCAGCAGCAGCAGGCTCAGGGTCCCCTCCCGGCGTTCGCGGCTGATCGCATCGGCGGTGAGCAAGCCCATCAGCAGCACGGCGATGAACAGCAGCCAGGTCATGTTCTCCAGCAGCATCGAGCCGTTGATGGTCATGGGGGGCGGGGTGGCGGCCATCATCGGCACGCGCGGGCGCGGGGCGATGCCGTAGCGTGTGAGCAGGTCGTAAGCCTGCAAGGTGAGCACGAGCGCCAAGGCGCCCCGCAGCCAGGTGAAGACCGGCCGCCGCGCGCCGGAGCGCAGTTCCCGCTCGACCAGTGGCGGCAGTCTCATTGGAGCCTCGCTATGCCTCAGACCGGCTTGCGACCGGCCAACACACAATACCAGCACCCGAGCCGCGCCGGCAAAGAGAATTATGCGTTAAGGGCGCCTCCTGGGCCAATTCATGAAGGGTGGTAGGGACGCGTTCCACCCCGTCCCCAAAATTACCAGAGAACACGGCCCCGGTGGAACGCGTCCCAACCCCCCTACATGAATTGGCCCTGGCCGCCCCCGGCCGGGGAGCCTCACCTGTCGTCGGTCAGCACATCCAGCTCCGCGATGCTCGTGTAAGGATTCCCGTTCACTTCCGCGAGGGCCACGACCTTGAGAAAGCGCGCCTTGACCGGCTGCTTGAAATAGACGGTTTGCAGGTCCTGTGTGTTCGGCCACTTCACGGTTGCCACAGGCTCGCCCCAGGCCGCCCGGTCCCGGCTGCAATACACCTCGCCGCGCGCGATCCGTCCGTTGGCCATGTCCTGCCGCGGCAGATACGTTATGCCCCGCAGCGTCACTTCGCGCCCCAGGTCAATCGTGATGTGATGCGGCAGCGCGTCGGGCTTGGGGTCCCAGCTCGTGTGCCAGATCGTGTCCGGGTCGCCGTCAATGGCGCGCGCGGCGATGTCGCCGCTGTCCGTGCTCTCGCTGTCCACCTCGACCACTCTCGCGCCCAGCGACACGAGCTTCGACGGCTGCGTAGTCTCCAATAGCCGCGCCAGCGCGTCCTTGCCGACCGCGACCTTTGGCCTGAAGTGCTTGCCCGCCGCGTAGCTGAGCAGGCTGGCGCGGAGCTGGCGGGCCGCGGGCCGCTTCTCCAGGTCCGTCTGCAAATCCGCCGAGCAGACCAGCAGCTTGCCGGGGCCGACACGGCACTCCCAAACCAGCCCGAGCTTGCGGTTGGAGTTCCAGTCGTCAATCGGCTGCACAATCGGGCGCAGCGCCTTCGGCAGCTCATCCAGCACCATGCCCTGCGCCCTGGTCACGATGCCGTCCCACTGCCAATCCTGGAACCCGTCGGTGGGGAAGAGCGCCAGCGCCGGGTGTTTGGGGTCGCACAGCAGCCCGAGCGTCACGCGGTTCTGGTTGCGGAACATGTAATGGTTCCAGAAGATCGGCTCGAAGGTGAGGTGTGGGTTGGTGCGCGCCAGGCGCGGCGCCAGCAACAACACCCGCCCGCCGGCATCCAGCCGTGACAGCGCCGCCGCGTCCAGGGCGCGCGTGACCAGCACATCCGCAGGCGCCGGCGCCTCCAGCCGCGCCGGATAGATCCATACGTTCCAGTCATTCTCGAAGCGCGTGCCCTTAATGCCCACCACCAGCCTGCAAGCCGCGGGCGCCGCCACGTTCGCCAGCGACACTTCCACGCGGCCCAGCGGAGTGCCGGCGCCGAGCGGGATTGTCCGCGCCGGGAATTCGCCTCCGGCCAACGCTTTCCCTTTAGCAGAGAGCAGCTTCCAATACGCCACCGCTTCTGTGAGCGGCGCCGGGCCGAAGTGCGCCACTTCCACGTCCGCCGTCAGGGTCTCGTCGGTCGTCCAGACCCGCTTCATGACGCGCGCCAGCGGCACGGTCGCGTTGCAGAAGCGCCGGTACTCGGCCGCCGTGACGTAGCCCTTCGACTCCCAGAACGGATCGAGCACGCCCACCAGCGCGGTGCCCTGGCCGGGGAAGTCGTGCAGGTCCAGCAACTCGAAGCCCCCGATGCCCGGGGTGCGCATAGCGGCCTCGATCTCTTCCTTGTAGCAGAGCACTTGCAGCTTGCCCGAGGCGTGCAGGAAATCCCGCGACTCATTCAACATCCCGTGCGCCGTCAGCGAATCGCGGAAAATGTCGAAGTTCTTCGGCTTGAGCGGCCCTGTGTACTTGCGCGTCTCGGCGAAGTTCGGATACACGCACCACTGGCCCATTTCGTGCACGACGATCGGCACCGCGAACGCCTGCACGTCGGCCAAGTAATCCTTGCCCAGCCAGCCATGCGGCCCGCGCGAGTGCGAGAAAACATGATACTGGTTTTCGGGCAGTTGTGGGTAGGCCGTGCCGCTGGTGACAAGCCGCCGCGGGTCGCGCGCCTTCCAGAAGTTCACCCAGCCCGCCAGGAACTCGTCGCGGTTCTTGCCCGAGGGCTCGTTGCCATGCGTCAGCAGCAGGAACGAGGGATGATTCCCATAGGCGCGCACGATGCGCTCGCTCTCGGCGTAAAGCCACTCGCCTAGCGCCTTGTCCTCCCCGGGCTTCGACCACACGCCGCACTCGACTTGGTAGTAGAACCCCAGCTCGTCCGCCGCCAGGAAAGCCGCCTCGGGCGGGCACCACGAGTGGAAGCGAATAAGGTTCAGCCCGTAATCCTTGCACGTGCGGATGACCCGCTTCCAGGACTCCACGTCCGTGGGCGGATAGCCTGTGCGCGGGAAGATGCAGCATTCCAGGGTGCCGCGGAAGAAGGCAGGATGACCGTTGAGGATGAACTGCTTGCCCTCGGTGCCGATCTCGCGGAACCCGAACACGGCCTGCCGGCCCGTGGCGCTGCCGGAAAGCTTTGCGTGTGCCACATACAGCACCGGCTTGAACTCGTCCCAGGGCAGGGCGGCATCGCCCAGCGAAAGCTCCGCCGTGAACTCGCCCCCGTCACGGTCCCAGCTCACCGGCACCGCCTGCTGCACCCGCTGCCTGTCGGTATCGAGGCCCATGCGGTCGCAGGACAAGAGCACTTCCCCGTGTCCGGCCTCTCCGAGCGCATTGCCGATCCGGCCCTTCACGGTCACCGACTTAGTCGCCAGGTGCGGATAGACTTGCAAATCCTCGACCCACACCGGCGTGGTCGCGCGCAGGCTGATATCGCCCACGATGCCGTTCCAGTTGCCTTGCGTGTGATCGGTGACGCTGTGCGCCCAGGCGCCGACGTTCACGATGAGGCGGTTGTCCACGCGGATCGTCAACACATGCCTGCCGGGCGTCACGCTTGCGCCGAGGTCGTACTCATGCGGCGTGCAAAGGCTCACGTTCGTGCCGAGCGCCCTGCCGTCCAGCCACACCTGCGTTTCCCAATGGGGCCGTTCGAGGCGCAGGACGACGCGCTGGCCGCTCCAGGCCGCGGGCACCTCGACATCGCGCTGATACCACGCCGCCCCCACATAGTGCTTCTCCGGCTGCAGGAAGAACGGCACCTTGATATGGCCCGGTTGCCGGTAGGGCGCGTATTGCGGCGAGTTGAGCCAGATGTCCAACCCGGTCTCGCCCGTCCACTTTGTATCCACGCTGATGTCGTCGCCGAAGCCCTGGTTCTGCAGCGCCCCGGGCAGCTCGATGCGCTGCTCCAGCGAGCGCTCAAACCAGCGTTCCTTCACCCCCGCATCCTCGCGGTCCATCTGGAACCGCCACCGCCCTGCCAGCGAGAGCCGGTCCGCCTCCGCCGCCCCGCTTAGGGCGCAAACCGCGCTGAGGAAATAAACCACCCAACCCATTCGAAAGAGACCGCGAGCCGCCAGGTGCGTTGTCATGCCGCCCAATTTGCGTTCCACCCCCCGCGCCAGAAAGCCAAATCTTTGTAGGTGTGTAGGCTGGGCACTGCCATCGGCAACGGACCGCGAGCCGTCCTGGCTGCCCGCAACAGCCCACATGCGCCCGCTGCGAGATGAGAGGGGAGCGCACGCGCCCCCGCGTGCGGTTTTCCGCGCCCCCGCGGAAAACAGGCAGGGCTTACGCGGCTAACGGTTTAGTGGCCGATGCCAGCCCGGCTCCGGCCGGCGAGGGCGCCGGCCGGGACACGCGAGGGCGCGTGTGGTCCCCGAAACCAACTGCATGGATACGGCTCAGGCCCAATCTGCAACCAGTCCCGCCCGTTCCTCCATTCAGATTTGCAAGTTCCTCGGTTATAGGAACCTACAAGCCATGTAGCCTTTGTTGCCTCACCGTCATCCCTCCGTGACCACACCATATCCTCCCCATTACCTCACCGTTGAACCTCTGCAAACTTTGCAGAGGTTCAACGGTGAGGTAATGGGGAGGATATGGTGTGGAGACGGTGAGATAAGCCAGCGGAGGAGCGGGATTCGTTTCCAGATGCACTTTGGTAGAATCATTTTGCCAGAAGCCGATTGCTCTGATTTAATAGTTATTAGTAAGAACTCCGCGCCGGGCCGCGCCTGCCCCGTCGGCAGGCTTGTTCGCCGCGAGTTGCACCATCTGACCGCCCTCATGCGCAAGCACCTGACGAAGGCCGCCGGGCAAGCCGGCCTGGTAGGGACGCCTCGCCGAGGCGTCCGCTGCGCCAAAACGGACGCCTCGGCGAGGCGTCCCTACCCGGTGGCGAGCTTCGCGCTGCTCATCGCTGCGCTGTTTATGCCGGCGGGCATTGGCTGGGCGCTGGACCCCGCCGTGCCACCGGGCCAGAACTTCGACCTGAGCCACTGGAAGCTGCAACTGCCCACCAGCGGCGGCGTGCTGACCGGCACCGGGGGCTCGGTGGATGAGGTCCGGCCGTCATCCCTCACGGCGGGGTTCACCAACGCCTATTTCTTCACCGGGCCGGACGGCGCGATGACGTTCTGGGTGCCGGACGACGGCGCCACGACCAGCGGCTCGACCCATCCCCGCAGCGAACTCCGGGAGGAGTTGATTCCGGGCAACGACAGCACCAACTGGACTGTTTTTGGGACTCACGTCCTGACGGCGCAATGCAAGGTCTTGCAGGTGCCTTCGGACACGGAGAAGGTCTGTATTGGCCAGATTCATGAGCCGAATAACCGGCCCGATGGCAGCGCGAGCGCGGGGAATGAGCAGATGATTATGTTCGACCTCCTGAGCAGGAAGATCTACGCGAACATTAACCTGGACGGGAACCAATCCGACTCCTTCAGCCAGACCTTGATCTCCGGTTCCAGCGTCGCGCTCAGCAACACCATCAGCTACACCATCTCGGTCACCAACGGGCTTTTGACGATCATCGTCAATAACGTGACCAATGCCTGGGGTCTGCTGAGCGGCACCAATTACCAGGGGCATGTCGCTACCAACTGGGACGCGGCCTCCGACAACACGCTGTATTTCAAGGCCGGGGACTACAACCAGACCACCGACGCATGCAATTGCGCCACCGACGGCGCCGTCGTTGCCTTCTATTCTTTGACGCGGTATCACGCCCCGTGCATCACCAATCAGCCGCTGAGCCTGGCGGCGCTGGCGGGGAGCAGTGCTACCTTCAGCGTCGGCGCTTCCAGCACAGGGCCGTTGAGCTACCAATGGTGGTTCAATGGCACGAACCTGCTGAGCAGCGCCACTAACGTCTCGCTGACGCGCACCAATCTCTCAGCAACGAACGCCGGCAGCTACACGGTCGTCGTGAGCGACAGCACCAGCTCATTCAGTTCGGTCACCAGTGCGGTCGCCGTCCTGACCGTGAATTACCCCGCGGCGATCACGAACCCGCCCGCGGGCCTGGCGGTCACCAACGGCGCCAACGCCACCTTCAGCGTCGGCGCGAGCGGCACCGCGCCGCTGGCCTATTCCTGGCGCTTCAACGCCACGAACGTGCTGGGCGGCGCAACCAATGCCATGCTGACCGTCACGAACGCCCAGGCCACCAATGCGGGCAGCTACACGGTCGTAGTAACTAATGCGTATGGCGCGATCACCAGCTCGCCGGCGGTGCTGACGGTGAACCCAGCCACCGGACCGGCCGCCAGGCTGGGAATCGTGGTGCAGCCCGGCGCGACGCTCACCGCCGGCACTGCTGCCGCCCTAAACCCCCAGCCGGTTATCGAGATCGACGACCAATCCGGCCTGCCGGTGCCGGGCGCCAGCAACGCCGTGACCGTGGCCGTGTTCAGCGGTTCGGGCGCTTTAACCGGGACGAGCACCCTCGCCGCAAACGCCGGCAACAGCCGCGCGAGCTTCACCAACCTCGCCCTGCTCTCGACGCAGGCCGGCGCAGTGGTGCTCGCGTTCTCTTCGCCGGGACTGACCCCCACCAATTCGCAGGCGTTGGCGGTGGGCCCCGCGCCAGCCGTCCAGGTCGTCTTCTCCACTCAACCCGGCGGGGCGACCAACGGCCAGCCGCTCGCCGTCCAGCCGGTGATCCGCACCGCCGACCGCTTCGGCAACAGCTCGACGGTGGGTCTGCCGGGCAGCCTGCCGGTTTATCTCACCAATAGCGCGGGCACGCTTTCCGGCGCGCTGACCAGCGACCTGGGGACGAATTACCTCAACGGCGTCTGGGCCTGCACGAACCTGGCTTTCACAGGCATTCCGGGCGCGCCCAATGCGCTCTCCGCGGTCGTGGACCCTTCCTCCTTCGGCAAAGCCGTGCTGCGCTATCGCTGGAGCTTCAATGGCAACCTGGCCGAGCCCTACAGCGGGTCCAACGCCGTCTATATTGGCGGGCCGGAGACCTACACCGCCGGCAACACGCGGGTGTCGCTGGACGGCGTCTCCACCTACGTGGACCTGGGCCAGCACCTGGTTTCCGGGCTTTCCAACGTGACCGTGCAGGTGTTTGCGGCCCGGACCAGCGGCTCGACCAGCCCCAGCAACCTCACCCTCGTCGAGTTTGGCGGCAGAAGCCTCGCCGGCACGAGCTACCTGTGGCTTTCGCACAAGATCGGCAGCTCCGGTGCGGTCTCCGGCGCCCAGGCCACCACCAACTGGCCGGCCACCACGAACTTCTGGGCCTCGAACGTCGCCACCCTGGGCACCCAGCAATACGGCCATCTCGCCGTCGCGTTCGATCCCCTGCGCAGCTACATGCGATCGTGGCTCTCCAACACCGGCTCCTCTCCTACGACCCTCTCGAACGGCGGCTGGCCTCTGAGTTGGATCAATGACACCAACTGCTACGTCGGCCGGAAGATCCTGGACCACACACTGGGCGTGACCTTCAGCCAGATTGATGTGGACGAGGTGCGCATTTGGGAGGGGCTGCTGGATGACGCGGCCATCACGAACTACGTGGCCGCCGGCGCCGACCAACCGTTGCTGCGCAACCAGTCGAGCGCGCCCTTCATGGTCTGGAATGCCTGGTCCCTCACCAATGCGCCCGGCGAGGTGGTATCGCTGGTTCCGCCGGGCACTGCGGCGACAGTCGCCTTCTCCGCAATGCCTGCGCAGGCCTACCAGGTGCGCCGCTCCACCAACCTGGTTAACTGGGTAACGCTCCTGGTAACTAACGTGCCTGGGAACGGGCTGTTCCAGGTGCAGGACCCGTTCGCCGATCTGAGCAGCGTGCCCTCGCAGGCCTTTTACCAGCTCGTGGCGCCGATCCCGTAGGGCGCCTGCGCGGCCCTGGGCATTTCATTGGTAGGGACGCCTCGCCGAGGCGTCCGTCTTGTAGCGGCGGCGGAAGCCTTGGCGAGGCGTCCCTGCCCTGCGGCTCCTTTCCAAGCAGAATGTGGAACACGGCCCGGGTTCGTGCCTTTCGGAAGTGCACGCTCATCTCGTAGCGATGCAGCGAAAGCAGCCGTGGGCTTCAGCCCACGGGAAACCACACCAAGGCTCCCTGCGCACGTCAGGCGTCGCTACGCGACGCACGGCATTTCGGCCCAAAACCGTGGGCTCAAGCCCACGGCTACCGTCATTTCATCCTATCAGCCGCAATTGAACTCATCGCCAAAGGCGACCGGAGCCAATAAAATCGGGGGAGATGAACAAGACGACCTCCTTGGAAAGGATTCACCCAACGGGTGAAGACCTGGGCGGTTGCTCACTGA
>Ga0335069_10007120_pt1 | contig 16183 bp, 13 predicted proteins | sample Lox_Sample_11_FD_206714 | JGI IMG/M metagenome (GOLD analysis project Ga0335069, IMG submission 206714) | Soil microbial communities from Loxahatchee National Wildlife Refuge, Florida, United States - Lox_Sample_1.1 | ecosystem: Environmental > Terrestrial > Soil > Wetlands | place: USA... | reverse complement strand
CGGAATTCAATCCGGCGGTATCGATCAGGCGAAGCAGGTGCGGCCCCATCGACACCACTTCCTCGAGATAATCACGCGTCGTGCCCGGTTCAGGGCTGACGAGTGCGCGATCGCGGCCGACCAGCCGGTTCAAGAGACTGCTCTTCCCGGCGTTCGGCTCGCCGACGATCACCGTGCGGATGCCTTCCCGCAGCAGTTCGCCATAATGTCCGGTGAGGAGCAGCCGGCCGGTCTCGTACTGCAATTCCTCCAGGCTGAGACGGATTGCCGCGCGGTTCTCGGGCGGCAGGTCCTCCTCGGGGAAATCGATATAAGCTTCGACGGTGGCCAGCACACCGATAAGCTTGGAAACCATTCCGGTCATCGTCCGACCGAGCGAACCGCGCAACTGCTGGTTCGCGGCGGCCAGCGCCCGCTCGCTGCGCGCGTGAATGAGGTCCATCACCGCTTCTGCCTGCGTTAGGTCCATCCGGCCGTTCAGGAACGCCCTCTTCGTGAACTCACCGGGCTCTGCCGGCCGGCAACCGCGATGGAAGAGATCCTCCAGAATCCGCTGGGCGAGGTACGGGTTGCCGTGACACGAGATCTCCAGGCTGTCCTCGCCGGTGTACGAATTCGGCGCGGCAAAGCAGGTGAACAGCACGTCGTCGAGCACCCGGCCGGACGCATCGCGATAGTCGGCCCGCCGGGCCACACGGGGCGGGGCACGTTCCCCGAAAAGCGTGACGGCCAGCGCAGGCGTCTGCGGCCCGCTGGCGCGCACCACGGCGATGGCCGAGGTGCCCACCGGAGTGGCCAGCGCGGCAATCGTGTCGCTCGGGAATGACATCCCTCCGACCCAAAGCCACTGTGGCGGGCGAGGCAAAAGAGAAAAGGCGGGTTCGGATCGCCGTCCTTTGGGGTTTCGCCCTATCTGCGCCATGGGCCTCGAGTCCAGATCCCGGCTGCGGCTCGACCGTGGCACGGCACCTCCGGCAGCGCGCCTCGATCCCGATCGGCTGGCCGTCCGCGGCGGCGGTCGCCTGGAGCTGCCATTCGCCTCGGTGAAATCTGCGAAAGTCGACGCCCGTGGTGTGATTTCATCTTCTACTCAGCGGAAGATCAGGCCGCGCTGGCCAGGCTGGCGAAACTGCGCCGGCAATTGCAGCTGGCCGGAGCTCTCCGGATGGTGTCGCGGGAGGAGAAGGCTGCGCCGATCAAGGACACCGAAGTCATACATGCGGCGCACACCGCCGGTCTCATGGACGTGAAGGGGTGCTCTTTCCCGCCAACGCACACCGCGTTGCAGCGGGTGATTCCGCGCGCGGGGGGCTGCCAGCTTGCGGGCGTCGGTCTCCTGCAGGGCGGGGCGCGAACACCCCCGCGGCCACGCGGGCGCAAAATTGCCTGCAGTCCCAGGCCGCGATCCGCAGCCGCATCCCTGGCGGCGGGGTCCGGCGACCCCGTCCTACTTCAGGGGGCCTTGCGGTGCGCTACTCCGTCACGTCGCCGACGACCACGGTGCCGCCGGTGACATTCACCTTGTCGAGGATCGCTGACTTGATCTTGGCGGCGAGCTCGGCGTTCTGTTTCAGCGCATCCTTCGCGGCCTCGCGGCCCTGGCCGATGAGTTCGCCGTTGAAGGCGATCCAAGCGCCCTTCTTCTCGAGCACCTTGCGGTCGAGGCCGAGGTCGAGCAACGAGCCGGCCTGCGAAATGCCCTCGTCGTACATGATGTCGAATTCGCACTCGGTGAAGGGCGGGGCGACCTTGTTTTTCACGACCTTGATCTTGGTGCGGTTGCCAATGACGCGGCCGTCCGGCGTCTTGAGCTGGTCCTTCCGGCGGATGTCGAGCCGGATCGAGGCGAAAAACTTCAGCGCGCGGCCGCCGGAGGTCGTCTCCGGGTTGCCGAACATCACGCCGATCTTTTCGCGGATCTGGTTCGTGAAAATGCAGACACACTGGGTCTTGCTCACCACGGCGGTCAGCCGGCGCATCGCCTGGCTCATCAGCCGCGCCTGGGCGCCGACCGTGGCGTCGCCCATCTGCCCGTCGAGCTCGGCCTTGGTCACCAAGGCGGCCACGGAGTCGAGGATGATGATGTCGATGCTGTTGGAACGGATCAGCGTCTCCATGATGTTCAGGGCGTCCTCGCCGCTGTCCGGCTGCGCCACAAGCAGGTCGTCGAGGTTCACGCCGACGATGCGCGCGTATTTGGGGTCGAGCGCGTGCTCCACGTCGATGAAAGCGGCGAGTCCGCCCGCGCGCTGGGCTTCGGCGATGGCGCTGAGGCAGAAGGTGGTTTTGCCGGACGACTCGGGGCCATAGATCTCGATGATGCGGCCGCGCGGCAGACCGCCGACACCGAGGGCGAGGTCGATTGCGAGCGAGCCGGTGGAGAGCGTCTCGACCTTCATCCGCGTCGCGCTGCCGAGGCGCATGATCGAGCCCTCGCCGAATTGCTTCGTGATGGCGGATACGGCGAGATCGAGGTTCTTGCGGGTGGCGTTGTCGGCCGCCGGTGCGGCGGGCTTGGCTTTCTCGGCAGTCTTGGACATGGGGGAAACAGGTTCGGGGTGGGGGAAAATCGAGGTCAACGGTGGGTCAGGGCCCGGGGGCCCGCAAGCGCGGAGTGACCGGCGGGAAGCGCATTTTCACGGATTGTGGCGGGCGGTGGATTCGGCCCGGGCCGACGACTCAGCGGGCGGCGGCGGGGCGGTTGACGCCGAATGCAAAAAAGACGGCCAGGGCCAGGCAGGCGAGGCTGACGGCGTAGTTCCACTTGATCTTTTCGCCGAGCACCACCCAGGCAAACGCCACGAACACCGCCAGGGTGATAACCTCCTGGATGACCTTCAGCTGGTAGCCGCTGAACCGGCCGTAACCCAGACGGTTGGCCGGCACCATCAGCAGGTATTCAAAGAACGCGATGCCCCAGGATATCAGCATCGCGACCCACCACGGGCGATCATGCAGGAACTTCAGGTGGCCGTACCACGCAAAGGTCATGAAAACATTCGAGGCGCAGAGCAGGAGAATCGTGGGCATGGGCCGCACTATGCTCGGACCCGCGGCCGTCGCTAGCGGATTTTGGCGGGGCAAGCCACCGCCGCAGAGTTTCCGCGCTACTCCGTCAGCGCATACACCGCAAACGACGCCAGCCAATGCGCCCGGTTGAAGTCATCATGACCGATCTGCGGCAGGGCGGCATTGAGGTGCCGCGCCGCGGCCTCGTGCGCACTGCGGTGGCGCGGATCGGACTCTGGCAGCGCGGAGGCGATGCGCCGCCAGCACCAGGCACGGTTGAGGTTCAGGCCGATGAGATGGGCGATCTTCGGATCCGAGGGATTGCTCACCGACACCGGCCGGAACAGGTTCACCGGGTGGCCCTCGGCCAGCCGGGGAAGAAATCGGCCGAGCCATGGGCCGAAAGCGTCGGGCGGGAGCACGGCGGCCATCACCTCGGCCTCCGCCAGTGCGGGCGAGAGGAAGTCCTCCCCGGACGGCTCCCAACGCGCGCCGTAGTCGGCGTCGTGGCCAAACCAGTAGGCCATGCGGCTGGTGCAGAAGAGCTTCAGTTCCTGGTCGTCGGCCACCCGCGTGTAGTCGATGACCAGTTTCACCGCAAAGGCGGTGTTGTTGTGGATGCCGTGGCGAACCGGGTGGGTCAGCGAAGGCAGGTAGGCGAAGAGCCCGTGGCGCACGATCGCGATCACCGGCCCGAGGTTGGCCGCCAGGTCGGGCCGGTACCGGAGCAGTTCCTCGGCAAGCTTCAGCAGCCAGGCCCAGCCATAGGGTCGCTCAAAGAAGGTTCGTCCCGGCGCGCGCAGGTAGGCCGCCTCGAGCTCCAGGTTCGCCGGCGTGAGATGCTCGGCCAGCAGCGCATCGATTGCGCCCTTCTCCGGCAATTCCGGAAAGAGCCGGGCCAGCCGGGCCAGCATGCTGTGCTGATGGACCGACGAGTGCCAGTCGTAGCTCCCGAAAAAAGCCGGGTGCAGGTCCCGGGGCGTCCGGGCATCATCCGGACCGTTCAGGGCATGCTGCAGGAGGTGGGGGTACTCCCGGCGGACGTTCTGCAGCCCGAGGCGGGCAAACTCCGAGGCCTGGGCGGGTTCCAACCGGGGAAAGGAGGCGGGCGCGAGCGACACGGCGGATCAGGGTAGGGCGCAAAAGTTTCAGTTGAAGTACAAAAGGCCGCACGTATCGTGCCTCCCGGCCAACTTTCCGCACCCCGATGAACATCAAAGCCTATCTCAAGCCCCACTGTGGCTGGTCCAACGGCGTTCGCGCCATCATGCGCAAGTACCAGCTCGAGTTCGAGGACATCGACATCATCAACCACCGGGCCAACTACGAGGAGATGGTGCGGAAGTCCGGCCAGCCGCTCTCACCCTGCGTGGAGATCGACGGCGTGATGCTCGCGGATGTGTCGGGCGAGGAGGTCGAGAATTACCTTTTGGCGAACGACCTGGTGAAGCCGACAGCCGCCCAGGCCGACAGCGCGACGAATGCCGGCTGTTCCCCGGAGGAGCACGACCGGATGCAGGCCAAGCCCGTCCGGTTCTTCTGAGCGGACGGCAGAGGTCAGGTCGAGGAGTCGAACGGAGAGGAAGTCCGGGGGGCTGGCCCGCATGATTGCCGGCTCGTGGTTTGACCGCGCCCGCCCGTCGACGCACTTGGGGCCGAGGCGGGCTCGCGGCGCGCGCCGCGAGCCAGAATCGGCTCCGGCGCAAGTAAACGCCCCGGGCGAATCAGGTCCCCAGCGGTCGGGCCGTCCGACCGTTTGGCGACCCGGACCCTCGGCATCCGAACGAGCTCAGCCGCCGTTGAGTTTCGCCAGGTCGTCCTCCTTGGCGTTGTCGAGATCGGTCTTGCGGGAGCTGAACTTGGCCCGCACTTCATCGAGCGCAGTCTCCAATTCGTTCTTCGCCTGGTCGCGCGCGGCCGTCAGCTTGGCGTATTCCGGATCCGCCGCCGGATTCCACGGGGCGGCGCCGGGCTTCGAGGTCTGGTCGAGCATACGCTTGTTCATCAGGGCGGCAAGGTCGCGTTCGGCGGTGTTGATCGCGGTCGTGCGGGCGTAGCGGACCTTGGCCTCCTCGGTCGCCTGCTCGAGCGCCAGGTCGTCGTACTTCTGCTGGTACTGGTCGTTGAGGTCGGCGGTCTTGGTCGCCGTCTCGCGCTGCTTGGCGGTGTCGTCGCCCGCGTCGATCTGCTGCGCTTCCAGCTTGGCGCGCTGCAGCGCATACTTCCGGTCGAGGGCCTTGCGCTCGCGGTCGAAACGGAGGGAAATCTCGGCGCCGAGCTGGTTCTGGATGAGGTTGTGCACCTCGTCCTCGGCGAACTTGAGCTGGGCGAACTTCGCCGGGTCGAATGCGGCGGTGGTGCCGGTGGCGACCGCGCCAGTGGTGGCGGTGGCCACCGCGCTGCTCGTGTCGCGCTGCACCTTGGCCAGCTCGTCCCGCTCGCGGGCGCGGAGTTTGATCCGCTCCTGCTCCTCCGCTTGGTCGATCTTCTGCGCCTCGCGCCGTTGCTGCTTCTCGAGGTCTTGGATCTGTTTCTGCACGGCGGCCGGGTCGGGCGCGGCGTCGGCCAGGGCGAGAACGGGGGCGCAGCAAAGCAAACCGAGGAGAAGGCGTGGGCTCATGGTCCGAGCGTAGGTGGACCGGCGGCCGGGAGGCGAGCCTGCGTTGAGCCGATCACCCGCGGCCGACAAAATGATTTTGGCCGCAAGAGAACGCAGAGAGTTGGACCGGCTCCCGGCGCGATTGACGCCCTTTTGTGGCCGGGCCTTTCCGGTGCCGCCCGCCTACGGCTGCCGCGCCGCAGGTGGTGGCCGGCCTCGATGAGGCCGGGCCGGGTTTGCCGACCCCGGATACATCCAGGGGACATGGCAAATCGCAGCCGCTCTAGTACAGCAGCCGCGCGCGGATCGTGCCCGGCACCGTCTGCAGCTCGTCGATCGCCACCTTGCTCGCCGTCACGTCGACGTCCATCACGCAGTAGCCAAGATGCTCGTTGGTCTGCAGGTACTGCGCGGAAATATTGATGCCGTGCCGGCTGAAGCGCTCGTTGATCTGCGCCAGGACGCCGGGCACGTTCCGGTGGATATGGAGCAGCCGGCACTTGTCCGGCCCGGCGTGCTCGGGCAGCGCGACCTCGGGGAAGTTGACCGCGGTCACGGTCGTACCGTTGTCCGAGTAGCGGACGAGCTTTTCCGCCACCTCCAGCCCGATGTTGGCCTGCGCCTCGACCGTCGAGCCGCCGATGTGCGGGGTGAGGATGACGTTGTCGAAGCGGCGCAGCGGCGACTGGAACTCCTCGTCATTGCCGGTCGGCTCGACCGGGAACACGTCGATCGCCGCGCCCGCAATTCGGCCCTTGTCCAGCGCGTCGGCCAGCGCTTCGATGTCGACCACGGTGCCGCGGGCGGCGTTGAGCAAATGCGCGCCGGGCTTCATCGCGGCGAACTGTGCGCGGCCGATGAGATTCTTCGTTCGCGGCGTCTCGGGCACGTGCAAAGTCACGACGTCGCTCTCCGCCAGCAGCGCGTGCAGGCTCGGCACCGGGCGGGCATTGCCGAGCGGAAGCCGGCCGACGATGTCGTGGTAAAGCACCCGCATGCCGAGATGCTCGGCGAGGATGCCGACCTGCGTGCCGATGTGGCCGTAGCCGACGATGCCGAGGGTCTTGCCGCGCACCTCGACGCTGCCCTCGGCGCTCTTCGTCCAGCCGCCGCGGTGCACCAGCGCGTTCTTCGCCGGGATGCCCCGCAGGAGCATGATGACCTCGCCGACGACGAGCTCGGCCACGCTGCGGGTGTTGGAGTAGGGGGCGTTGAAGACCGGGATGCCGCGGCGGGCGGCGGCGCCGAGGTCGACCTGGTTCGTGCCGATGCAGAAGCAGCCGATCGCGGTCAGCCGCGGCGCGGCGGCCAGCACCTCCTCGGTCACGTTGGTGCGCGAGCGGATGCCGAGGAAATGCACGTCCTTCAGCACCGACTTCAGCGCCTCGCCGGTCAGCGACTTCGGGAGGCTGCGGACCGCGGTGTAGCCGTCCTTCTCCAGCAGCGCGGACGCCCCGGAGTGAATGCCTTCGAGGAGGAGAAACTTGATCCGGCGCTTGTCGAAGGAGAACTTTTGCATCGCGGCGCGGAGTCTCGGCGATGGCGCCCAGCCGCGCAAGTGCGGACGACCCCACCGCCGGGCCGGTTGGCCCGCGAAACACGCGAAGGACGCGAAAGGACACCCGGCCGCCAAGCGATTTCCCGCGGATGACATGGATGAACGCTGATGACTGAGGGGCCGCGAATGGCACGAAACCGCACGCACCGAATCGGCCCACGGAACCCACCGATCACACGGAAGCACGGGGCGGGGATTCCCGCCGCACCGGCCGCGCTTGCCAGGTCGAGGCGGAAGGCGTTGGCTGACGGCGATGCCTTCGAAGCCGATTCCCGGTTCCTCCGGCGAGGTTCTGACCTGCCTGCCCTCGGCCTACCAGCCGCACGCGGCCACCGGCCTGCTCCACCTGCCGCGATTCCTGGCCAAGTGCCGGTACGTGAAGGAACATGGTGCGCTACCCGCCAGCTACGCGAAGAACTACAAGCGCGGCATGGACCGGTTTCTCTGCCAGCACCTCGGCATTGATCCGTCGGCGGTCGAGAAGATCGTTTTCGAGTCCGGCGGCGATGCGGAAGTGGACGAAAAACTCCGCCAGCTGTTTCCCGCCGACGTCCGCGCGCCGGTGTGGAATCGATCCTACGTGCAGCGCGGGATGAGCTCCGCCGGCCGGGAGTTCCTGCTCGAGGCGCTGACCAACATGGGCTGTGCCGACCGCATCGACGACATCAAGAGCGTCGTCGACCTGATCGAGTTCGACGAGGGTCGGATTCAATAACGAGGTGACCGAGGCCTGACCCTGCCTCATCGCGCCCGCGCGGTTGGTTGACCGGCGGGCAAACGCGGGATTTGCTTTCCCCATGGACGTGCGCGGCCGAATCCTCGTGGCGGGCGTGGCCCTCGCAGCCGCGGCGGTCGCGGCGGCGGCCGAGGAGGCCGCGGCCGGGGCGCGGCTGATGGCGCTCGAGGCGCGGGTGCCGCAGGAAAACCAATTCCCCAATGTCCGGCCGGAATTCCAGCAGGACGTCGCGCGGCTGGTCGACACCAACCTGCTCTCGTCGCCGGACGACTTCCTGCGGGCGGCCGGACTGGCGAACGATCCATTTCGGCATTATCGGTCAACGCGGGTGCGGTACGAATTGTTGCTCGCTGCCGCGGCGCTGGGGAGCAGGCCGGCGGCGGCGCAGCTGGCCGAGGCCTGGGACGCGCTGCTCGGTTCGCTGGGCCGCCCGTGGCGCTTCGATTTCGCCGGCGTCGTCGCCGCCCGTCCGGATCTGGGCTACCTGACGTTGGATCCAACGCCGCGGTCGGTCCGCGACGTGATGCGTGACCCGGCGGCGGCAGTCGCGGCTGCGGCCAAGGCCGTCGACAATCCGGAGGTGCAGCGGCTGTTCGATGCCGACCAGGGCGCGCGGCAAGACTTCGGAAAGATGACCGAGGACGACATGAAGAATATCGCGGCAGCCGACGCCGTGCGCCACCGGCGGATTCGCGAGATCATCGAGGCGGGCGGGCTGCACACGGCGAAGGATTTCGCCCACGCCGCGATGGTCCTGCAGCACAGCCCGAACTTCGCCGGATTTGAACTGGCCCACGAGTTGGCGGTCTGTTCGACGCTGCTCGGTGACCGCGAGGTAGGCCGCTGGCTGGTGGCGGCATCATACGACCGGATGCTCGAATCCGTTGGTCACGACCAGCGTTTCGGCACGCAGGGGGAGGTCACCGCGACGCCGGCGGAGAAGCCCCGGCTGGCGCTGGTGGATGAATCCGGGATCTGCGACGCCGAGCGCTTGGCCCTCGGCTGTCCGACGCTCGCAGCCAAGCGCGCCGACTTCTACGCCGAGCATCCCAAATAGGCGGGGGCACCACCTGGTTCTCCGGGACAAAACGCCGGGAGTCCGCCCGGCTCGGCGCATCGATGGGAAGCTCCAGGAGCGGGACGGCGTTGGCGGCCCAGGCGCGCGAACGGCCGACCCGTCACGGACCCAACGCGGAACGGATGCTCCGAACCCGGCCGATCGATTCCCTCACGGCTCGCGGATGACGAGCGTCTGATTCAGGGTAGCGGGCCGCACCTCCTGGCGCTGGCCGGAGGGCCAGCGGATCACGATCTTGCGCACACGGGTGTCCTCGCCGAGGCCGAAGGTGAGCACCGGCTCCGACTGCGCCATGAAACCCATCGCCGGCGCCATCGTCTGCACGAGAATCCGCCGCGGCGTGTGCACCTCGACCCGCGCGCCGCCGGCCTCGGGCTGGCTGCGGGTGGCCACGAGCTTGACGCGCAGCCAGGGCTGGGGATTGCGGAGATCGTTGTGCAGGATGACGGCGGGTCCGTTGTTTTGGACAATCACCAGGTCGTTCAGGCCGTCGCCGTCGAGGTCCGCCACCGCAATCCCGCGCGCGACCAGCGGCTTCGCCCAGTCGCCGGCCGGCGGCGCGGGCACCCAGGCCCGGCTGCGATTGACGAAGAGCTGCGGCACCGCGGCAAAGTCGCGGCCCTGGTCAAAATGATTCACGTCGACCTCCGCCCGCGAATTGCCCGTGAACAGCGCAAGGTGGCCCGTCAGCTCGTAGTCAAAAAGCACGCCGCCGAGCTTGCTGCGCAATTGCTGCTGGCGTTCGTCTCCGCGGGCGGAATCAAAGGGTCCGCTCGATTGCAAAGCGATGAGCCGCTCGTTGGGTTCGGGTTCCTGCGCGAGCGGCAGGAGGCTGGCCGACGCCAGTCCGGCGGCGGCGCCTTCAAAGCGCGTGTCGAGCCCGCCGATCCAGCGTTGGAACGTGCCATTGCCCTGGTTGATGAAGAGGGCGCTCTCCCCGGTGTGGTAGGTGAAGAGCAGGTCGAGCTTCTGGTCGCCGTTCGCGTCGATCGGGATCACGGCCAGCGCCTTCGCCGCCGGCAGCCCGGTGGCGGGGTCCAGGTTGCGCAGGCCGGCGGAACCGGGGACGAGGCCGAACCGACCGTGGCCGAGGTTCCGGTAAACTGACGGGTGTGCGCCGAGGAAGCCCGTTGGTGCGCCGTACGACCGGCCGACGTTGGCGATGGTGAAGGCCATTTCCAACCCGACTTCCTCCGGCCAGGTGGCGTAGTTCGCGACGACCAGGTCGAGCTTTCCGTCGCCGTCGAAGTCAATCCAGGCCGCGCCCGTACTCCAGGTGTGGTCGTCGCCGCCCACGCCGGCCGCGGCGGTGACATCTTCGAACGTCCCGTCGCCGCGGTTGTGAAACAGCCGGTTGCCGCCGACGCCGGTGACGAAGATGTCGGGGAAACCGTCGTTGTCGTAGTCGCCGACCGCGGCCGACATTCCCTGCAGGACCACGTCGAGTCCGGCGGCGCGCGTCACATCAGTGAAATGTCCGCGCCCGTCGTTGTGGTAGAGCGCGCAGGCCGAGCTGTGTGTCCACGCCCCCATCTCCTCCCAGGGCCACGCGGTGCCATTGACAAAGAACAAGTCCGGATGTCCGTCGCGGTCGTAGTCGAGCACGACGACGGCGCCGCCGAGGGTGGTGGGCGGATCGTGGAGGCCCTGGTGGTGCTCGAAGCGGATCCCGGAAACCTCCGTGACGTTGGTGAAGCGCGCCGCCGGCACGGGCTGCACCGGACCGCCCGCCGGGAAGTAACGGGCGAGGACGATGCTCAGCGCGATCGCGGCCAACACCAGCGTCAGCACCACCGGCAGCAGCGGTGGCACGGCGTGCGACGGCCGGGCGGGCGGACGCGCCGAGGCGGGAAGGGGAGTCGGACTGGGCGCGAGCGCAGGCATCCTAGCAAGGACCGGGCCCCAGATTCGTTCGTGGCTCAACTGCAACTCCCGGTGACATGGGCGTGGACAGTATTGCTTGTTCATCCTAAGGACTTCGCAAATCATTTTGCGCGATGCCTGCCGCCCGCTCGTTTTCCCAAACCTTGCTCCGCGCGCTCGGGCTCGCCGCATTCTGGACGCTCGTCGGGCTCGCCTTCGCCAGCCAGTTCTACCTCTCGAGCAGCCTGCTCGGCCGACCCGTCGGCTGGGGCCAGGCCATCAGTTACTCGCTGGAGGACTGGTATGTCTACGCGGTGCTGTCCTGGCCGGTGCTCCGGCTGGCCCACCGGTTTCCGCCGGAGAGCCATGCGCCGGTGCGCTCGGCCGGCATTCACCTGACGGCGGCGCTGGTCTTTTCACTGCTCTACGTCGTCCTCCGCGCGATCGTCGGACGGGTGCACAACCTGATCATCGACGAACCCGGCACGTTCCTCGACGTCTTCCAGCCGCTGCTGGTGAAGACCTCGCCATTCAACCTGCTGGTTTACGGCGTCATTCTTTCGGTCAGCCACGCCCTCGACTACTACCGACGCTACCATGACCGCACGGTGCAGACCCTGGAGCTGGAGAAACACCTGACCGAGGCGCGGCTGCAGTCGCTGCTGCGCCAGTTGGAGCCGCATTTCCTGTTCAACACCCTCAACGGCATCGCCTCGCTGATGTACTCAGACGTCGCCGCGGCCGATCGCATGCTGGTGCGGCTGTCGGAGCTGCTGCGGCAGACGATGGCGAAATCCGGCGCGCCGCTCACGCCGTTGCGGGACGAACTCGGCGTGCTCGAAAAGTACCTCGACATCGAGCGCATCCGGTTCCGCGACCGGCTGGCGGTGGAGGTGGACACTGACCCCGCCACCCTCGACGCGCAGGTGCCCAGCCTGCTGCTCCAGCCGCTGGTTGAGAACGCGATCCGCCACGGGATCGAGCCCAAGGAGGGTGCCGGGCGCATCACGCTCCGATCCGCGCGCCGCGGCGACAGACTGGTGCTGACGGTGGCGGACAACGGCAACGGCGTCCCCGCAGGCGGTTTCAAGCGCGAGGGCATCGGCCTCGGCAACACCCGGGCGCGGCTGGCCGAGCTCTACGGCGCGCAGCATGGTTTTGAACTCGCCAACCAGCCCGGGGGCGGATTGTGCATCACGGTCACCCTGCCGTTCACGACCGCACCGGAACGGCGCGGTTGAGTTGCGGCTCCTTCCTTCAGCCTTCTCCCCTCAACTTCCCTCTCCTTCGCATGAGCAAGCTGCGCATCCTGATCGTCGACGACGAACCGCTGGCCCGCCAACGGGTGCGCGGGATGCTGCGGGCGGACAGCGCGGTGGAGATCATCGGCGAGTGCGGCAGCGGCACCGAGGCGGTCGCCGCAATCAAGCGCGACCGGCCCGACATCGTCCTGCTCGACATCCAGATGCCCGGCTGCGACGGGCTGCAGGTGGTGGCGGAACTTCCGGCGGACCGCCGGCCGGCGGTCATTTTCGTCACGGCCCACGAAAAGTTCGCCGTCGAGGCCTTCGCCGTGCGGGCGACGGACTACCTACTGAAGCCCTTCGACCAGCAGCGGCTGCAAACGGCGCTGAAGCGGGCGGCGGAGCAGATCCAGGCCCGGCGCGCCGGGGATCTCGGCGCCCGCCTCGAAAGCCTGCTCTCGGAAGCCGGGCCGGCCGAGCGCAAGCCCGAGCGCCTGGCGGTCAAGGTCGACGGACGGGTCGTCTTCCTCCGACCGGAGGAAATCACCTGGGTCGAGGCGGCGGACAATTACGTCGTGATCCACCTGGCCGACAACACCCGCCTGATGCTGCGCGAAACGCTGTCGGCGCTGGAGGAGCGGCTGGGCACGGCGAACTTCGCGCGCGTGAACCGCTCGGCGGTCGTCCGGCTCGACCAGGTGAAGGAACTCCAGCCCACCTTCCACGGCGACTACACCGTCGTGCTGCGCGACGGCACGCGCGTGCCGCTCAGCCGCAGCATGCGCGGCCGGCTGGAGAAGTTCACGGGCAACGAGCTCTGAAGTCCGGCCCGCTTCGAGGCGTTTTTGGTTGAAGGGTCGCGGGTGTGGACACCCCGCCCGCATTCAATGTTCGCCTTCGCCCGTTGCGGTGGCGGCCAGAGCTTGGGTCAATTCGCTGTAGAGCCGGACTCGCAACTCGCCCCCGGGGTGCGGCAGCTCGCCCCAGAAAGGTTTCCCCGGAGGCCGGCGGCCGCATGTTGCCGGCACCTCCACGCGCGGCGACCCCTCGGGGCCGCCTATACCCTCACGCAAACCCTGGATCATGAAGCCACCCCGCACGTCCGTTGCTGCCTTGGTCTTTGTCACCGGCCTGCTCGCCGACCCGCGCCTTTTCGGCGCCGACAATCCGGTCCTGTATTGGAACAACCAGGCGCTCGACGCCACCCGCCTGGCGCGCAACCCGCCGCCGATGTCGGCCTTTTACTTTGCCACGTTTCACGCGGCGATCTTCGATGCGGCCAACGGCGTGACCCGCACGCACCAGCCGTGGCTGGTGACAGAGACGGCGCCCGCGGGCGCCGATCTTGACGCGGCCATCGACGGCGCCGCCCATACCGTCATGATGGCGTTGTGGAGCTCGACCTCGAACCCCCACAATCTCGAGGTGGCCTACGAAAAGGCCATCGCCGGCATTCCCGACGGACCCGCCAAGCAGGCCGGCCTCGCCTGGGGTGACCAGGTCGGCAGGCGGGTCCTGGAGCGGATCGCGACGGCCGGCTACGACAAGCCGATCCCGGGCACTTACACGAGTACCGACCAGGGCAAGTGGCGCGAGACGCCCCCGGCCTTCCGCCCGCCGCTGCTGCCGTACTGGGGCAAGGTGAAGCCGTTCATCATGACGTCCCAGGACCAGTTCCGTTGTCCGCCGCCGGAATCGCTCGGCTCCGACGCGTATGCCGAGGAACTCGCCTTCGTGAAGCACCACGGCCGCCGCGACGAGGCCGACCGGACCGAGTACCAGACGCTGAGCACGCCGTTCTGGAACGACGACCTGGGCACCAGCACGCCGGCCGGCCACTGGAACATGATCGCGGCCGACCTGGCCGCCCGGAACAAGTTGTCCACGATCGAAACCGCACGGCTCTTTGCCCTCCTCAATTTCGCGGAGGCCGACGCCGGCATCTCGTGCTGGGAAACCAAGTACTATTACAACTTCTGGCGCCCGGAAACGGCCCTGCGGGAGATGGACCCGGCGCTCAACGCCAAGGTGCAAAACGACCCCGACTTCATCCCCAACATGCCGTCGCCTCCGTTCCCGTCGTACACCTCGGGCCACAGCACCTTCTCCGCCGCGGGGGCCCGGACCCTCGCCCTCTATTTCGGCACGGATGACATCGAGTTCTCGGTCACCTCGGACGGCCTGCCCGGCGCCGTGCGTTCCTTCAAGCGGCTGTCGGACGCACAGAAGGAGGCCGGCATGAGCCGCGTCTGGGGCGGAATCCATACGATGTCCGACAACCTCGAGGCCCAGAAGGCCGGGATGAAGGTCGCCGAATGGGTCTTCAGCCACGCCGCCCTTGCGGCCAAGCCCTGAACGGTCATGTCCGAGCCGCCAGCCCCGACCACGATCCGGCCGGAGGACGCCACCCTGTCCTGGGTCCTCCGGCTGGGCGTGGCCGCGTGCTTCATCGGCCACGGCGCGCTCGGATTCCTCGGGACACCGGCGTGGATCCGCTACTTTGGGGTCGTCGGCGTCGGCCATGAAACCGCCCGGCTGCTGCTGCCTTGGATTGGAATCTTCGACATCAGCCTCGGCTTGTCCGCCTTGTTCTTGCCACGGCCCTCGCTGACGGTCTACATGATCGTTTGGACCCTGTGGACCGCGCTGCTTCGGCCGCTTTCCGGCGAGTCTTTTTGGGAGGCCATCGAACGGGCGGGGAACTACGGGATCCCCGTGGCGCTTTTTGCCGTCCTCCAGGGCGCGTCCCGGGCCGGGGGCTGGCGCGAGTCCGAGCGCCTGGTCCGTCGCCTGCTGCTGGGAACAACCGTGCTCGTCCTCCTCGGCCACGGCCTGCTCGGACTGGTGGTTCGCAAGCCGCTTTTCGCCGCGCATTACAACGCCATCGGCCTGCCCGGCGCCGTGATCGCGCCATACGTCGGCGCCTTCGAGTGCCTGCTGGCCGCGGCCGTGTGGTGGCGCCCGACGGTCGGTCTGCTGGTCGGCGTGCTCGCCTGGAAGCTGGCCACGGAAGCCCTGTCACCCATCGCCGGCTCCCCGGTCTGGGTGTTTGTCGAACACGGCGGCAGCTACGCCGCACCCGCCGCGCTGGCCTGTCTCGTCGCGCGGCGCCCGCGGCCGGCCCCGCTCGTGCCCGCTCCGGCCTGAGAAAATTTTCCACGTCATGACCGCTCCCCGCCTGCTCCTCGCGCTGCTGCTCGCCGTCCCGGCGCTGGCGGCCGATCCCGCTCTCAGGCTTTCACGCCTGCATGAGCGCACCCCGGCCGCCCCCGGCGCCAAGCCGTTCGAAGTCCTCGACCCCGCCGACTGCGGCGTGACCGTCCCGAACGTCTTCAACGACCCGCGGATGTGGGCCGACCGCTTCCGCGAAATGACGCTCGGCGCGGTCGAGACCGGCCTCGCGGTGGCCGACTTTGACCGCGACGGTCTGCTCGACATCTTTGTGGTGTCAAAAAACGGGCCCTGCGCCCTCTACCGGCAGGTGGCGCCGTTCAAGTTCCTCGACGTGGCCCACGCCGCGGGCGTCGCCTGCGACGATGAACCGCACAGCATCACGGGCTGCAGCGTGGTCGACATCAACCAGGACGGCTGGCCCGACCTCTATGTCTGCCGTTACGACGCGCCGAATCTGCTCTTCGTGAACAACCACGACGGCACGTTCACCGAGTGCGCCAAGCAGTACGGCCTCGATATCCGCGATGCATCGGTGCACGCGATCTGGGCCGACTACGACCGCGACGGCTTCATCGACTGCTATCTCGTCACCAACATCCTCGATTTCGCCAAATCCCCGCAGGGCCGCCGCAACTACCTTCTCCATAACGACGGCCATGGGCACTTCACCGATGTTTCCGCCAAGGCCGGCATCTGGGGCCTGTCGCAGGGGCACACCGCCATCTGGCTCGACGTCAACCATGACGGCTGGCCCGACATCTATGTGGCGAACGACTTCGAGACGCCCGACCGCCTTTACCTCAACAAGGGCGACGGCACGTTCGTCGACGTGGTCGACGAGCGCCTGCCGCACGTGACCTACTTCTCGATGGGCGCCGACGCCGGTGACATCAACAATGACGGCAAGATCGACTTCATGATC
>Ga0335069_10007119_pt1 | contig 16184 bp, 14 predicted proteins | sample Lox_Sample_11_FD_206714 | JGI IMG/M metagenome (GOLD analysis project Ga0335069, IMG submission 206714) | Soil microbial communities from Loxahatchee National Wildlife Refuge, Florida, United States - Lox_Sample_1.1 | ecosystem: Environmental > Terrestrial > Soil > Wetlands | place: USA... | reverse complement strand
TCAGCCGGAGACAGCAATAACCCGATACGACCTGGCCACCGTGCTGATTAGAAATGGGCAGGTCGATGAGGGCCTATCGCTTTTGCGCCAGGCAATCGATCATGGCTTGCCTGGGCGAATGGATGCAGATGTCGACAAGGATCCCTTGCTGAATCCACTTCACGGCGATCCGCGCTTCGCTGATCTCGTGGTTCACGCCAAAGCGCGCGCGACGGCTCTGGCGGCTACCTAAACACTCCACCAGTTATTACTACTGATGATCGGCTGCGACTTCGACCGTCTTAGCTCGATGGGCTGCGCCTTCCAGTTCGATAGCGTCCGCAGTCTTGGAGAGTTGATTCCCAGCCTGTCTCCCAGGCATCCAGACTTCCCAAAGGAAGTGCTTCTCGCCGTAGGCAAGAAAACGCAGCTTGCACAATTCCGGCTGGGCTGAAGAGTGCACACCATGGGTGCGCACCGATTTGATCCAGCGATGATCGGAGCTTTGAATGAGCAGAGTCTTGCCGTCGGCAGTCCCGAACGATCTCACTGTATAGTGGCCCGGCGGAAGCAGAGTACGTTCGACGGTGAATGAGAATGGAATGTTCGCGCTCAGGTTCACCGCAATGTTTGAAGACTGTGCGAATGACAGCGCCGTAAGCAGAAATGGGCCGATCAAGAACAAAGAACTGGCAGCGAATTTCATGGTTCCCCCGTCCATCTGCACAGATAGTGACGGCGCGAGGGAAAGCGTTTCAGAGTTCCCGATCAGCTCATTGAGCACCTTCGCGAGGCATGGCGCCGGCAAGCAGCAAAATCGTGCCGCAGAACATCAGTGTGTCGAAGACGTAATTGAGGCCAGTGCTGAGACTTGCGCGATCTATCACACCAATCGGCACGTAGACCACCAACTCTATCAACAAGACAGTCAGGCCAATTGCCAGGGCTGCCTGACGAGTTTTCTTCCCAATGAGCAATAGAATTCCAGCCACCGCGTACACGACTGCCGCGAAATAGGTCCAGAACGAATGTCCGACAATGTAGCCGGGAGTCAGTCGATTCAGCGGAATGCCGGGGACGTAATTCCCGTGGAGAAATTGCTCGACGCTGAAAAACAACACAGGGATGGCAACGAAATAACGCGCGATGGTCGTCAGAAGACGCCCTCGCTGGTTCCTTTCCATCAGGCTGGCTGACAGGGCCAAAGCTCCGCCACTAAACGATGTCTCCCGAAGCGCGACTGCCAGCGCGAATCGATTGTGGGGATCCTGCGCCCAGTTCGGTCCATGCATGAGTGCCACGAATAGAAAAAATGTTATGCCGAGCAAAAGTGCCGTGAGGCGCACCTGAATTCGCGTGGCCAGGCTGAGGGCCGCAGCGATGAAACAGGTGCCCAGAAAGTAGGCCCAAAACATATGCCACGGAATCCAGTCAGGCACGATCGACGCGATAACTGCGGTCACGGTGAAATGTTCGGTACCGAAGGCAGCAAGGGGAGCCGCATAGAAAACCGGTCCGAAGAGGAGAAGCTTGTCAAATCCGCGTGCATTCTGCCAATGACCGCGAAAGATTGTGACCAGTCCGGCAGCAAAAACCACGCCGCCCACGAAGTAAGACCAGATCACAAGGTTGGGAATAACCAAAACAGCCATAACGATTGGTTCAATGACAAGGCTGTTGATCAAGGCGGGTCCTTTCTGGCTGCAGGTAACGAATTATTCCTGTAGTGTGACGGTGCCAGGCGGAGAATGGTTAGCTGGGAGATTGTCTGCGCGGGAACTCTCACCCTTGCGAGCGTATTTGGATCGCGGAAATGGCTGCCGATGACGCCGCTAATGCCGCGCAAAGCAGCATCACGAAGCGAAAGCCAGAAATGAACGATGTCTCAATAGCGGTACGGATGGCGGTCGCGGTCCGCGGATCCACATTGGCAGGAGCGTCAAGGCTGCCGAGCCGCGCTACGTTCGATTCCAGTTGGTGTACCACATCGGCGTTCAGCTGCATGGCAGAGAGTGCATGTTGCAACGAGTGGCCGAAGGCGCCAGCCATAACCGCGCCAAGTATGGCAATCGCCAGGACGCCGGCGACCCGTGCCACCGCGTTGTTTATCCCCGAGGCCACGCCCACACGCTCACCCTCAACAGAATTCATCACAACCGTGGTCAGTGGCGCGATGCTGATTGCCATCCCCAGCCCGAGCACGAGGAACGCAGGGAAGAATGCGGTCCAGTAGTTAGCGTGCGCGCCGGTCATGGCAAAGAGGATGAATCCGCCGGCCGCGATCGACGGCCCGATAATGAGCGGCAGCTCCGGACCATAGCGGCTGATGAGTCCTCCGGCCCAGCGCGATAACACGAACATCAGCAAAATCATGGGAAGGCTCGCCGCGCCCGTCGCGGTCGCCGAGTATTTTTGTATCTGGATCAAATTAAGAGGGAATAGAAAAAAGAAGATCCCCAAGGCCGAATAGAGGCAAAGCGTTAGCAGGTTGGCGCCGGTAAAGTTGGCGGACTTGAACAGATTCAACGGCACCATCGGAGCGCGTTCTGTCCTCTCGATAAAGACAAAGAGCACCAGCGATCCGGCGCCCACGATTAGGCTGCCGATAACTCGAGGATGGCTCCAGCCAAGGATTGCCGAATCCAGAAATCCATACACCAGCGCCGCCAGGCCGAGGGTCGCGACCGTGGATCCCAGCCAATCAATTTTTGCGGATTTTGGATTGCGGGATTCGGGCACGCGCCAGAAAGAGACCCCGAGGACGACCAGCGCGATCGGAACGTTGATGAAGAAAATCCAATGCCAGGAAGCGTGTTCAATGAGCCAGCCTCCGAGAACGGGTCCGAGAGCAGTAGTGATGGTTGTAAAGCCGGCCCAAGTACCGATCGCTGTGCCACGAGATTTTTCGTCGAAGGACGCGCTGATGATGGCGAGGCTGCCGGGAACCATGAACGCAGCAGCAATTCCCTGAAGACAGCGCCACGCAATGAGGCTGTGGATGCTGTAAGAAAACCCGCATCCGATCGACGCGATCGCAAACCCCGCCACTCCGGCCATGAACATTGCGCGCCGACCGAGGGCGTCTCCAAGAGCGCCGCCAATGAGGATCAAGGCCGAGAGAAATAATCCGTAAGACTCGATGACCCATTGGATATCCACCATCGTGGCGTGAAGGCTGGATTGAAGTGCAGGCAATGAGACATTCACCGCCGTGCTGTCGATGAATACCATGCTCGATCCGAGGATGGTCGCCGCCAGCACCCATGGGCGAGCCTTCTCAAGACAGGGCGCGCTGAGAGCGCCAAGGCGCATGAGGGCTTCATCGCACGGCTGTCTCATCCGAATGTGGATGCCTTTTTGTCGGGATGGGATTCCACGGTTGATGTGAATTTCTCGTAGATTCACGCCGCTTGACGCCCATCAATTTGACGATGCTAAACTGCAACCATGGCAACCAAGAAAAAGGCGAAGAAAACACCTAAGTCCAAACGCGCTCCAAAGAAAAAGACTGCGAAATCGAAACGCACTGCGAAGAAACCGGTCGCAAAGAAATCGACGGCAAAGAAATCCGCAGCAAAAAAAGCCCGCAAGCCTGTTGCTCGGAAGTCGAGCACCCGCCGGCGTAGGCCGAAACAGGAATTTCAGCGCAGGACATCATCGCAATCAGCTGGACAATCTGGAGATTTGCAGGGCCTGCGCAACGTCGCGACTGCCGATTCAGAGAGCGTCGATGAATTGCTTGACGAAGGGAATGCTTTCGAGGCCGATGTGATCGAAGGTGTCGAACGGGCGGACGATAACGAAGGGCAGGAGGTCCATACCCACGAGGTTCCTGAAGATGATGTGCCCGAGGAGTACCTCGATCAGGATTGAGGGCTAGGACCGTCCCGCGGAACTGGAAGCCACCAGGTCAAGAGAATAGGTTAGTGCAGCTGAAATACGGTTCCGGCATGCCCTTGTCCGCCGCCGGCGGTGGTGCCGAAGAACCCAACTCTTGAGTTGCCAATAAGCGGAGCGAACGGAACCGTTCCGTCGCTTCCGCGTCCAAAGTTATAGAGCGCAGTTTCTTTCCATGTACCCGAAACTTGCGATAAGCGGAATGCGGTCCCTTCTGCGGCCGTGCCACCGGCTGCCGTGGTCCCGAATATCTCGCTGTTGTCGAGAAGAAGGGCAGAGAAAGGTTCAGCTCCGTTGATCCCATCGAATCGGTAAATAATCTTGTATTGAAATTGATCACCCGTTTTTTCGAGCTCGAACACGATTCCACAGCCTTGATCGCAGTGAGTACCGCCGCCGCCGGCTCCGGTCGTGCCGAATATGTTGCCGCTTGCGTCCAAAGTCACTTCGCCCTGAGGAGCGGCTCCATCGTTGCCGCCTTCGAAGATGTGCAGTACATGTTCCTGATAAGCTCCGCCTTGCGGAACGAGAACATAGACGCCGCCGCAGCCGTCGTTGCAGAGAACATCGCCTCCACCCGAGCCGGTGCCGAAAATATTTCCATCCGAGTCGATCGTTACGGTGTCAGATGGGAAAGACACGTCGCTGCCCCCCTGCGAAATGCCCACAAAAGAATAAAGAACGGTTTCCCTCCACTGACCACCGTTTGCAGTCAGGCGATATACTATGCCGCAGTCGCAGACAAAACTTCCACCAAATTCGGTTGTACCGTACAAGCTGCCGTCACGGCCGATGACAACGCCTGCATTCGGATACGAGCCGTCATCCACGGTGCCAGGCTGGCTGAATGAATACAAAACCTTGAAGCCGAACGTGCCGTCGCCATTGGGCGACAAGCGATAGATGACTCCACACCCGGCACCAAGCACAGAATCGCACGGACCGGTGCCGCCCTGCTCGGTCACCCCGTAGAGATTTCCCTTGGGGTCGATCGCCAGTGTGCCGACCGGGACTCCGCCGCCTATGCCATCATTGAAGGTGTGAATCGTACTCTTCGTCCAGGTATTGTTGTCTCCTCGAGTCAGCATGAAGACGGTGCCGCAACCCAGGCCGAAGCACATCCCCTCTCCGCCTTTTGAAGTCGTGCCGTAAAGATTGCCAAGTCGATCGTGCGTCAGACCAGCATGCGGGCTACTGCCATCGGCGCCCCCTTGGAAGCTGTAAAGGATATTTTCCTTTGCGCTCGCAGCGGACACGAGAAGCATGAGCAAGCACACGATGATACCTGTCAACTGTTTGAGCATTTTGAGTTCTCCAGTGGGAATAGCGAGCGGTCGAAACGCTACTATGCCAGCCAGGCCGCCAAGCATTGTATGAGGGAAGTAAAAAGATGGTCAATTGCAAAAGACATCGCGAATTCTCGAGTCTCGCGACTATCGCGGATCATCAATTGAGCAAGTCAGTTAGCGTGGGGGACTCGTGAATCCGCAAGTGAATGGAATTCTGGAAACATCTTTATATGTTGAAAGCCCTGTTCGCTCGGTTGATTTTTACCGTCGAGTATTCGGTTTTGAGCTGCTGAATCCTGAATCGCCTGTGACCGATGACACGCGGTTGTGTCCGGTGAGGGCGGGAGATCGCAGCGTTCTGCTGCTTTTCAAGAGAGGATTTACACGCGACACCGACGCAACCGGTTCGATCCATGTGGCGTTTGGCATCGCCCGCACCGACCTGAAGAATTGGGAACAGTGGCTGACACAGCAGGGCATCCCAATCGAATCGCGGAAGACCTGGGAATTTGGAGGCGAAGCGCTCTACTTCCGGGATCCGGATAACCACTTGCTGGAAGTTGTCACTCCGGGTGTTTGGACTATCTACTGAATTCATTGTTGACGCTATTACGACATCTTTACGACTAAGCACTGATCCACCATTAGACGAAAAGAGCCTCATGCCAATATCACAAAGCGTGCTGACCATGGACTCGGTCTTATTGGAACCGCTCGAGGAGCATCACTTCGACGGCATACTTGCCTCGGTACAGGATCCTTCTGTATGGAAATATATGAGCTTCGCCGACCTGAGCGATCCCAAGGCCGTACGGTCCTGGTTTGATCTCGCACTTCAAGAACCCGGCAAGGGGATCGGTGCTCCTTTTGCAATCCTCGACCGAAATTCCGCCATGGTTCTGGGAAGCACAAGCTTGTACGAGATTCACTTGCGGCACAAGCGCTGCGAGTTGGGTCGCTCCTGGCTGGTGCCGTCAGTGCGACGCACCGGAGTAAACACGCGATCCAAGTTACTGATGCTGACGTACGCGTTCGAGAACATGGAAATGCAGCGCGTCCAATTGAAGGCCAGCTTCAAGAATGAAGTCTCGCGGCGAGCCATTGAATCGATTGGCGGCAAGTTTGAAGGGACGATGCGCAATTTTTCGCTGCTTCCCGGTGGAATACGATCGGACGCGGCGCTGTATAGCATCATTGCCGAGGAATGGCCTACCGTGAAACAGGCCTTGATCGCGCGCATCGAACGTCTGCCTGAGACATCGCATTCCTGGAACGATCAAGTCACAACAAGCTAAAAGCCAAATCCCCGCAGCATCAGCATCCGATCCGCCTCGACGGGGTAACCAGTAACCCAAGTTCTGGCAGGCGCAGAGTGCGCTGCGTGCAAGTCTAGGCTCGTCTAAGTCATGGCCGGTCATTGAGATCGGCAGGACAGCGAATCCTTTAGCTCACCTTCCAGGTTCTGCAACATAAATTTCCAATTTCTTTGTAACGGTCGGTACGCTTTCCACACTATGTCAAAGAGAACGCGAAAAACCCGGCGTTCGGTGTGCAATCGACGTTTTGAGGATCAGGTTCAGTGCATAACGCTCGTCCAATTGCATCAACTGAGTACAATCGCGGCAGTCATCCTCCGTTACGACGGTCGGCCACTCATGGGCGGCTGCAGCTCCAAAGTCCGCCCGCCGCGCCTGAAGTGCTATACTGTCAGCCACTTCAGCTTCAGCGCGGGCGGGGCAAACCCTTGCAATTCCAGTCATTTGACGAAGCCTACGTCGAACGTTTGCGGGCTGGAGATTTCCGCACTCAAGAGCATTTCGTCGCTTACTTCAGCGAACTCATCAGCATAAAAGCGCGCAACCGCCTGCGTTCAGCCGAGGCGGTTGAAGACGTCCGCCAGGAAACCTTCGTGCGGGTTTTCACCGCGCTGCGCGACCGCAAGATCATCCACGCCGAGCGTCTGGGACCCTTCGTAAACTCCACTTGCAAGTTCGTTTTGATGGAGTATGTGCGCCGAGTGACTCGCGACGGCCGCTGCGACGGCGAAGAGCACGAAGAAATTCCGGACGAGTCCATCGACCTGACGAAAGGCGTGTTGATCAAGCAGCTATCCGGAAAGATCGGGCGCGTCCTCGATCAGCTTTCAGAACGGGACCGCCGGTTGCTGCGTGAGGTGTTCGTCGACGAGCGCGACAAGGATGAAGTTTGCCGCGACTTCGGTGTAACCAGGGACCATTTACGCTTGTTGTTGTACCGCGCAAAAAAGGCATTTAAATCACTTTATTTGGATAAGCAAGACGAACCACCCGCAGCGGTCATTGCGTAAGGCTGCGAGCAAAGGATTGAGCTTTGAGTTACGAGAACGTAGGGAGGATCGAACAGATGGACCACGCGACAGTGGTTCGGGAAAAAATGACGGAGCAGTATCTGCTCAACGAGCTTGATGCCGACACCCGGGAAGCTTTCGAAGAGCACTTCTTTGAGTGCCACGATTGCGCGGAAGATGTTCGCGCAGGAGCGAAGTTCGTGCAGGGAAGCAAGGCATTGTTGGCGGAGCAGGCGCCGGAGCAAATTGCCATCGTGACCCAGCCGGCGCGGCCGCCGCGCTGGTCCTGGCTTCGGCCGGCATTCGCCTTGCCTGTCTTTGCCTGCTTGCTGGCGATTATCGGCTACCAGAATTTTGTATCTCCGTCCCGCCGGGCGAACCCGCAAGTGCTGCCTTACGCCTCTATTCAATTGAGGACCCGCGGCGCGAACCCGGCCCACGTGGTCACGGCTCCGGGAGGAAGCTTTCTACTTTTGGTGACGATCCCGCCCGACAGCCAGTACACTCGTTATGTTGCGGAACTGAGCGATTCGACCAACGTTGTGAAATGGTCGTTGGCGATTCAGGCGAAACCGACGGAGGATACCTGGCCGATCGAAGTGCCGGCTGCCAATCGTAAGTCGGGAACGTATACGCTCACGGTGAAGGGAATCACCGAATCAGGGGAAACCCGGCAGATCGACAGTCTGCCGCTCGAATTGCAGGTCCAGGACTAAAATCGCGAGGAGGTCGCAGCAGAAATATGGCACCGACAGGCGTCCAGGAAACATCGCACACTTACCATGCTGAAGCCGACGTGCTCAGTGGGCACTTGCGGCTTCCGGTGAAACAGGAGATCCAAACGGAAGCGCTCGTCTCGTTGAACGATCGCAGGGAAAATCATTTCTCCGGGAGTACCACGAAATTTAGCCTCGAGGGCTTGGTCTCTTTCGAAAACGGCTACACCCACGTTTCCGGCAGCCGCAGCTTGAAAAACAACGGATGGGTCACTTTGGCGACGTCGGTGATTGAGGGCCTTAAAGTCCTCGACGTTGTTACGGTCGATCGGGTGGTGGCCCAGGTTTCTACCGAGCATGCAACCGTCGATGGCCATGTACCGCAAGTCACTTTCCTGGGAACGCAAATCGAAAACCTGCGAATCGGCGGCTACCCGGTGCAGGTCGAGTTTGATTTCGCCATATGCGGAGACAAACCAGCGGAAGATCAGCCTTATACCTCTGATCCTGGATTTCTGCAGCGTCTGGAAGATCGGTGCAATGGCATTCTTACCGCCGCAGGTCTTCCCAGCAGCCTTCAGGATGAGTACGATAAGGAACTCCAATTTTTAGGTCAATTGAAGAACGGCCAGGTCCCGGGGATTAAGAACAAGCAACAAGGGTCACCAGGGAACGGCCAGGGGAATCACAAAAGGTGGGGAGAACCAGGCTGGAGGGCAGCGGATCAGGCGCCCCCGAAAGTCCGATGCTCGCTCGTGAAATCGATTTCTTCGACTCCAGTATCGAAGACATTCGGCAATGTCATCGAGATACCTGGTTTCGGAATTATGTCGCTCGCGGATCTCGAGGTAAGCGACTACTTCGAACTGGCCATGCTGAACATGCAGATGGGGTGCATTGGAGATGGCCACATAAAGGCCGGCAACCTGAAGTCGAACGGACAAACCGCTCCCTAACCCTGGTTCTTCTAATTTCTGTGATTGTTTGCGGGCTCTCTTGCCAAAAGCCGGAGGGCCCGCAACTTTCATTTGACCGCATCCGGCACCAATTCATCCACGGCGATCTGGTAAATTCCCAAGCCGAAGCGGAACGCAGTTACAAAAAGTTTCTATCTTCTGAACCCAACTCGGCATGGAAGTTCCGCCTGCTCCAGGCGGAAATTCTCCTCTGGCGCGGGATGTACCCGCAGGCGCTTGATCTTTTGCAGTCACCGCCCTCCAAAGCCGAACCTGCTGCTCATGAGCAGATCATCCGCCTGGCGATTCAGGGAACCGCACAGGCTCGCACCCATCATTTCGCAGAAGGGGATCAGGTCCTTGGCCAAGCCGAGCAGCTATGCGCTCAAACGTCCGATTCCGCTTGCGGCGAGGTCGTCCGCGCCCGCGGCATCCAAGCGGTGCAGCGAGGCGATCTTGCTCGCGCCACCGGTTTCTTCGTGCAAGACTTGAATTTCGCTCGCGCCCAGAATGATCAGTTTCTGGAAGCGGCCTCTCTATTGAACCTGGGCCTTGTCGCGCTCGACCAGCAGCATTTCGATGAAGCTATCGACTGGACCGAGGCGGCCTCGAAAGTCTCATCCGACATTGACGCACAAGTCATAGCCACCAAAGCCATGGGAAACCTGGGCTGGGCGTATTACAACCTGGGCGACGCGGAACGCTCGCTGCAACTCTCCTTAGAGGCCGAGAAGCGTGCGCATCAGGTCGGCGATGTGATTGATGAATTGTCATGGCTCACCAATGCTGGCTACGTTTATGCCGAAGCCGGTGATTTGGCGGGAGCTAAGCAGGCGTACGTCAAAGCGTTGGATCTGGCCCGTCAGATCAACGGCCGTAAGGATGTCTACAACGCCCTCCGTGCCCTGGCCCTCGTCTCGCTGCAGAACGGCGAGCTTGATCAGAGCCGGAAATTCGCCGACGAAGGCTACGACATCGCTCACGCTGACGGCAATCGGAGCAACGAATTGTATCCATTGCTGGTTAAAGGCATGTTGGCAGCGCAAGCGCACGATTCCGCGTCGGCGAAGCAAATGCTTTCGGAAGTTGAACATGATCCCAACGGCAACGCTGCTTTGAGTTGGCGGGCAGAGCATGCCTTGGCGCGTCTATACGAGCAGGAAGGCCAGACTCAAGCGGCAGATCGCGAGTATCGTCTCGCGCTGGCCACGTTTGAGGCAGCCCGAGCGTCGCTAAAACGGAATGACGCCAGGCTGCCGTTTTCCAGCAACGCAGCCCGCATCTACGACGACTACATTTGCTTCCTGTCAGATCATGGGCGACATGAGGAGGCACTGCGTTGGGCCGACTACGGCCGCAGCCAGTCTCTTAAAGAAGGCTTGAAGTTGCTGTCGACCAAGGTTTCTACCACGCTTCCATCTGTCGATCCTAAGAGCGTCGCGCGGCGCCTCAACGCCACCATCCTCTTCTATTGGTTGGGACGAGAACGCTCCTTCTTGTGGGCGGTTAACTCGGAGAAGCTGGCGTCGTTTCAGTTGCCTCCGGCGACGAATCTCGATGCCTCCGTCAAGCGGTTTCGCCAACAACTTACTGGAAACGCCGACGTCTTGAGTGCGTCGAGCGGTGATGGCGAATTTCTTTACCGGACCCTTGTAGCTCCGGCGCAGGAGATGCTGCGCAAACATGCCACTGCCTACATCGTTCCCGACGGTAGTCTGAACAGTTTGAATTTCGAAACATTGCCAGTGGCGCAGCCGACCGTGCATTACTGGATTGAAGACGTGACTATCACCAATGCAGCCTCGTTGAGAATGCTGGCCACCTGGAAGGATCAGCGTGAAAACAACGATTCCAATCTGCTGATGTTCGGCAATACCGTCTCAGCCGGAACAGGATTCCCCGACCTCCCCGCGTCTGAAACGGAGATGAACGATATCTCCAGGCACTTTGCCCCAGCCCAACAGCAGGTCTTTTCGCGTGACAAAGCTATTCCGGCCGCATATCTGGCCAGTGCGCCAGAAAAGTTTGCTTACATCCATTTCGTGGCTCACGGCACAGCCAGCAGTCTGAGTCCGCTCGACTCGGCCATCGTTCTATCCAGAGAGTCCACGCAAGTCAGTCCGGTTCAAGATGACTCTTTCAAACTTTACGCGCGGGACATTATCCAGCATCCGCTTCGGGCCAAACTGGTTACGATTTCCGCCTGCTACAGCGCCGGTACCCGCGCTTACTCTGGCGAGGGACTGGTTGGGCTTTCGTGGGCCTTCTTGCGTGCGGGTGCGCACAACGTCGTCGCCGCGCTCTGGGATGTCAGCGATGTTTCAACTCCACAACTGATGGACCGGTTCTACGAAGAACTGAGGCGTGGCAACGATCCGGCAGTTTCTCTTCGGAGCGCGAAACTTTCTTTACTACATTCGAACACCGCATTCCGAAAGCCTTTTTACTGGGCAGCCTTTCAGCTGTATTCGGGATCTTAGCCGGAGGCACGGCGTTCACGTCGTCTCCTCTCAACCGGGCCAAACGACTTCAAAATACTGGGAAACGCGCGCTATAGTGGAGGCATCTCAATGGGAGGTTTCTGTATGCCTACTGTTCGAGTCATCGCCCGCCTCCCCGATTATCCTGGAAAACTGGTTCGCGAACTGCGCGCCCGCGGCTTTGATGTCGAAACTCGGGTCGCCTCGGGCCTGGACGCGCAAGCTGCCGATCTGGAAATCAGGTTGGAGCACTGTCCGCCCGAGAACCTGTCAGCGATGGTTTCTGGAGCGGCGGATCATGAAGCAGTGTGCATGCTGCTGGAATCCGCTCCTGGCGCCGGCGGCGTGCGAGTCCTGCGGGTGTTTCTTGTCGCGAAGGATGAGCAGATCCAATCCCAGGCTTATACTCCCTTGCCCAAGTCGGTCGTCGAAATGTGCACGGCGCTTTTGAACAAGCCCGCCGACGCTGTGGCAAGTTCTCAGACTCAGTTGCGGTTTAGCCCAGTGGTGTCTACCTTGCTGCGCAACTATGCGACGGCTGCTCGCGCCTTCTGCGTCGATCGGGCCATACCTCGCCTGCGCACTCAAGCCGCAAGAATGGGCGGAATGTTGCGGCGCGGAAATGCAAAATCCTCCGGTGGACCAGAACCGGTTCCCGCCGAAGCCACTAATTCCTATTCCGACCTCGTTCCGAGCATGTTCAGCTTGTCGGATGTGTCTGCCGGGAGTCACAACCCAGTTGCGGTCGCTACCGAGCCGTTACCGGTTCCGAGACGTCCGTCTCCCTCACAGTTTCGGATTCCTGCGATCAACTGGCGCCTGGGCTCGGCGCTGATAGCTGCCGCTCTACTTGTGTCCGGAACCCTCTACTTTGCAGCTCGCCATAAAGGTGGTTCGCTCAGCGCCGCCCCAAGCAATGTGGTGGAGAAAATCCCCAGCGTCCCGGGCCAAAGCGTATCAGTGCCAAACGAAATCGCGGATGAGTCGCCAACCGTCAAACTAAAACCGACGACAACCCGTTCGTCTGGGCCCGCTGCTTCCTGGCGGAATCGATCCGGTGCCTGGGAAGTTCGGCAATTTGGCGACGACGTCACCGTGCGTCGGTTGAAGGAATCGACCCCGATTCGATCCGACGCGAACCCTAAAGTGCGCGTCGTAGAAAACTAGGCTATCCAGAACTATTACTATCGCCCGCTGAAACGATTTCATCCTCATCGTCACCATCACTCTAGAGGAGAAGGCGATGGCACAGGCGTCAGTAAGTCCACTATCCGAAATTGAATCCTCGATCTCTGCCTCTCAATTCGGCAGGGTAATCTTCGAGCCGCTCTCGCCTGCGAGCTCCGAAGCGAGTTGCGACTACCGGCGCCTCGTTGACGACGCGCTTTTGCTCTTGACCCATGCGGCTGAAATCGGCATCGACGTCGATGAAACAACTCGTACCAGCGTCCTGAAAGCGAAAGCTGCGACTAGCTCCGATTGGAACTCTCCTGGCGCGCCCGACCTGCTTGCTGCGCTCTCGAAACTCGCTGCCAAACTTCATCCCGTTACTGCCGACAGCCTGAGAGCATCCACCGGAAACCTTGTAAACCCCGACATCCAGAGGCTGCGCATGTGGACCTCGATCCTGGCCGCTCCCATCATTCTTTTCTCAGTGCTGGGCTTTATAACGGCATCGCTTTCAACCGGGATTCGCGCCGACATCGCCACTGCGAATGAGTTAGTGGTAAAACTTCGAGCGGAACTCGGAACTCCGACTTCACCTACAGCAGGGAACGCCAAGAAACCGGCACTCCCGCAAGGCTTAAATGAAGGTGATGTAATTACACAACTCCAGCTATATGCTTCCACCGTGCGCGCGATCGACGCTCGTTCGAGACAACTGAACGGATTCATTTTCAACGAAATTCATGACCCCTACGCGCGCTATCGCTGGAATCCAAAGCTGAACGACCAGGATCGCGCCGCCAACCTGCAAACGCTCCGGCAAGCATTTCAGTTGCCGGTGGGAGTGCCGAACATGCCCCAGGCTCTCGACAATCTCACCAACACTTATCAGAACGTCCGTTCTTTCGCGCAGGAAACGGTTGACCTGGTTTCAGTGTGGTATGGCGCGATGACCGCCTGCTTTCTCCCGATTCTGTACGCCCTTTTGGGTACCTGCGCCTATCTGTTACGCAGCTTCGAGGAAGAGCTCAAGACGCTCACGTTCCTTCCCGCACAAAAAGCCAACTGGGCCCGTTTCCTGATCGCTGGAATCGGAGGAGGCGTCGTTGGCTTATTCAATTTCGCCTTGGCCCAAGGCGCCTCGATCTCCCCACTCGCAATTGCATTTCTTGTTGGCTACGCGGTCGATGTCTTTTTCACCTTCCTTGAAGGATTTCTGCTGACGTTCACTAAGGGTAAGAATCCACTGGGTACTCACCTGGCGGGCTCCACGCCCGTCCGCTGAGATCAGCAAGACCAATTCACAGCACTTCGGAGTAAAGAAAAAAAGGGAGCGATTTTTCGCTCCCCCTGAGCACCACGCCCTTAGTCCTACGGGGTGATTTCGAACACTAAGCCCTGGTTGCTGGTGCCCCCCACGGCCGCTGTTCCAAAAACATTTCCGGACGCATCGACTGCCACACTTCCGTAAGGCGATGCTCCGTCGTCGCCACCGGCGAAGTCGTGCAGATCGGTAAAAGTCCATCCGCCTTTACCCGGCGTCAGCTTGAACACCGAGCCAAGCCCGTTCGCGCCATCTCCATTCGTGAAGCCATAAATGTCTCCATTGGCGTCGAGCGTGAGCTTGTTATATGGACCGCCGTAGCTGCCCGTGAAGCTGTAAAGAACCGTGAATGTCCAGGTCCCTCCCTTGAGCGACAACTGGTAAACCGTGCCGCCGCCGTTCACGCCTCCGTCAAAAGTAGTGCCGTAGAGATTGCCCGCCTTATCGAGAACTACGCCGCCAACCGGATTCTGCCCATCGTCGAGACCTTGAAAGTTGTACAGGATACTCTCCGTCCAGTGCGATCCCGATCGCGTCAGCTGATAAATGGTTCCGCCGCTATACGCGCCTCCGAATGACGTCGTGCCATAAATATTCCCGGCCGCATCCAGGCTTACGCCTGCCACCGGATTTACCGCATCGTTCCCCCCGGTAAAGTTGTAGAGCACGGCTTGGGTCCATTTACTACCGGAACGCTTTCCGCCGAATACTGTGCCGTTTCCAAATGTCCCGCCCAAATTAGTAGTTCCGTAATAATTGCCGGCGGCGTCCAGCACTAGTCCTCCCATTGGTTGTGCGCCATCGGTTCCCGTGCCGAAGCTGTGCAGCTCAATCTCTCTTCCAGGACAGTTGCAGATCGCAAATGCCGTGCCAAAGAATCCACCGCTCTCCGTGGTTCCTAACAATGCTTTGCGGCCGGCTAAAACTAAAGAACCGAATGCTGGCGCTGCTCCATCCGCACCGCCCTTGAAGCTGTACAACGAGGTGTATGTCCAGGATGAGCCATGCGGCGACAGCCTGTACACGCTGCCCGAGCCGTCGCTCCCGCCAAGATACGTGGTGCCATACACGTTTCCCGCGCGATCCAGAGTCGGTCCGCCGTACGGGGTCGCGCCATCGCTGCCATTGCCGGTGAAGTTGTAAATGACCTTGTATGTCTGAGATTGAGCTGATCTAGAAATGCTGAACACGAAGAGTAGGGCGATTAGAGCGGTTACAACTTTGCTGGTCCGATGCGCCGATGCCCGTGCGGTTTGACTTTGCAGTATCACGAATGCCTCCCGGAAAAGCGTCCGCTTTTCTGCGTAACATTCTAGCCAAAAACCGCACCAGACGGGCGATTTGACCAAATCGCGAGTTCTAGAGAAAGCGTCGATGGGAGAATGGGGCGGTCTCGGTAGGGTATTGTTTGTCTCGCGATTGCTTACGAAGGACGGCTAGCCAGGCCGCAGGCATAGAGGGCGACTTTCACCCGGTTGGAAGCCCCGAGCTTAGTTGAAATTCGACATAGATAGTTTTTGATGGTGTGTTCCGTGAGCCCCAGCCGTTCCGCGATTTCCCGATTGGACAGCCCCTCGGCCACAAAGAAACTGACTTCCCGTTCTCGGCGTGAAAGTGTCAGCGCATTGCGTGATTCGACACCCGTGGGCGAGAAGGCCTCCACCAGGTATCCCAACTCGGTGCTATTTGCCCAAATCTCTCCCTGGCTGACGCAGTGGATGCACTTCAACAGCGCCTTCATCGATGCGCTGCGCGAGAACACTCCGCGTGCACCCGACCGAAATGCTTCGACAACAGATTGTCGTGCCGGTGTATCGAGCAGCATCACAATTCGTGTGCCGAGGTGAAGTGCGCGGATTTTCAGAGCTACCTGAAATCCCCGGTAAGGATCGTCGCCGACTTCAGCGCTAAGTAAAACGATGTCCGGCTTGTTCTTTGCGACCGCGCTGGTGACACTTTGAAGATCGGGGCCTGCCTCAAGGACACTGAGCTGCGTGTCGTGTTCGAGTGCTGAAGCGATCGAATGAGTATCCGAAGGAGTATTGTCGGC